>Ga0209025_1000167_pt1 | contig 164554 bp, 148 predicted proteins | sample AraplaMF_Col_mLB_FD_184256 | JGI IMG/M metagenome (GOLD analysis project Ga0209025, IMG submission 184256) | Arabidopsis root microbial communities from the University of North Carolina, USA - plate scrape MF_Col_mLB (SPAdes) (version 2) | ecosystem: Host-associated > Plants > Roots >...
CCTACCTGCGGAGCCATTTTGGAGAGCTGTCCGAGTGGCCGAAGGAGCACGATTGGAAATCGTGTAGGCGGGTAACCCTGTCTCAAGGGTTCAAATCCCTTGCTCTCCGCCACATTTTAATTAGGACTTATAAATAATATATGGCCCGTTGGTCAAGCGGTTAAGACACCGCCCTTTCACGGCGGTAACACGGGTTCGAATCCCGTACGGGTCACCATTTTATCCTGGAGGATTAGCTCAGCTGGGAGAGCACCTGCCTTACAAGCAGGGGGTCGGCGGTTCGAGCCCGTCATCCTCCACCATTTCAATTTTATATTAATGGATCTTAGTATCCAAATTATCGCGGGGTGGAGCAGTCTGGTAGCTCGTCGGGCTCATAACCCGAAGGTCGCAGGTTCAAATCCTGTCCCCGCAACCAATTGGTCCCGTGGTGTAGCGGTTAACATGCCTGCCTGTCACGCAGGAGATCGCCGGTTCGATCCCGGTCGGGACCGCCATTTTAAAATGGCTCGGTAGCTCAGTCGGTAGAGCAGAGGACTGAAAATCCTCGTGTCGCCGGTTCGATTCCGTCCCGAGCCACTTTTTTTAAAAAAATAGTATTATGCCGACTTAGCTCAATTGGTAGAGCAACTGACTTGTAATCAGTAGGTTGAGGGTTCAAGTCCTTTAGTCGGCACTCTTTAACCGGAGGGGTAGCGAAGTGGCTAAACGCGGCGGACTGTAAATCCGCTCCCTGTGGGTTCGGCGGTTCGAATCCGTCCCCCTCCACCATTTTTAGGGGCATAGTTTAACGGTAGAATAGAGGTCTCCAAAACCTTTGGTGTGGGTTCGATTCCTACTGCCCCTGCCAATTAATTAAATCATGGCGGTTGTGGCGAAGTGGTTAACGCACCTGATTGTGGTTCAGGCATTCGTGGGTTCGATTCCCATCAGTCGCCCCATTTAAAATTATTATCATTAAAACATTAAAGTAATATAATCTTTAAATATATTGTATATATAAAATAAGTTCTTTCAATTATTGGGCTATAGCCAAGCGGTAAGGCAACGGATTTTGATTCCGTCATGCCCTGGTTCGAATCCAGGTAGCCCAGCCATATGCGGAAGTAGTTCAGTGGTAGAATACAACCTTGCCAAGGTTGGGGTCGCGGGTTCGAGCCCCGTCTTCCGCTCCAATATACGGCGGTATAGCCAAGTGGTAAGGCAGAGGTCTGCAAAACCTTTATCATCGGTTCAAATCCGGTTACCGCCTTTTAATTTATCCCATGCCGGGGTGGTGGAATGGCAGACACACAGGACTTAAAATCCTGCGGGTGGTGACACCCGTGCCGGTTCGAGTCCGGCCCTCGGTATCAAAAAATCCTCTTATTTCGATAAGAGGATTTTATTTATTATTGAACTAATAAGTTGGACAAATCCTTAATGATATACTATAATTATCGTATATCTTTTGGCGGTGTGGTGGAATGGCAGACACGGTAGACTCAAAATCTATTGTCTTCACAGACGTGCAGGTTCAAGTCCTGTCACCGCTATAATTTAACGGAAATAGTGAAAAGAGTTTTGCAGAGATGCAAGACTCTTTTTTTAATTAGATCCTATTTGGTATTAAAATGTTGTTTTTTAGAAATATTGTATAATAGAAATTTAGATCCCTTCTGCGTTAAAAAAGGCTGCCAGCACCCCTCAGAGGGACGAGCGAGGGTCTTCCCGGTTCGTCGGAGGATACGATAGGTTTTAGGATCTCTTAGTGTTCTTTTTTCATTAGATGATTCTTATAAAAAGCTTAATTTAAAGTGAACTTTAAATTAAGAAAATGATTTGCAACGTAAAGTGTTAACCTTTTTGTTGAGTAGGCTCACTGCCTGCCCCACGGAAATTGAGCATCCTGGAGTGGTAATCTAAAACCACCATGTACCTAATAGAACTGGTTATGCCTTATTTCTCGGTAATTATACACTTCCTCATAAAATTGAATGGGAAATATTACATAAGCTAAATTTCGACAAAATGTGATTTTCTTCTTGAGTTAATGACATTAGTATGTTAAATTTATTTACAGGTTAACTAATTACTAACTAAATGATACAAATTACCTGATGTTATGTAGGTATATTTTAGTTTGAATTTGAAGCCTTAAAAGCGTAGGGTTAGAGTTTGTTTCTTTTCTATAGCTTTAGCACTTATAACTTGATAACAACGCAGTGTATTGATTCCATTGAAGAACGATACATTGCGTTTTTTTATTATTTGCACATTTAGTATGTCTAAAAGTAGATAAATAGTGTATTATCTTTTTATTGTTTTTAAATAGTTAATTTCTTGACTAGAATAATGAAAATACATTGTTATTTTGGGTACAAGGCAATAAGGTGATAAGAATGAACATAAAAGAATTTAAAAGAGAATTGATTAAATATAGTAAAAAAATTGGAATTGATAAAATAGGATTTACAACAGCTGATCCATTTTTAACATTGAAGGATCGCTTATATAGGCAGCAAGAGTTAAACTATCAATCAGGTTTTGAAACAAAGGATATTGAGCGTAGGGCAGATGCAAGAAAAATTATGAATGAGGCACATTCGATAATAGCAATTGCTTTGGCGTATCCGTCAAAAATGAAAGATTCTCCTAAGAGTACGAAAGGTTCAACTAGAGGTATTTTTTGTAGAGCTTCATGGGGAGAAGATTACCATATCGTTGTCAAGAAGAAACTACTTCAACTTGAGTCATTTATTTTATTGCATTATCCGAATGCAAAAATACAATCAATGGTTGATACTGGTGAACTAGTTGATCGAGCAGTAGCGGAACGTGCAGGAATAGGGTGGAGCGCTAAAAACTGTTCAATAATTACGCCTGAATTTGGTTCATACGTTTATTTAGGAGAAATGATTACATCATTACCATTTGAGCCTGATTCTCCAATTGAAGACCAATGTGGAGAATGTACAAAATGTATAGATGTTTGTCCGACAAGTGCTATTGTTGCGCCCGGACAGTTAAATGCAAAAAACTGTATCGCATTTTTAACTCAATCGAAAGAAATGATCCCTTTAGAATATCGCAAAGAATTCGGTAATCGTATTTATGGGTGTGATACTTGTCAGACAATTTGTCCTAAAAATAAAGGTATTAATTTTACACATCATATAGAGATGGAACCTGATCCAGAGACAGTTAAACCATTATTGAGATCAGTTTTGAAGGTAAGTAATAGAGAATTTAAAAATCAATTTGGACAAATGTCTGGTTCTTGGAGAGGTAAAAATCCAATTCAAAGAAATGCAATAATCGCTTTAGCGCATTTTAAAGATGTGTCTGCGGTTGTTGATTTGATGGAAATGGCAAAAAATGATGCTAGACCTGTTATTCGTGGTACGGCTATCTGGGCAATTTCCGAAATAGAGGGAAACAAAGCTTTACCGTTTATAAATGAATGTCTAAAAACTGAATTAGATGCTATTGTAATAGAAGAAATTAATACAGTACTGTCAAAGTAATATTGAATGTAAGGTATAATCTCCCACTTCTCAACATCGTATAGAATAAGGCGAATGTTGAAAAGGGGGGATTTTCTTGTTAAATCGGGATCTTATTGAGAATTATGTAAAGGAACGATTGCAACTTTTTTTTGGTGAAGGACAAAGAAGTCGTCTCATACAAGAAAAAGAATTTTTAGCGATTCAACGTAAGGTGGATTTGTTTTCGCAACGAAATATTTCTTTAGTGAAAGCATATGGAAATGTAGAAGTTACACATAACTGGGAAGAAAATGATATAACGTACTTAAATTATACTTTGCATACGAGATATTTTTTAAAACAAAAAGACTTATATTTTGAAGAAGACCAACAAGAAAGACAGATGGCGATTAGTAATGGGGAAATACTATATGATATAGAGTTTCCAATAGAGGATGAAGACGAATTTTTTGAAATAGAAGAAGATCCAAGTATGGAAGAAGAATTAGAACGTAGTAATATATACAATCGGTTTAATGCTGTTAAATATGCAGAGACATGGTGGGATGGCCATAATAGTGTATACCCTCTTTATGCAAATGACTGTACTAATTTCATTTCTCAATGTCTTAGAGCTGGTGGATTTCAAATGAAAGGTATGCCGAAAGTAGCAGTAGGCTGGTGGTATAAGAATTATTCTACTAGTAGTTATAGTTGGAGAGTAGCACATGCGTTAAGAAAATACCTTCCAGGATCACAAACCGGAATTAAAGCTGAAGAAGTGGCTAATCCGAAGGAACTAACACTAGGAGATATCATTTTATATGATTTCGAAGGTGATGGAAGATGGAATCATTGTACAATCGTAGTTGCCAAAGATGAAAATGGTGAACCATTAGTGAATGCACATACGCAAAATAGTAGGAAACGATATTGGTCATACTATGACTCGACTGCCTATACAGATAATATTACGTATAAGTTTTTTCATATAATTGATGGATTAAATAATCCTATTAACGATTAATACCAATAATAGTAATGAATTTGGTATAATAAAAAGCATTGAAACAATATAGAGGTGAAAAAATGGGAATACATGTTGTATTATATCAACCACAGATTCCAGCAAATACAGGAAATATCGCGCGAACTTGTGCAGGAACAGATACAAGTTTACATTTAATTCGTCCATTAGGTTTTTCTACTGACGATAAAATGTTAAAAAGAGCAGGCTTAGATTATTGGGAGCATGTAGACATTCATTACCACGACTCTTTAGATGAGTTATTTTCAAAGTATGAAAATGGGAAATTTTATTTCATAACAAAATTTGGTGAAAAGACATATTCAAATTTTGATTATTCAACTGTAGATGAAGAAATTTTCTTTGTATTTGGAAGAGAAACAACAGGTCTACCGAAGGATCTAATTGAAAAGAATATGGACACTTGTTTAAGAATTCCAATGACAGATCATATTCGCTCATTAAATTTATCAAATACTGCTGCGATTTTAATATACGAAGCTTTAAGACAACAAGATTTTCGTGAGTTATTGAAAGTGAAGGATTATTCTAATTAAAGCAAAAAGTCACCAGTATTGGTGCTTTTTTTTGTATGAAAACTTTTAAATAATGAATAGTTTTTAGAAAACGATAAGGTAGAGAATCCACTGCTCACCTCGGAATTAAGCAACTATAATCCAGAAATTAATGAAGTGAGAGAAGGCTTGACGGTTTATCCGAATAAAGTGAGAAACGACTTTTTTGAAAAAAAAAGATGCTTCATTAAAACGGATGTGTAAATTTTTAACAAATTCAGGTCCGAATTAAGAAACATCTTGTACTTATTATTTGTTTTTAAGTCCTGGTCTGTCATTATAGCCGCCAGTGAAAATTGCAACTAAAAATGAAGCTGTAACTAATAATATTAGAGCTAATCTCATCAGTATGTATCCTCCCAATTTAAAAAATTGCCATTACCCTAAACTTATTATACAAAAAAAACGTAGAAATATGAAATTAAATTTGTGAATTAAGTCTCGATTAAAAAATATTTTCCCACTTAAGATATAGCATTAGTACGGACATCCTCGCATATCCTTTAATAATCTCTCTTACAGATGAGAAAAAGGAGGTACTTGTCCATGGATATTTTAAAGAAACTTGAGCAGCATCGGGACATGGAACAAAGATTGAAATGGGAAGGCACTTTTGCTGAGTATCTTGAAACATTAAAAGAGGAGCCATGGGTTGCCCAAACTGCACATTCTAGAATATATAATATGATAAAAGACGCAGGTATTGAAGAAGTGAATGGTAAAAAAACCTATAGCTTCTTTAGTAACAACCTATATGGATTAGAAGAAGCCCTAGAGAGACTCGTAGAAGAATATTTCCATCCAGCTGCCAAGAGATTAGATGTTAAAAAACGTATTTTATTATTAATGGGTCCAGTAAGTGGTGGTAAGTCAACACTCGTTACAATGTTAAAGAGAGGCTTAGAAGCTTATTCAAGAACAGACCAAGGTTCTATCTATGCTATTAAAGGTTGCCCAATGCATGAAGATCCATTACATCTTATCCCTAACCATTTAAGAGATGATTTTTTCCAAGAATATGGTATACGAATTGAAGGGAATCTTTCTCCATTAAATTTAATGAGACTTGAACAAGAATATGGTGGAAGAATTGAAGACGTTATGGTTGAGCGTATCTTCTTATCAGAAGATCGTCGAGTAGGAGTTGGAACATTTAGTCCATCTGATCCTAAATCTCAAGATATCGCTGATTTAACAGGTAGTATCGATTTCTCAACAATTGCTCAATTTGGTTCAGAATCCGATCCACGAGCATATCGCTTTGATGGTGAATTAAACAAGGCAAATCGTGGCATGATGGAATTCCAAGAGATGTTAAAATGTGATGAAAAGTTTTTATGGCACTTACTATCCCTGACGCAAGAAGGAAACTTTAAGGCAGGGCGTTTTGCATTGATATCTGCGGATGAATTGATTATAGCTCATACAAATGAAACAGAGTACAGATCATTTATTAATAATAAGAAAAATGAAGCTTTACATTCACGAATTATCGTTATGCCTATTCCTTATAATTTAAGGGTAAGTGAGGAAGAGCGGATCTATCAAAAAATGATTTCTGAAAGTGATGTTTCGAATGTCCATATTGCTCCACATACTTTACGAGTAGCTGCAATGTTCACGATTTTAACTCGTTTAAAAGAACCAAAACGTGGCGATATTGATCTAGTTAAAAAAATGCGTTTATACGATGGTGAAATGGTAGAGGGTTATAATACAGTTGATTTGGAAGAGTTGAAGAAAGAATATTTGGATGAAGGTATGCACGGTATTGATCCGCGTTATGTCATTAACCGAATTTCCTCAACGATTATCCGAAAAGAAATTCCTTCTATTAATGCATTAGATGTATTACGTTCATTAAAAGACGGATTAGATCAGCATCCTTCTATCTCGAATGAAGATCGAGAGCGTTATATGAACTTTATTTCGATTGCAAGAAAAGAATATGATGATATTGCCAAACAAGAAGTACAAAAAGCCTTTGTTTATTCGTATGAGGAATCAGCAAAAACGCTTATGGATAATTATCTAGATAACGTAGAGGCTTATTGCAATAAGAACAAATTACGCGATCCATTAACTGGTGAAGAAATGAATCCAGATGAAAAATTAATGCGTTCGATTGAAGAGCAAATTGGTATTTCGGAAAATGCTAAGAAAGCATTCCGTGAAGAAATCTTGATTCGTATTTCTGCTTACGCACGTAAAGGAAAACGATTTGATTATAATTCGCATGAACGTTTAAAAGAAGCTATCCAAAAGAAACTTTTTTCGGACTTGAAGGATGTTGTTAAAATTACGACGTCCACAAAAACGCCTGATGAGCGTCAATTAAAGAAAATTAATGATGTGGTAAGTCGCTTAATTGATGAGTATGGATATAACTCTACATCAGCAAATGAACTTCTACGTTACGTAGGTTCTTTACTTAACCGTTAAATATGTAAAACGGCTATCATTTTGATAGCCGTTTTCTTTTGCAATTAGGATTGTATAATTTATAATAAGATAAAGATTTAATAAGAAAGGTGGTTGCCTAAATTGAATAGAATTCAGTTAGCTGAAGACCTAGAGTTTTCACAAATTATCCATGGCTTATGGCGCTTATCTGAGTGGAATATGACGACCGAGCAACTAGTTACATTTATAGAAGAATGTATAGAATTAGGGATTACAACATTTGATCATGCAGATATTTATGGTGGTTATACATGTGAGGAGATTTTTGGGAAAGCGTTAGCATTCAAACCGGAGCTTCGTGAAAAAATCCAAATTGTTACTAAGTGTGGAATTAAACTGAAATCTTCAAAATTTCCAGAGCTGAAAATGAATCATTATGATACGAGTAAAGAACATATTTTAATGAGTGTAAATAACTCACTAAAGAATCTTCAAACAGACTATATCGATTTACTTTTAATACATAGGCCAAATCCTTTTATGGATCCAAAAGAAGTTGCTGAAGCTTTTAATCAACTTCAATCAGAAGGAAAAGTGCGTCATTTTGGAGTATCAAACTTTTTACCATCTCAATTCAATATGTTACAAGAACATCTTAATACACCATTAGTGACAAACCAAATTGAGGTTTCACCAATGCAATTAGAACATTTTGAAAAAGGCACTGTAGACCTATTGCTTGAAAAAGGCATTGCACCTATGATTTGGTCTCCACTTGCAGGTGGACAAATATTCACAAGTCAAACTGACAAGGCCGAAAGTATTCGTACGATGCTGGGTGAAATTGCAGCTGAAATAGGGGCAAACTCAATAGATGAAGTAATGTATGCTTGGATACTGGCTCATCCCTCAAATATGATGCCAATTGTTGGGTCGGGGAAAATTGAACGTGTAAGAACAGCAGTAGAATCGTCTCGATTAAGTATGACGGCAGAGCAATGGTTACGAATTTATGTTGCTGGAATGGGTCACTCATTACCTTAAATAAAGAATAAAAAGAAGTGTTTATCCAGAAACGGAAGACACTTCTTTTTTATTTCACAAATATGTTTTTTATAGTCTTGTCCTATTTTCTGAAAAAATGGGTGCAAAAAATAGAAGAAACATTGTCAATAATTGTGTCCTCTTGCATATGATAGAGTAATCCATAAAAAAGGGTAGAATTTCACCTACCGATTTAGTGTATGCATTTGTGTATAAGTGTGTGACGATTTTTTTTATTTTAAAGAATAAATACAACTAGAGTAAGGGAGGGAAAGAAAATGAGTAATGAAAATATAGAACAAAAGCATAATTTTACCATTTCACAGGAAGACTGGACCCTCCATCGTAAAGGACATGACGATCAACAAAGACATCAAGAAAAAGTGCAAGAGGCTATTAAAAAGAATTTAGCCGATTTAATAACAGAAGAAAGTATCATCATGTCAAACGGGAGAGATGTAGTAAAAATCCCTATTCGTTCACTAGATGAATACAAGATTAGATATAACTATGATAAAAACAAACACGTTGGTCAAGGGACTGGAGACAGTAAAGTTGGCGATGTAGTAGCAAGAGATGGATCACAAGGAGGCCAGCCACAAAAAGGTGCTGGCAAAGGGCAAGGTGCTGGTAAGGAATCAGGAGAAGACTATTACGAGGCAGAGGTTTCACTAATGGAATTAGAGGAAGCTCTATTTAGTCAGTTAGAATTACCAGATTTAAAAAGAAAAGAACAAGACTTAAATACTGTTGAAAATATTGAGTTTAATGATATTCGAAAAACTGGTCTAATGGGTAATATCGATAAAAAACGTACGATGATGTCAGCGTTTAAACGAAATGCAATGAGTGGTACACCTTCCTTCTATCCAATTTCGCCAGAAGACTTAAAATTCCGTACATGGAATGAGATTAGAAAACCTGAATCCAAAGCTGTCGTCCTCGCCATGATGGATACGAGCGGAAGTATGGGCTTATGGGAGAAGTACATGGCTCGAAGTTTCTTCTTTTGGATGACTAGATTTTTAAGAACGAAATATGAATCTGTTGATATTGAATTTATTGCTCATCATACAGAAGCAAAAGTTGTTAGTGAGGAAGAATTTTTCACTAAAGGAGAGAGCGGGGGAACAATCTGTTCATCTGCTTATCGAAAAGCACTAGAAGTGATCGAGTACAAATATTCTCCAGAGCGTTATAATATTTATCCATTCCATTTCTCAGATGGTGATAATTTAACATCAGACAATGCACGATGCGTGAAGTTAGTTCAGGAATTAATGAAAGTGAGTAATATGTTCGGATATGGAGAAGTAAACCAATACAATCGTCATTCAACTCTAATGTCTGCATATAAAAACTTAAATGATGAAAAATTCCGCTATTATATCTTAAAGCAGAAATCTGATGTATTTCATTCGATGAAGAGCTTTTTTAAACAGGAGCATGAGAAAGCAGCGAAATAAAGTACGGATATAAGGAATTAAATAGAACGAATTTTGATAAAAAAAACAGAATAGCCCAAGATTGGGTTTTTCTGTTTTTTTATGTAATAGAAAATATGCTTGATGATTCTCATAAATGTGAACTCTTTTTTAATGAAGAGTTTTCTTAAGTTACTTCTTTAAATTACAGAAGATAATCGACCGTATTTTTTGCTAACAATAAAAAGGTTACTGTTATGAAAAGTATACGAACGTAACCACTTCCTCGCTTAATTGCAAATTTCGAACCACAAATTGCTCCAGCAATTTGTGCAATCCCCATCGCTAATCCGTAAGAGTAATGAATTTGTCCCAAATACATAAACATTAATAAAGCAGCGATATTACTTCCAAAGTTTAAAAACTTTGCGTTTCCGGCTGCCTTTAAAAAATCAAATCCAATCATTAAAAAAGCAAATATTAAGAATGAACCTGTACCTGGACCAATGAAACCATCGTAAAAACCAATTGCAAAAATCAAAAGCATAAACATAATAATTCGAGTAATTGATAGCTTTTTATTGGTAGTCGTATTTCCCCAATCTTTCTTAAAAATAGTATAAATTGCAACAGCTGCAAGCATAACAAGCATAAGTGGCTTGAGAATCATAGGATCAATTAAATGGACAGTCCAAGCCCCAAAAATAGAACCAATAAAAGTGAGTGGAAATAACTTATAAACAGACTTTAAATCGAGTTTACCTGAACGATAAAACATAATCGTACTAGTTAAAGATCCAATGGAACCTGCTAACTTATTCGTTGCAACAGCGGCCGCAGGAGTAAGACCAGTAAATAGTAGTACAGGCAATGTAATTAGCCCTCCGCCACCGACGACAGAGTCGATAAATGCTGCTAAAAATCCAAATACAATTAGTGTTATTAATAAAGTGAAATCTATATCAAATATCATCTAATCTACCTTTCTTTTAATTACTACTTTGATAGTAGTTAAAATACGTATTAATGTAAATAGACATTGAAGGGGTATTACCGTAATAATAGAGAAAAAATCTATTTTCTAAAATTAGAGAATAGATGACTATTGTGTGAACAAATAATAATTAGAATAGAAATAATATCTATAAAGTCGTAATATAAGTAAGTTAAGTATAAAGATAATTATAGGAAGATAGGTGAAGCTATATGGCTAACATAGGAATACCTGGGTTACTACTAATATTAATTCTGGCATTAATAATTTTTGGACCTAAGAAATTACCTGAAATCGGAAAAGCTTTTGGACAGACGCTTAAAGAGTTTAAACGCTCAACTCAAGGTTTAACAAGTGATATATTGGATGATAAAGAAAGAAGTGAGAAAAAATAAAATAAGTCTAAAAGCTTGGTATTCTTACCGAGTTTTTTTATTACATGACTTTTTCACAATTACATAACAAATTCATATGGATTGAAAGAATCATTGGGATAGATATTGTCTCAACAAAGCAGTTGAATTTTTTCGCTTCAACGGAAGGACTCATGTTGATTGGAATGTCTATAATATTCCTTGTTTTATTGGTTTTATTTTTTCTAAAAAAAAATGTTGTGTTACCAATATTATTTGCTCTATGTTTTGTTATTACTATGTACCTGGGCTTAATGTATAGCGTCACATCCTAAATATGAAAGATTGTATCTTATGTATTGATTACATAAGATACAATCTTTTTATTTTATTAAAAAAATTTAATGTAATGTGAAATTTATATTGACAATAAGCTCGTCCGTAACCTAAAGTATAGACAAACACAATAAAGTTGCATTAGGGAAAAACTTTAAGAGGAGGTCAAATTATGTCTAATAAAAAAGTATCAAGACGCGACATATTAAAGATTGGTACAACTGGCATGCTAGGTCTTGCTGGAAGTATGTACTTAAATGCATTAAGTCCATTTTCTAATAAAGCAAATGCCTCAGCTTCAAATCATACTAATCATAAAAACAATCATTCTATGAATCATGAAAATATGATCGATAGTTCGAAAACTGAAGGTTATAAAATGGCTGAACGTCTATTAACTGAATTTGATTATGGAAAAGTATCAACACTTCCTAATGGGCGAACACTTCGTGAGTATACTGTTGTTGCGATTGATAAAGAAATTGAAATTGCCAAAGGGATTAAATTTCCAGGTTGGACCTTTAATGGAACTATTCCTGGACCTACTTTTAGATGTACGGAAGGCGATTTGTTACGTTTTCATTTTACAAACAAAGGTAGTCATCCTCATTCAATTCATTTTCATGGTATCCATCCACCAAGTATGGATGGACTTATGCCGATCATGCCAGGAAAATCATTTACGTATGAATTTGAAGCAAATCCATATGGATTACAAATATATCACTGTCATGTCCTACCTTTAGCACGACATATTCATAAAGGATTATATGGGAATTTCATTATTGATCCTAAGAAGCCGAGAGAAAAAGCGAAGGAATTTAATATGGTGATGAACGGATTTGACTTGGATTTAGATGGTGAAAATGAATTTTACACTGTGAATGGATACGCATTTGCATTTATGAATCATCCAATTAAAGTTAAGAAAGATGAACTTGTACGAATCTATTTAAGTAATTTAACAGAATTTGATCTATTAAACTCGTTCCACTTACATGCAAATTATTTTACGTATTATCCAACAGGTATTAATGAAAATCCATCTCAATTTACGGATACGATTATGCAATGCCAAGGAGAACGTGGAATTATTGAAGTGCGGTTCCCTTATAAGGGTAAGTATATGTTTCACGCTCATGTAAGTGAATTTGCAGAGCTTGGTTGGATGGGATTCTTTGAAGTTGAATAGAAAGGAGTGAATAATGATGAAGATAAAATGGTTATTGTCTGGACTTATTCCATTTATTCTTTTAATTGCAGTTTTAGGTTGGATATTTGCAAATGGAGCTGGTATTGAAAAAGATCCTGCTGCTCCAATAGAAGTGTTAAATATTGAACAGATTAAAACAACAAAATTAGGGTTTGAAATTGAGGTCAAAAATACAGGTCCAGAAACTTTAAAGATTTCGCAGCTTATGGTAAATGATTCAGTGTGGAATTTTACTGTTACGCCGAATCCTACCTTAAAAAGATTTCAAGATGGAAAAATTACTATTTATTATCCATGGGTCGAAGGTGATCCACATGTGATAAAAATAATAACTGAAAATGGAATTATTACTGAAGGAGAAATTGCAGCTGCAACTTTAACTCCTGAAGTCAGCTGGAAGAACTTTGTGAATTACGGATTTATTGGTATTTATGTTGGAATCGTTCCAATTACTTTAGGATTATTATGGTATCCATTTATGAAACGAATGAAGAGAAACTGGATCAATGCGATACTAGCACTTACAGTGGGACTATTATTATTCTTATTTATTGGTACATTATTTGATGGATTTGAAATTGGGGCAGAAGCTCCAGCTGTTTTTCAAGGAAACATGATTGTCATTATCTGTACGGTACTTACGTTTTTACTATTAATTGGTTTTGACCAATACCAACATAATCGACAAAAAAGAAATGGGTATTCACCATTTGGGGTATCACTTTTAATGGCGACAGGGATTGGACTTCATAACTTCGGTGAAGGTTTAGCTATTGGTTCCTCTTTTGCGCTTGGTGAAGCAGCACTTGGCACATTTTTAATCATTGGATTTACCCTTCATAATATAACTGAAGGAATTGGTATTGCAGCTCCTTTATTAAAAACAAAACCAAAAATGAGGACCTTTGTCTTACTTGGAGCAATTGCAGGAGCACCGGCCATATTAGGAACTTGGTTTGGAGGTTTTATCTTCTCTCCTATCTGGGGAGCAATATTCCTTGGAATAGGTGCGGGAGCAATTTTACAAGTTATTTTCGTAATAACTAAAATGCTTATAGAAGATCACAAAAAGCATAAAGAACAGTCCGTATCTTGGTTAAACTTAGCTGGATTTACAGTAGGTCTATTGATTATGTATTTTACAGCTTTCTTCGTAAAATATTAAATGTATAAAGAAATGAGAATATAAAGAGTATGAGAAAAGGGGATAGAATAATCTATCTCCTTATTTTGCTTATTTCCAAACTTATATAGAAAGTATTAGTATTACTATTTATAATATGTAAATTTATTCATATATTATTATCGATGGATGAGGAATCGATTTTCAAAAAGTGATTAAAGTGTGTTGGAAAGATCTATGTAAACGATATGGTGACATTTTAGGTGATGATATAGCAAAATCAGTTAACGAATCAAACATTTCAAGCTGCATTAGAAATCGAATCAACTAAATAGTTCATAAAAAGAGAGTTTAATGTAGACTCTTTTTTTATGAACTTATACATATAAAAATCAAATATTTAGTGTAGATCTTTTTTGACTTAAATTAAGTAAAATGTAATTCAAGTACATTACCTAAACATAATGCATAGGATAGTTTTATAGGCTGTGAAGGGATTGATAAAATGTATTACGCTCCAAACATGTATCCATATCAATATCATTATTCTTATTATAATGTCCCATTGAATTACTATGGTAGACAGTTTGGTTACTGGACTATTCCTGTTGGGGTAGAGTACGTAAACAGATTTGGCTCTTTTGGCGCTTCGAATGGTGATGTTAGAATTATGTTAAAAGATTATGGAGCAAAACCTTTTGTGATAAATATCAATGAAGCTTCTAAACAAAACAATACGTACCGTACTGCATTATGGACTGGAACACACTTGCAAGTTACCTTAATGAGTCTCAATGTTGGTGAAGATATAGGTTTGGAAATACATCCCAACGTTGATCAATTCTTACGTGTTGAACAGGGGCAGGGAATAGTTCAAATGGGAAAGAGTAAAGATAAGTTAGATTTTAAAAGTAATGTCAATGATGATACTGCAATAATGGTACCTGCTGGAACATGGCACAATGTAATCAATACAGGGAATACTCCGTTAAAACTTTACTCAATATACGCACCTCCTAATCATCCATTTGGGACTGTTCATGTAACAAAAGCAGATGCAATGGCTGAGGAAAGAAGTAACAGTCATGGTTGTTGAAGTTACTCATTAGTAAAAAAATAAAATCAACTATCTAATAATAGTTAATAAAGGATGTATCCTAATCAACTAAATGGGAGTTCTAAAAAATGACGTTCTAAAAACCCAGTCATATATACGGGGGGATCTTAGGTAGCTATTACATCTTAAAGCAGAAGTCTGATGTAATCCATTCGATGAAGATCTTTTTTAAACAGCAGTATGAGAAAGAGGAGAAATAGAAGCATTAAAATGGAAGTATTCAAGTAAATAGATCGCAAGGAGACAGAAAAGCCTATTAGAGGGTTTTTCTGTTTTTTATTGTCATAAAGAAATTGATGATTAATTATTTTTATAATAAACGGACAAATGGATTGATAATGATGGTACAAAATGTGCGGTTAGAAAAAATACATAAAAATCTCTTATTTTCATTTTCCTTTCATAATTATATGGGAATATAAATTTGTAATTTAAATCAAGATGAAAGGAATTTAAATATGGTAACTAACGAAAATAAAATGAAAGTTTTACTTAGTAAGGTTCCAGAGGTTACTATTTTCTTCTGGATAATCAAAGTTTTATGTACAACTGTCGGTGAAACATTTGCTGATTTTCTGAATTTCAACCTTGGACTTGGTTTAGGGCGCACTACTTTAATTATGGGAATTGCATTTTTAATCGCATTGTTTTTTCAATTCAGAGCAACTAAATATGTTTCAAGCATCTATTGGATAACAGTTGTACTGATAAGTGTATTTGGAACGCTGGTAACTGATAATTTGACAGATGCAATGGGAGTACCCCTCGAGACAAGTACAATAGTTTTCTCGGTGTTACTAGGATTAACTTTTTTTCTTTGGTATCTTAGTGAAAAAACACTCTCAATACACTCAATTTTTACAAGAAAAAGAGAAGTTTTTTATTGGCTTGCCATTCTTTTCACATTTGCACTTGGAACGGCAGTCGGAGATTTATATTCTGAACAATTAGGTTTTGGCTATTTTAACACGGGAATAACAGTTATTATTATCATACTTTGTGTATTTTGTGCATGGAAATTCTTCAAGCTTGATGGAATTTTAGCTTTTTGGGTTGCGTATATTCTTACTCGACCACTCGGTGCTTCATTAGGTGACTACCTATCTCAACCAAAAGTTAATGGCGGATTAGGATTAGGGACAACGGTTACTAGTGCAATTTTTCTTATAGCAATTTTAGCGATAATCGTTTTCCTTGCCGTTACAAAAATTGATATATCAGCTAAAAATGAAACAGCAGAAACAAGTGAAGCAAATAGAAGCAGGAAAAATGTTTTAATACAAACTATTGCGGTACTATGTATTTTCTTAGTTGCAGGTGTTGGAGGATATGTTTGGCGCAGTAATAATCTAGCGTCGCAAACTAATACTTCTCAAACTACATTAGCTGGACAATTAACTGATTTTGTTAAAATTGAAAATGATATGCTAAAAGATGTGAACTCAAAAGACTTTACTACAGCTAAAAAAGGTGCCGACAATTTAGAACATCAATGGGATACATCAGAGGCTAAACTTAGAAATATAGATGGCAAAACTTGGACTAAAATTGATGGAACTATTGATGTTGTATTAGCAGCGGTTCGTAATTCAAACCCTGATACAAGCAAGTGTAAAACTGCACTAAACAATTCGCTTAGTGTAATAAATGGAGCAAATAAATAATCATTTTAGGAATCGCTACTAGCGGTTCCTTTTTTTGTATGAGGATAAAGTGCATTTGGAGGGAGGGGTTTAGCTGCATTTGTATATTTTAAATCAAGTGTAGCAATAAATTATAGAAAAATAGACTAATTAAAATCTTCCAAAAAGATTCTTTAATAACGATATAAACATAACAATTCAGAATAAACTCTAGATCTATTGAACAATAAAAGGACAAATTCGTTAGCGAATTTGTCCTTAAAATACTTAATAATAAAGTGTATTTCTTACTTAATTAATAATCAAACAGATGTAAAAAACCAGATGGATCTAATACCATTGTTGCTATAAATATTGTCAGATGCAATTAATCTTGATTGAGTTCAATGGTTAGCTACGAAAGAAAATAGTAATATTCCAGATTACTTGAAGTATTAATAGTATGGAGTAGCTAATCTATTTTGTTAGGATGACAAATGCCTATCAAAGCCAAGATATGGCTCTAAACTGATATTATTTACTTTTTACATCTTCCCCATAAAGTTCCTTTAAGTGTACTAGATGAGATGTTCCCCAGTGGTGCATTGATTCTAAAAGAGGCATTAAACCTTTGCCGTATTTAGAAATTGAATATTCAACTTTAGGTGGAATTTGAGCATATACTTTACGATTGATAATATCGTGATATTCTAATTCCCTAAGTTGTGTAGTCAGCATCTTTTTTGTAATTTCAGGTACAAATCGCTGTAGTTCACTAAATCGCAATGTTTCATTTTCAATAATATGAAATAGTATGACAGGTTTCCATTTTCCCACAAGTATATCTAAAGCTGTTTCAATCGTTCCCGCACATTCTTTAGCCATTCAAATACCTCCCACTAATGGTTTCTTTTTGTATACTATGTCACATTTAAGTGTCTACTTCTAAATTAATTTCTTTGGGATTATTATAACAGTAGTAATAAATTTTAAACAAGGAGGATGAAGAAACAATGTCAAATGGAAAACTTACAATTGGAATTATTTTAGGAAGTACGCGACAAGGAAGAGTTAGCACCCAAGTTGGTGAATGGGTGAAAGGGATTGCTGACCAACGCGGTGATGCTAATTACGAAATAGTCGATATTGCTGAATTCAAATTACCTTTTCTAGGAACAACTGATGGAACAGAGCCAGGAATTAAAGCTTGGTCTGAAAAACTAACTAGTTTAGATGGATTTGTATTTGTAGTCCAAGAGTATAACCATAGTATTACAGGTGCATTGAAAAATGCAATTGATTTTGCACGAGATGAATGGGCGAATAAGGCAGCAGGTATTGTGAGCTACGGTTCAACAGGTGGTGCTCGTGCAGCGGAGCATCTACGTGGCATCCTAGGAGAAGTACAAATAGCCGATGTAAGGGTTCATCCAACATTTTCTTTATTCACAGATTTTGAGAACTTTACTACGTTTAAACCATCCGAATTACATAAAAAAAATGTCAATGATATGCTGAAACAAGTTGTGGCTTGGAGTGGAGCATTAAAAACTTTACGATAAATTGATTTCAAGGAAAGAGAGATACATTTTTATCTCTCTTTCTTTTTTAGTTTTAATAAAAATTTATTGCAGAAGTCTCGTACCTTCATATCCTATTAATTTCTTTTTGCATTAAGAAAACCTATATCAAATCAACACTGTTTAAGTGAATAGCCTTTTATTTATTAAATATTGTATTAAATTCCCCATCATCCCTTAAGGTATCTTTTTGTATACTATGACACATTATAGTAACTACTTCTATTAATCAGTTATAGGTAATATAATTTCTATAGGCGGTAATATGAAACCAAAATGATTAAACAAACTCATTTAATAAGGAGGGGTTATTTTATGAATATCGCATTATGGATCGTTCAAATAATTTTAGCATTAATGTTTTTTATGGCTGGGTTAACGAAAGCATTTCAATATGAAAAAGCGAAATCAAGCTTACCTTGGGTAAAAGATTATTCAAAAGGTTTTGTTACATTTATCGGCGTTTCAGAATTACTTGGAGCAATTGGATTAATTATACCTTTTGCAACAGGAATCGCACCGATATTAACGCCAATTGCTGCTTTAGCACTTGGATTGGTCATGCTTTTTGCTGCTGTGTTTCATGCGAAGAGAAAAGAAAATGCTGCAGTAGGAATGAATATTATTCTAATTGCGTTAACAATATTTGTGGCAATTGGTCGTTGGTAAGAGCGGAAATAATTAGGATCCCTTCAATAGTTATTTGTTAAGTTTCCCTTTAAATGGAATGCTGTATGAATGATTCAATAGAGAAAAAGGTGCGCAATTTGCTCACCTTTTTTTTGTATAAAAAACACTGAAAATTAATTAATTTGAATAATACATACGAAATAGATAATGCTATATATTAAATGGAAAATATTTGGATTTTACTATGTGGAGCAATTAATATAGTGTGAATGTTGTAGACTTAAATCGATAAGCTGAGATTTTTGTAACCGGATTAATCATTATTTAGGAGAGAATTATGACATTTGATGATATTGCCCAATTACTGATTACTTATAAAGATTATGCCATAGTATTAAGTATCTTAATTAATATACTGATCAGCATAATTGGGGTAGTTCCTAGTTGGTTTCTTACAGCAATTAATATTAAACTTTTTGGAATAACAGGTGGTTTTTTAGTATCTTATATTGGGGAACTCTCTGGAACGATGGTTGCTTTCTTTTTATATAGATTTGGATTTCAAAATAGATTTAGGAGCAATTCAAGTAAATTTAAGTATTTACAAAAGCTTTTAAGTTTAGAAGGTAAAGAGTCTTTTTATGCAGTTCTTTCTTTACGTTTAATTCCATTTATACCATCTAGTTTAATTACTTTATTTGCAGCGTTTGGAAAAGTTACATTAAAAAATTTCTTTTTAGCTAGTTTGATCGGTAAAATACCAGTTTTAATCCTTGAAACATATTCTGTAAATCAAGTATTAGAATTCACTTTGTTTGGTAAAATCCTAATCTGCATAATTTTAACTGGAATAATTATTTATTTTTATAAAAATCGAACTAAAGTATTTGGAAATAGTAATTAATCCTTTTGGGAAATTTTAATAAACAAGATTTAATTCTTGTTAATCAACTAACACGACTTGGGATAATGTGTGTAGATTCAAATGTTGTTCTAAATTCGTAGAAAATGAGAAACAGAAAAGCCAGGTAATGGTATTTCTGTTTTTTGTTTGTTTTAAGTTGAAATATATGTCCTTTGAATAGATCCTCTGTTACTTTAAAAACTTAATGTTCCATAAAGTTACTAATTTGCCCTGATATAACGTAATAATTTCATTGTATTTTCACTTTTCTTTTGTATGTTATCTATTAATCGGAATTAAGAAAAAAGATATTCCATTTTTATAGAAAGGATTGAATTTATGTTAGTAAATTGGATAAGAAATAAAAATGAGAGGAAATTAATCTTTTTAGCATTTGTTGTTTCGTTCATTATTCTCATTGCTGGATGGTGGACAATTGAGCATCGAACTGCATTGTCAACTAATGTTCAATCTCACCTTCAAAATGGATATAATCATTTGAAAGAATTTAATCCGTTGAAATCTTATGCCAAGAGCAAGGGATCACTCGGTCGACTTGGCGTTTTTACAGCATTTGCAATTTTCCCTATTTATTTTTTATTAAGAGTAAATAAATTAAATAGTAAAAAAGAGTTAAAAAAATCACTTGCAAAGGTGTTGAAATGGGTTAAGTTAATCCATGTACCAATTTCATTGATCACATTTGCTTTAATCACAGTGCACTCGTTTATAATGACTTTTTATGAATGGAAGACAAATGCAGTTTATATATCAGGTATAATCGCATATTTGCTTTTACTTCCACTAGGTATATTGGGATTCTTACGATACAAAAGAAAAGATAAAAACTGGCACTACTATCTTTCATTTGCAGTTGTTATCTCCATGTTATTTCATACTTTTATATAAAAGATAGGATTTTTATTGAGAGAAAAGAATCGATTAACCTATTCATTAAATTATCATCCTAAAAAAATAAAAACAGAAAAGCCAATTTGATGGTTTTTCCGTTTTTATCGTTTTTTTATAAATAATAACTAATTCGTTTATAGCCTTGTAATCTAGCTATTTTTTTTTTCATAAAATCGATAGAATTTCTCCAATAAATGCTCCAAGTAAGACAATAAACCAAGGTGGTAATTTCCAATAGACAAGCATACTAAATAGTATTGCAACCACAGCGAAATCACTAGGAGTTAATACCGAACTAATCCAGATTGGATTATAAAATGCTGCAATCAATATACCAACAACTGCTGCGTTTACTCCCAATAATGCTCCATTTATTTTTGGGTTGCGTCGTAATGAATTCCAAAAAGGTAATGTACCTACGATAAGCAGGAATGCTGGTAAGAATATGGCAATTGTAGCTAGTAATCCACCTTGCCAACCTTCCATAACAGTACCTAAATAAGCAGCAAACGTAAATAACGGACCAGGTACAGCCTGAGTAAGACCATAACCAGCTAAGAAAGATTCCTTGTCTAGCCAACCAGTTGGAACAAATTCACGTTCAAGTAATGGTAGGACAACGTGTCCTCCACCAAATACCAATGATCCAGACCGAAAAAAACCGTCAAACATCGTAATTGATTTTATAGTAGTAAGTTCATTTAGTATGGGTAACAAAATAATCAATCCAAAAAATAATGTTAAACACAAAATAGCCAGTCTCTTAGAAATATGGAAGTCTAATTTAGTATGATTTAGATCTTCAGATTGTTTAAATAGTGTATAACCGAGTATGGCAGAAATAAATATAACCACTATTTGTGTAAATGAGTTTTGCAAAAGTAACGAACTGATTAAAGCGAACAATGCAATTGCTTTCCTTTTCAAATCAGGTGTCAAGTTTTTCGACATACCCAAAATTGCTTGTGCAACTACTGCAACAGCTACAAGTTTTAACCCATGTACCCAACCAGCATTCTTTATATCTAATCCATGAAGTAGTGAGGCAAAAATAATCAAAGCTAAAATCGAAGGGAGTGTAAATCCAACAAATGATATGATACCACCAAGAATACCAGCTCTTAATACACCAATTCCAATTCCTACTTGGCTACTAGCTGGACCAGGCAAAAACTGGCATAGTGCCACTAAATCAGCATAACTTTTTTCATCAATCCATTTTCTTCTGCGAACATATTCTTCATGAAAGTAACCTAAATGTGCTATTGGTCCTCCAAAGGAGGTTAATCCAAGTTTAGTTGAAACGAAAAATAATTCTAATAGAGATTTAGAAATTCCGTTTTTATTATTGTCTATCAAATTATATCCTCCAAGTTCAAATCCTTATAAATAGTATAGTTTTATTGAATTTTATATTAAATACAAACTTTGATTTTTACATAATATTAACAATTGCAATTTGTTAACTCTTAACCAAATTTAGTTGGAGTTGCTTTTCAACTAAGTTAAAAAGATTGTTGTTTTAATAAAAGGGTTTGATTGAGGAAACTACCTTAATAAAATAAGAAGAATAAAGCAAGAATAGATAGAAAATAATACTTAATTGGAGAGGATTTTAAAAATTAGGGGGGATACTTTGTACAATCAAATAGTAAAAGCTATACCCAATTTATTAACAATAGGAAATTTAGTTTGTGGTGTGCTTTCAATAACTTTAAATATGAATAGCTTATTAAAAGAAGCCTGCATTTTTATTTTTATTTCAGCTTTTTTTGATCTTTTAGACGGAAGGGTTGCAAGGAAATTAAAAGTGAACAGTGAATTTGGTGTAGAATTGGATTCCTTAGCTGATATTGTTAGTTTCGGAGTTGCTCCTGCACTTATCTTCTATTCGATAGCTACTCCATCAATTTTGACTTCATTGGCATTTATCCTTTTTCCTACGATGGGTGCGCTAAGATTAGCTAAATTTAGTGTTAAACCAACCATTGGGTATTTTAAAGGTTTACCTATTCCAGCTGCTGGATTACCACTAGCTTTTATGGGATTGTTTTTGTATAGCAATGCGTGGATTACCTTAATCCTAGCTTTCTTAATGGTTAGTCGAATCAGGATAAAAAAACTTTAAGTAGTTTATTAATCAAAAAAAGCTAGTAACCTTATCGTGAAATACCCCGTAAATGGTTAGCACCAACTAACATTTACGGGGTGTTTTTATGACCAAATGTACATAGGAAGAAAAGCCGCAACAGCACTTAAGATATTTTCTCTAGACGAATGCCCTCTTTTATAAGAGACAAGAAGCGAAACATTTCCATTGATAAAATTGATCCACTCACCAATACAGCACTGAAAACAAATCCAATCATTATATCACTTGGCGTGAAATGAAAAAGATACACAGCACTTATTGAATAGCCAGTTAAAATGCCAATAAAAAAGATAAACATTCCAACGGCAAAGAGTAAGTTTGAACGGTGGCGAATCAGCATAATGTAAAATAACCCATACACAGAAAATAAAAGCATAGATTGTTCAAATGGAATAGAAGCAGCTATCTTAATACTGCTAAACATAAAATTGAACAACCAATGAATTCCTTTCGAAAATAGAAATGTTGCGATTAAGATTGAAACATAAAAAGAGAGCTCTAACCATTTATTTTTCCTATTCAATAAAATTGCAGCAACTGTAAAAAGTGAAATTGTTAGTAACGAGGCCCAAGAAGAAAAGAAATATACGAATTTAATAAGACCTTCATAGTTTACATTTATCAATGAGAATACAATTGTTTTAAAGATTGAATTGAACTTACCGAATTCATTACTTACTAAATCCTGAATGATGCCAATCATTAGGGAAAAGAAAGTAATAAATATGATAAGAAAGGTTAATAATACAAACTTTATTTTTAAAAGGCTATTGTATTTATGAAAAACCGATTGAAATATAAGAAACATAGACTCTTTTATAAAGACCCTGTTAGTTCTTACAATAAAATAAATAAGTGCAAGAAAAGCAAAAACTATACTACCTAGCACCAACCATTTTGTGATTGCACTTTCGTATTGATGATATTTTGGACCCAGAACATTTCCTAACCAAATAAAGGTGCTTATCCATAGAAGTACACCTATATTTGCAAAAATGGAAAAAGAGCGGAAGGGAAGTTTAATCACTCCAGATATAATACTTGCAATATGTCTAACGCCAGGAATGAAGTAAGAAAATATCAATAAAATTTTTCCGTATTTTTGATACCATATCTCCATTTTATCCATTTTTTCAGGTCCCATATGAATGAAATGACCGTATTTACGGAAAAAAGGGGCACCAAGTTTATAACCTATCCAATAGGAAACTGTTACACCAATCATTCCACCAAATCCTGCAGAAATAATGGAGAGGATGAGATTCATCTTACCTTGATAACAAAGGACACCGACATAACTCATTAAAGCTTCATTTGGAATCGGTAAAATGATTAGTTCCAACATCAAGGATAAAAATAGAACAATATATCCATACTCATTTAATAAATGAATGATTGCATTCATTACTTCAGCTCCTAAAACACTCTAATAAAAATTCTTTCATAATATGTAAAACGAGCCTTAAGAATCGATTCTGGAGGCTCAGTTTTATTTTTAGTTGTTCAGTTCGTAAATGTGATGTAACTGATTTTTCAATAGTTTCCATTGATCCAGGAAAATATTTTAAGCTGGTATGGTGAATGTGTACCGGAATTGTCATAAAGTAATAACTTAAAGTCTTACCTTCATTATTATTAAATGATGTGCGGTGTAATATACTGTTAATATTACAAAACGGATGTAGAAGAGGGTACCAGTATCATCCTACATTAAATTATATTTATGGATAGTGGAAATCAATTTTCTTTTATAGCAGAGCCTTTTAAATAGTAAATGTTTTTGAAAAAATATAACTTTTTAATGTTTTTATCATTGACAGATCAGTTATGCTACCTCTATAATACAAAACATACTTACTGCAGTAAGAAATGATTATATTAACATAATAAGCAATGACGGGAATTTAAGTAGTGCTTATCTCACTGTTTTAGAGAGCTGATGGAAGGTGGAAATCAGTACAAAGATAAGGATGAATTACAACCCCTGAGCATTTTTTTCGAAATAAAGATTATCTTTATAGAGGGAAAAACGGTCAAAAATGATCGTTAACAAATTCGAGAGGCAGACTTGGTCTGCAACTAGGGTGGTACCGCGAACTTTTCGTCCCTACTGATACAATCAGTAGGGGCTTTTTTATTTTATGAAAAACTTAATATCGGATATGCAATGAAAGGAACACAGTAATGCTAGTTTCCCTGTTTTAGAGAGCTGATGGAAGGTGCGAATCAGTACATAAACAAGCATGAATTACAGTCCTGGAGCAATCTTTTTCGAAATAAAGGGTGACTTTTAGAACGGGAAAGACGGTCATTAGATCGTTAATCAAAATCAAGAGACAGACATTTATTTAAGTCTGTAATTAGGGTGGTACCACGGTGTAAATCGTCCCTGTCGTAAATGACAGGGACGATTTTTTTATATTAAATCTGATTGAGGAGAAAAAAATTATGGAATTACAAAAGAAATTATTACCACGACATATCCGTTTAATGGCACTCGGGGGAGCCATTGGAACAGGTATTTTTAAAGGAACTTCCGAAACAGTATCTATAGCGGGGCCAGCAGTTATTTTTTCTTATCTATTTGCAGGATTATTACTTCTAGTTGTAATGAGTGCAATTGCCGAGATGGCTATCGCTTTCCCTGGGTTGAATATGAAAGGGTTTATTCGAAAAGCGTTTGGGACAAAGGTATCATTTGTAATCGGATGGCTTTACTGTTTTATGTGGATCGTAGTTTGTGTCATTGAAGTTATAGCTGCTGGAAGCTTTCTACAATATTGGTTTCCTTCAATGTCTTTATGGTCATTGAGTTTTATTAGTGCTATTTTTATTGTTGCCATTAATTTTATGAATGTGAAACGTTACGGTGAAATCGAATTTTGGTTTGCCGGAATAAAAATTACGATGATTGTTTTATTTATTGTTTTAGGAGCATGTATCCTATTCGGAATTATCCCAAGTAATGACAGTAACTATATTCAAAATTACGTACAACACCAAGGCTTCTTCCCACACGGTTGGTCGGGAGTGTTTTCGGCACTATTAATTGTAATTTTTTCTTACGGTGGATCTGAACTGATCGGATTGACTTTAACTGAAACGAAGGATGCAGAGAAGGTATTGCCTAAAGTGATAAAAGGTGTAATTTGGAGAATTGTGATATTCTATACGCTCCCAATCCTTATCATTTGTGGTCTAATTCCATGGAATGAAATTGGAAATCAAGCTAGTCCGTTTGTACAGGTATTATCTACAGTTGGATTTAAAGGAGCGGCTCATATAATGAATTTCGTCCTTATCACAGCTGTTCTGTCTGCTGCAAACTCTGGTATTTATGGTTGTACACGTATGATGTACTCTTTAGCCGCAGAAGGTGAAGCACCAAAACTGTTTTCATATGTTTCTAAAAACGGTGTGCCTATTTATACTGTTATTTTAAGTGCAATTATTCTTGTTGGTGGTACATTTGTTGCATACTTTTCACCTGATCGTGTTTTTGGCTATTTGATGGCAATACCAGGATTTACAGTTTCATTAGTTTGGATCAGCATATGTTTAGCACAATTGAAGCTTCGTAAATCATATACAAACATTCCACATTTTAAAGTATGGGGATTTCCATATGCCACTTCATTTACTGTAATAGCGTTAAGTATTAGTTGTGTGGCATTTGCATTTAGCGAACAGAATAGATTGAGTATGTTTGTTTGCCTAGGTATATTAATTATTTTAATTATATGTTCATTTTTAAGAGACAAAAAAAGTAAACAAAACAAGTAAATGCCCAGTAAGAATCGGATTAAAAAACAGAGAAACCCATGTGACGGGTTTTTCTGTTTTTTTTTTTGGCTTTGTAAATATTAATTGCTGAAATATAAATAAATGCTACACAGGAGACTAAGTGGTTGGTCATACGGAAACAAAATAGTTTAGCAGTTGTTTTTTAGAAGTTATATTTAGACCTAGTTTCAAGATTTTCATCATTTTTTCATAAACCATCGTTATAATGATTCGGGACTTACCTAAATTGGAGGGAAAATTAATGAACTACTCATTATTTAAATTGATAAATGGTTTTGCAGGAAAATCAGAAGTACTAGATCAAACAATGATTATCTTGTCTAAATCTGCAATCATTATAGCGATTGGTCTTGTAATGTATTTATGGTTTCTAAATAAAAGTGAACGTAAGTATACAGCCTTTTATATTGGATTAACACTTATTTTAGCATTGGGAAGTAATTACATTATCCACGCATTTTATTACCATCCACGACCATTTATTTCACATCATGTTGTAAAACTCATTAGTCATTCATCGGACTCTTCTTTTGTAAGTGATCACGGAACATTAGTTTTTTCGATTGCTTTTATCTTATTAATGAGAAAAGATCGATTAGCGAAATTTACTTTACTATGGGCAATTTTAGTTGGTCTATCTCGTATTTATGTTGGAGTTCACTATCCTTTAGATATAATCGGCGCAATTATTTTGTCAGGGATTACTTCACTTGTTGTTATTAAAACAGCCTCTTTAACAAACCCTATAATGAAAATATTAATGAAGCTTAACGAATCTATAGTAAGAAAAGTTCCATTTTTAAATAATAAAGAGCTTAAATCTTTAGATTAAAAAAATAAAATTGATGTAAGAAAATGGAATTGTTAAGGATAGAGTTGAAGAGATAAAAGCTGGAGAAGATAATATAAATTCCATTCCAAGAAATATAAAAAAAAATTAAAAAATTTACAGATTTTCATTGTATTTTCATTATTCTCATGTACATTGTAAATGAAATAAAAAGGAGGACAAATATGGGAGCAATTAGTTTCATAAACGTTTGACATACGTTAAAACCTAATTCAACTTTCATATTGGTTTAATATTAAAAATTATGATGAATTTTCAATCATTGGCTTATCGGGACCTTTGAAAATTACTTGGAATATAAGTGAAAAGTGGTAGAAGGTGGATAGATTATGGAAAAGCAATCTAAAGTACTTGTGGTAACTTCAAGTTTTGGAAGTGGGCATAAACAAGTTTCCAAAGCATTAAAAAGTGAATTTGAACATTGTAATTTTAAGAATGTAACGATCATTGACTTATATGATGAAGCGTATCCTACTTTAAATACTTTCGCCAAAAGTTTACATTTACAATTGTTTCAACATGCCCAAACTATGTACAAATGGTTTTTTTATGGATCGGAAAAAATTTGTAATACAGCTATCTTTGACTGGCTTTTAGAAAGAAGCGGTAAAAAAATAAAAAGTATTCTTGAAAATGAAAAACCAGATATTATTGTAACTACGTTTCCGGTTGGTACAGTGGCTAAATGGAAAAAGAAATCTGTACACCCATTCAAATTATATACAGTTATAACTGACTACTATATACATCGTTCGTGGATTCATGAAGAAATTGATCGTTATTATATTGCAACTGAAGAATTAAAAGTTCAAATGGTGGATTTAGGCGTATCTTTGTCAAAAATATATGTAAGTGGTATACCTCTTCGTAAAGAGTTTAGAGAAATAATACCGATTTTAAATGAAGAGAGTAATAAATCAGAATCAAATTATCAGATTTTAATTGTTGCTGGGGCGTTCGGGATTTTAAAAGATGTAGAAAAAATAGCCAAGCAATTACTTGCTGATGAAAAGTTGAATGTAATGGTTGTATGTGGAAATAATCGCATTTTATATAAGAAACTAATTAAATTAGAAGAAGAATACAAGGGTAGAATTCATGTGTACGGTTATGTGAATGATATACAAAATCTATATCGAAAAGCAGATTTATTAATTACAAAACCTGGTGGGATAACATTAACAGAATGTATTGCATGTAGTTTACCAACTATTCTTTATCGTCCAACTCCTGGTCAAGAGATTGAGAATTCACGCGTATTTGAAAATGTTGGAGCATCGGTCACAGTTAAGACAATAAAAGAGCTAATTGAATTTATAGATCAAATTCTTACGAAGCCTAATGCTTTAGGTCAAATGAAATCTTCATTGCGAATGCTCTATAAAGGATTTAGTTCACAATTAATTGTGAATGATATTTTTAGTTCCACTTCTTAGTAAAAAAAAAAGAGAGTAACTGAAACTCTCTTTTTTGTATTTCTTCTTATTAACTTTTAAATTCATCAACCCTTACAAACTGATATTGTTTTTCTTGGCAATAAGTAATGAAGCTTTCTAAAGCCTCAATTGTATTGAGCGGTGCATCTTCATCTGCCCCAAGGGTCTTACCATTATCATGTAGCAAAATGATGGAACCTGGTTTGGCATTTTTTACTAGTCGCTCTAAAATACCTTTGCTTCCTTGTTTACTATTCCAATCATACGCCATAACTGTCCACAATATCGTATTGTATTTTCTTTGAAAGAAAATAGGAAGTGATACTAACCCCCAAGGTGGGCGGTAATAATTAGGTTCAGCTTTTGTAAGTTCTTTAATGATCTTAGCAGTTTTTTCTATTTGTTTATGTAATACCTTTGGACTTAGGAACCAACTGCATGTATGGAAATAATTATGAATACCAATTAGATGACCTTCTTCATGAATTCGTTTAATGATTGTTGGATTATTTTCAGCTTCAGATCCTAACACAAAAAACGTAGCCTTTATCGAGTGACTTTTAAGTAAATCTAATATAATTGGTGTATAAGTTGGATTGGGGCCATCGTCAAATGTTAAAGCAATACTAGAATGACTCTTTCGTAAATGATTGGTCGAACGAATCTCAAACACACGTGTTAAGAAACTAGGAATAAGAGCGTAAATAACAAAAAATACTAATAAGATACAGCCGATTATCAAGAAAAAAAGCAATTTTAATTTCTCCTCACGAACATTTACTTAGAAGATTAACATAACATTTATAATATCCTAATACAATATTTCTTACTTAGAAGAGGGATAGTCAAATTTAACGAAAACTAATTATGGAAACAATGGAAAGACGATGGACACAGGAAAGAGAAATAAAAGTAAGAGGGGGATATTATTGAGAATTTTATTTGCTGAAGACGATCATAAATTAGGAAAACTAACTACTCATCTATTAAAAGCGCAAACACCTTTTCAAATTGAGTGGTGCACGAATGGAAGAGAAGCATTAGAACTTGCGTCACATACTAACTTTGACTTAATTATTTTAGATTGGATGTTGCCTGAAGTCAGTGGTTTAAACATTTGCAAAAAACTTCGAGGGGATGGGTTCAAAGGTCCAATACTTATGTTGACAGCAAAAGACAGTATTAATCATCGAGTTGAAGGTTTAGAAGCTGGAGCGGATGATTATTTGATAAAGCCATTTGATTTTAGTGAACTTATTGCAAGGATTAAAGTGTTAAATAGACGGAATTTTGCTCCTTTACAAGAAGAAGTAATGACATTAGAAGATTTAACGTATAATCGGACAAGCTATAGCCTTAATAGAGGAGACCATCAAATAGTATTAACTCAAAGAGAGTTCCAATTATTTGATTTACTAGTAAAAAATCGAGGTATTGTTCTAACAAGAGAAGTTATATTTGAACGAGTGTGGGGAAATGATTCGGAAGTAACAAGTAATACAGTAGATGCGTATGTCAAAAATCTACGGAAAAAAATAGATTTGCCGAATCAGCAGACTTATATAAAAAGTATTAGAGGTGTTGGATATACAATCGAAAAATGAGCTTTCAATCTTTCAACAAATTAGTAAACGCCTAACTTTCTTTAATCTTAGAATATTAATGATCTTCATTATTTTGTTTAATATTACGGTGGGAGTTGTATTCACATTTTATATTTACTTGGATCAAAAAGGTGACGTACTCTCTGTTATGAAGCAAGAAATGAAGGAAGTTAAGGTAAATACAGATTCTTCAAATACAGAAGAAATTATTCATAAGGGTAAACGAAAAAAAGTTTATATAAATTATTTTCTTAAAAAAAATGGTGACTTTGAAATTTACGATGAAATAGGTCCTGGTTATGATAAGGATATCAAAAAAGTATTGAGACAATTAAATCCAGATCCACACAAAGTAACAATTAAACAAATTGCACCAGATAAAAAAGAAGAGTTATATTTAATGATTGCAGTAGAAAACGTGTATGATTCATCAAATCATTTTATCGGTACGATTTATAGTGGCAAGGATCTTTCCTTAGTTATTTATATAATAAAACAATTTTTTAGTATTTCATTTTTATTATCTGTAATCTTTTGTTTAATGGCTTTTTATTTTGGGAAGAAAATAACGAATCAAGCAATGGAACCCATAATCGCATCTTATACTGAGCAAAAAGAATTTATAGAAAATGCGTCACATGAATTAAGGACACCTTTATCAGTCTTGCAAGCTGGTATTGAAGTAATAAGTATTGAAGAAGACCGACTATCAGATTTTGGAAAAGAAACATTATCAGATTTAAAAAAGGAATTAAGTGATACTCGTAACTTAGTTCATAATTTACTTTTTCTTGCTAGATTCGATCATCAACAAATAAAAAATGGTAGTTTAGAGGAATTTCGGCTAGATATTTTTACAATACAAATTCAAAAGGCTTGGCAATTTAAAGCATCTGAAAAAAACCAGCAAATTAAATTAAAAACGAATGATAAATTAGTAGTAAAAACAAATCAAGAAAGTTTTAAGCAATTAATTAATATCTTTATTGATAATGCAATTAAATACTCTAAATCAGGAGATATGATCACACTTAATTACTTTGTACGTTCTGAAAAGAAAAAGCCTTATTTATATTTTGAAGTAATTGATAATGGTATTGGTATCGCACCAGAATTACAAGAGAAAATATTTAATCGTTTTTATCGAATTGAAGAACATAGATCTCGAGAAGAGGGGAACACAGGACTAGGACTTTCAATTGCAAAATCAATAACTGAGACGTTAAATGGGAAAATTTTTGTTGAAAGTGAACTTGGAAGAGGTAGCACTTTTACAATTAAAATACCTTTAAATGTATCATAGAAACTGGCACCATTTTGGGGGATAAACATGGAACTATTGAAGAGTTTTATTGATATCATTTTGCACTTAGATCATCATTTACTATCTTTTGTGCATCAGTACGGAGCACTAACATATATGATTTTATTTATCATTATTTTACTTGAGACAGGAGTTGTCGTAACACCATTTTTACCTGGAGATTCATTAATATTTACTGCAGGAGCAATCGCTGCGCAAGGTTCTTTAAATATTTTTGTTTTACTTGTGCTTTTAATTATTGCGGCTAGTTTGGGAGATACACTAAATTATTTTATTGGTAGAACAATTGGTTTAAAAGTACTAAATAATAAAAAAATGAAATTAATAAATGTAAAATACATTCAAGATACACAGGAGTTTTATAACCGTAAGGGATCTAAATTTATTGTATTGGCAAGGTTTATACCAATAATTAGAACATTTGCGCCATTTGTGGCTGGAATTGGAAAAATGAATTACTCCAAATTTATTACGTATAATATCCTTGGTGCGACACTTTGGGTTAGTTTAATGGTTTTAATCGGATTTTTCTTTGGTAATATTTCAATAGTCAAAAATCATTTTGGACTGTTAACAATCGGTATAATAATTGTTTCAATTGTTCCAATCGTTAAAGATGTGATTATAAATTTTATGAAAAAAAGTAAAAATAGACAAATTTAAAATTATATTTTTTTCCGAGGAATAATGTAAAAAAGGTTTGTTATATTACTAGATTGTAATTTTGTAGACTAATAGAATTATTAGCATGAATGGTTAAGATACCTTTAAAATTTATATTAAGCAATGTATTTTAGTTTGAAATTTGTTTATTCCAATAAATATGTTAAATAGGTTGCTTCGGCAACCTTTTTTTTATGATTCAGTAAAGTCATGTGTGGTCCTTTTTTACAGTTAAGTTTTCTTAATGCAGGGATATTTTAGTGTAAATTGAATAGTACATAAATAGGACATTATTAATGAATGGAGTGAATGTTATGCAATCTCCTAAAACTAGATTTGAAGTAATTAATGGGATGGAAGTTCATTTTACTGAATGGGGAGACCGACAGAATCCAACTGTAGTATGCTGGCATGGTTTAACTAGGAATGGACGAGATTTTGATATTTTGGCCAGCCATCTAGCTGATAAATATCATATTCTTTGCCCAGATACAATCGGGCGTGGATTGAGCCAGTGGAGTTCTAGCCCAGAAACAGACTATTGTTTTGAAAATTATGTTAACCTTGCAATTGGATTATTAGATCGTTTAGAAATAAAGCAAGCTCGTTGGGTTGGAACATCAATGGGAGGTGCAATTGGTATTCGATTAGCTGGTACAACTGAGCATAAGAATAGAATTTCACATTTAATATTAAATGATATCGGAGCAGGTGCTATTGAAAATAATACGCAAGATATAGAAGGGATTAAACGTATTATTAGTTATGTTGGGACACAACCTAGATTCAATACAGTTACTGAACTAAAAAATTACTATAAGATGGTTTACTCTGCATTTGGTCTTTCTGAAGAGCAGGAGTGGAACGATTTTACTCAAAGCTCGTATAGACGGACGGATGATGGGAGCATTTGCCCTAATTATGATCCGAAAATCAGTTTGCAGTTCCAGCATACAGAGGATCTAAACTTATGGGATTTTTGGGAGTCCATTGAAGCTAAAATACTACTCATTCGAGGGGAAATATCAGACGTATTTCCTTTAGATGTGGCAGAAAAAATGCAGCAATCTCAAAATTGCCAAATGGTCACAATTCCAAAACTTGGCCACGCTCCAGCTTTAAATATAGAAGATCAAATCCAAATTATAGAGAATTTTTTAAGATGAAAAAATGGAATAACTCCAATGCGGGTTATTCTTTTTTATGGCCAAATTCTTCATCGTCATAATGTTTATATGCCAAAATGATAAGTAGTAGAAAGTATAACGAAAAAATAAGAATGTGATAAAATATTTATCAATGAACGATTAAATAGTAGAAGGTTAGGTACTGCTTAATGAAAAAGAAATTAACAAAAATCGGAATAAGTATTTTAATTGTTTTCCTTATTTTATTTGCTTTATATAAATTAATGAATGCGAGATCATTTCAATTATTTGGTGGTTTAACAGATCAAGTCAACACTGACCAGAAAGTAGTGGCATTAACATTTGATGATGGTCCTACGAAAAACGTAGATGAAATTCTGCCATTGTTAGATAGATACAATGCAAAGGCAACATTTTTTTTGATTGGTAATGAGATTGAAAAAAATCCAGAGGAAGCTAAAAAAATTATACAAGCAGGTCATCAAGTTGGAAATCATACGTATTCTCATAACCGAATGGTTTTAAAATCACCTACTTTTATTAAAGAGGAAATCAAAAAAACAGATAAGTTGATTCGAAAAATAGGATATAAAGGTGAAATAGATTTCAGACCGCCTAACGGAAAGAAACTCGTTGGCTTACCTTATTACTTGCATAAATATCATAAGGATACGATTACGTGGAATATTGAACCAGATACATTGTACACAACTGAATCTAGTAAAATTGATTATGTAAATAAAAATGTGAAGCCAGGTTCTATTATATTATTACATCCAATGTACGATGGAACTTGTAGTGAATTAAAAACCATTGAAGGTATATTGAAAGATTTATCTAAAAAAAGGTATAAGTTTATAACAGTGAATGAGTTACAAAAACTTAAAAAAACTTGAGGAGATTTCCGCAAGCTTTTTCAATAGGTTTCAAGAAACTACTGTACGAGCAGCCTGTCAAAATAAAAAAGATTGAACAAATGTTTTATAACCATTCGTTCAATCTTTTTTGTTTAGTGACGATATTTATAATCGATTATTTGAAAAATGTTGCCCAAAGCAAGTATGCATTTAATACTGCAATGGCAGAAGCAATCGTCCAAGCTACTGACTTAAGCCATGTCTTATTTACAAACTTACCCATTTTCTTTGGATCACTAGTAAACATGACCAATGGAATAACTGCAAAAGATAGCTGTAATGATAGAATAACTTGGCTCAAAATCAGTAAATCCGTAGTTCCTTTTGCTCCGTATAGATAGGTTATGATTAATGCAGGTGTAACTGCAATTAATCGAGTAATTAATCTTCTTATCCAAGGAGATAATTTAATATTTAAAAAACCTTCCATTACAATCTGACCTGCCAAAGTACCAGTCAATGTAGAGTTTTGGCCTGATGCTAATAAAGCCAATCCGAAAAAAGTACTTGCGAGAGTCGTACCTAATAATGGTGTAAGTAGTTTGAATGCATCCTCAATTGAAGCAACTGATGTATGACCTGTTTTATAAAATGTAGATGCAGCTAATATTAAGATAGCAGCATTTACAAATAAGGCGATCATTAATGCAACTGTTGAATCAATCGTTGCAAACTTAATTGCTTCTTTTTTCCCCTCATCTGATACCTCGAATTTTCTAGTTTGAACAATTGAGGAATGAAGATATAAATTATGTGGCATAACAGTTGCCCCTAAAATACCTAATGAAATATAAAGCATCGTTGGGTCAGTAATAATTTGTGTGCTTGGTATAAATCCACTAAAAACAGCTTTAATGTCAGGCTGTGACATCGTTAATTCAAAAATAAAACTTCCTGTAATTAAGACAATTAATGAAATAACAAGCGCTTCAATATAGCGAAATCCTTTATTTTGTAGCATTAAAACAAGCAATACATCGAAAGTAGTTAGACAGATTCCATAAAAAAGTGGAATTCCAAATAGTAAATTTAACGCGATGGCTGAACCTATTAATTCGGCTAGGTCGCAGGCTGCGATTGCTGCTTCGCAAAGTACCCATAAAACAAAAGAAACAGGTTTACTAAAATGATCCCTACAAGCTTGAGCTAAATCTCTACCTGTAACGATACCTAACTTAGCAGATAAAGACTGCAAAATGATTGCCATTAAATTTGAAATAAGAATAACAGATAAAAGTGTATAGTTATACGCTGAACCGCCAGCGAGTGATGTTGCCCAGTTTCCAGGATCCATATATCCAACTGCAACTAAGTAACCTGGTCCGGCGAATGCCATAAATTTTCTAAACGAACTACCTTTTTTCGGAATTGGTAATGAACGATGTACTTCTTGTAAACTAGGTTGTGATTTTTGTTGTTTCCAACCAGTTTCGTCGTATATAGCCTTTTCCTGAGACTCTTGTGACATGTTTCCCACCACCTGTTTTATTGTACACATCAAATAGTTTTTCCCTAGGGAAAGTTTTTAAATTATATGCTGATTTTAACATAATAGTTCTTATTTGTAATAAAAAAAAATTAAGATTTATTATTTTATTTGAATAGTAGAGCAATTTTATACCTTTTATTGGATTTGAATTTAAAAAAAGTTTGAAAATTTGGGAGTAAGATGGAAGAATATTTATGTTTTATAAAAGATTAGTTTGTTGTTAGGGCAATCTATTTTAAAAGATAAAAATAAAATTTCTAGTAGGATAATAAGAGGATTAGTTAATTTATTCCCAAAAAAATAATAGAAGAAGTATAAAAGTCGTCCAAAATTTACCTCCAATAAATTTAACGAAAAAAAACTTTGGGCAGACAAAATTAGAACCACCGTATACGAAATCGATTAGCGGTGGTTAGTACTTTAAGTAGTAAGTTTCCCTTACTACTTATTTATTATTCAGCTGGACCTCCTAGAGCATCGTAAGCAGCAATTACTACCTGAGTTTAAGTCGAAGCTTGACTAGCATTGTCAGTGGAACCAAGTATGTTAGTGCAAGTTGGAAATGATGCTTCTTAGTTTTTTTACATATGGAAAAAACATGCATAAACTAAATTTTGAACATGAAACGCTTAATGCTCTAAATCAAACGGGAAAGCTTTTAAATAATTTTGGATTTGAGTATTTTCGAAAAACTAAAATGTATGGGAGACAAACTATATTACATAACTTTTTAATGAATGCATTAGTTTTTCTTCTACTAGTTCATGAATGTAGAGGGTATTAAAACTAAATATATGATATGATTTTTGGAAATAAATACAAGTTTTGTAGGGGATGGAAAGTATGATTCGTATATTAATTGTAGATGATGATTCAAATATAAGGGAACTATTAAAGCTATATCTTCAATCAGAAGGTTTTGCTACTTTCGAAGCATCGAATGGTGAAGAGGCATCAAAGTTACTTTTAAACCAACAAGTCAACTTAGCGATTGTAGATGTAATGATGCCAGGGATTGATGGATATCAACTTTGTGAGGAAATAAGAAAGTATTATGATTTTCCCGTAATTTTATTAACTGCAAAAAGTGAACTTATTGATAAGGAAAAGGGATTTTCAGTCGGTACGGATGATTACTTAACGAAACCGTTTGAACCCAAAGAATTATTATTCCGTATCAAGGCACTACTAAGGCGTTTTAATATGGTAAGCGCTCAAAAAATAACGCTAAACGAAACGATTATCGATCGTAAAAGCTACGAAGTTTATTGTAATGGGAAGCTACTAATGCTCCCGATGAAAGAGTTTGAATTATTATCGCAATTAGCAAGTTATCCAGATCGGATTTTTACGCGTGAGGAGTTAATACAGTTGATTTGGGGGGCAGATTTTGAAGGTGATGATCGAACGATTAATGTTCATATCAAGCGTTTACGTGAACGTTTTTCCACTTTAACGGATGATTTTAATATAAAAACAGTTCGTGGTGTAGGGTATAAACTGGAGGTCAATAAGAAGTGAAAACTTTATATTTAAGGATCGTAATTACAATCATTTTAGTAATGATTTTTAGTGGTCTAATGGCTTTCTTTATTTCAAATGTATTTTACCACTACAATTTAAAACCTTACAATGATAAAAAATTAACTAAAATGGCTTTAACAATTCAGGAATTTTATGAAAAAAATAATGGCATCAATATAGATGAATATTTAAATCATATTGGGAAATTAGGTTATCAAATTTATGTAGTCGATGATAAAGGAAATAAATCGTTTTATGGAGGCCACTATAGAGAAAAGAAGTTAAATGATTCCGTTATTGAATCTGTATTAAGTGGGAACGTATATCATGGTATTGCTCAATTTCCTACATCATTATTAGTTACGGGATTTTTTGATAATACCTTAGAAAATACAATTGGTGTACCGATTATTACGAATAACAAACAATATGCACTCTTTATTCGCCCTAATGTGGAGCTTCAATTTGGCGAATTACGCATATTATTTTCAATTATATTAATGATGACCATTTTATTAAGTATTTTATTTGTATTAATAAGCACAAGGTATATTGTCAAACCAATCATTAAGTTAACGGAAGCAACAAAAAGAATTGCTGAAGGAAAATATAATGTGCAACTACAAATTAAAAGACAAGACGAAATTGGAAAACTTGCAAACCATTTTTCTCGAATGACAAAACAATTGGAACAAATAGAAGAAATGAGACAAGAATTTGTTTCGAATGTTTCACACGAAATTCAATCACCTCTTGCCTCGATTAAGGGGTTTTCTCAAACACTACAATCGAATGAATTAACTGAAGAACAAAGACATTCGTATTTATCTATTATAGAGGCAGAAAGCAGTCGATTATCTTTATTAAGTAAACAGTTATTAACCTTAGCTTCTTTAGATAAGGAAGAAAACATTTTACAAAAAACTAATTTTGATATTGCTGAGCAAATAAAACTAGTCATACGTACAACTGAATGGAGTTGGCGTACGAAAGAACTTGCGATTGATATGGAATTGCCATCAACGATTATCAGTGCCGATAAAAATATGCTACATCAAGTTTGGACAAACTTAATTACAAATAGTATTAAATTTAATCATCAGGGTGGTTCGATTTCGATTAAAATTCGAAATGATGGACATGTAGTTGAAGTCGAGATTCAGGACACCGGAATTGGTATCAAAGAAGAAGATATACATCAAATTTTTAATCGTTTTTTTATAGTAGATAAAGCAAGAATTCGAAAAGAATCAAGTAGTGGACTAGGTCTAGCAATTGTAAAACAAATTATTGAGTTACATAATGGGCAGATTCATGTAACAAGTATATTAGGAAAAGGAACGAGTTTTATACTGACGATTCCTAAAATGTAATTAATTGTTCACCTATTGTTCATCTTCCATTTCTATAATTTATTTTGTAAAGAGTGATTAAGGTTTAAATTAAACTTTTTATCGCTCTTTTTTTAAATAGAAAAGGAGTTGATCAGGTTGTTTCTTGCAATCAGAGAATTTAAACATGCTAAACTACGATTTTTATTAATAAGTTTAATTATGATTCTTATATCTTTACTTGTCCTATTTGTTTCAGGCTTGGCAAAAGGTTTGTCTTTTGATAATGCATCTTCTATCGAAAGTATGAATACAGACTATTTAGTTTTACAAAAGGGATCTAATCAACAAATTAATCATTCAATGTTATTGGAAAATCAAATTAATGATGTGCAACAATACGTGACGGATAAAAATAATGCTACTCTAGGTGTGCAAATGACTACTTTTATAAAAAATGGTGCGTCAAAAAAAATTGATTCCACGTTATTTGGAATAAATACAGATGGCATAATTTCGCCAGAAGTGATCGAAGGTAAAATGATTGATAATTCTACAACAGATGAAGTTGTTGGTGATCTATCTCTAAAAGATGAAGGTATTAAAATAGGTGATAAGATCGTCGATCAAATGTCAGGTAAAGAATTTACTATTATAGGGTTTACGAAGAATCAATCATATAGTCATACACCAGTAATTCATATGAATAATAAAGAATGGTCGATGATTAAAAAAAGTCCTTCCTACAATGTAATTGCATTGAAGGCTGATTCAAGCACGATAAACAAAATAAAGAAGAATGTTTCTGGAATTGAAGTGATTAGTAAAAAACAATCACTAAAAGGTGTACCAGGATTTAAAGAAGAACAAGGCTCTTTATTAATGATGATTACATTTTTATTTTTTATCGGGGCCGTTGTTTTAGCAGTATTTTTCTATGTACTAACAATTCAAAAAATAAATCAATTTGGTGTCTTAAAAGCTATAGGCTCAAAAACAAGCTATTTAGCTAAAAATATAATTTTCCAAGTAATATCTCTTACTTCTGTAAGTCTCTTTATTAGTATTTCAATTACTTTCGGATTTTCAAAAATAATATCAACAAAATTACCTTTTGTATTTGATTTAAAGTTGGTATTAGGAAGTTCGATACTATTCCTTTTAGTTGCTCTTGTTGGTTCATTATTATCCCTAACTCGAATAGTGAAAATTGATCCTGTAGAAGCAATTGGGAGGGCATTTTAATGAATAATCATAAACTAGTATTAGAGAATATAAGCAAAATTTATAATGATGGAGATTCTTCTGTAAAAGTTCTTGACCAAATATCGCTCCAGGTAAAAGCTGGTGAACTTGTTGCAGTTGTTGGTCCGTCAGGTTCTGGGAAAAGTACGTTCTTATCGATTGCTGGTGCACTTTTATCACCAACTAGTGGAAGGGTTCTGATTGATAATATTGAACTTAATAAGCTGCCGACTAATAAGCTTAATGAATTTCGTTTATCCAAAATCGGTTTTATTTTTCAAACGTCGAATTTAATCCCCTACTTAACAGTGAAAGATCAATTAATTCTTATATCCGAATTAGCTGGAATTGAAAGCAAAATTGCAAACAAAAAAGCCAATCAACTCCTTGAAAAATTAGGACTATCAAAACGAAAAATGAATTATCCTGAAAAATTATCAGGTGGTGAAAGGCAACGAGTAGCAATTGCTAGAGCGCTAATGAATGATCCTGAGATAATTTTTGCAGATGAACCAACCGCAAGCCTGGATGCTGAACGCGGTCGAACAGTTGTTGAAATGTTATCGAAAGAAGTAAAACAAAGTCAAAAAGCTGCGATAATGGTAACTCATGATAAGAGAATGTTAGACTTGTGTGATCGAGTTGTTTATATAGAAAATGGGAAACTCACTGAGATGTAAAAATGAAACTCATCCATCTAATTGGTGGAAGTGCATTTGTAAATCAATTACCTGATTAAGTATTAGAAATACTAGTTGAAAGAAATAAAAATAAAGCTAAACAAAACTAAACAAAACCCGTTCGCCTATTGTGCTGAACGGGTTTTATTTACATTTCACATGTCAGTAACTACTATTTAAAGATGAAATTTATCCATTAAATTTGTTCTCGCAAGATCAATCACGTCATCTGCATGTCCATTCAATATCGCTTTTAAGGTCCACAGAGTAAATCCTTGAGCCTGTTCCAAGTAAATTTTTGGAGGCATCGCTAGTTCCTGTCTATTTACGACTACATCAAGTAACACTGGCCCGTTATGATGTAACGCTTGTTGAACAGCAGACTCTAAATCGGCTGGGTCTTCTACTCTTATACCTTCAATTCCTATTGCTTGTGCTACATTTGCAAAATTAGGATTATCAAGACTAGTCCCAGTTTCTAAAAAACCTGCAGCCTTCATTTCCAATTCTACGAAACTGTATGCACTGTTGTTATAAACAATCACTTTGACAGGAAGATTATGTTGGCGGATTGTTAATAAATCACCCATTAACATAGCTAATCCTCCATCTCCGCATAATGCGATAACTTGGCGGTTAGGTTTGGATTTTTGAGCTCCAATTGCTTGAGGCATTGCATTAGCCATCGTCCCATGATTAAAGGAACCGAGTAATCTTCTTTTACCATTCATACGTAAATAGCGAGCAGCCCATAATGTTGGCGTACCTACATCGCAAGTAAATACAGCATCTTCACTTGCGAAGTCACTTACTAACTTGGTTAAATATTGTGGATGAATTGGCTTACGTCCAGGTATTCCAACAGCGTAGCTATCCAAATTCTCACGTACCTTTTCGTGGGCATTTACAAATTTATCTAGATGGCTGGAATCTTCCTTTTCTACCAATAGAGGTAACAAATTAATAATTGTATTTTTTACATCACCGCAAAGTCCATAAGTAACATTTGCACGTCTACCTAGATGTTCGGCTCTAATATCTACTTGCAAAATAATAGAATCTTTCGGTATAAACTGTCGATATGGGAAGTCTGTGCCAAGCATTAATAACACATCACAATCCATTAAAGCATGATAACCTGAAGAATAACCTATTAGTCCAGTTAATCCTGCGTAGTATGGATTGTCATATTCAAGATGTTCTTTTCCTCGAAGTGCAACAACCATAGGGGACTTTAGTTTTTCACAAAGCTGCATTAAATCAGAATGTGCTCCTTCACATCCAGCGCCACAAAGTAAGGAAATTTGATTTCCATTATTTAGATATTCTGCAAGTCGATATAGCTCATCCTTAGATGGGGTTATTGTCGGATGCGTAATGTGAATCACTTGTTCAGGAACAGTTTGATGATCTTCAAGCATGGCAATATCTCCAGGTAAAACTAGAACAGATACACCTTTGCGTGAAATAGCATGCTGCATAGCGATTGTAACTAGGCGTGGCATGTGTTCTGGTCTAGTTACTGTCTCACAATAGTGGCTACATTCTTTAAATAATTGTTCCGGACGTGTATGTTGAAAATACTCGCCACCAGTTTCTACACTAGGTATATGTGCAGCAATAGCGAGAACAGGTATACGACTTCGATGACAATCATATAGGCCATTAATAAGATGGAGATTACCTGGCCCACTACTTCCAGCACATACGGCGATACTATCGCTTAATATAGAATCTGATCCTGCAGCAAAAGCCGCTACTTCCTCATGGCGAACACCAATCCACTCTATTTTTTCAGATCTTCTAATCGAATCTAATACAGCATTTAAGGAATCTCCAACTATTCCATAAATCCTTTTTACGCCTGCTTGAAGCAATGATTCAATTAGTAAGTCAGCTATTGTTTTCATCTTTGAATTCTCCTTCTTAATTGATCTGTTAAAAGATAGTCCATATTCACCTTTAATTGTAGGTAGTTGATACTAACAATATATATCTAGCTAAATGTATGCTTTGCAGAATATGAAATGGTTATACCATTTTTTTACATTTTTCAAGTAATTTATATATCAGATTCCTAATTAACAAGAAACTATTCTCTAAAAGATTGTTGTTTTATAAATTTCTTTAAATGCATACTGGAAATAAGTTGAATGGAACGGAAGGTACTCGACTCCTGTGGAAGTAGTGGGACAGGTGAGACAGCCTCAGTGGATATCAACTAAGAACCTTCAAAGAAAACAGCATTTATAAAAAAGTACTACTAGTAAAAAGGTTAAATCATGCTATTTGTCGAAAGAATCTATCTTGAAACTTACGTTAACGTAACATTTATAATAAAAGCAAAGCTGGAAAGGGGAGGGGATTTTGGAATTTTTTTCGATTGGTGAGATGACTCAAGAGTTTAATATGACTCATAGAACATTAAGGTATTATGAGGAAATTGGATTGTTACAACCTTCGTATTCGGTAAGTGGTAGAAGAAAATACTCCCAAAAAGATCGTACTAGACTTTATTTGATTCAAAGGGGTAAGAGTTTAGGATTTAATTTACAAGAGATTAAAGATATGATTGATCTTTTTACAATTGACCGTACTGGTGAAAAGCAATTGAAAAAAACAATTGAATATGGAAATCAAAAGATTGAGAAAATAGATAATAAAATTAGTGAACTTCACCTATTAAAAGGTGAAATCATAAAAATGAAAAATAAGCTTGAACAAATATTAATTGAAATTGAGGTGTAGTATGAATCTTTCAAGTCTATTACAAGTAAATAGTAGAAAGTATAAAAATAAAGAAGCCTTAGTTTTTGGAGAAAAGCGATTAACATTTAAACAATGGAATGAAGAGGTCAACAAACTTGGACATTCATTATTAAGTCTTGGCATAAATAAGGGTGACAGGGTAGTTCTTTATATGCCAAATACAATTGAATTCGTCATTGCCTACTTTGCAACAATTCGTATCGGAGCGATTATCGTACCAATCAATGCAAAATTAACAAAAATGGAAGTTACCTATATTGTAAATCACTGCGATGCAAAGGCCTTAATTGTATACGAATTGTTACACCCTCAAATTGACAAATGGGAAGATGAGCAAGTCATCTGTATAAAAACAGGCCATCAAAATGAAGGGTGGTATTCGTTTGAACAGTTAGTCTCAAATGGTTCATCAGAAGAAATTATAAACGATTGTTCTCAGGAAAATGAGGTGTCGATTCTTTATACTTCAGGAACGACGGGAAGTCCAAAAGGTGTTCTTTTTACACATAAGAATATTTTGACTGTCGCAACAATGATTTGTATAGAAATGAATGTTAATTTAAATAGTCGTTTACTTCATATGATGCCATTAAGCCACTCTGCACCTTTGCATTTAATCTTTATGAGTGGGCTAATAACTGGTTCAACGCATGTATTGTTACCTACATTTATACCAGAGAAATTTTTAACAACTGTTCAAGATGAAAAAATAACGCACTTCTTTGGTGCACCTGTTGTTTATACATTAACGGCGAAAACTCTTCCAATTAATAAGTATGACCTATCTTCTATTCAACGTTGGATTTATGGCGGATCACCTTTTTCTTCAAATGAATACAAATTTATTGAAGAGGCTTTCCAGTCCTCGAATTTTACTTGCGTATACGGGTTAACAGAAGCAGGACCTAGCGGAACGTTATTAGTTGGTGAAGATCATTACCAAAAAGCTGGAAGCATCGGAAATCGTGGTGCATTGTATTGCGAAATAAAAGTAGTTGATGAACATGGCAACGATGTAGGAAATGGTGAAGTTGGTGAAATTGTCTTAAAAGGTGAAGGTACGATGAAATGTTATTACCGAGATGATGAAAGGACGAAAGAAACATTTATAGGTGAGTGGTTAAAAACAGGAGATTTAGCAATGGTTGACCAAGATGGCTACTACTGGATAGTTGATCGAAAAAAGGATGTCATCATTTCAGGTGGCGTTAATATTTATCCAAAAGAAGTAGAAGATTTACTTCAAACAATACCTATGGTTAGAGAAGTTGCAGTTGTTGGGACCCATCATGATATATGGGGAGAAACGGTTAAAGCATTCCTTGTAGTTGATGACGAAACAGCTAATTATGAAGAATTGTGTAAGCGCTTTTTAGATGGAAAATTAGCTAGTTATAAGATTCCTAGATTGTATGAAATTGTTAACGAACTTCCTAGAAATGCAACAGGGAAGATCTTGAAAACGCTATTAAAAACAAAATAGGATGGTGTAACGATGAATTTTTATTTAGAAGATCAGAATCTACAAGACATATTAGCTAAATATTTAAATAAAGAGTTTATGGCTTGGGCAAATAATGAACTAGAGGAATTCGGGGAGCTTTGCGCCAATGAGATTGATCAGCGAGCAATTCATACTGATCGAGAAGGGCAACCACGATTAATAAAATATGATTCGTATGGAAACGATATTTCACATGTTTGGGTAAATGAGGGGTATAAACAAACAGTTAAAGATACCTATAATAGGGGAATTGTTGCATATATTCATAAACAGATTCCAGGGTTAGGTGTAAAAGGGAATTATATCTTTTCATACGCACAAGGCTATTTATTATCCCAAACTGAAGCTGGCTTTTATTGTCCCGTAACTTTATCAATGGCAGCTACTTTTTTAGTCGAAAGATATGCGGATGAGTCTTTAAAAGCGAAATACCTTCCTCACTTACTTTCAACTGGTGAAACTGAATTATATGAAGGTGCAACCTTTTTAACTGAAAGACAAGGTGGATCCGACGTTGGAGCAAATGTAGTGAAGGCAGTTAAAGATGGGGACTATTATAGAATTTATGGAGAAAAGTATTTTGCTAGTAATGCTGGTCAATGTGGCATTACTACTATTCTAGCAAGAATAGAAGGAGCTCCGACTGGAAGTAAAGGATTAAGTCTATTTCTCGTACCTTGGAAGAACGATGATGGATCCAACAATGGATTTACGATTCGTCGATTAAAGGATAAGTTAGGTGTTAGAGCGGTACCATCTGGTGAAATAGAGTTCGATGGAGCGAAAGCATTTTTAATAGGGGATGCAAGTCGAGGCATCAACTATATGATGGAGGCATTGAATTTATCTAGAATTTGTAATGCAGTTGCTTCAGTTGGAATAATGAGAAGAGCATATGTTGAAGCAAAAAAATATGCACAAAATAGGCCAGCATTTGGACACCTTTTAACAAACTATCCGATGGTTCAAGAAACACTTTCAAAACTTGCCTCGATACAAGAAGTACAAACTAGCGCAGTATTTAATTTAATTGCTCTGTATGATCGTGTAATCGGAAACGAAAGAGGAACAACGGAAGAACAAGCTTTAGTTAGATTACTGATTGCCATTTTAAAAATGCGTACAGCGGAAGAAGCCATCCATTTCTCGCACGAGGCAATAGAATTGCATGGAGGGAATGGTTATATAGAAGATTTCGTTACACCTCGTTTATTGAGAGATGCTCAAGTATTAACGGTTTGGGAAGGAACTGCAAATATTTTAGGATTAGAAGTATTACGATTATTTCATAAAATGAATGCATTCCCAGTATTTAAGTCATTTATCCAATCAAAATTAGTAAATGTTCCATCATCTCTAGAGATTGAAACGAATTTAGTTAAACAAAAAATGGAAGAATTAGATGACGTCGTACAATATGCCTCTACATTAGATTCAAATCTTCAGACATTTTATGCTAAAAAACTAGCGAATAAAATGGCAGACCTCTGTGAGGCGGTAATTGCAATTGATGATGCAAAAGATAATGTTCGAAAAGAATATGTCGCTAAAGTAATAATTCAAGAAAGATTTCAAAGAGATGAACTTATTAAGGAACATGTTACCTTAAAGTATTTCGATGAAATTGTTAATTACAAAGTTTCCATAAAAAAATAACTTTAACAAAAAAAGACACCGTAAATGGTGTCTTTTTATTAGGCTCTTTTTTTAAAGATTATTGTTTTTAAGTAGGATTTTTGTAATTTTATAGTCAAAAGTTGATTGTATCGGATAGGGAGCATTCTGGAGTGGAAATCAACTAACACACTCTATATGAGCAACAATGTATACGAAAATAGCCTTTTATTATGAATGTGGTGTTTGTATTTCAACCGATATACGTTGATTTTCGAAATGAGTAAATGAATAATACACAGTTGCAATCAGCAATAGGCTAGAAATAAAAATAGCTGGAAAGAATGAGGATAATAGCTTTGGAAATCGATCATTTAAAATGATGACCGTACAAAATAAAGAAGTACAAGTTAATAACAATAAACAAATTAATAAAAGTGTGTTTGCTTCTTGAATAGAAAGCATAGCGACAATCATACTTCCCATCATACTAGACATGATGGCTGTAAAGATCCCTTCAAGTAAAGCAAGAAAGTCTAATCTTATACCAATACATAATCCGATAAATGCAGAAAGACCCATCGAAAAGATTAACGAATAAAAGAAGTGTTCATGAAAGCTCAATGTAATTAATATGCCAATCGTTAAACCAGTTGTCATACTAATCATCATCATATACATCATTTGATTCATCCGATCATCTTTATTTGGCCTCAAATAGATAGATACGAATGTCATAATAATACTGACACTAATGCAAATCCAACCGGTAAACATATTTGGTACCCCCTAAATATTCGCTTTATATCATCATATGGACATCTTAAAATAAATAGAATAAAAATTTGACACCTATACCCCCTATGAGTATATAATGATATCGAGGTGATGAAATGGAAAATTGTCATGATGATCAAATGGTCCCTAGAAGTGAAGAAGAAATAACTGATTTAACGAAACGTCTTCGTAGAATAGAAGGTCAGGTACGAGGAATTCAAAAAATGGTTGAAGAAGATCGATATTGTATAGATATATTAACTCAAATTATGGCAGTTGAAGCTGCGATGAAAAAAGTAAGCTTTTCATTAATTGAACGACATGCCAATCATTGTATGTTAAAAGCAGTCAAAGATAGTAATGGTCAAGAGTCTGTAAGTGAATTAATGGATGTAATTAAGCGGTATGTAAAATAAAGGGGTTGGAAAAGATGAATGATGCAAGGCAGTTAACACTGGGTATCGAAGGTATGACCTGTGCTGCATGTGCAACCCGTATTGAAAAAAGTTTGAATCGAATGGATGGCATCAATGCGAATGTGAATCTTGCATTGGAAAGAGCCACTGTGAAATATGATAAAAAAAAATATCAGACGACTGATTTAATAGATAAAATCCAAACGATTGGATATGAGGTTGCTGTAGAAAAGGTATCTTTAACTATTGAAGGAATGACTTGTGCTGCTTGCTCTGCAAGAATTGAAAAAGTGATTGGAAAAATGGATGGAATCGTTCAAGTGAATGTTAACCTTGCTATGAATACTGCAACAATTTCTTATTTACCTGAAGTTCTTACGATTCAAACAATTTTGGACAAAATTGAACAAATAGGATATAAAGGGTCGATAAAAAGTGAAGAAGTTCGTAGTCAGAAGAATTCAACAAGGAAAAAACAACTTCAGTTAATCATTTCCATTGTCCTTTCTATACCCTTACTATATTCAATGGTGGCTCATATCCCATTTCGTACCAATATATGGATGCCACATATATTGATGAATCCTTGGTTCCAGTTCATTTTTGCTACACCAGTACAATTCATTATTGGATGGCACTTTTATGTTGGAGCATATCGAGCTGTAAGGAACAAAAGTGCGAATATGGATGTTCTTGTAGTGATAGGAACATCAGCCGCCTATTTTTATAGTTTTGTAGAAGCAATTAAGACAATATCTAACGAATGGTATACACCACATCTTTATTTTGAAACAAGTGCAATCTTAATTACTTTAGTTTTACTTGGTAAGTATTTTGAACATATTGCCAAGGGGAAAACAACTGAGGCAATCTCTAAATTATTGGAGCTTCAAGCAAAAGAAGCAATAATTCTAGAAAATGGGGAAGAAAAAAGTGTTTCTTTGGAAGAAGTGAGAGTAGGAGATATCCTACTTGTTAAACCAGGAGAAAAGATACCAGTAGATGGAATAGTCTTATCAGGTATTTCTACTGTTGATGAATCAATGATAACTGGTGAGTCATTACCAGTAGATAAAAAGAGAGATGATATGGTCGTTGGAGCTACCGTAAATGGGAATAGTGTTCTCACAATTCGTGCAGAAAAGGTTGGAAAAGATACTGCCTTAGCAAATATTGTGAAAATTGTTGAAGAAGCCCAAGGATCAAAAGCACCTATTCAACGATTAGCCGATCGCATTTCAACGATCTTTGTACCAATTGTCATTGGAATTGCCGTTTTAACTTTTATTCTATGGTATTTTGTAATTGACACACAAAATCTACCGAGAGCAATTGAAATAGGAATTTCTGTTTTAGTTATAGCATGTCCTTGTGCGCTAGGTTTGGCTACTCCAACTTCGATTATGGTTGGAAGTGGTAAAGGTGCAGAACAAGGCATCCTTTATAAAGGTGGAGAATTTTTAGAAACCACCAACAAGATTAATGCAGTTATTCTTGATAAAACTGGTACTGTGACAAATGGAAAACCTGAAGTGACTGATATCATCAACCTAAATTTACGAGATGATTTTTTATTGATGGTTGCAAGTATTGAAAAAATGTCTGAACATCCTTTGGCTCATGCGATTGTTCAATATGCTAAAAAACAAGAGCTCAAATTAAAGGAAGTAACCAATTATGTGACAATCCCTGGGTATGGAGTAGAGGGAATGATAGATGATTGTAAGATTTATATAGGTACACGTAAATTAATGGATGAAAAGAATATTGATACATCATTAATCGAAGAAAAATTAATTGCATTCGAGTCAACTGGAAAAACAGGTATGATTGTTGCAATTAACGAGAATGTAGAAGGAATTGTAGCTGTTGCAGATACGATTAAAGATTCTTCCAAAAATGCGATTAAAGCCTTAAAAGATTTAAAAATTGAGGTATTTATGGTAACGGGAGATAACAAGCGAACGGCAAATGCAATCGCTAAACAAGTAGGGATTGAAAATGTGTATGCTGAAGTCTTACCCGAGAAGAAAGCTGAAATTGTAGAAGAACTTCAAAAGCAAGGAAAAATCGTAGCTATGGTAGGCGATGGTATCAATGATGCGCCAGCTCTTGCAAAAGCAAATATAGGAATGGCAATCGGTACTGGTGCTGATGTAGCAATTGAAACAGCGGATGTTACTTTAGTTGGTGGTGATTTGGCACATATTCCAAAAGCAATTGATTTGAGTAAAAAAACAATGAAAAATATTCGTCAAAACTTGTTTTGGGCACTATTTTACAATAGTTTAGGTATACCGATTGCTGCTATTGGGTTACTTCAACCTTGGATAGCAGGTGCTGCAATGGCATTTAGCTCAGTGTCGGTTGTCTTAAATGCACTTCGATTAAAACGAATTAAACTTTAGGAGGATTTTATAATGGAAACAATGTTAAAAGTAAATGGAATGACATGTGGGCACTGCAAAGCAGCAGTAACAAAAGCTGTTGAAAGTGTGTCTGATACAAATAATGTCATAGTAAATCTAGAGAATAAAGAAGTAATATTCAACTACTCAAACTCTGAAACTGTTGATAAAGTGAAAGAAGCGATTGAAGATCAAGGATACGATATTGTATAAACAAAAGGCGAACCATGGTTCGCTTTTTCATTGATAACAAAATTTATCATAAATTTGAGGAGAAATAATAGATGAAGAAAAACCTTTTATTATTACTTAGTTTAGTAACAATTATTGGTTTAAGCGGTTGTGGAAACAAGTCACATACAGGATCGAATCATCACAGTATGAATCATGAAGAAAAAGAGAAAGAAATTCGGACTCAAGTAAATTTTTCATTTGAAAGTAGTCCAGAGAGTGGAAAGAAGCAGGAGTTAACGATTCAAGTTAAGAATGAATCCGGAAAACCAATAAATCAATTTAAACTAGAGCATGAGAAATTAATGCATTTAATCGTTGTAAGTAAAGATTTGTCTTTTTTTGAACATTTACATCCTCGATATAAAGGCGAAGGATTATTTACAGTATCAACAAATTTTCCAACTGGTGGAGAGTATAAATTATTTGCAGATTTTGTACCAAAAGAATCTTCTAAAATAGTAAAAACAAAATCAATAGAGGTATCAGGTAAAAAGGCAGAACCAAGCTCTCTTGTTGAAGATAAAGTATTAACAAAAATTGTTGATGGAAAAGAAGTTACGTTAACATTCGATCAATTAATGATGAATCAGGAAATAAAAATGACTTTTTCAATGAAAGATGCTAAATCAAAGGAGGCTATTTCAGATTTACAGCCTTATTTGGGGGCGATTGGACATGTTGTTGTGATAAGTGGTGACACAGAGACATACTTGCATGTTCATCCTATGAATGAAACAGCAAGCGGGCCAGATGCTGAATTTATGACAAGCTTTCCTAAAAAAGGAACATATAAAATATGGGGACAGTTTAAACAAAAGGGAAAGGTATTTATTGTACCATTCGTAGTAAATGTACCATAGTGAAAACATGAAAACTTTAAATAAGTTTTCATGTCAGATTGTTGAGAAACGCTCGCTTTCTTCGTTGCTTCGCCTTCTTGCGGTGCTCAATACCGTCACTGGTAACTCCGCTCCTCATCAGGCTTCGCGCCTCGAAAGGCAAGCGTTTTCAATCAATCTGACTATCAGGTTTTTGGGACTTTGTCTACACACGAACATGAAAACTTTAAATAAGTTTTCATGTCAGATTGTTGAGAAGCGCTCGCTTTCTTCGTTGCTTCGCCTTCTTGCGGTGCTCAATACCGTCACTGGTAACTCCGCTCCTCATCAGGCTTCGCGCCTCGAAAGGCAAGCGTTTTCAATCAATCTGACTTTCAGGTTTTTGGGACTTTGTCTACACACGAACATGAAAACTTTAAAAAAGTTTTCATGTTTTTTAATTTAGCCGAAGATTTTGTTGTAGATATCTTTGGCAATAGAAGGTTCCTTAGTACCATGAACTATGGCTCGACCATCTTTAAACAATACAACTCGATGGCTTTCATAAGTACATGATAGTAAGTAGGGATTTACAATTAAATCATTTACATATCCTACTAATCTTTCAGCTAATTCTTTTAGTGAGATGTTTTTGGGAGATGTTATGCGCAATTGGATGGCATCTCTCCCACATAAAATATCTGTTTTCAATTGACCATCATTTTTTAAAAATGGGAAGATCCGTTCTGGACCGCATGTTGGGCAATTTATATTTTTTAATTGACTAATGTTTATTTCTGACTTTTCATTTTTCCAAATATCAAATGACTGCAAGATAGGTGATAGCTCATAATTAGTAATAAGTTGCAAGGCATAAGTTACCTGATAAGCAGTAATTAGTTGAACAATTGGACTGATTACTCCAACTGTATCACATGTCATGTTTAGTGTTGGTATATGATTTAAAAGACAATGTAGACATGGTGTTTTATCGGGAATGATAGGGAAAGTAAGGCCGTAGCTTGCTACGCAAGCCCCAAAAATGAAAGGAATACCATGTTTAATTGCAGCATCATTTACGACCATTCTTGTTTCAAAATTATCAGTTGCATCCAGAATGACTGTTTTATCTTTTATTAATTCTTCAATATTAAAATTCGTAACGTCTTTTATAAAGCTATTAATTTTAACATTACTATTAATCTGTTGAAGTCGATTTTTTGCAGCAATAGTTTTCGGTAATTTTTTTATAGCATCTTCTTCAGTATAAAGAATCTGCCTTTGTAAATTACTCCATTCGACATAATCACGGTCAACAATCGTTATATTGCCTATTCCAGCTCTCACAAGCATTTCAGAAATCGATGATCCAAGTGCACCTAACCCAATAATAATGGCATGAGCTTTTTGTATTTTTAATTGACCAGTTGTACCAATAAATAATTCTTGTTTTACATAACGGTTTGTCAAGAATTCACCAACCCCGTAAATGGACTACTTGCTACACCAAAGTTTTTTTCTTCTATTCTACCAGCTTCATAGCCAAGTCTTCCTGCCTCAATAGCCATCTTCATCGCAATGGCCATTTTTATAGGATCTTTTGCATTTGATACAGCCGTATTTAATAACACACCATCGGCGCCAAGCTCCATCGCATAAGCAGCATCTTTTGGCGAACCAATACCTGCATCAATTATAACAGGAATGTTTGATTGCTCTATTATGAATTTGAGGTTTAATGGGTTTATAATTCCTTTCCCCGAACCAATCGGAGATGCACCAGGCATTATAGCGTGAACCCCTAATATTTCGAGACGTTTTGCCAAAACGACATCATCTGATGTGTAGGGTAAAACAATAAAGCCTTCGTTTAATAATATTTCGGAAGCTTTCAAAGTTTCAATTGGGTCAGGTAGCAGTGACTTTTCACATCCAATCACTTCAACTTTTATCATGTCACATAAGCCTGATGCTTTTGCTAATTTAGCTATTCGTACCGCTTCTTCTGCAGTTTTTGCACCGGCTGTGTTCGGTAACAGCTTATATTTAGTTAAGTCTAATTGTTCGAGGAAATTTGGTTGTGAATCCTCAAAAATGTTCATTCTTCTTACAGCAAAAGTAAGAATCTCAGCACTTGATACCTCAACAGCCTTTTTCTGAATTTCAAAAGACGGATATTTGCCAGTCCCTAGTAATAATCTTGAATGAAATGTTTGGTTGCCTATTTTTAACATAATTAACCTCCACCAACAAAATGTATTAATTCTACACTGTCCTCGTTCGAGAGAACTGTAAATGCATATTGTTCTTTATATATAATTTGTTTATTTAACTCGACTACCACAATTCGATTTTCTAACTGATAGTTTAAAAGTAAATCCTGTATTGTAGCTATGTAATCGGGAAGCTGTATGACCTTTCCATTTAATTTAATATTCAATTGTTAATCACCTCGCTAAATCGTATTATGCTATCGATTAATTTTAAAAGCTTCTACCCAATCACTTTTTACATTCTTTTTCATAATCAAATCTCTAATCAGTCTTCCAGTTGCTGGAGCAAGTAGGATTCCATTGCGGAAATGGCCAGTTGCAAATAATATATTGTCATCCTCAGGATGAATCCCAATAAATGGATTGTGATCAAAGGTACCTGGACGTAACCCTGCCCAAAATGCTTCTATTTTCAAATCAGAAATTGCGGGAAGCATCCTTTTTGCTTTTTGGATTAAGGATTCAATGCCACCTAAACTTGGTTGCTCATTCCAATCGTTCTCAATCATCGTTGCACCAATTACAAGTTTTCCATTATTTCGAGGAACGATATAATTTTGTTCATGGAAAAGGGTGTGTTTTAAAATTACTTTTTCAGTTGTTACTGAAAGACATTCACCTTTAACAGGATAAAGTTGATGATTTAGCCCAAGTTGTTTAAAAAATGAATTACTCCAAACACCACTTGCAATTACTACAGTCCTTGCTTCAAAATGACCATTAGTTGTTTGTATAGCGAAATATTTCTCTTTTTTTTGAATTCCAAGAACATGAATAAATTCTAAAATAGTAGCACCGTGTATTTGAGCACCTTTTCTAAAAGCTTGGCAAGCAGAATAAGGTACAACATTCACATCATCTTCAATATAAGCCGCCCCTATTATATCTCGATGTATGCCAGGTATTTGATTTGCAACCTCATTACGTTCATACCATTTGACAGAAGTTTGTGTAATAAGGGAATCCAATTGATATTTTTCAACGTCTGTATAGGCAAGTTTGAAAATTCCTCCTTTCTTAAGTTCTAGATCAATTCCAGTTAGTTCTTTTAATTCTTCATGGAGTTGAAAATACGACTGCTGACTGTCTCGGGCAAAAGTAAAGAATGATTTAGAGTGATTCCATTCCGAATGTGCGCCAAGCATTCCTGCCGCAGCTTTTGTTGATTTCTGCCCAACCTGCTGTCCCTCTAAAACTACAACGTCTAATTTTTTTTCTGCTAAATGGTAAGCAATGGAACATCCTATAATTCCGCCACCAATAACGACTACATCAAATTTCGTTTTCATAATTGATCCTGTACCTTTTCGTGAAATTGTAGAGCTGATTTAAATGGGTCTGAAGAAGAAAAAATTCCTGACATGACGGCAATTCCCTCAACTTGTATCTCTTTTAAAAGTTGGATATGATCTAGCGTTATTCCACCTATCGCATAGATTGGTATATTTAGAGATTTTTTTATTTTAATTAGTTGGTTGACTCCATTCGGTGGTATTCCATCCTTGCAATTTGTTTCAAAACAATGACCATATAGGACGTAATCTGCTTGATTAGCTTGAGCTTGTTTTGCTTCAGAAAGTGTATGAACAGATTGACCAGCCCGTAAATTAGGAAAATATTCTTTTACAGATTCAATCGGAAGTCCATGACTGGGTAAATGAAAATTAGATAAATTCGATAAGATAGCAATATCCAATCGGTCATTAATGACTATTTTGTCCATAGACACTTTATTGATTTTCAAAAGGTTTATAAGTGAGATTACTTCGCTTGCTTTTTTCGATTTTTCACGAATATGTACAAAATCAACAACGTCTATAATTTGAATAATTTTTGAAGCAAGTTCATCGATTGAGTGCTTATCATCCGTAATTGCAATAAGTTCCATTCGATCGCCTCTTTCGTTTGGAATACCGTATTTTTTTCAAAATAAAAACCACTTTCCTAATATGGAAAGTGGTTTAATTTGCACAAAAAAAGCACAAATAGATGCGCCACTTTCCTACGCAGGTACTAGCCTGTTCAGGTTTTGAGGGTTTAAAAGTAGTTACTTTATTCTCAGCCCTTATCAAGGGATCCCCTAGTGATGAATATCTATGAAAATTAATCTTAGCATAGCATATAAAAATTTTAATTCAATATAAAATTAATTTCTTAAATTAAAAGTTTTATATAAAAACAGAGTTAAATACTTATGAGATATAGAATTTTTAAGTTTATAAAATATTTTTTTAGGCTCGCTTCTGAAGAAGTATTGATTTTTTGTAAAGTAACTTTTAAGACACTATTTGATTGGAACGGAAGGATGCTCGACTCCTGTGGGAAATGCGGGAGGGCTGAGACTCACGCAAGGAGCGTATGCGACGAGGAGGCTCAGGACTCGCCCCACTGAAAGCGAGCATTCTGGAGTGGAAATCAACTGTCATGTCACATACTAAAATTGCAACAATATATACGAAAAACAGCCCTTTTTTTAACAAGATTAACTTTTTTTGTAAAAATTTAGGTAAATAAAATGATTTACAAATTCGAAAAGTGGGTTTATATTAAGGCTGTACATTTTAATAGTTTGACTAGGGGTGTCCAATTAGTTGGGCTGAGAGAGAAACACGTTAAAGTTTCTTAACCCTCAGGACCTGATCTGGTTCATACCAGCGTGGGGAAGTTAGAATCTACTCTTTAATGATTATTTATCATTATTGTAGTCTACTAACCATCAGCCGGGTCTTAATTATAAGATTTGGCTTTTTTCATGCTTAAAATGGATTAGATTTCGTCCTTTTTAATTCATTTAAAAAGGAGAATGTAATCAATGAACAATTTTGTAAATGAAATGAATTTTTCAATCATGTCCAGTTTCACTGGAAGTAAAAAAGTATATGTTGAGGGATCTAGACCTGACATTAAAGTTCCAATGCGTGAAATTGAATTAAGTCCTACAACTGGTACATTTGGGGAAGAGGAAAATGCGCCTGTTCGTGTATATGACACAAGTGGTCCATACACAGATGCCACTATGTCAGTTGATATTCGTAAAGGCTTAGATCCAATAAGAGAAAAATGGGTTATCGAACGAAATGACGTAGAAGAGTATGCAGGGCGTGAAATAAAGCCTGAAGATAATGGGTTTAAAGAACTATCATCTCAAAAAAATATTGATAATTTTCAAGGTCTTAAAAGAAAACCTTTGCGAGCAAAAAATGGAGGGAATATCACACAGTTGCATTATGCTCGCAAAGGAATCATTACCCCTGAGATGGAATTTATTGCGATTAGAGAAAATGTCTCCAGTGAGTTTGTAAGAGCAGAGGTAGCTAGTGGAAGGGCAGTAATTCCATCGAATATTAATCATCCGGAAAGTGAGCCTATGATTATAGGGCGTAATTTTCATGTGAAAATAAATGCTAATATTGGTAACTCGGCTGTCACTTCCTCGATTGAAGAAGAGGTCGAAAAAATGACATGGGCAACTCGGTGGGGAGCAGATACGATGATGGATCTTTCAACTGGAAAGAATATTCATACGACACGTGAATGGATCATTCGTAATTCTCCTGTACCAGTAGGAACTGTCCCAATCTATCAAGCGCTTGAAAAAGTGAATGGAATTGCAGAAGACTTAAGTTGGGAAGTGTTTAAGGACACATTAATTGAACAAGCAGAACAAGGGGTAGACTATTTTACTATTCATGCGGGTGTTCTTTTAAGATATATCCCGCTAACGGCAAAACGAGTAACTGGTATAGTTTCTAGAGGTGGGTCGATTATGGCTCAGTGGTGTCTAGCTCATCATAAAGAGAGTTTTTTATATACTCATTTTGAGGAAATTTGTGAGATCATGAAGAAATATGATGTGACCTTTTCTTTAGGAGATGGTTTACGACCTGGATCAATTGCTGATGCAAATGATGAAGCGCAATTTGCTGAATTAGAAACACTAGGCGAACTAACAAAAATTGCATGGAAACACGATGTTCAAGTCATGATTGAAGGACCTGGCCATGTTCCGATGCATTTAATTAAAGAAAACATGGATAAACAGCTGGAAATCTGTCATGAAGCGCCATTTTATACACTTGGCCCCCTTACAACAGATATTGCACCAGGATATGACCATATTACTTCTGCAATTGGTGCTGCGATGATTGGATGGTTTGGAACAGCTATGCTTTGTTATGTCACACCAAAAGAACATCTTGGTCTTCCAAATAAAGAGGATGTAAGAATCGGCGTGATTACATACAAAATCGCAGCTCATGCAGCTGATTTAGCAAAAGGGCATCCAGGAGCACAAAAACGAGATGATGCACTCTCTAAAGCAAGATTTGAATTTAGATGGCGTGATCAGTTTAATTTATCACTTGATCCAGAAAGAGCGATAGAATATCATGATGAGACTTTACCTGCTGAAGGGGCAAAAACAGCTCACTTTTGTTCAATGTGTGGACCAAAATTTTGTAGTATGAGAATTTCACAAGATATTCGTGATTTAGTAAAAAATGGTGAAATGCACGATCAAACTGCAATTGATGAAGGACTGAAAGAAAAAGCGAATGAGTTTAGAAAGAATGGTGGAGAAATCTATCAATAAGGGTGAGGATACCTTTGGTAAATCGTGTGAATCAAATTACGGAAGAAATTAAACAATTAGAAGCTAATTTAAATCTGCTAATAAAAGAACTGAATCAAATACAAAAAAATTGTAAGCATGATTTTCAAAACGAAAGTTACATACAAAAATGTAAAAAATGTTATTTAATTGAAAGTCTATATTGGTAAAAGTAACCTAATATAATTAAACGAATAGTTTCATATGTAAAAAAAAAACTCCTGTAAAATACAGGAGTTTTATGATTTTTAGTTTTTACCAGTGGTGTCCATAGCCTCCGTAACCGTCATAACCTGAGAAACAAGCTGCACCTACGATGATTAATAGTATGAATAATACAACTATTAGAGCAAAGCTATGATGATGAAAATGATGTCCAGTACTCATACATTATTACCTCCTTCCCTCAAAAATTTAGGGTTTTCTAGTTCCCTATAAGGGTAATGTAACTAAGTGTGATGATATTACAAATAGGAGAGGTGGATAATGTATCGTATGTCATTTTAAGAACTATGAAACTAGTCTATGTATCAATTAGGCTTTAACCTAATGAAAATAATGAGGGCACTAATGTTTTTCTTTTGGTATTGAGATTGCCGATTCAACAACGTATCCATTAGAGAACTTTAGCGCGATTGTTCCTAAATAGGTATCAGAAGGCTGAAGTGATTCTGTGCATGTAAAATAGCGGATATGAACAACTTCTTTCGTATCCTTACTAATTTTTTGACATGCAAGTAAGTTACTTAAACGCTTTAAAGCGGCATCTCTTTTTAATCCTATGATGTCCTTTTTTATAAACGATTCATAGTAATTCTTTAAAGGAAACATTTCATCAACTCCTTTTTACATAAGATTTCGTACATCGATTCTTTCGTACTAAATTATCTAATCGCTTCATTTAATTAATTGTTAGTTGGACATATTTTACTATAAAAATAACTAAAGTGATATTCTGTTTTTGTTAACTTATTTGCTATTAAACAAAAAAATCTCCCATTACGGGAGATTCTTGTTTATGCAGATTGATTTGAATCTTTATCAATTGAATTTCCTTGGTTTAGTCGGCTATTTCTATAACCGTAAGTTACATAAATAATTAGTCCGATTACTAACCAAACTACGAAACCTTTCCAAGTAAACGCTGATAGACGAGACATTAAAAATCCACAGAAGAGAATAGCTAATATAGGAACCACAGGAACCCATGGTGTTTTAAATCCACGTTTTAAATTTGGTTGTGTTCTTCTTAATACTAGGATACCTAACGATACAGCAGAGAAAGCAAATAAAGTACCGATATTTGTTAATTCTGCTAATTTATTAAGTGGGATTAAGCCAGCAAACGCAGCAACTAGTCCACCTGTTACCCAAGTACTTACAGTAGGAACTTGAGTTTTTGTATTAACCTTTGATAATTTCTTTGGTAATAATCCATCTCTACTAATAGAGAAGAATAGACGAGTTTGTCCAAACATCATTACGATTAATACTGTTGTAATACCGATGATTGCACCTAGAGAAATGAAACCAGCTGCCCAATCTTGATGTATAAAGCTTAATGCAAAAGCAACAGGGTCTTTTACACCAAGTTTATCAAATGGAACGATACCAGTAAGAATTAATGAAACTACAATATAAAGTATAGTACAAATTGCTAAAGCCGAGATAATTCCGATTGGTAAGTTACGTTGTGGGTTTTTAACTTCTTCAGCAGCAGTAGATACTGCATCAAAACCAAAGTAAGCAAATACTACAACAGCAGCTCCAGCAGTTACACCAGAGAATCCCTTTGGCATAAATGGTGTCCAGTTACCTGGCTCAACATACCAAACGCCGATTGCGATGAAAAGTAATACGACTGCTAATTTAACTATTACCATGATTGTATTTAATTTTGCAGATTCTTTTACGCCTCTAGTAAGGATAAAAGTTACTAATAAAACAATTATAACCGCCGGTAAATCAATGAAAGTACCGTTAGAAGGATCAAATGCACTAGTTAATGCTGTTGGAAAATGAATTCCGAATCCTGAGAGTAAGCTTTGGAAATATCCGGACCATCCACTTGCAACAGCAGAAGATGCTAGTCCATATTCCAGTACCATATCCCAACCTAAAATCCATGCAACGATTTCCCCGAAAGCAACATAGCTATAAGTATAAGCACTACCAGCCTCTGGAATCATTGAAGCAAATTCAGAATAACATAATGCCGCAAATGTACAGGCTAAACCTGCGATAATAAATGAAAGAATAAGTGCTGGACCAGCATAGTCAGCAGCTGCTACACCAGTTAAAACGAAGATACCAGTACCAATGATTGCTCCAATTCCTAGCATAGTAAGATCAAATGCACCTAGTACTTTTTTGAGTGAATTAGATGGTTCACTCGCGACAGATTTTTTGCGAAATAAATTCATAAGAACCTCCTTGGGAATCTTGTTGAAAGTTTTCTGTTTTTCAGATTACTATTTTCATAGTTTTGTGATAAAAACAGAAATTTCTGACAATTACTAACGGAAATAATTCATTTGTTAGTTTTAAGTGATTTTTATAATAACATACCATTTTGGATAATTCAAAGAATTTTTCGACTATTTTTTTAAAAAATCGTGCCAAAAAATGGTAAGAAAGTCATGGGGGCAAAAAAATAAACCTCTTAAAAAGAGGTTTCGGTGTGTAGTCAAAGTCCAAGAAATATGAGATTCAGACCGTATTTTTTAGTGTTCCTTTAAATGACTTAATGAGACTTCTTTATCATTTTGAGGTTCATCAAGTGGATAAATTCTAGCCGTTCCTTCATTTTTATTAACATGTTGAATATAAATTGGTACCCCTTCACATGTTACTTCAATCATATTAGGTGAAGAAACAATTTCTAATGCTCTTTCTGTATCCATTATTTTGCCTCCTTTATTTTATAACCGATAATATTATTAACTTAGTGTAGAAAACCTATTCATATTAATTCGATAAAGTAGGTTCGATAATTTCTTGGATGCTTTCTTAACTCGCTTCTTTTCTTGTTGTATGATAGCAATATAAGAAAAAAACAATATTGAGCTACACATGAAAATTAAACAAAATAATCCCAATAGTACATTCATATAAGTTCCTCCTTTACAATTTAATGTCATCGTAAAGTATGGAACTAGTTTCAGAGCAAGAAAAAATTTGGAAAAGGTGAGGTTATGTCTAATATTAGAGATATTGCGCGGATAGCTGGTGTTTCGGTTACAACTGTCTCAAGGGTACTAAATGGTGAACCATATGTAAGTGAGGATAAGAAAAAAGCAGTTTTACATGCAATTGAAGTTACGAATTATCGCAGAAATTTTAATGCTGTAAATTTAAGCAAAGGAAAAACTAATCTCATGGGGATTGTCATTCCATTTTCAAATCATCCATATTTTGGATTAATTGTTGAGGGAATTGCTAATGAAGCCATAAAAAATAATATTAAATTAATGTTATTTCAATCGAATTATGATGAAAATAGAGAAATTGAAGCTTTAGAAATGTTGAAACATAAACAAATTGATTCCCTAATCATTTGTTCAAGAATTTGTCGATTCGAAATTATACAAGAATATTTAAAATATGGTCAAATAATCTTAAGTGAGGATACAAGGAAGACAAACGTTTCTTCAACCTTTATTGATCATTACAAGGCTTTTACAATTGGGCTCAACTATTTATATGAAAAGGGACATCGGAAAATTGGTTATTGTATTGGTAGAAGTACGGGTACTAATAGTTTACAAAGAGAAATGGCTTATAAAGATTTTCTGAAAAAATATAATCTGCCTTTTATAAATCATTATATATTTAATAATTGTTTCCATTTCGAGGATGGAGAACGTGTTGTCAAATCATTTATTCATTTAGAAAATCACCCAACAGCTTTGTTAGTTACGAGTGATCAAGTAGCTGCAGGTATCCTAACTTGTTGTAGGGATCAGGGCATAAAAATTCCAGATGATCTATCAATTATAGGTTTTGATAATCAACCAATTTCCAAGGCGATGAAAATTACGACAGTTGAAATTCCATTAGTTGAAGTAGGTAAAAAACTTTTTAATCAGGCAATTAAAGAGGACGTAACACAAGAAGAGGTTTTAGTAAAAATGATAGAACGTGGAACAGTTTAATGGTTAGACAATCGATATAATGCTGTTTTCATATAAAATGTTGTTATTTAGTCTAATAAGGGGTTAGCTTCCCATCTGAATTCTCGCTTTCAGTGTGAAGGTTGCTGACTCACCTTTAATTTAATCCCGCCTTTGGAGTCCCTCCTTTTGGCTTCTCCCAGAGGAATCTTATACCTTCTACTTCAACTAACTTTTTTACAGTTAGATTACTTTAATAAGTCTTTTTTTAGAATTATCTAATAGTCGTGAGGCAAAAAAAGCACAAACTAGTGTAATATTGAACAGCAACTTAATTGTTAGTCGTAACTACTAATTAAGTTGCTGTTCAACTAGTTGTGCTTATTTTACTTTTGTCTCCATATTTTCGCATGTTCTTCTACAATCTCAATAAATTTTCTTGTAGCATGAGATTGCCATCTATTTTTATGCCATGCCATGATTGTAAATACGCTTCCTAAGCTAGTATCCCATTCAATTGAGCGCATTTTTTGTTGTTCGATTTCATTATTAACTGTCATCAGTGGTAGCATTGAAATACCAAGTCCACACATGACACATTGTTTTATTGCTTCGACACTCCAAAATTCGATTCCAGATTCAGTGGCAATCCCTTTACTTCTTAAAAATGCCTCAAAATAGTCTCGATAGCTTCCTTGTTCAGTCAGTAGTATATTTTCGTTTTCATATAACGAAAACTGAGTCAGAGTTCGATTTGTTTCCGAATCTGGAGGTAACAAGATGACAAGTTGTTCTTCAACAAGAGTTTCCATATGCAAATCGGGATCTGATAAGGGTGCTTGCAAGAAAAAAGCGATATCCAGATCACCTCTTCGAAGCTCATCCTGTAATTCCCAGCATAACCCTGATTTCATAATAATATTTACAGTTGGATAAAGCTTTCGAAAGGACTGTATGATAAATGGTAGGCGATAAATTGTAAGTGACTCTGGCGCTCCGATCCGAAGAGTCGTGGGTTCTTCTTTATCCATTCGAAACACGTCTTTTGCTTTGGTATAGAGTTGAATCATATCAATTGCATGAGTAAGAAAATGACCACCAACTTCGGTTAATTGAACCTTTTTACCGATTCGATCAAACAATGGGACACCTAGTTCTTGCTCAAGTGCTTGGATATGTGCTGTAACGGTAGACTGAGCATACCCTAAATGGACTGCAACTTTTGAAAAACCACCTAAGTCTACGATTGATTTAAATGTAATCAAATGGCGTATTTCCATAAATACCTCCTACTATCGGGAAATCCGATTGATAATATCGTATATATTCATTTTACCGATTATATGTCATTACATATAATTAAATTATACGAGATTACTATTTCTTTCAATAAATTTTGAGGTGATTTTATGGAGAATCGGAAAATAGGATATTTATTGCTAAGTGGACTAATGATCGGTCCAATATTGGGTTCAGGAATTATCATATTGCCTCCTGCTGTATTTGAAATAACTGGAAATTATGCAATTTTTGCTTGGATACTTATGCTTGGTTTAAGTATGTTATTTGCAAATATGTTCGGGAAATTAAGTTTGATGATTCCGGGTGATTCAGGTGTACCTTTAGCAGTAGAGCGTGCATTTGGAACTCATATTAAAAATCTTTCAGCTATATTTTTTTTACTAGCCGTTTGTTTTGGTCCTATTGCAGTGTTAGGGACAGCGGGACATTATTTACAATTATTAACAACACAAACTCTTTTTAATGAAAAATGGCTAGCAATCGGCTTACTATGTTTTGTGTATTTGATCTTAACTAGGAATATTGCAGATGTAGGAAAATTTGCATTTTTTATGTCCAGTATTATCGTACTAACTCTACTTGTAGGTAGCTTCCATACATTATTTACAGTTAAAGGCACTATAACTTTATCAAATTCAATTACTGTGAAGGATTTTGGCCAAAGTTTATTATTGCTGTTTTGGGCATTAATTGGGTGGGAAGTAATTGGAAGTTACTCATTAGAAGTAAAGTCTCCTGAAAAGACAATACCAAAAGCTGTAGTATTAAGTTTTTCAGTGATTGCTCTTGTAAGTCTGACAGTAGCTCTGGCATTCCAGTGGGTTCATTCAAAAGAATCAATTTCATCCGATCAATCCTTAGCTCCATTACTTCAAAGTTTATTTGGTCGATGGGCAACTCCGATTATATCAACCATTACAATTGCCTTATGTATTAGTACAGTTTTGTTAGTAATTGGAGCAGTTTCTAGGCTAATATCAGATCAAGCAAAAAATGGATTATTACCAACATGGTTATCATTTAAAAATAAAAATAATGTAGCGTCACGTGCATTGCTAAGTTTGTTTTGTATACATGCAGTTGTATTCATTCTATTCTTTATGGATATCGTTAGTATTCAGCAATTAGTATCAATTGCTAATGCCTTCTTCTTATGTAATGCACTATTAGGCGTATTAGCATGTATGCGTTTATTTAAGTCAATTTATTTAAAAATAGGCTCAGGAATTCTTACAATTTGTTTTCTAGGAATTTTATTATTTTCTTCACCAATCATATTAATTTTAATTGTAGTTGTTACTGTTTATTTTATTTGGCTACAAAGAAAAGAAAGTATAAAAGAGCAAGTAGTAATCGTAAAAGCTGGAAGTGATCTATAACAAACTATGAATTCAAACAAAGCATTGTAAAAGAAACCTTTCGTTCAAGAGGTTTCTTTTTTTATATTTTTGCTCAGTTACTGTTTATTGCTGATAGCAAATAAAACGCCATGTTCTGAAAGCTTTAACAGGTTTTGAAGCAAAGGCTCACGCCCTACGGAAAGGGAGCATCCTGTAACGGAAATCAACAGTGTTTTTAATAGAGCCTATATTTTAATGATCACAATTTGCATGTTTATTTCTTTACAATAATATTTTTGCTAGTTATAATAAAACAAATTTGATAAATAGTGTCCTTCGGGGTCGGGTGAAAGTCCCAACCGGCGGTGATGTATAGTTTTACTATACTAAGCCCGTGAGCTTCATATGAAATTTGTATGTTGCTGATCTAGTTAGAATCTAGAGCCGACAGTATAGTCTGGATGGGAGAAGGATGGAGTGCATATACTAATTGGCAATTGAATTTTTTCAATACGATTAGTGTAGGCTTAGTTTGTTATGCCATTTATCTAAGTGGTATAGCAAGAAACGCGTTGATTATTTTGTATGTTGATATTTACAAATAATGATAGCGTTTATTTAAGTATGCTTCCTTTCTTAAACATCTAAAGCCCCTTAGGATTTTTTCTAAGGGGCTTTTTCACTTTTTCAAATTAAATTGAATTAGAGGGTGTGATAGGTTGGATCAACTATTTATGAAATTAAGGAGCTTTGAGTGTCTCGTATTTATGGAAGATGCAAAAACTTTAAATTTAGTATCAATTGAGACCTATGTAAATGAAATTCATATTCATCTCCGAAATGAGGTGAATTAATTGTTTACAGGTATTGTTGAAGAAATAGGTTCTGTAAAAAACATTGTAAAAAAAGGAAATACTTTGCTATTAACAATTCAAGCGACAACTATTTTAGATGATATTCATTTGGGAGATAGTATTTCAGTAAATGGAGTTTGTTTAACCGTTACGCAATATACAAAGGAGCAATTTTCTGTTGATGTTATGCCGGAGACCTATCAGGCTACTAATTTAAAAAATTTATCTCCTAATCATAAGGTGAATTTGGAAAGGGCGATGTCCGCAAACGGTAGATTCGGTGGACATATTGTATCTGGTCATATTGATGGAATTGGAGAAATTCTCTCAATTAAGTCGATGGAAAATGCAGTCGTTTATAAGATTAAAATATCAAGTCGATTTTCAAAATATTGCATAAACAAAGGTAGCATTACGATCGACGGCACAAGTTTAACACTTTTTGAAGCAGGCAATGATTTCGTCACTGTATCTTTAATTCCTCATACTCGCTCACATACAATTCTCGGATTTAAAAATGTAGGCGATGTAGTAAATATCGAATTTGATTTACTAGCTAAGTATGTTGAAAAAATGTTTGGAATGAATGAACCCAAAAGCGAGTCTAAAATTACAGCTTCATTTCTATCTCAGAATGGCTATGTATAAAGGAGTAAGCAAATGTTTTCTACAATAGAAGAAGCAATTGAAGATTTAAAAAAAGGAAAAGTAATTATTGTTTGTGACGATGAGGATCGTGAAAATGAAGGTGACTTTGTCGTAAATGGAGAATTTGCGACGCCTGAAAATATAAATTTTATGGCAACATTTGGACGCGGACTAATTTGTGTTCCAGTATCCGAAGAAATTGCAAAACATTTAGATTTACATGATATGGTTTCGGATAACACCGATTCTCATGGAACAGCTTTTACTGTCAGTATTGACCATATGGATTCAACTACTGGTATATCTGCGTTTGAACGCTCACATACTGTTTTGCAAATGCTAAAAACAGAATCAAAAGGTACCGATTTTAAAAGACCAGGGCATATTTTTCCTTTAATCGCTAAAAAAGGTGGAGTTCTTAAGCGACCAGGTCATACTGAGGCAGCGGTTGATTTAGCTAGAATGTCTGGATCAAAAGAAGTCGGTGTTATATGTGAAATAATGAATGATGATGGAACAATGGCTAGAGTATCTGAACTTAAAAAAGTTGCAGCAAAATTCAATTTAAAAATGATTACAATAAAGGACTTAATTGCGTTTCGAATTCAATCAGAAAACTTATTACGAGAGAAGTAGAAATTAATTTACCAACTGATTTTGGTGATTTTAAGATGATAGGATATACAAATAATTTAGATGATAAGGAGCATTTGGCATTAGTAAAAGGACAAATAGACGATGGGAAACCTGTTTTAGTACGAGTGCATTCTGAATGCTTAACAGGTGATGTGTTTGGATCTTGTCGATGTGATTGTGGCCATCAATTACATTCCTCTCTATCAATGATTGAAAAAGAAGGCAGTGGTGCAATTATTTACATGCCCCAAGAAGGAAGAGGAATCGGGTTAGTTAATAAATTAAAGGCATATAAGTTGCAGGAAGAGGGACTTGATACTGTTGAAGCTAACTTAGATTTGGGCTTTGAAGCAGATTTAAGAGATTATGTATTAAGTGCCCAAATTATATAGGATTTAGGAATAGCAAAGATTAAGTTGCTTACAAATAATCAATTAAAAATAGATGAATTAAAAGAATATGGAATAGAAATTACCGAACGAGTTCCATTACAAGGTGAATTGAAAGAAGAGAACAAAACATATTTAACGACCAAAATTGAAAAAATGGGACAATTACTAAATTATTAAATAGGAGAGATTAATATGAAATTCGAAGGAAATTTACTAGGATCAGGTTTAAAGGTTGCAGTAGTTGTAGGACGATTCAATGAATTTATTACATCAAAATTACTTGGTGGAGCACAAGATGCTTTAGTTCGTCATGGTGTAGAGGAAACGGATGTTGATGTGATCTGGGTTCCAGGCGCATTCGAAATTCCACTAGTAGCTAAAAAACTTGCAGATACAAAAAAATACGATGCAATTATTACACTAGGTACTGTAATTCGTGGAGCTACAACTCATTACGACTATGTATGTAATGAAGTAGCGAAAGGGGTAGCTGCGATTTCCCTTCAAACTGGTGTACCAGTTATTTTTGGGGTACTGACAACTGAAAATATAGAGCAAGCAATTGAAAGAGCTGGAACAAAAGCAGGTAATAAAGGCTGGGATGCTGGGATGTCTGCAATCGAAATGGCAAACTTATTAAGAACGATTAACTAATTGTAACTTTATATCGTCTAGGCCCAGGAGGCTCAGCATCAGTCCCACGGAAGGCGAGCATCCTGGAGTGGAAATCAACTAATCTCATTTCTTAAACGCAAGAAAGTTTAAGAGACAGCAAAACTAAAAAACATCTTTTATGAATCCAATCATAAGAGGTGTTTTTTATTTAACAAATTAAACAATTACTCTATTCCTAAAATTTGTTTACTTGTTAATATGTATGTTAGTGTTAAGAAAATATCAGCAAAACAACGAATAAATAGATTTGTTAAGGGAAATATGGAGGTATTAAAAAATGCTTTTTTTACTAATATTAGCGACATTGGTAGTAATAATTATCATATTTTTAAACACATATCCACACTTTGGAAAGAAGTATTCTAAAGCAAGGATGGAAAGTTATCGAGCGCTCGAAAACTATTCAAATGGAAAATTCGTGAACCAAATACCAACTAGTATGAGTTCAGATTTGAAAACTACATATACAATGCTTAGAGATTTTATAAAGAAAAATCCTAACCGTACGCCAAAAGAGCCTATACCAATGACAAATATGATTGCATCCAAATTAAATAATAGGAATGAAGATACAAAAATAACTTGGTTCGGACATTCCGCATTATTAATTGAAATAGCGGGGAAAAACATTCTTTTAGATCCAATGTTTGGAAATACACCTTCACCATTCCCTCAATTTGGTGGAAATCGCTTTAGCAAAGGTTTGCCATTTGAAATAGATGATTTACCAAAAATTGATGCAGTCATACTTTCACATGATCATTACGATCATTTAGATTATGGGACGATCAAAAAATTAATGCATAAGGTAAATCGTTTTATTGTTCCATTAGGTGTCGGCAGTCACTTAGTAAGCTGGGGAGTTCAGAAAGAAAAAGTCACTGAACATAATTGGTGGGATGAATTTAAATTTGAAGATTTAACATTAGCTTGTACACCAGCTAGACATTTTTCAGGGCGAAATTTAACTGATCGCAATTCATCTTTATGGTGTTCATGGGTTATTACGAACGAAGTGAATAGAATATTCTACAGTGGTGATAGCGGTTATGCTCCTCACTTTAAAGAAATCGGTGAGAAGTATGGTCCCTTTGATATCGCACTCATGGAGTGTGGACAATATGATGAGCGGTGGTCTGCAATTCATATGTTACCTGAAGAGACTGTACAAGCGTTTGTAGATGTAAAAGGTCAAGTGCTAGTGCCTATTCATTGGGGGGCTTTTACGCTTGCATTCCATGATTGGAATGATCCAGTCGAAAGGATATTAAAAGCAGCAAAAGACAGGAACTTACAGATCTCTACACCTAAAATAGGTGAGTCAATTAATCTAACAATTAAAGAATTTCCTACTTCAACTTGGTGGAAATAGTTCGAATTCACTAGAGGAAAAGCTAGAGGAACTATTGAATAATAAAAAAATCAATAGAAGGAAGTGATGAAAGTGGAAATGTTAAAAGAAAGTGCACAAGTAGTTCAAGATTATATTTTAGAACTAGGATATACAAATAAAGTAGTTGAACTCCCTAATAGTGCTCGCACTGCAGCAGAGGCAGCCAATGCTTTAAATTGTGAAGTTGCTCAAATTGCGAAATCAATCATTTTCCGTTTAGAAATCTCAAATACACCGGTATTAGTTGTCGCAAGCGGTGTAAATAGAGTAAATGAAAAGCAGATTGAAAACCATCTCAATGAAAAATTAGGTAAAGCCGATGCAGAATTCGTAAGAGAACAAACAGGTTTTGTAATAGGTGGAGTAGCGCCGCTTGGACATAAAAATCCAATCATTACATTTATCGATGAAGATTTACTTCAGTATAGTGAAGTTTGGGCTGCTGCTGGTCATCCGAAAGCGATTTTTAAATTAGCACCAAATGAGTTAGTAGAAATGACAAAAGGAAAAGTAATAAAAGTTAAATAAATTTTAAAAAAAAGAAGCAAATTCACTATTTTCTCTGAGTGGATTTGCTTCTCTTTTATTAATGTTGAATTGAAACTGTTTGTTCCTTTATTTCTTTTTTACTTTTTAATGTAGAACTTAATAATACAATGAGAGAAACTGCGCCAATCCATAATAATACTTTCATCGAATGACTCATTGATATTCCTTCACCGAAATAGAAAATTCCTCTTAACCCGTCCGCCCCAAAGCGCATTGGTACCCAAGAGTATATCCAGTCTCTTGTGAAGTTTGGAAGTAATTCTGGTGCCATACCAATTATTGAGCCAGAGAAGAAAAAGATTAATGCAAAAATTCCAACTCCTCCAAGACCAACCCATGACATGACTGCAGAGATTAAGATATGAAAACAGAAATATGCAATTGTTAAGAATAATGCTGTATCTACAAAATTAGGTAGATTAATTCCAATCCAATTTGCCATAAGAGTAATTCCGAAACCTGCTACAAATGATAAAATAACTGCTAAAACGAGTTGTTCGGCTATTATTTTAAAACGATTAGCTGCTTTAGACAATAATGATTTCTTTTTTGCAAAGAATACAATTACTGCGCCAATCAAACTAGACATCCAAAGAGGTGTAATTAACACGACTGGAGCGTTTCCACCTGAAGCGTGTGTACCAATTGGATTCACATTTTCAACATTACTAATAATAGGATTAGCTAAAATAGATGCTTGTTTTGCTGATAATGTTACGCCTTTTTTATCTAATTCATTAAAAATTTCAGTACGAGTGTTTAAGTTAATATTTTCAATTAGATGTACTAATAGTTGATTTGCCATAGTTGATGCATTGCTATTCATTCCTTGATTTATCAATAGTTGAATAGTTGCTGAAGATGGGTTAGCAGTTTTTAAAGATGCTTGTTTAATACTTAAATCATTTGGTATGACTAATGCTGCGTAGTATTTTCGATCATGTAAACCTTTTCTTACTTTTTCTTCACTAGACACACTTATCCATTTAATCGCGGGTTCATCTGATGTGCTTTTTCCTAAATCATTAACTTTTGATACCATCATTGCTCCCATGTTAACATTTCCTTTTGAAGGAATCGTAACACCTTGGTCCAAATTGACAATAGCGATAGGAAGATTTTTTGGTGTCGGATTCACGGTAGATGCTAATGTCAGACTGAATATTACTGCTATCACTAATACAATTAACGGTGCTAATAGTGCTTGTTTTTGTTTAAATAAATTCATAGACTTTCCTCCTTAATGAAAAAAAACAAATAATTAATGAACAACATGTTGACTATTGTTATGAGGAAATATTACAATGGTTTTTAATTATTAACAATGAGCAATACATTAGGTAATGTTCATTGTTCAACACATTTAAAATAAATGTTTAGTCTTTTGGAAATATTATTTAAAGGGTGTATTAAATTGACTCAATCATTGCGCGAATTGAAGGTTGCAAAAACAAAAAAATTAATTAGAGATACGTTAGTGGATTTAATTGAGGAAAAGGGATTTGATGCAATTACGATAAGTGATATTACAGTTAACGCTGGACTAAATCGTGGAACATTTTATCTACATTTTCGTGATAAATATGATTTAATGGAAAAAAGTCAAAACGAAATATTAATTGGCTTACAAGAAAAATTTATTAGCGTAAAGCCTTATGAATTTGATAAGTATTACTCAAAAGACATGATTTATCCACCAATTCTTCAAGTATTTCATTATTTAATGGAAAATAGTCGATTTATTAAAATCTTACTTAGTTCCAAAGGCGATCCTGGTTTTCCGAAAAAAATGAAGGAGTTTATCAGAGTAGCCTTATATGAGAAATTAGTTGAAGTTATTGAAAATAACTCTATCAATACGATACCAAAAGAATATACTACTGCATTTATTTCATCAGCTTTTTTTGGTGTAATCGAAGAATGGTTAGAAAAAGATGTACCACATTCGCCTGAAGAGATGGCAATGGTACATATGAAAGTAATGAAGTTTTTAAAGCAATTTGTTACACAAATAGTAAAGTAAGTAGTACATTTAGTTAAAAATAAAAAGGCTCTTTTCTAAAAGATTGTTGTTTCTAAAAAGATCTTGTTATAGCGAACTGAAAATGAAGAAAATGATTGGAACGGAAGGTGCAAGACTCCTGTGGGAGGTGCGGGACAGGTGAGACCCCGCCAAGACGTCAAAAAGGTAGGCATGCTAATACCACGACGTCCTGTCGTAACGCATGCATGACCCACGTCGTGTGGGCCCAGGAGGCTCAGCCGCCCCACGGAAAGCGAGCATCCTGCAGTGGAAATCTACAATTCTCCATGTTTATTAGCAACAATGAATATGAAAGCAGCCAAATAAAAAAAACAGACACTTCATGTTATATGTAGTGTCTATTTTATTCAGTAAATCATGTTCTAGTTTCAGAAATGGCAGTTCTCACTTTTTCAAATGAGGTTTTCGCCTTATGAGAATTCAAAATCATGATATTAACATATAAAGCATCAATAATACTTAATTGAGCGATTCTAGAAGAAAGTGCCTCCGGGCGATATTCGGTTTCTTCTGATGATGTATAAAGAGAAACATCAACATTTTGACTTAAAGGTGATTTAGGGAAACCTGTAATACCAATTGTTTTGGCACCTGTTTCTTTTAATACTTGTAAAATTCTAATCGTATCTTTATTCGAACCTGAATGAGAGATAACAATTGCTACATCCTCTTTGGATAATTGAGAGGCTGACATTAATTGAAAGTGTGAGTCAGTGTAAGCGTTTGCTTTTACTCCCGTACGAATAAATTTATGGAAAGCATCCATTGCAATGACAGAAGAACCGCCTAATCCATAAATAAATACTCGATTAGCTTGTAAAAGTAGTTCTACTGCTTTTTTAAATGATTGACTATCTAGCATTTGTGCTGTGTTCTCTAACGTTCTAATATTTGATTTGAAAATCTTGTTCGCTACGGTTATTTCGTCGTCTTTTTCATTAATTTCTTCATGAATTTGTTGAATAGGTGTCATGATCTCTGTAGCAAGAGCAATTTTAAGTGCTTGGTAACCTTTAAATCCAATTCGTTTACAAAATCTAAACACAGTTGCATCTGCAACATTTAAATCTTCAGCCACTTCAGTAATTGTACAATGAATGATATGTTTTGGGTTTTGTATTATATAGTCAGCAATCTTTTTCTCTTTATCACTGAATCGCGCATAGTAAGAACGAATTTTACCTAGACTATTTGTTTGTTCCATTTGATTGGCACCTTTCAAAAAGTAGTATTGAATATACTAATGTAATTTTAAAATAGCATTCGATAGATTGTAGCTTGTTAGAAAGTATATTTTTCACGTTTTTTTATGTTTGGCTAACTCCATATAAATAGTATAAAGGAAAATAAAAAATTTTTTAACAATAAAATGAAAACCCTTTCATGCAAAAAAATATTTTATATATAATCAGTTTACGTGAAAAAAATTTCTCAAACAACTAATTCAAATTTTTTCAATAAAAAAAGGATCATATAGCTCTTTTTTAAAGGGCTTGGTTTAATTCATACTATTTATAATGAAGATGATTAGAGCGGAAGGTGCGAGTATCTAGTGGGATAAGAGCAATGGATTTCTATAACTCCAGCGAAAGTTTGAATACAGCCAAAAAATAATAATTTGCTTGAAATAAGTATTAAGCGTTGCATTGGCTTTTATTATGATGATCAATGCACTTATCTAAAATGGAAAAAATTAGTAGGAAAGAATGAGGTGTATTTTTTTGACTCATTCTTTTTTGGGGGTTTATTTTCAGAATATTTAGGTAGAATGCCTTAATTGTTCGGTACTTTAAAGGGAAAAAATTTTCAATAAAGAATACTTAGATAAAGTAGAAATAGAAAAAAGCATAAAGGAGGGCGAATATGTTAGAAGGTGAAATCATAAAATTTTATCGCGAAAAAATGGGCCTAACTCAAGCGATGCTTGGAGAAGGCATCTGTACAACTACTCATGTTAGCAAGATTGAACGAGGAAAAACTGCTTACTCACCTGACATTATCGCCTTATTTTCAGAACGATTAGGAATTGATATTAAACAAGAAATAGAATCTTTTCACTTGATTGATAAAAAGCTCCATCTTTGGCATGACGCATTAATTTTAAAAAAGGAAAATCAAGTTGAAGAGCTAAGAGTGGAACTTGAACAGATACCTTTTATTGAGTATTCACAATATGCGGCTCATTATTATTTACTCAGAGCTAGGTATTATTTTAACGAACCAAATTTGGAGATGGTTAATCAAACAATTAAATACGTTAAAAAGGAATTTCCTAACTTATCTCCTTTTGAAAAAAATTTATTATATCATCTTCAAGGGATGTACTATATTCAAATTTATACAAGTTCAAGCAATGAAGACCATCTAAAGGCGATAAAACTATTAAAAAAAATAGATATTGAAGTCTATCGAAATGAAGAATATTACCATCATCTTGCTATTGCCTACCATTACAGTAGTTCAAAAATTTTAGCATACAAATATGCGGAAATGGCACTTAAATTTTTTCAGAGAACGAATAATTATCTATTGGCAATAAGTGCAGAATCTTTAATGTTATTACAGTACGGCAGCGAATTGGAAATAGACTTTGATGAGGTTGTTGATCAATATAAAGCTTTGATTCATAATTGTGAAGTTTTAGGAGCACGCGATCGAAAGGCTATTTTATTAAATAATTTAGGGGTTAAGTATTTTAAACGAGCAGAGTATGAGGAAGCATTATATTATTTTGAGGAAAGTTTAAATGAAACAGAAAACAATAATTCGATTAATTATTTAAGAAGATTATGTAATTATGTTGAGACATGTGTAGAAGGATCTCTTATCGAAAAAGACGTTTTAATTAAAATGATAACTAGAGGTACAGCTTTAGCAAAAATGTTAAAAAGCCCAGTACACACTATTTTACTTAAATTATTTAAATCTAAAGCGGAGAATAAATTAAATCAGTATTTTCAATTCTTAATTGAAGAAGCACTTCCGTTTTTTTACTCTACAAATCATAAGTTTTATATCGAGCAATATGGAGAAGAGTTATATAGGTTTTACATTGAAACAAATCAATATCAAAAAGCTATTGAACTATCTCAAACAATCAACCCTACATTTTCAAATAAACAATTACAGAATACATAGAAAACGTTCCTAAACGTTTTTTATGTATTTTTTTACTGTTTTCGTAAACTTTGTTGCAATTTAAGAAGGATCTTAGTTGATTTCCACAAAAAGAACAATTTTTTAGAAAAGAGCCATTTTTTTGATTTAATTTTGCTATCGTCTAACAAATATAGAAAATTACTTAAATCTACATCAATTAATTACGATTATACTATTTTATAAAAAAGATAGAAATTGGTTTATTTTCGGAATGAAAAATGGAGAAATTAGTCGAAATTCACTAAAAAAGGATCATAACTGTTATAGATCACGATTTTAATAACCCAATTGTTTATATGCGAAATATTCTTAATAATAAGGAGTATACAAGCGAGAGTTTGTTTGAAAAAAGAAAGTCATTATAAAAAGTGATACTTAAAATCTGTTTTTAGTAGTGAGGACGATCTATTTAGCTATTAAAAATGGACAAGGAGGAAGAACAATGGGGAAAAAAGAAGAAAATAGTAAGTTTGTAAAAAGCTTTACGGTTTTAGCTTTAACGTCAAGTTTTATACTAGGCTCATTTGGACATGTATCAAACGTTTCTAGAGCAGCAAGCCCCCAAAAAGTAGAGGATATTCTAGCAAGTCTTTCTTCAGAGCAAAGAGCAGCACTTAACCAACTTTCAACAAATGAAGAGACAGGACTCCAATTATCTTCTGAGATTGATTTAACCTCTTCTAGCCAAACAAATATTATTGTTGAGTTTGCAAATAAACCTGCCAAAGTTGCACAAATTGAGGCAAGTGTTGAAGGGAAAACCTTGACTAAAGCAGAAGCTTCGAAATTAGTTGATCAAGATCATGAGACTTTTTCAAATGAGGTTGGACAACTTTTAAAAGCTGATAATAGTAAAAAAGTAGATTATAAAATTCAACGTTCATATAAAAATGCCTTTAATGGCGTTTCAATGACTCTACCAGCTAACCAAATTGAAAATCTATTAAAATCAAAGGCAGTAAAAACTGTATGGAGTAATGAGAAGTTTTCAATCGATCCACCTACAGAAGCAATTAAAAACGAAGAATTAAAGGCGGATGAGTTTAATGTTGCGAATTATTCTCCTTATGATCAATTAGATCGTTTACATGCTGAAGGGTATACTGGTAAAGGTATTAAGATTGGTATTTTAGATACTGGTATGGATTATAACCACCCAGATTTAAAGGATGCTTATAAAGGCGGATATGATTTTGTAGGCGACGATAATGATCCAATGGAAACTACATATGCTGATTGGGTGAAGGCTGGTAAACCAGGGTCAGCGAATGGTGCGGACTATTATACAGAACATGGTACTCACGTAGCGGGAATTATAGGAGGACGTGGAGTACTAGATAGTGAATATTCAAATGTCGGTGCAGCTCCGGAAGCAGATTTATATGCTTATCGAGTGCTTGGCCCAGGTGGTGGTGGTACGAGTGAAGACATTATTGCAGGAATCGATAAAGCAGTCCAAGATGGAATGGATGTCATTAACATGTCACTTGGTGCAACATTAAATGATCCACTTTACGCTACTTCAATTGCTGTAAACAACGCGGTTTTAAGTGGTGTTACGACAGTTGTAGCTGCAGGTAATGCCGGCGATAAAATGTGGACACTTGGTTCTCCAGGTTCTGCTGCATTAGCATTAACTGTTGGTGCTTCATCTATTGCTATTGATATTTATCAATATTCTGGTTTACAAGATGGTAAAAATTATAATTTAAGACAATTAACCAAAAATTATAAAGACGACTTATCAGCACTAAAAGAGAAAACGATTCAAATTGTTGATGTCGGGCTGGGAGATCCAGCAGGCTATAAAGGTAAAGATGTAAAAGGCAAAATCGTATTCATGAACAGAGGTGTTTATACATTAGATTCTAAAGTTGCTTATGCAAAAGCTCAAGGTGCTGCAGGTGTGATCATGGCTAATGATGAAGTAAACAAAGCAGAAGGAGCAATCCAAGCATTTTTAGGTGAATCAATGGAAGCCATTCCTTCCTTTTCAGTTTCCTTTGAAGAGGGATTAGCGATTTCATCTGCAATTAAAGCTGGTAAAACAGATTTCACATTCGGTGATTATAAAAAAATTCAAACAGCGTCTGACGAATTAGCAGCATTTAGTTCAAGAGGTCCATCGAAAGTGAATTATGATATTAAACCTGAAGTAACAGCTCCAGGTGTTTCGATTCTTGCAACAGTTCCATTTTATGTGAACGATAAAACTGTGGACGGATCAAAACCTGAGGATTACAAATATGCATACGCACGTTTATCCGGTACATCGATGGCTACGCCATATGTAGCTGGTGTATCAGCATTATTACTTCAATCAAATAAAGACCTTGAACCTGCTGATGTTAAATCAATTTTAATGAATACAGCTGATCCATTATCTAAGGATTATAGTGTATTTGAAGTAGGAAGTGGTCGAGTTGATGCATATGAAGCAATTCACTCAAATGTTGAATTACAAGTAGTTGACAAAACACCAACTATTATAAATGGAAAACAAAAAACGATTAAAGAATTAACGGGTGGAATAAGCTTTGGTTCTTTTGGATTTGATGATCAAGATGTATCAGAATCACGAAATGTTACCTTAAAAAATCGTAGTGAAAAAGCGAAAACTTTTAAAGTAGATGTAAAATTCCAGACAGGCATTCGGGGATCATTAGATGCAGCAAAAAACAATGTAACGTTAGATGGTCCAGCTTCAGTAAGGGTAAATGGAATTAGCTCAAAATCAATAAATTTTAAATTCAACATCCCTAAAACTGCAGAAAAAGGAACGTATGAAGGGTATATTACGTTTACGAATAATGCAGATTCAACAGAACAATATCAAATTCCATTTGGTGGTCGAGTAGTCAATGAGGGAATTGACTTCTTTAAAGCAGATCCGACGTTTTCAACTGATACATCATGGCCAGCAAATGCATTTCCGTTTCTTGGTTTTGAATTCTCTCTAAGATCTGAAATGAAGACATTGGATGTTATATTACATGATCCAATTACAGGTGAAGACTTAGGTTTAGTCGGCTCATTTACCCCAATCACGTTATTCGAAAACCAGTTGTACTTTATTGGAAGAGGATTTAATACAATTTACTATCCATTCACAGGTGACTCCAAAAATCCGATTAGCTATGAACCAAAATTTGCGCAACCAGGTCATTATCAATTAAAAATGGTTGGAACAAATAATCAAGGGAAATCATTCTCAAAAGTATCGGATTTCATCTATGATTTAGCGGCTCCAACTATGAAGACTACCTTTGATAAGTTAGACCAGAAAGTAATTGAATATAAAGATAGTCAATTTGATGCAAATGGACAATTCTTGTACGACTTTAACATTAACTTAAACGATCCTGAAACGGATGAAGCTAGTCAACTAGGTTTAACAGTGGATCAATCAAGTAATTCAGTTGTATCGTTTCATAATAGTCCGTTTCCAGCGAATCCAATTAAGACAGATAAAAACGGAGATTATAATGATAAAATTTTAGTTAGAAAACAGTCTGCACCATTGCAAGTACAATTTTATGGTATGGATGCAGCAAGAAACTTTACGGCTAACGCATCCAGTATGTTAAGAGTCGTGTTTGTAGATGAAAATTTACCGTATTATTATTTAAAAGCAAATAAACAAATTGTTAATACAGGTGATGCTGTAAACTTTACTGTTCGTTCAAACAACGTGAAAAATTTAAAAACAACTAAAATTACAATGAGAAATTATGATTATGCTTCAGTTGAGAATGTAGATGTAAATGAAGCAGTTAAAAAGTATGGTAATGCAGAAGTTAGTGTAGCAACTACACAAACGGGTTATACATTTACATTTACTTATTTAGGTAATAAAGAATTACCAGAAGATTTACCATTATTTAATTTTGACCTGAAAACATCCAACAAGTATACGAAGGATAGTCCTTACTGGTATGGAATGAGTGCTTCAACTATAGATCAAACAAATGTAGAGACGAAAGATGTCTACGCTTATATGGAAAGTTATAAAGTTAAGCCAGCTTCTTCAAGAATACAAGGAGCAATACAAGTTGAGGGTGGAAAAGATCCAGTTACTGGTGATACGAATTATGTTATTGATTTAAGTAAAGCTAACGCAAAAGTAACAGTTACTTCGTACGATGGAAAAACTGTTGTTGATGTGCCAATTACTGATAAATATGGTTCATATAATGCTGATGGATTAATACCAGATAAAAAAGCCTATACATTAAAAGTAGATGTACCTGGACATTTTACGATGAATCAGCAAGTTGTTTTATCTGATGAGGTTCGAGGGGAAATACTAGGTAAGTGGTATAGATATAGTTTATCTACAGCAGCGGCAGGCGATGTAAATAAAGATGATGTTATCGATGTATTAGATGCATTAGCTGTTCAGACATATTGGGGAACAAATAAAGCTTCTGCAGATTTGAACTTCGATAAAGTAGTTGATAAAAAAGATATGGATTACATTGTTAAAAACTTTGGACTACAAAATCCGACTGTTTCAAATGCTCCTAAAGCTAAGAACTCATATAAAGGTGCAACTTTAGACATTATCTTAACAGCATTAGGATTGAAGTAGTAAAGGCAGAATTAAGGTAAAGAACAAAACATATTTAGATGAAACCTTCTCCCAACCGTATATGGGAGAAGGTTTTTATTTGTAAATCCTATTATTGAAATTGGGAATTTTATACATAAACGATTGGTAATCAGGTTAACTTAATTGAATAAAAGATAGGCAAGGAGTTTTTTTTATGAATAACAGGGTCATTCAATCTCTTCATATATATATATTATTAATTATGTCGACTGGATTTATGTTGCATGTGTTTATTGTCCCTAGTATATTAACATCTTCACATCGAGACTCTTGGGTAACAGTGGTTACGAGCGTTTTACCTTTTTTAATTTGGACTACTTTAGTTTTCTATTTGTATAAGAAATTTAAAAATGAAGATGTGATGTCTTTAATGTATAAAGTATTTAATAGGCCGATCTCCGTCATAATTTCAACTATTTTTGTTATCTATTTTTTATTGTCAGCTTTTATTTCTCTTCGATTTTCACTTATTTGGGCAAATACTAACTACACACAAGACATACCAAATATTGTAGTCGTTTTTTTGCTAATATTGATTTCTTTCTATGCAGCACATAAAGGGATTCGAACAATTAGTACAACTGCAATTCTTGTTCTACCACTAGTTGCCTTCTTTGGATTTTTAGTAGGGATAGGGAATGGTAAAAATAAAAATTATAGTTTACTATTTCCTATTTTCGAAAATGGATATCATGATTATTTTAAAGGTTTTATTTTTACATGCTCAGGTTTTTTTGAAATCATTTTCATCCTATTTTTGACTTCATTCGTCAGTGATAAATTAAAAGCAAAATGGTTAATGATAGTTAGCATTATATTATTAATGTTAATCTTAGGCCCACTTACAGGAGCAATTACTGAATTTGGAGCTGATGAATCAGAAAAATTGAGAAATCCAGTATATGAACAATGGAAGATATTAACTTTTGGGAAGTATATAACAAGGCTGGATTTTCTCTCGATTTTTCGGTGGCTGTCAGGAGCATTCATACGCACTAGTTTAGAATTATTTATAGCAAATTACATAGTTAACTATAGTGGACGTAAACAATGGGTATTACCAATACTTTCCTTGTTTTTACTAGTAGGGGTATTGATTCCATGGAATGCAACTGCCTTTTTTTACTTTTTACAGAACTATTTTTTTCCAATCAACTTAATCTTTTTACTATGCACGATGCTATTACTATTAATTATGTCGAAACGAAGAGGTGATTCAACATGACTCAAGAAACAACTTCACTTAATAACTTAAATCTATTAGAGTTTCTAGAATCATTTAATCACTCATCAGATATTTTGTTTCGTACAAAATCATATAACGAAGGTGATACATTACACTTTATTAAAGTGATGTATTGCCCAAATTTAGTTGACAAGCGATATTGTAATCAAATTATCTCAGATATCTTTGATGTCATACATAAAGAAAAAATATTAAATTTTGAATTAATAACAAATCTAGTTGAAGCGAAAAAATTAAAAGAAGATTCAAAGATAAAAATGGAAGTGGAAGAAAATTTATTTTCAGGAAATCTAGTCATATTTAGTTCTTATTTAAATGACATTTTTTTTATTCAATTAGCTAGTCCACCAAAGCGAAATCCTGAAGAATCTAATTTAGAAAACTCTATACGAGGACCTCGGGATGGGTTTATCGAAAATATTTCAGATAATATGGCACTAATTCGTCAACGATTAAAAACTTCCACTTTAAAAAGTGTTGAATATACAATCGGGGACCGAAGTAGAACGAAAGTGTTGTTAGTTTATATTGAAGATATTATTAATCCTTCTATTTTATCAACTGTTCAACAACGCTTGAGCTCGATAAAAAAAGATGTCATTGTAAGTAGCTATGAAATTGAGGAGGAATTATATGACCAACCATTTTCAATTTTTCCATTATTAGATAATATTGGCAGACCAGATTTTGTTGTCCAGTCACTAAATCAAGGACGTTTTGCAATTATAGTCGACGGTAATCCATCATGTTTAATTGGTCCAACAAACATAAATCAGCTAATTTATTCGCCCGAAGACATTCATGCGAGTTTTTATTATATAAATCTTGTTCGTTACTTAAGAATTACAGCAATTATAACTACTATTTTTTTACCAGGGTTTTATATTGCACTAGTGACATATCATCTTGACCAAGTACCTTACCCGTTACTTGCTACCATCGGTGTTGCAAGAAATGGTTTACCTTTTTCTGCTCCTTTAGAAGCGTACTTAATGCTATCGTTTTTTGAATTATTTAAAGAAGCAGGTATACGTTTACCGAAGGCAGTAGGTCAAACAGTTGCTGTTTTAGGGGGACTATTTATTGGTGACGCAGCAATACGTGCGGGTTTAACTTCACCTTCTATGTTAGTTATAGTAGCATTAACAGTTATTTCAGGTTATACGCTAATTAACCAAAATATTTCAGGAAATATTGTAATCCTTCGATTTATTGTTTTATTTATTTCTTCTACATTAGGATTAATTGGCTTTTTTACTAGTTTTTTCCTAATTATTACGATGATGGCTTCTTTAGAAAGCTTTGGTCAACCATATATATCTCTATTGTCTATCCCAAGTAAATCAGACTTATTAAATGTAGTTATTAAGTTGCCACAAAAGTTTAAGAAAAAACGAAATCAATCACTTGATCCAATTGACGAAGACCGTCGGAAGGAGTGATAAATAGGATGAAAAAACTTGTAGTAAGCATGCTAATTATCTTTCAACTTTTACTATTGACAGGATGTTGGGGAGAACGAACGATAATAGACCAGACACTTGTGACGAATATAGGAATTGATTTTAAAGATGATTTGTTTGTTGTTACGATTCAAGCACTTAACTTTTCGAACATTGCGAAACAAGAGGGTGGGGCATTACAAGAAGCACCTGATCCTTTAATTGGGCAAGCCTCAGGGAAAAGTATCCAGTCTGCATTTAATAAGTTGGAATCAAAGTCACCAATTCCATTATATTATGGCCATGTCAATAGCATTATCTTAGGAAAGAGTATCATTGAAGGGAAGATGAAAGAAATTAATTCCTTTATCAATGGAAAGCGTCTAATAAGATATACGTTGTGGATTTATGGTACTGATAAAGAAGTAAAAGATATTTTAGCAAGCCAAAGTTTTTTTAATTTACCATTTCTATATACAGTTGTTACTAATCCAGATGATAAGAGTAGAGGAAGTTATATTTTATTAAATACTAAATACCACCAATTTATTTCTAGGTACACTCAACCAGTTGGAACCATTTTGATTCCTTCGTTGGATATAGAAGATAAAACCTTTGAGGAAAAAGTGAAAGATAAGATTGCATATATTAATGGTGCGTATGTCCTTTCGCAACAAAAGTATAAAGGACAAGTAAAGTTAAAAGATGTTAATTCATTAAACTGGTTTAATCAAAAGAATGATAGTATGCATCTTCTACTTGAAAAAGATAAAGTGAATTTAGAAATAAGAAGTTCAAAAGCATCAGTAAAAGTTATACATGGTGGAAAAAAGCCGAAATATATTATCAATGTAAAAACAAATGTGGCAGTTGTACATAATGAAAATGGAATGAGTAGAAAGTCGATTATGTCTAAATTAAATAAAAAAATTAAGAGAGAAATGATTAAAACAATTAAAAAGGGAGAAGAACTTCATGTTGACCTTCTAAATCTATCCGAAAAACCTTATCGATTTAGTCCAAAAGAGTGGGATGTAAAAACACTTAATGCTCTAGGTTTGGAATCAATTAAAGAGATTAAAGTAAATGTTCACATTATAGGAAGTCAAACTTATAAAAGATAATGTTAACAAATAAGATTAGAATCATAAATGGATGATCCCAACTATGAATTGGGGTCATTTTTAATTTATTTAGTTCAAAAGAATATTGTAATTTCGTTCATTCGAAATAATAATTAAAGTAAACACTCGTTTCTGTGAGGAGATCGTTAATGAAAGATAATAAACCTGCAATTGAAAAGTATACAGAATTCTGGTTTCCTGGTCGTTGGCTTGGTGGAATTGCCTTGAGTTTAGGTCCAATTTTTCTACTGATTGGAGTTGTTTTAAGAAGTCAATTTCATTTTTTCTTTCCAGACCAGCTTGCTGCTTATAATGACCATCCTACCATCATATTTTTTTCTTATAGTTTCTTTATAGCAGGTAATGTTTTAATGTGGCCTGCAGTTATCACACTATGTAGATTAATTGGTATGAATAGACCTACATTAGCATTGTGGGGTGGAAGCTTTGCGATATTTGGTCTGTTCGCTCGTACATTTCATGCGGGTGTTGATCATCTTGCCTTTCAAATGGTGAAAATTCAAGACTTAAAAACTGCTACAAATGTTATTGCAGAATCTTATGGCTCATTTCACATTTTTCATAGTTTTTCTCCAATGATCTTGTTTGGTTGGATTATACTTGCTATTGGGGCTTATCTAGGGAAAGTACTAGGGTTAATCCGGTCGATATCATTAGGCTTAATGTCTGCTCTTCCTCTTGGTGTCCTTAAAGGTACAACAAATTTTTCTATTATTGCGCTATTGGGATTATGTATTTCGCTTGTCCCTCTTGGCATGAAAGTTTTAAATGATGGGCCAAAACCTAGTTTGAAAAAAGTATTTGGTTCATTGATTTTAATGATAGTTTTGCTACTATTTTTATACATAATTGGAGAAAAAGGTTAAGTAAAGAGGTGAAAGAATTGATATTTGTTATTGGGGGAGCGAGGAGTGGGAAGAGTTCCTATGCCGAAAAAAGAGTAAAAAAAATGCAATCTTCTTCAAGTGATGTCATTTATATTGCTACTGCTATTCCGACAGATGAAGATATGGAAAATCGCATAAAACGTCATCGAGAAGATCGTTCAAAAGAATGGCACACACTTGAGCAGCATAAACATTTCGATAAGTTAGAGGCAAATGAAAAATTCAAGCAAGCCAAAATACTTTTAGTTGATTGTATAACGATTATGATTACAAATCTTATGTTTGATTATTATACTGATTTTGACTCAATCACAAATGATCAGATTGTTCATTTAGAAAACGAAATAGAAAAGGAAATCATTCGACTAATTACTATTTGTCATCAAAATGATAAAAAGCTGGTAATCGTATCAAACGAGGTTGGCTTCGGACTTGTACCATCTTATCGACTAGGGGCTATATTTAGAGATATCGCTGGACGAATGAATCAATTGATCGCATCAAATGCAACAGAAGTTGTGTTAGTAACAGCTGGAATACCATTAAGAATAAAATAGGAGAGCTATATATGAATCGATTTAAAATGATCCTAAGTTTCTTTTCAACTATTCCAGTAAAGAATTATCAGTTTATCGAAACTGAGCTAGGTAAAGGAATACGAATGGTCCCTTTAGTTGGGCTACTATTTGGTATTTTACTGGGGATTAGTAGTGGAATCTTTTCGTTGTTTATAGATAGAGAGATTTGTGCATTTTTAATTCTAGTTATTTATTTATTTTTGACAGGTGGCTTACATTTTGATGGAGTAGCTGACACTTGTGATGGAATATTTAGTCACAGGTCAAAAGAAAGAATACTAGAGATTATGAAAGATAGTCGCGTAGGAACTTTTGGTGTAATTTCTTTAATTATATTGTTTCTCGGTGATTGGTTACTTTTAACTAAAAGTTCTTTATTCGTTATCTTTTTATTCCCTTTTATCGGACGATGCGTTGCATTGTTGACTTGCCGATTGAGTACATACGCTAGAAAAGAAGGTTTTGGAAACCAATTTATAATAGAAGCAAAGCATTCGAAATCACTATTTGTTTTAATTTTCTCAATCCTATTTGTTTTTGTAGGTAGTATTATTTTTCACCAATTAGAGATAATCGTTTCTGTTTGTATTACACTATTATTTATTTCTTTGGTAACAAAAAAAATAAATAAAAAGCTTGATGGCATTACAGGTGACGTGATTGGATTTACGATTGAACTATCACAGTTATGCTTTCTATTATTCGCTACAATTGGCGGGAAATTATTATGAGGATAATCTTAATCAGGCATACAGAAAGCATTGGGAATAAAATGAAGGTATACGCTGGATCGACCGATTATGAATTAACAGAGGACGGCATAACACAAATCCATGATGTTGTTAATCAGCTTGAGAGAATATTAGATAAAGAATCAATAGATAATCTTTATTCTAGCCCACTTCAAAGATGTACGATTCTAAGTGAGGAGATTGGAAAGTTAATTGGTTTAACAAAACATATAGATAATCGATTGAGTGAAACAAATTTTGGGTTATTTGAAGGTAAAACATACAATGATCTCAAAAATGAATTCCCTGAGATACTGGATAAATGGAATAAGGATATAATTCATTTTCAAATTCCAAAAGGTGAGAGTTTAATAATGTGTGAAGAGCGGATTAGTTCTTTTTGTGAGGAACTTAAATGGAAAAATGAGGACTCAATAATTGTTTCGCATGGAGGAATCATTAAGTTAATTCTATTAAACTTATTAAATCTTGATATTAATCATTTTTGGAAATTTTTTACGAGCAATGGATGTATAATTGAAATCGAGCACAATGAAGGTTTTGGTTATTTAAAAAATATTATTCAACTTTAATAAGAGGATGAGGACACTTGAACGCAAAACGGATTGTTTTACTTTCGTTATTTATTGCACTCAGCGCAATATTATCTAATTTTAAGATTTTTTCTTCAATCGCATTTGATTCAATGCCAGCTTTTCTAGCTGCCATGATTATATCGCCAATTGCTGGTGGGATTGTTGGAGCACTTGGGCACATATTAACTGCATATACTTCTGGTTTTCCACTTACCGTTCCGATGCATTTATTCATAACAGTTCAGATGTTTGCGATCGTTTGGACCTATGGTATTTTATTTAAAAAAGCGAACCAATATATCGCTATTATTATCGCAATCATTTTAAACGGTCCAGTTGCTACATTTTTGAGTGGAGTTTTAATCACTTATTTAGATGTAACTTTTACAATAAGTGGCTTTTTTAAGGTAATGGTCCTTCCATTAACTATCGTTTCGGCAGCAAATATTATTCTAGCATTCATTATTCAGAAGGTGATAAAACGTGCGCGTATCCAATTATAGAGATTTAACTTTATTGCAAATTGATTCGAATCGTTATTTTACAATTGCCTGTGATAGTTGTGGTGGAATAGGGATGAGTGAATTAGATATTGTAAAAGTTGAGGAAGAAATCGTTGGCTATTTAACATCACGAGTTTGTCTTATAGAGACATTAGCATTCCGTGCAAAACCGACTGTTTTAATTAATACATTATGTGTTGAAATGGAAGGTAGGGGTAAACGGATTCTAAAAGGAATTGATCGAGCAATTAAAGACTATAATGAAGCTCAATTTTATAATGAAGCTTTAGAAATAAATATAACGGGAAGTACTGAAGAAAATATACCTACACAACAAACAGGGATTGGCGTTACGCTGATGGGAGAAATTCAGTATCCATTTAATAAACGGGAAGTAAAGAAAGGTGCATCTATTATATTGGTGGGGTACCCGAAGGTTGGACAAGAAGTATTAGATGAATTAAACACAAACTTTAATGAGATAATTGATTTTAGCGCATTAAAATACTTAACAAATCATTCAAAAGTAATTGATGTTTTGCCCGTGGGTTCAAAAGGTGTAAGATATGAAATAAATGAATTGATGAAAACGCATAATAAAATGATTCATCTAGTTGATCATCAAACGGTTCAACTAGATAAGTCAGCGGGACCTGCTACATGTGTATTAGCAGTTATAGAAGAAGATATATTGAAAGAGCTAAAAGAAGTTATTTCACATCCCATTACATTAATAGGTGAGGTTATTTAGATTAATGCATAATTGAATTGGAGAATTGATATGGCTAATGCGTTAAAGGATATATATAATGAAGAATTTATCTCGAAAATAGCTACGGCAATAAGCGAAGTTTACCCAATTTTCGATAATGATTCTTTTTACGAAAAGGTGTTCAGTGGAAATTGGGAAGATAAAACTTTAAAAGAAAGAATGAGACAAATTACGATTTGTTTAGGGGCAACATTACCAGACAATTATAAGGAAGCAATCACCATATTAAGTACAACAGTTGATAAATTCCCAAAAAATAGTTTAGGATGTATCTTCTTTCCAGATTTTGTTGAAGTATATGGCTTAGAAGATTGGGAGACATCGATAAAAGCTTTAGAATTATTCACTCAACATTCCACATCTGAATTTGCAGTGAGACCATTTATTGTCCAAGATTCGGAGCGAATGATGAAGCAAATGGTAGCATGGTCTAAACATTCAAATGAACATGTGAGACGAATTGCAAGTGAGGGCTCACGTCCAAGATTACCTTGGGGAATGGCTCTTAAACACTTTAAAGAAGATCCAACAGCAATACTTCCAATTTTAGAGAATTTGAAAGCAGATGAATCATTATACGTTAGAAAAAGTGTGGCAAATAACTTAAATGATATTTCAAAAGATCATCCAAAACTAGTATTGGATATTGCAAAAAAGTGGTACGGTGAAAATACGTATACAAATTGGATCATTAAGCATGCTTGTAGAACTTTATTGAAAAAAGGAAATGTGGAAGCATTAGCAATTTTTGGTTTTGATGTTACTCAGTCAACGGTTCAAATTAATGATTTTAAAATTTATCCAGAAAATTTAAGCTTAGGTGAGGACTTACATTTTTCATTTAATCTAACAAGTGAACAATCGTTAATGACTAAGGTCCGAATTGAGTACGCGATCGACTTTGTAAAAGCAAAAGGAAATAGGACAAAGAAAATATTTAAAATAACAGAAAACACAATCGAAAAAGGAAAAATACTTTCTTACGATAAGATATATTCATTTAAAGACTTATCTACTAGAAAACATTATAGTGGCTTACATACCATTACAATACTAATAAATGGAACTGAAGTAATCAGTAAAGATTTTAGTATTGAGTAAAATAGAATGCTCTTTTCTTATAGATTGTTTTTTGTATAAGGCTTTTTAAAGCAAACTGTAAATAAAGAAGATGATGAATGGATATGCGAGACTCCTGTGGGAGTAGCGGGACAGATGAGACCCCGCAGGCTTCAAAAGGTAGGCATGCTAATACCACGACGTCCTGTCGTAACGCATGCATGACCCACATCATGTGGGCCTAGGCTCAACTCACGCCCCACGGAAAGCGAGCAACCTGGAGTGGAAATCGACGAAACTCCTAATTAAATAGCAGAAAGTTTTCGGAAGCAGCCAAAAAGCAAGAGACTCCTATACAACTTTGGAGTCTCTTTTTAATAAATCATCATTATTTCAGCACTTTATCCCTGCCTATTATACATCATCACATCTTCAGTCAAAGGGGTTAAACCTAATTTTTCTAGAATAATACCTTTTGGTAAATGAGATTTTGATATGGTTATTATTTTTACTTTTCGATTATTATTTTCATTGTGTATTAGTGTCATTAAATCATAAAAATATGGAATCGCTTTCTCATCAAAAGCAACAGCTAGAATTTCTGAATAGGCTGTCTCTGGACGGATTGTTACACCGAAATAAGCGATTAGTTGTTCTCCTATTTTACATTCAACTGCGTAATCAAACTCGATCGATTGATAATACTCATTCATCATATTGATTTGTTCATTGGATAATGCCTGCTGTTTTGTTTTTAATTCTTTCCAAAGATCAAATGAAAACTGATCACTAATGTGAAAAGAAAAATCTTCTATAGTTTGCATGTTTTTAATTAACATAGGATAATGGGCACCTATAATTTGTGACCGACTCGTAATCGAAAAGCCTTTTGACTCAAAATAATTAATTTGTTTATCCCACTGACCTCTGAATCGTTGAGCCAGCACTTTACCACCGTACTCTTCGCTAATAGCAAAATTAAATACTTTCGTAAATAATTCTTCTTGAACTTCACCTTCATATTCTGGTAAAACCCATGGGTAACCTAAGGAAACGAATTCACCTTTTCCTGAAAAACTCATATATCCTATTAATGTTTCTCCGTCAAAAGCAAAGTATCTAGACTTTGGACTAAATTCAGATTGTGATTCAAATAGTTTTGGAGATAAGGTAGGTTTCCACGCATATGGTAAAGATTCCGTAATTTTATTCCAAAAATCATATTGCAATTCAAGATCTGTATGGCTTTCATAAAATCGATAAGTAATTGTCATATTTATGATCCCTTCCTAAAAGTAACTAATCTAATATTATCAAATTTATGATGTGATTAAAGGTTTAATAATGAAATAATCTGAAATTTATAAAATACAATTGGAATAAAAAAAAGAGATTGATTTAATATCAACCTCTTAGACTTGTTGTTAGAATTATTTTATTGAACTGCTGGAATTTCAAAAGCATCAGCAGATAGCTTTTCGCCATTAAATTCTACTGAATACTCAATTTTTTGAACTGTTGAAGTTGCATTTAATTCATCGATTGTAATGAAAGCGGACGTTTTATCATCACTTAGTGTAATATTTTTAGGCGTAATAATTTGTTCAGTACCACCATTAATAATAACCGAGATTTTTACATCGTTTGTTGTAAGTGATTTTACAGCAATGTCAAATTCAAGAGTTAATTTACCGTTAATAGCATCGATATAATCAAGATCAGCAGTTGGTGGAGTGATTGCATCATTGTAAACTTCTAATAAATCAGTATATTCTTTTGTTAATTCTTCTTTAAACAATACAGATGTATGGCTTAATAATGGTTTAATTGATTTTAATACTGCATTCGATTTTGCTAATTCTCCATCTTCAAGAAAACTAGTAACTTGTTCTAATTTATTTGAAACGCTAACGTCGAACTTGTACGTATTAAATTCAGTTTTTTGTTCCATATATTCTTTTAGGAATATTTTTTTTGCTTTTGCATCAAATACCTTGTTATACGTATTAAATTGTTTAGAAGTTATATATTTTCCTAGTTTTTGATGTGCGATTTCTAAAGAATCAATGTCCTCATTTAGTAGCGCTTCATTAAATTCTGATTCAACTTTTGTAGATGTCTCTAACAAAGTAGCAGCATTAAGATAAGGTTCCACTCGACTTGTAATATACATTTTATATGTACTGTTTAACTCAGTTAAATACTTTTTCTTAGCACTTTTAGAATATTTTTGAACAGTTTTTTTAGAAGTAATATATTGTTTTTTTGCTTTGTTATATTCAGCAATAACAGTAGCTTTATTAGGTAATTTACCTGTTTTTTGGATTGGAGTGCTATATGTTGTGTAGGCTTTTTTCATTTGTGCTTTCGATTCGTTTACTACTTTTGATAATTGAACTGAAGCCTTTGAAGAACTAGGGTTACCAGTTAAAAAGGCACTTGCAACAATTGCACTTACCGTAGCTATATTAATAATTGATTTAATTTTCATTGAAAAAAAATTCTCCCCTCGGAAATAAATAGATAGAGTGTATATTGATTAAAGATTAAAGGTAATTAATAACGATTATCATTTTCAATTAAATCATAAATGTAAATGAGAAACATTGTCAATTGTTTTTTTTGAAAATATTCAGTTTTATAAATTTAATAAAGTTATGAAAAATGAAAAAAATCCACTTTCCCGATGATCAGTTTAAAGGTGAAAGTGGAGTATCTATTTTAATTTAACTTAGAGGCTATTTTTTATCTACAACGACATGGTCAAATCGATTGCCAGATAAATCAACTTCGAAAGCTGCACCAAATCCTACAACATAGCGTCCAGAAGTTGGTGTAAGTTCAAATAATGACATATCAATACTACGTAGCATATTCATCATTGGTGCCCCATGAAATTCCTCGAATTTAGCAAAAATCTCTTCTTTATTTTCATTTCCGACATTTTCAGAAGTGCATTGGAAACGAACACGTTCTCTCGCAAATAGATTCGGAGATTTTGATTCATCTGCAAGAAGCATGATATGAATCTGCTCGTTTGCTTCAATTAATTGATAGTGATCAGAAATTTTACTAATAAAAATATAAAAACGATCGTCATGTTTAACAAATGGAGCATAGCTAATAAATGGATTACCATTACGATCTTTCGTACTTATGACAAATGTTTTTGATTCATTTAAAAAGTCAAAGTACTTTTGCTTTAACGAATCAATATTAAGTTGCTTTTGCATAACAAACCTCCTAAGAATAGTAGAGAATTAATAATTAGCTTCTAAATTAAAAAATGATTAATAAGCTACTACAGATGATAACAATTATCATTATCAATTTCAACACAATTTTTTTATTATTTAGACTATACGTGAAATTGCTACATATCTTTGGGATTTTTTTCTAAAGGATCTTTTCTAAAAGATTGCTTTTTTTTAAAAGGTTGTTAAAGCAATCTGTAAATAAAGAAGAAGATTGGATCAGAATGAGCGAGACTTCAGGGGGAAGAGATAGAGGAGTCTTAGTGGATTCTTTAGAATATCAACAAAGTATTTTTATAGAGTTGAATAGTTAAGAAAATATTAGAAGTATTAAAAAAAATAAAAAATCTAATTGACAACGGTTCTCAATGTAAACTATTATCAAGTCAGAGAGTGTAATTGATAATGATAATCATTAATAATAAGTTGAGGAGTAATAATCATGAAGAAATTTATACTAAGTATGTTAACAGTTTTATTAACTTTTAGTTTAATAGCATTTAATACGAATGTATCAGAAGCAGCAAGCAAGAAAATCACCGTAAAGGATTTTGCAGGTCGTACAGTTACATTTAGTAAGGCACCATCAAGGGTAGCGGTATTAAGTTCAGGTGATCTTGGTACGGTTAAAGCATTAGGGTCAAAAATCGTTGGTCGCCCAACGACTGTGTCAACAGTAGATCCTAGTTTAAAAAACATTACACAAATAGGTACAGTTTTCACTCCAAATTATGAAAAAATCGCTAGTGTAAAGCCTGATGTAGTTATTGCATCTACTGCTTTTAAAGCAAACATAAAAAAAGTAGAGGACCTTGGAATTAAAGTTGTTATTACTTCTGGAGCTTCAGTAAATGAGATTAAATCAAGTGTTACATTATTAGGAAAAGTATTAAATAAAACATCGAAAGCAAAAGTTTTAACTGGAAAAATTGACAGTAAATTAAAAAAATATAGTAAGAGTAAAACAAATGTAAAAGCTGCTATTCTTTTCGGTTCAGGATCAAGTTCACTAGTAGCTCTTCCAAGTTCATTCTCTGGTGATGTATTAAAGAAAACTGGTGGAATTAATATTGCTTCAAGTTTTTCTGAAGTAAAGGATTTTCCAGGTTACGCTAACTTAAGTACAGAAAGAATTATTCAGAGTAATCCTGATGTAATCTTTATGATTACACATACAGATCCTAAGAAAACAAAAGCAGCAATGGTTAAGTTGATGTCTTCAGGAGCATGGAAAAACTTAAACGCTGTTAAGAAGAAAAATGTTGTTTACCTTCCAAGTGATTTATTTGCATCGAACCCAGGAATTAAAATTACAGATGCTCTTGATTACATGAACAAAGAATTATTAAAAGTAAAAGCTAAGAAAAATAAATAACGAATTGTACATATAGGGTGTCGTGAGATTTAACTCAAACTGTATTTCATGGCACCCTTTATTACTGTCAACGGGGGAAGTTTTATGATGGAAAGGCAATCTAATGTAGCTCAGGCACAGATTGAACCAACTACAAATAATGAAAATAGAACACATCCATATACGAAAAAAAGAGTATCTGCTTTAATCTTTTTATTAGTAGCAATTGTTCTTGTTGCTCTTTATTCCACAATTACTGGAAGTGTTAAGCTAAGTTTACATGAAGTGTGGGAAGGATTAACAAGCTCGAAGGACCCTATGTTGCATACAATTGTGTGGGAATTGAGACTACCTAGAATTATTGTTGGATTAGTTGTTGGTATGTGCTTAGCAGTCTCCGGTTCAATCATGCAAGGTGTCATGAAGAATCCACTTGCAGATCCAGGTATTATCGGGGTTTCTTCAGGAGCTGCATTGATGGCAGTTATCATTATGATTCTTCTTCCACAATACATTTTATTATTACCAATCGCTGCTTTTTCAGGTGGGTTTGTAACAGCAATGTTAATATACGGACTTGCGTGGCAAAATGGTTCTTCCCCTGCAAGAATAATTTTAGTGGGAGTTGCAGTTAACTCAGTGATTGGCGCGTTTATGAGTGCATTAATGTTATTATTTAGCGATCGAGTTCAAGCAGTATTACCTTGGATGGCTGGTGGAATATCAGGTGCATCATGGGATCAAGCGAAGCTCGTTTCAATTTATGCATTACCGGCATTAGTTTTGTCTTTATTTGCAATTAAACATATTAAAATTCTAAACTTGGGTGACGAAGTGGCTAAAATTTTAGGTCATAACGTTGAACGTAGCAGGTTTTTCCTAATTTTAATTAGTACATTTTTAGCAGGTATAGCTGTAAGTGTTTCTGGCTTAATTGGATTTGTAGGACTTGTTATTCCTCATATAATGAGAATGATCGTGGGTAATGACTATAGGTATGTATTACCTTTATCTGCACTTGGCGGAGGCGTATTTTTAGTGTTTTCCGATACGATTGCACGAAGCTGGTTTGATCCAATTGAATTACCAGTTGGTGTTTTACTATCCTTCTTAGGAGGACCATTCTTCTTATATATTCTTAATAAAGGAGGAAAAACACGTGCTTTTAACTAATAAGGTTGCTTTTAGACATTCAGAAACATTTTCCCTTGAAGATATCAATGTGGAAATAACTAAAGGGGAAATTGTAAGTTTGATTGGACCTAATGGTTCAGGTAAATCTACAATGTTAAGAGTCATATCAAATCTTTTAAAGCCAAATGAAGGTTCGGTTTTATTAGATGGTAATGAAATTAAAACGTTAAGTAGGCAAGCGATTGCGAAAAAGTTAACGATGCTACCGCAAGTTCATAATAACGAACTTGATTTGACTGTTAGAGAGCTTGTATCATTTGGTAGAAATCCTCATAAAGGTTGGTTTCAAAAATTAGATTATGAGGATGAAAAAATTATTGATTGGGCACTTGAAGTGACAAATTTACAATCATACGAATTTCGTTTTTTACAATCTTTATCTGGTGGTGAAAGACAAAGAGCGTGGATTGCGATGGCTGTTGCACAAAGACCGAGTGTATTATTATTAGATGAGCCGACTACATTTTTAGATATCGCTCATCAATTAGAAGTAATGGAACTCGTTCAAATGTTAAATGAGCGTTTCGGTATGACGATTGTAATGGTACTTCATGATATTAATCAAGCTGCTGGGTATAGTGACCGACTGATTGTTATGAAAAATGGTCGTATCGAGTATGATGGAAATTCGGCGTGTGTTATTTGTAAACAAATGTTTCAAGATATTTTTGAAATAGATGTTGATATCTATAATGATGGAGAAAGACCTTTCTTTACGCCAAAAAGAAATATTTGTAAGTCAAAAGATGAATGTGATCAAGATTGTATTGCAAAGTAATCAATTAAGTTAGTACAAATGGGAGGCTAAAAAAAATGATAATGACAACAAATACGATTCGGGTAGTAAAAGGACACGGTGATACGGTAGTTGAACGCTTTAGAGTTTCAAAAGGAATCCATAAATTTGAGGGTTTTGTTCGTATGCAAGTGTTAAAAACGATGGATTTAGAAGAATATGATGAGATTAGAGTTTGTACAACTTGGGAATCAATGGAGAACTTTCAAAGTTGGGTTAATTCAGATTCTTTCCACGCTGCACATGCTAAACGTCAAGAGCAACAAGCTTCTAATGAAAACAGCATTATTCTAGGCTCCCAGCTTACATGTTATGAAATTCCTGTTGAACACTTACCAGAAACTGTAGAAATGAAGTAGAGTCCTTTTTGGGCTCTTTTTTTGTTTAATCGAAAGCAATTTAACTCGTTACATAATTTAGTTTATGGTTCGTTTTAAAAAGATTGTTGTTTTTAAAAAGTTTTTTAAAACAAACTGTAAATATAGAAGATGATTGGAACGGAAGGTGCGAGACTCCTGTGGGAGTAGCGGGACAGATGAGACCCCGCAGGCGAGGCGAGGAGGCTCAGCGCACGCCCCACGGAATGCGAGCATCCTGGAGTGGAAATCGACGAATTACTTTTTTTATAGCAACAAAGTTTACGAAAACAACCGAAAAGTAAAAAGGAGTTCATTTTTAGAACTCCTTCTTCTAATTAAAGTGACATTTTATCTTGTTTATAATCTAATTGATTAGAGTGAGACATTCGGTAGGCCATTATACCAAAAAGTATACCAGCCAATCCTCTGAAGATTGTTGAAATAACCATTGCGAAATTCATACTATATGTTTCGAGTAAAAACACTCCAGCTTGTGGTGCTATAAAAGCGATAATTGAAAGTAAGAAATTATAATTTGCAATATAAGAAGTGCGATGCTCTTCCTCAGTAGCTTCTAATAAACTATTAAAGAGAATTAAGACTGTACCCGATACGAAAAATCCTGAGAAAAAGTTTACAATAAATAAGTAAACATAATTTGTAGATAATATATTTAATATTGGAGCAGAAGCCATACCAATTGAAATCCAAATTAATAATTGAGTGTTGCTATAACGATTAGCCAATTTTGCCCACCATTTATAACTAACGATTTGAGAAAGTTGATTGCTTACAGTAAATAAACTCATCCAAAACGCAGTAGCGTGTGCAAATCTGATTTGATAAATCGAAAAAAGTGACCAAGCCATTTGCCAAGCAAAATTAAAAAATAACGCACAAATTAAGAAAGTAACATATGGCTTATATTGAAAAAGATGTTTTGAGAAAGGGGAGTAATGTTTAGTTAACTGAACTTCCGTTTTTTTCTCTTTGTGTTTTAGAATATAGTAAAGTTCAAGCATTCCGAATATGAATGCAAATAAAAAAAGTAATTGATATGGAAAAGCATTTGAAGAACTAAATGCTTTCATACTTATTCCAGCGATTAAGGTAACAATCATCCCTATAAAAGTAAGTGTACGATTTCTTTGACCAAAAAATGTATTTCTTCGATCTGCTGGTATTAAGTCACCTATAAAAGCTTGCCAACTTAAATTCATAAATGTTCCTGGGAAATTCATTAGTGCAATTAAAATAACAAAGAACCACGCAATGTGATCAGAATGAACGAATGGGAGAAACACCATTATTAGAAGAAAAAAGCGAGTAAAGAAAATTGAATAAGCCGTAAATCTTCTCTTTTCCTGTAATTTGTTAACGATAAATGCGGCTGGTAGCATAGCAGCCATTCCAACAATTGAAGGTAATGAAGAAATTAATCCCACTTGATAGTTAGATGCTCCTAGGATGGCAATTGCAAATAAAATGAAGTAATTAGTTGATAAACTAAGTGCAATGGTTGAAGCAGCTCCATTTTTAATACTTTGTGATTCATTGTGTAGTACGACATCTTTACTGTAAATCAACTGAACTTCCTTCTTCCTTGATAAAGTAATGAATTTTCTTGTGATTAATAATTGTTAAAAATTTTAAATAATTCAATAGAACAATAGCATATTTATAGCCAAATTTCTATGCAAATGTAAGATGTTTTTAGATAAAATTTTGATATTATTTTGGAGCATTAAAAAGGTGTTAAAAAAGGTAGGTATCCTAATCCCACGACATCCCATGATCCACAACCTGTGGGCTAAGGCTCAACTTACTCCAAAATCATAGTGAGTATCATGTTGTAAAAATTTACCACTAATAGTAGGAATAAAGTTTACGAAATCAGTTTTTATATTAATTGAAATTGTAAGATTAGCAGCTTCAAATAATATTCATAAAAAAATCTTTTAAAATTGCAATTAACCGTAATAATTATTAAACTAGAGGAATCTGTCTATTGATTCAAATAAAAATATAATTAAACTAATTAAATATTGGAAAGAGCATTTTTTAGTAGTTAAGCCCATACTATTATTAGAGTTGACGTTTGAATAATGTGTTATTTTAACGTCAATTTTTTATTGTTTGTCTATACATAATTTAGTTAACAGCAAGGAGAAGAGACATATGTTTTCACCGGTATACAAAGTAAATGATCAAGGTGAGATTTACTTAAGCACGAAAAGTTTTTCAGTATCCTACGATCAATTCAAAGAAGATGAATTAGGAAATGCTTATGTAATTGTAAAAAGTGAGGAAGAACCTGTTTTAAAAGTAAAACTATTACTACATAATATTAGCAACGCGAGGACACAAGAATTAGAAATAAAAAACAAGTCGGGTTTAGGTATTGTAGATATACGATTTTTACAAGTTAAAATTAAAAAGTTTAAAAATGGATGGGGAGCAAAAATCCAATTACCAAATGGGGAATTAATTATTAAAGGTGATATTCCAAAACATGTAAAGATTCAAGTTGTTCGTAAAGTAAAATTGGCCTAATGATGAAAGAAACAATTTGATAAGAACGGGTTCTCTTCGCAGGAAGAATACAATAAAATATCAATAAAATGGCAGCAAATTAACATGTTAATTTGTTGCCGTTTTTTTTTTGATTTAATAATATTTCACTCTAAAACCTAATGGGGAACTATCTCTAGAAGATATGAAAAGTATGTTTGAACTTTTTAGTAGATGCTATGTAGTTTATGAAAGTTGGTAATAAAGTATAGATTATTCATTTTGTGGGTGTTCAATATTGAATTACAGGAATATCACTAAATAGCAAGAAAGTGATTGGAACGGAAGGTGCGAGACTCCTGTGGGAGTAGCGGGAAGGCTGAGACCCCTCAGGCTCGCCGAGGAGGCTCAGCTCACGGCCCACGGAAAGGGAGCAGCCTGGAGTGGAAATCGACATAGTACTCATTTAGTAGAACAAAGTTTGCGAAAATAGCCAAAATAAAGGGCTGTCTACTTTTTCAACAGCCTGAGAAACAAGCTATTCGATAATAGCTTCTTTTTTGTTTTTTATTTTTATTAAGTAAAAATTAAGGATTCTATCTCATAATTCAATTATTCAATTCAGAAGGAGTGGGAAATATGGGGAACTTAGAATCAAATGAAACGAAAGTAGTTGAAAAGGAATCAAAAACAAATTTCAAGCTTGGCTCAATTTCACCTAAAGTTGTAGCGATTTTATTAATTATTAATTTAGTAATTGGAATTATTAATTTAGCAGGAATTGGTTATTTGAGTTTTAAAACTAATGATCGAGGTCAAATGATGAAAAATTTCCGTAACGGTGGCATGATGGTTCCACCAAATGGTAATGGGAATGGTGGCATGTTTAACCAATAGTAAAGCGTCAAGTAATAAATTAGGAGGAGATAGAATGAAAAAGTGGATTATTGGAATAGTGATTATCATAATTTGTGCTGGAACAGGAGGGTATTTTTACTTAAAACCTAAGGCACAAGACTTATCAAATATAACAAGAACACAAACTGCTCAAAAAGGAACATTGGAAGTAAAAGTAAGCGGATCAGGCTCAATTTCAGCAATTAATAGTGAAGATTTAACTTCGGAGACAAACTCAGAGGTTGATGAAGTACTAGTTTCAGTAAATGATACGGTAAAAAAAGGAGACGAATTAATTAGCTTTACAGATGGAAGTGATTCAATTGAGGCTCCTTTTGCTGGAACGATTACATCACTTTCTGTAGTAGAAGGGGATAAAGTAAACCAGGGAGCAGTTATCGCACATATTACAAATTATAAAAATTTAGAAACGTCAATTGGTGTAGATGAACTAGATATATCAAAAGTAAAAGTTGGACAATCTGTAAGTGTCGACGTAAGCGCATTTCCAGATACAAAATATACGGGAAAAGTAAGTGAAGTATCAAGAGAAGGTGAAGTATCTAATGGTGTTTCTACATTTAACGTTAAAGTTAAATTGGCTGAAGCAAAAAACTTAAAAATTGGCATGACAACTGAGTCTTCAATTCTAGTTCAAAAGAAAGAAAACGTAACTTATGTACCTGTTGAGGCTATAAATTCTAGAAACAATGTTAAATATGTAATTGTGAGTTCTCCAACTACTAATTCAGATGAAGTAGCAACAAAGACTGTGGAAGTAAAGACAGGAATAACAAATGAAAATTATGTTGAAATTACTTCAGGCATCCAAGCTGGACAACTTGTAGTACTTCCTCAAATTCAATCATCATCGAATTTTAATAAATTTGGTCAAGGTGGTTTTCAAATGGGTGGAGGGAACTTCGGCGGTCCAGGTAACGGTGAAAGAATGGTGATTCGTGGTGGTGGGAAGAATGGTCAATAAAGAAAATTTGATTCATATTACCAATATGAACCATTCTTATGAGTTCGGTGGAGAAACATTACATGTATTAAATAATGTCTCGATTACGATTAATAAAGGAGATTTTATTGCAATTGTTGGTCCATCAGGTTCAGGGAAATCAACTTTTATGAACATGATAGGATGTTTAGATCAATCGAATTCTGGAAGCTATTTATTTGACGGACAGGCAATCGAAAGAATGAATGATAGGCAATTGGCTTTAATACGAAATCAAAAGATCGGGTTCATATTTCAAAACTTCAATTTATTATCCAAATTAAGTGCGTTAGAAAATGTTGAACTACCATTAAGCTATAGAGGACTTTCTCAAAAAGAAAGAAGAGATATGGCAACTGAAGTATTAAGAGAGGTTGGATTGGAAGAGAGGATGAATCATCTTCCAACTCAACTATCAGGTGGTCAACAACAAAGGGTTGCAATTGCAAGGGCATTAGCTGGAAAACCAGATATTCTATTAGCAGATGAACCTACTGGTGCTCTTGATCAAAAAACTGGACGAGAAATTCTAGACTTAATGAAAAAACTTCATAAAGAAGGTCATACGATTATACTGATTACTCATGATAGTAATATTGCAAAAGAAGCTTCTAGAGTTGTAAGAATTGAAGATGGCTGCCTAAGTGAGGAAGGAGGTATGCCAAATGGGAATGTCTCAATTAATCAAAATGGCAATAAAAAGTATAGTTAGTAATAAGTTACGAGCATTCTTGACGATGTTAGGTATGATAATCGGTGTATCATCCGTTATTATTCTTGTATCAATTAGCCAAGGTTCAAGTAAACAAATCTCTGATCAAATTGGTGAATTAGGAACAAATTTATTGACAGTTAATTTCTTTAATACTGATACAACTCAGTTTAAAGAGAAAGATTTGGCTACATTGAAAAAAATAAATGGCGTAAAAGAGGTCTCACCAGTTGTATCTGGTCGTGTAACCGTTAAAAATGGAAAAACGAGCTCAGAAGTCTCATTGACAGGTACTACTAGCTCTTATAAAGATGTACGAAATTTAAAAATTAGTTCTGGGCGGTTCTTTACAAATTTTGATAATGAGGAACGATTAAAAACAGCAATTCTTGGTTCCGATACTGCAACGACATTATTTGGATTATCAAACCCGGTGGGAGAATCGATTCAAATTAATGGAACATCTTATAAAGTTGTCGGAGTACTTCAATCAAGTGGTAATGGAGATGATACAGTTCTACTTCCAATTAAAGTAGCACAAAGATTACTTCAAAATACAACGATTAGTACTGTTTACGTGCAAACTGACAACGAAAACATCGTTAATTTTGCAAAAGTAAATGTAGAAAGTACACTTTCCGTTTTATTTGGTGGTAGCCAAGATGATTTTAGTGTGACAAATCAGCAGGATGTTATAGATACCGTGAGTTCGGTTTCGGATACAATGTCGATTATGCTCGGTGGAATAGCATGTATATCATTAGTTGTTGGTGGCATTGGAATCATGAATATTATGTTAGTTTCAGTTTCAGAGAGAACGCGAGAAATTGGCATTCGAAAAGCAATTGGAGCACAAAAAAGTGATATAATGTTACAATTTTTAATCGAATCAATCGTATTAAGCTCATTTGGTGGTATGATAGGTGTAGGTTTAGGGGTGAGTGCTGCTAAAATATATTCAATGATATCAAGCACAACAATCGCTTTCTCTCTACCTGTTATATTATTATCTTTTACATTTTCGCTTCTTGTAGGGGTTATCTTTGGGGTATTTCCTGCATACAAAGCATCAAATATGCGACCAATTCAGGCATTACGATTTGAGTAAACATAGAATGGAGCGTTGCCTAGAGGAACGCTCCTTTTTAGTCTATCGGAGGACGAAATATGAGGATATTAGTAGTTGAAGACCATGAAGAAGTATTAAATTCAATTATAGAGCTACTCTTACCAGACTTTACTGTTGATAAGGCTTTAGAAGGCGAAGAAGGATTTTTTATGGCGATGCAAAATATTTATGATGTAATCGTACTTGATGTTATGTTACCTGAGAAGAACGGTTTTGAGATAGTGACAGATCTTAGAAGTGAAGGAATTCATACACCTGTTTTGTTTTTAACAGCAAAAGATTCTTTAGAAGATCGGGTCGAAGGACTAAATTTAGGTGCAGATGATTATCTTGTTAAACCATTCCAAGGTCCCGAACTGCTTGCAAGAATTTATGCATTATTAAGAAGAAGTGGTAATCTAACAATTGATAGCTCGTTAAAATATGAAGGGATTTTATTAAGAGGGAAAGAACATCCCGTTGAGGTAAATAATGAAACAATACACTTAACAATAAAACAATACGAGTTATTAGAATACTTGATTCAAAACCAAGGGAAAATTTTAATGAAAGAACAAATATTTGATCGAGTTTGGGGATTTGATTCAGATACAACGGTTGCAATAGTTGAAGTGTATGTTCATCAAATTCGAAAAAAACTAGAACCCTTTAATTATGGAGCAGCAATCAAAACAGTTAGAGGAATTGGTTATATTATGAAAGAAGATTAGGTGATGAGATGTTTAAAAGAACTAAGATTAGATTAACGATAATAAATTCTGTTGTATTTAGTCTTCTAATTGGCATACTTTCATTCATCATCTATTCATATACAAATACACGTTTGTATAAAGAGGTTGATCAGTCCTTAGTATGGATGATTGATCGTGTACAACAAAGTGAAAATCCGACTCGTATGCCAATATCAAACCGTGATCCACGGGTGCTAATGGTCATGTGGGATGAAAATAAGAAATTAATAAATCAAATGCCAGGTGCGAATGCAATCTTTTTACAAGATGAACTAAAGTATCCGGAAAAAATTAATCAGTTATACGATGATAAAATTGGTGATATGAATTACAGAACAATTTCAATTCAAGGGAATACACCTCGAGGGGAAATAACACTTCAAATTTTACGTAATATAGATTCTGAAAAAGACTTGCTGAATACACTACTTGTTATTCTAATTATCGGGTGGGTTTTAGGTAGCGTTTTATCAGTTGTTGCTGGATTTATTCTCGCAGAGCGTGCACTCATTCCAATAAAAAATGCTTGGCAAAAACAACAAGAATTTGTATCCGATGCATCTCATGAAATACGTACTCCATTAACAGTAATACAGTCCCGTTTGGAGTTGTTATTGAGGGAACCAAACGCTACAATCGAAGAAAAGGCGCAAGACTTTTCAATCCTTTTAAAAGAAAATAGAAGGCTTTCAAAACTTGTATCAAGTTTATTAACATTGGCTAGATCTGATTCAGGACAAATTCAGTTAAGTAAGAAAATATTTTCTCTAAATGAATTGTTAGAAGAAATAATGGATCATTTTTCAGAGGTTGTAACCTTTCAAAATAAAGATATTTCATTAATAATAAAAAATACTTATTTTTACTTTGGTGATCAAGAACGAATTCACCAGTTATTAGTCATATTAATTGATAATGCAATGAAGTTTACGAAAGAAAACGATGTTATCCAAATTAGCTGCGAACAAGTAAAAAATAATTTTGTATTAAAAGTACAAGACAGTGGAATAGGAATTAAAGAAGATAATATGGATCGCATATTTGACCGTTTCTTTCAAGAAGATGAATCGCGTACTTCAAATAGTGGTATTGGCTTGGGACTTTCAATTGCTAAATGGATTGTTGAAGAACACAGCGGCAAGATTAAAGTACAAAGTAAACAAGGCCAAGGAACGATGTTTGAAATTACTTTACCTATCAACACAGCTTAACATTTGTAGTTTAAAGTTATTTCTTAGGAAATATTGTCGGAAAGTGAACTGCTTTTTGAGGAAATTAATTGACGTAAAAAATCTACTAAAATAGTTTAGTAGATTTTTTTGTTTTTAATTCCCCTCCTTTTCTAAAAGGATGCTTCTTTTAAAAATGATAGATTAAAGAAAATCTTAATAGTGAAGATGATTAACGTAAGGTGAGACCTAACAGGAGCAATTGTGACGGGGATACACGCCACCGAGCCCACAGAAAGTGAGCATCCTAAAGTGGAAATTTACATAACCGATTGTTTAATAGTAGAAAAGCCTTTAACTTTGTATTTTTTATCGATTTTGTGGCTGAGGAAGATATTTAATAAGATAAAAATAGAATGTTACTTATTCTTATAAAGTATAGTTATATTATATGATGTTATTTTTTAGAAATATTAATTATAGAGAAAATCCACGACACTCTAGTGGGAAAAAGGACCGTGAAGGAAACTATATTAAGAAATGAGCGAGTAAGCTTAGGAGGGCATCGAGGAGGAAAAAGCAGATTCTTAAGAAAGTATAGTAAAAGATTATATTGAAAACGTATTCATTAATGAATAAGATAGAATTATAAGGTGGGAGGAAATATGAAATTTGATCGATGGATATTTAGTTTTACTATTTTACTAATACTATTCATATTTGTTCTTTTTAGATATGAATCAAGTTCAAATAATATAGAGCGTGCTATTGAGTCTCTTTCAGTTCGGGAAGAAACGAAGGTAGGGAAGAAACACTTTATTTTAATAGGGCAAGAATATGATAATCCATACTGGAAAAGCGTTGAGAAAGGCGCAAGGGATAGTGCGAAGAAATTAGATATCAATATTGAATATGTTGCTCCATTAAGAACGAGTGTTGAAGAGCAATTAAAATTATTAGAAAAAGCTGTAGCATCAAAGGTAGATGGAATTATTGTTCAAAGCTTAGATAATAAAGCATTTACACCAACCATAAATCAAGCAATAGCTAAGAATATACCTGTTGTAACGATTGATACAGATGCCCCTAATAGTTTGCGAAAATCATATATTGGAACAGATAATTATGATGCAGGAATTCGGTTAGGACAGACTGTTGCAGACATGACTGAAGGTAAAGGGAATATTGGGATTATTATAGGGAGCGAGACTTCTGAAAGCCAAAAAATGAGATTAAATGGAATATTAAATGTTATAAAGCGTTATCCAAATATGCATGTAGTTGAAAAATCTAGCTCGAATATTTCTAAAATTCAGGCATCTCTTCAAGCAGAACGAATGCTTCGAAAGTATAAAAATATTAACATAATGATAGGAATCAGTGCACTAGATGCAATTGGAATCTCAAATGCAACGAATACTGTAGTTGATCGTGAAATTCAAATATTTGGTTTTGATGGTTTAGAGGAAACAATGAAAGGAATCATTGATCACAAAATTAAAGCCACAATTGTTCAAAAACCATATGATATGGGTTTCCAAGGTGTGAAATTATTAGACGATACATTAAGAGGAAAGAAGATTGTTAAAGTTAACTATACTCCTACAGAGGTCATAACTGAGGATAATGTCCTCGAGGAGGTTCGACATTGAAAATCCGCACGAAACTTTTTATTTTTATTCCAATCATTGTAATTCTATTAAACCTAATCTCTTTTTTTATATTTGAAAGTGGAAAAAAGGTACAAGAGAGCTATAATTTGATGATTGATAAGATATATATTTATAAACAAATTTCAAATGAAACTGATAAAAATTTGCGTTACTTAAGCAGTTATATTATCTACCAAGATGCAAAAAATTATAAACTACTAATTGAACATAAAAATAAGCTGAGGCAATTAAAAAATAAGCTAATGAAACAAAGTGTTGAAAAAAATAATGAGCTTAATATTGAGAATTATTATTATACTTTAGATACATTTTTGGAAGATGAAAATGGCATTACAAAAAGTTTATTGCAAAAAAACTATTCGAATTATGTTGATGAGTATAAAGGAGTCGAAAAAATAGCTTCTTTTATAAAAGAGGATAGTCAAAATCTAGTAGATATTGAATTAAATAATTATTTTCCTATCTACAATAATGTTGTAAAGAATACAATTTCAATGAATAAGCTAGGAGTTATGTTATTTATCATAACGACTGTAATGAGTATCGTATTTGCAATATGGCTATCAAAAAGCATTTTAAGTCCAATTAATAAACTAATCTACATGGCTAAGCAAATAGGTAAAGGTGATTTTGAGGTTGGTCCATTCAAAACCTCTACAAAAGATGAAGTAAGTATTCTTGGTGAAATTTTTAATGAAATGGTACTTAATTTGAAAATTCTTATGGCAAAAAATCTTGAAATCGTTGAAAAAGATAGATTAGTAAAAGAGTTAGAGTTAAAAGCATTGCAAAGCCAGATTAATCCTCATTTCTTGTTTAATACTTTAAATGTAATTTCAAAGTTAGCATATATTGAAGGGGCAGAACAAACTAGTGACTTAACGATCTCCACTTCAAATTTACTTAGATACAACTTGAGAAAACTTGATGAAGCGGTAAGTATTTCAGATGAAATCATGAACGCGAAAGAATATTTTTCTATTCAAAAAGCTAGGTTTCGTGATCGAGTTCGTTTTGAGCTTAATGTGGAAGAAGAGTGCTTGAATCAACTAATTCCTTGTTTAACCATTCAACCATTGTTAGAAAATGCTTTTATACACGGAATTGAGCATATGGAGAAAGATGCTGTGATAGGTTTAGAGATTAAAAGTGAAATAAATAATATCGTCATTAGTGTGTATGATAATGGAAAAGGTATGTCTGATGAAATTAAAGCTAGTCTTTTAGATACTTCCTATCAATTACAAGGTGTTAAGAAATCGACTGGCTTAGGAACTACAAATGTATTTAAGCGATTAAAACTTTATTATGGCGAGGAAAATATAGTAGGCATTGAAACTGGGATTAATAAAGGGACTAAAATTAACTTAACAATACCATTAAAAAATCACAAAATGGAAGGAGGATTATAATGTATCGATTATTGATTGCTGATGATGAACCAATCGAAAGAGAAGGGTTAGAATTAACGATTACAAAGGGTTTACCGGACTTATTTAAAATTGATCATGCAGAGAATGGTAGAGTGGCAATTGAACTTACCGAAAAAAATCATTATGATATTATTTTTATGGATATTAAAATGCCTGGTATTCAAGGACTCGAAGCAGTTGAAGTGATTCGAAAAAAATTACCATTAGCAAAAGTAATCATCGTGTCGGCATATGATTATTTTTCGTATGCGAAGGCAGCCATCTCATTAGGTGTAAAAGAATATCTATTAAAACCAGCTAAAAGAGAGCAAATAATTACATTATTAAAAGGCTTAATCACAGAAATTGAAAAAGATAATCAAAAAAGAGTATCAGAATTACATCAAATTGAAATGTTATCTCATTTTAGACCCTTTACTGAAAATGAACTATCTTTAATGATTATGTTGAATACAATTCAGGATTTAAGTTCGGATGAAATTTCAAAACTATTAGATTTTAATGTTGAGTACGGATATAGTAATGTCGTGTTAATAGATTCATATAATAATTTACTCGATCATGAACTAAAAAGAATTTATGAATGTGTGAAACATTATATGAAATCGGAGAATAATTGCATCGTTAGTCCAATTGTTGAAGGGAAAATTGCAATTTTTGAACCTATCGAGCTAGAACGTCTAAATTTAATTCAAGAAATTGAAATTAAAAATAGAGCAAAAAGATTAGAAGAGTATGTAATAAAGCAGACTGGTTATCAAATAAAATGTGCTGTTGGTTCTATACAAAAGGGAATAGATGGATGGCGAAAATCTTATTTCGAGGCTATGTATTCTTTCAATAGTCGTTTAAGAGATACAAAAGAAACTAGTCTTCCTTCAAATCATGTAAAGATAACAAATGAGGAACTGATTTCTTTATGTAGCGCAATTAATATGATTGATCTTGATGCATCATTGTATCAATTAAATAAGCTATATAACCGACTTACTCTTGAATTAAAACTAGAACCTAAGCAAATACGAGCTGAATTTATTATCTTATTTAATCATTTGGAACAGTTTCTTAGCCAGCAACAGTTTAAAGTCCATTCATTTCAGTTTCCAGATTTAGAGGGACTGGAGCAAATAAAAAAAGTTTCTGAACAACAAATCATTAATTTAATTCAAATGATAAGCAAAGAAAAGGAAACTAGAATAAATCATTTTGTTGAAATTGCTAAAGCATTTATTTATGAAAACTATAAAGAGGATATTTCTTTAGTTCAAATAGCAAGTTATGTGAATTTGAATCCATTCTATTTTAGTAAAATGTTTAAAAAGAGAACTGGGGAAAATTTTAGTGATTTCGTCATGAAAATTCGAATTGAACACGCAAAGCAATTAATGCAAAATGAGAGCCTTAATTTAAAAGAAATAAGTTATGAAGTGGGATATAAGGACCCGAATTATTTTAGTAGAGTTTTCAAAAAGTATGCGAATGAATCCCCAAAAATTTATCGTCAAAAATTATTAAGTAAATAGCTCAAAAAATTAGGTAGTTTAAGATTGTAAACATAAAAAAGGGATAATGAAAGTTTTTACTTTCATTATCCCTTTTTGGATTGAATATTATTTTCTTACTTTAATGCTAGTACCTTTACTAATATTTTCCGCTTTGTCGATCGAGTAAACAATAATTGTCGTTTTGTACTTCTGTTTATTTATAGAAGCGCTAAATCTACCATTACTGTAGGCTTTTACAAGTGCGATTTGTTTCTTACCTACCATTACTTTAACCTTTGCATAAGGCTCAGTTGTTCCAGTAATCGATTTTGACTTAACTGTTACTATATTTACTTTAGGTGCACTTGGTGCAACCTTATCTAATACTTTCACTGCAGAAGCTTTACTTATATGACTAGCCTCATCAATTGAATAGAAAGTAACTGTAGAATATGGTTTCTGTATGCCAATATTGGCAATGAAAATTCCAAATTTATCAGCAGTTCCATATATAATCTTTTTATTAGGAAGTATAGCTTTTACTTTTGCATATGGCTCAGTAACAACTCTTATTAAATATGGTTTTTCTGGAATTGTATAAAGTTTAGGTGCAGCAGGTGTTGTAACATCTTGTACCTTTATAATTGTACTTTTGCCCATTAATGAAATATAACAAGTCTGTTCAAACGAATAGACCTCAATAGTAGTATTTGCTTTTTGTGGATTAATAGGTACATTAAAGTTTCCGTAGCTATCTGCAATTGTACTGATAGGGTTAATCCCAGTTCCAAACTTAATAAACACGTGTAATAATGGTTCTGCTTTTCCAGTTATTGATCGAGATTGATCTGTAATTGGTTCAACAATTGGTGCTTCTGGAGGAGTGTTATCGATAACAGTTACACTTAGCACTGGACTCGTTGCACCATCCGAATTTTCGGCAGTTAAATCAATAACTGTCCCAGCTTTTTGCTTCTCTATCGGTATACTAAATTTTCCTTGTTCATCTGTAGTGCTTGATCCAATTTCAATATTGTTATTTTTAGCGGTAACGGTTACGTTTGCTTCCGCATTACCATTAATTACAGTCGTACTATCTCCAACACTATAATTATTTAATGTTGGCTTATCTAATGGGTATGGTACAGAATTTTTATTGTATTCCATTAAGAAGTTTTGATAATCGACAACAGCTTTTACATTTAAATCATCACTTCGATCAATTATCTTCGAATTTATTGTTTCTAGGTTTGATGTTCCCCAATAATTATTTTGAGCATTTATCGTTTTTAGTGAATCAATGGATTCAGATGTATTCAATCTAAAATTATGCAAATTAGTGCCTAAAAAATTATTTCCTTCAATAATATAATTTTGATTACTGCCATTTGTATAATTAAACAGTAAATCTGATCTTTTAAATGTGTTATTTTTAATGTAAGTCGAACTATTAACAGACGGTGTAATAGACAAAGTAGCACTATCTATAAATAAGTTGTTTTCAATATGACTTTCTTGAGTTGGTTGATCTAACTTAATAACACCAAAATTAATGATTTTACTATGCTTTAAAATTAAGAATCCAGATGAAAACGAGTTGTAACTTACTCTATCTAAATTTGCATGTTCAATTTCAACTGATGCTAAACTATTTTTTTCAGCAGTAAGAGTAATACTTTGAAAATTTATTTTATTTAATTCAGTTCCTTTAGCAATGAGTTTTGCATTACCAAAAAGTTCGATTAATCCACCTTTAATCTCTACTCCTGGATCGACGGTTACAGTTACACCATCTGCAACTTGAGTTTTGTAAATATAATAAGGTGAGTTCTCAACTGTTAAATGTAAATCCTCTGAAATAATGCCTGGTACAGTTGGTCCATGGGGTGGATTGTTTATATTTGACGCACCCGAGTTATAACAAAGTTCACTCGCATGAGTCACTGGAATGGATATGGATAAAAATAAAATGATAAAAAACGATAGTAATTTTTTAGACAAATTAATCTGACCTTTCTTATTTAAAGTTGTTAATGTTTGTTTATCTTCGCTGAAACAAATAAATAAGAGGATATTAGTTTGATATCTTTGAATTGTATATGTATCAATGAAACCAACTTACATAACTCATTAAATTATATAGTTTATTAAACTTTGTTAATATAGGAAAAAAATGTAATAGGTGAATGTGGATTACTTACATGGAAGAGAAATAATTTAATTAGGACATCTTTGTATAGTATTATTCTAGAAATTAAAAATAAAATAAATATGGAATGAGTTCTGGCCAAAATAAAAAATCCTCTATTCACTATTAAACTAATAGGAAGAGAGGTTTTTTTATTATGTAAGGATAAAAAATAAGGAAACGCTGCTTAAGGAAAGGAATCAATGTAATTTAAATAGAATATGTTTTCTAGAGATAAGAAGTAATAAATGCCGTTGGAGGTATATAATATTGAGTATTCAATTTAAAATAAGTAATACCAGTGAATTAAACACTTTTATTTTAGAATATGTTAATTCGTTAAGTTCTCCGATTGATTCATTCTTAGAGGATCATATACTTGATTCTGTTTTTTATAAAATTATGATTAATAATCGTATTGAGGGATATTTTGCTGTTCATCATAAAAAATTGTTAACGCAGTTTTATTTAAACTTTCCACATTATAAAGTTTCTCAAGATATTTTTCGTAAAGTCATTAAAGACCATTCTATTGAATCAATCTTTGTTCCGACATGTGATGAACTTTTTTTAAGTCTAGTTTTAGATCTGGAATATTCGATTAGCAATCAAGCTTACTTTTTCTCAGATACAAAGGAAGATATTCTTACTGAAAAATTGTATATGGAAGGTGAATTTAACCTTGCAACAATTAGTGATATCGAAAAAATAGTTGACATTAGTCAAGATTTTTTAAATAACCTAGAAGATCGAATTACTAAAGGGGAAATATTTACATTCTATAAGGACAATAGTTTACTTGGAGTAGGGATTGTTGAAAAAAGTAAATTGTTAACAGGTTATGCAAGTATTGGGATGTTTACAAATGAAAATTATCGACAATTAGGTATAGGGAGAACAATTATTTATCATCTGAAAAAATGGTGTTATGGTAATCAATTAATTCCGATATGTGGATGCTGGTATTATAACACGCTATCAAAACAGACAATTGAAAGTGCCAATATGGTTACTAAAACACGATTATTAAATGCTAAGGTACGTTAAGGTATTTTATTTTAATATCCTGCTAAAAGCCTCTTTTCTAAAAGAGTGTTGTTTTTAAAAAGTTTTTTTAAAGCAAACTGTAAGTACAGAAGATGACTGGAACAGAAGTTGCGAGCCTCCTGTGGGCCAGGAGGCTAAAGCAGCACGCCTCACGAAAAGCGAGAATCCTGTAGTGGAAATCTACAATTCTTCATGTTTACTAACAACAAAGTTTAAGAAAACAACCTACTAAAAACATAAACTGAAATTAACAAAGTAAAATAGATAAAAGATGAGTAAGGGGTATAGTTGATATGGAAAAATATATTTTATCACTTGATCAAGGGACGACAAGTTCAAGAGCAATTTTATTTGATAAACAAGGGAAGATTGTACATACTGCTCAAAAAGAATTTACACAATATTTTCCAAAGCCTGGTTGGGTTGAGCATAATGCAAATGAGATTTGGGGTTCGATCCTTGCCGTTATTGCAACTTGCCTTGTAGAAGCAAATATTAGCCATGAACAAATAAGTGGTATCGGAATAACAAATCAACGTGAAACAACGGTAGTTTGGGATAAACATACAGGTATTCCTATTTATAATGCAATTGTTTGGCAATCTAGGCAAACAGCTGATATTTGTGATGACTTGAAAAGAAATGGATACGAAGCGATTGTTCGAGATAAAACAGGTTTATTAATTGATGCATATTTCTCAGGAACAAAAGTAAAATGGATACTTGATCACTTTGAAGGGGCGAAGGAAAGAGCTTTTGCAGGGGATTTATTGTTCGGTACGATTGATACTTGGTTAGTTTGGAAGTTATCTGGTGGTAAGGCTCATGTAACTGACTATTCAAACGCTTCAAGAACAATGATGTATAACATTCATGAATTAAAATGGGATGCTGAATTGCTAAAAATGTTAGACGTACCAGAGTGCATGCTTCCGAATGTACGTCCATCTTCAGAAATTTACGCTAATACTGCCAACTATCATTTCTTTGGAAGTGAAGTCCCAATTGCAGGAATAGCTGGTGATCAACAAGCGGCATTATTTGGTCAGGCTTGTTTTGAAAAAGGGATGGCAAAAAATACTTATGGAACAGGTTGTTTCATGTTAATGAATACTGGTGAACAAGCGGTTAAATCAAACCATGGATTATTAACAACAATTGCTTGGGGGATAGATGGAAAAGTTGAATATGCTTTAGAAGGTAGTATCTTTGTAGCTGGTTCAGCGATTCAATGGTTACGTGACGGCCTAAGAATTATTAAGAATGCAAAGGACAGTGAAAAGTACGCTATGAGAGTTACTTCTACTGATGGTGTTTATGTCGTTCCAGCATTCGTGGGATTAGGTACACCTTATTGGGATAGTGATGTTCGTGGTGCTGTTTTCGGTTTAACAAGAGGAACTTCGAAAGAGCATTTCATTCGTGCAACACTAGAAGCGTTGGCTTATCAAACAAAAGATGTTTTAACTGCAATGGAAGCTGATGCTAACATATCATTAAAAACTTTACGAGTTGACGGTGGGGCAGTTACAAATAATTTTTTAATGCAATTTCAAAGTGATATTTTAAAAGTACCAGTAGAGAGGCCTATTATAAATGAAACAACTGCATTAGGGGCAGCATACTTAGCTGGCTTAGCAGTTGGGTTTTGGAACAATCAAGAGGAAATTGCTAAACAGTGGCAAAAAGACCATTGCTTTGTACAATCAATGTCCGATGAATTAAGTAATAATTTATATACTGGATGGAAAAAAGCTATTAATGCAACTTTAGCTTTTAAATAATATTTACTGTAATAATTTTTTTAGACCATACACCACATTGCCAAATATGCAGTTGTGCTTGTATTGGTCTCTTTTTGTTTTCCTCTTGCGAACTAGAATAATTGTTAAAGTGAGGTAGTTTCAAAATGAATGAACAATTTTCAAGTTTAAATAGAAGGAACATTAAAAATAAATTAATTGATGAAGAATACGAAGTTCTCATAATTGGTGGAGGAATCACTGGCTGTGGAATTGCACTCGACGCTGTAACAAGGGGAATGAGTACAGCGCTTGTGGAAATGCAAGATTTCTCTTCTGGAACTTCAAGTCGTTCAACAAAACTAGTTCATGGTGGTTTGCGTTATTTGAAACAATTTGAAATTAGTATGGTCGCTGAAGTTGGAAGAGAACGTGCCATTGTGTTCGAAAATGGTCCTCACGTAACAACACCTGAATGGATGTTACTCCCAATCTATAAAGGAGGCTCATTTGGAAGACTTAGTACTTCATTTGGTCTAAGACTGTACGACTTCTTAGCCGGTGTAAAGAAAAATGAAAGAAGAAAGATCCTAAATCGAAAGGAAACAATTCAAAAAGAACCATTAATAAAAAAGGAAGGATTAAAGGGTGGTGGATATTACGTAGAATATCGGACAGATGATTCAAGATTAACAATTGAGGTGATTAAAAAGGCTGTAGAGCATGGTGCCAAAGCATTAAATTATGTACAAGTGACAGATTTTTTATATGATCAAAACAAAATAATCGGTGTAAAGGTCATTGATACGATTACAAGGGTGCCATTTACTATTCGAGCGAAGAAAGTCGTCAATGCTACCGGACCTTGGGTGGATCATTTAAGAGGAAAGGATCAGAGTGAAAGTGACAAAAACCTCAGTTTAACCAAAGGAGTTCATTTAGTAATTGATCATGAAAAATTCCCTTTGAATCAAGCTGTTTATTTCGATACCGAAGATGGCAGGATGGTATTTGCTATTCCAAGAGATGGAAAGACGTATGTAGGTACTACAGATACATTTTTTGATAAAGAGACTGATAACCCAAAAGTAAATTTAGCAGATAGACAATATATCCTTAAATGCATTGATTATATGTTTCCCTCTGTTAAATTAACTGAAGAAGATATCGAATCGAGCTGGGCAGGTATTCGACCATTAATCCATGAAAGAGGGAAAGACCCATCAGAAATCTCTCGTAAGGATGAGATTTGGGAATCAAATTCAGGCTTGATTACGATCGCTGGAGGTAAATTAACTGGTTATCGTAAAATGGCAGAGACAGTTGTAAATCTGATATCAAATAGGATTTCTAACGAATCGAATAAAACATATAAAGATTGCCAAACTAGAAGTTTACCAATTTCCGGAGGAGATGTTGAGGGGGCAAAAGGGTTCAATTATTATCGAAAGCGTTTCGAATCAGTTGGCGTTGCAGTAGGATTAAATGAAAGAGAGTATGAAAGATTAGGTAGAATATACGGTTCAAATATAGAACAACTATTAAATATTGCACTCAGTAATAGAAATAATACACATAATTTACCATTATCCATTTTTCTTCAATTAGAGTACGGCATTCAAAATGAAATGGTTATAAAGCCTGTAGATTTTTTTGTTAGAAGGACAGGATATTTATTTTTTCAAATATCTACTGTGTATAAATATAAAGAACAGGTCATTCGATACATGGAAAAGAGGTTAGGTTGGAGTAATTATCTAACAAAGGAATACCGATTGCAGCTTGAAGAGCAAATATACAATGCAGTAACTGGGTTTAAGGAGTGAAATAATAGTAGGATCCTAGTTTATTTCCACTCCAGGATGTTCGCTTTCTGTGTGGCGTGCTGCTTTAGCCTCCTGGACCCACACGATGTGGGTCATACATGCGTTACGACAGGACGTCGTGGTATTAGCATGCCTACCTTTTTGGCAACTTGCGTGGGTCTCAGCTGTCCCACTACTCCCACAGGAGACTTCGCACATTCCGATTCAATCAAGTTTTTTATCAAATGTATGATTTTAGAAAATAGCATTTAATAAAGAAGGCTCGATGTCGATTGAGTCTTCTTTATTTTTTTGAAATAAATTGATTATCAGTAATCCAGAAACGCCAAGGATAGTCTTTTGCTTCACCGGTATTATCTATACCAATTCTTGGACCACTACTTATATGAGCAGGTTTAATGCCTTCAGTTATGTAAACGGGGGGCTGCCAAATGGGTTTACCATATGACTCCATAGTAATGTTTAACGCTTTTGTTAATTTACCTGGCCCATTCGTTAGATTTGAAACAGGTTGATTTTTTCGTAATTCGATCATTTTTTCAATTCCTTCAATTGGTTCGAGTGCTCGTATTAGGACTGCCTCAGGGGAATCAATTTCACCACTTACGATATTTATCAATGTATGTGTATGCATTTGATAAGTGTAAATTAAGCCAGGTTCATGAAACATGATTTCAGTTCGCTTCGTACGGCGATTTTTAAAACTATGTGCAGCACGATCTCCTGGACCAATATAAGCTTCTGTTTCCGTTATAATTCCAGAAAGTATCCCCTCATTAGTCTCATGAACTAAATAACATCCAAGCAGATCTTGCGCAAGTAGTAATGTTGGTTTAGAAAAGTAGTTTTTATTGATGGTCGAATTCATATGAAATCCCTCTTGTATCTGTCGGTTTAGACTGATTAATAAACACTTTGTCGGATTAATAAGTTTTTTTCAGAATGTAATTATAAAATTATACTAAATGTTAACTTAGTATTTTTATATTAGCAACACTGGATAAAGTATTAGTTATATTAGCGGAATTTGGAGATTTTAAACATCTAAAATGATGAAACAAAAGATATTTCTGCTGGTTCAGTATGGATTCATAAATAATAAGAGAATGAAAGATTACGAGTTGATTTCAACTCGTATTTTTTGTGTGGTTTTTATGAACAAAATGAATTTAATGGGTCTTAAGTCTTTTACGTTCATAAACATTTATTTCAGAATTTTTAAACTATAATTCAATTATTAGAAAGCGTTTACAAAAGAGGAGGAAGTAAAATGAAACTTAAAAAAACTAGTTTATTGGTAATGACTTCTATGTTAGCCGTTAGTCTAGCTGCATGTAATAGCGGAAATAAAACAAACAGTAAAGATAATAAATCATCATATCCTGATAAAGCTATTTCGATCGTTGCACCATCTGGAGCGGGTGGTGGTTGGGATTTAACCGCTAGATCATTTACAAAAATATTAAGTGAAACAAAGCTTGTTGATCAGCCGATGACAGTTGAGAATAAACCAGGTGGTGGCGGTACGGTATTTATGGCTGAGTACGCTACACAAGACAAAGCAAACAATGAGAAATTGTTCGTAAACTCTCCACCAATCATTATTAATAACTTGAAAAAAGAAGGTAATAGTCCATATGGCTATAAAAACTCTACGCCTTTAGCACAATTAACAAAGGATTATGGTGCAATTGTTGTTAAAGCAGATTCAAAATATAACGATTTAAAATCACTTTTAGATGATATAAAGAAAAATCCTAAAGATATTACATTAGCTGGAGGTTCTGCACCAGGTTCAATGGATCATTTAATTGGTATTTTACCAGCTTACAAATATGGAATTGATCCTACTAAAATTAAATACGTTTCATATGATGGCGGGTCAGAAGCCATTACTGCTTTATTAGGTAATAATGCTGATGTTATTTCAACAGACATTTCTAGTACTCTTGAGTTTGTAAAATCGGGTAAGGTAAAAGTTTTAGCAGTCACTTCACCTGAGCGATTACAAGGCGATATCCTTTCAAAATTTCCAACTGTTAAAGAGCAAGGTATTGACGCAGAGTTCATTATTTGGCGTGGGATATTTGGTCCAGAAAAAATGTCTAATGACGCATACACTTATTGGGAAAAAACAGTTTCTGATTTAGTTAATACTGATGAGTGGAAATCAGAAGTAGAAAAACAAGGCTGGCAGCCAGAATATAAAAATGGCGAGGACTTTAAAAAATTCTTAGCTGAACAAGAAACACAAGTTCAAGACTTATTAGAAGCACTTGGTATGAAAAAATAATGTAGTAAAGGAGGAGTAAATTACTCCTTCTTTTCTTTACTAAACTAAACATTAAGAGGTGAGACACATGAATAAAAGGTTTGATCGAATCGCGGCGATCATTTTTCTAATAACTGGAATTACGTTTATGATAGAAAGTCGGAATATCTCCTCAACAGCATATGGAAGTGTAGTTGGACCAAATGTTTTTCCCTTTATACTAGGCTGTATACTCTGTGTACTTAGCTGCCGATTATTTTACGAGACTTTTAAATATAAAGAAAAAGAAGCGGAGTCAATCCAATTTAATTATAAGCAGTTTTTTATTGTCTTAATTTCAACAATTCTTTATGCGTTATTACTAGAAAAGATTGGCTTTATTATTAGTTCATTCTTGTTCCTTATTGTTTGCTTTCAAACGATGGAACGTGGAAATTGGATAAAATCAATTTCGATCTCTCTGGGGTACTCATTCATTATTTATTTTGTATTTGTCGATGTGTTAAAAGGTACATTACCTGGATGGTCAATTTGGTTTTAAGGAACGTGAAGGGAGAGTTTTTAGTTGAGTACAGTAAATTATTTAATACAGGGATTTGAAACTGCACTTACTTGGTACAATATATTATTTGCATTTGCTGGGGTCTTAATTGGAACAGCAGTAGGGGTTTTACCTGGTATCGGACCGATGAGTGGTGTAGCACTTTTAATACCTGTTACAGCTTCAGTAACTAGCTTTTTAGGACCTGAACAAGCAGCAGGAAGTGCAATTATATTACTAGCCGGTGTTTATTATGGTGCTATGTATGGTGGTTCAACAACATCAATTTTATTAAATACACCTGGAGAATCGTCATCAGTTGTTACCACATTAGATGGCTATCAAATGGCCAAAAAAGGTAGAGCTGGAAGTGCATTATCGATTTCAGCGATTGGTTCCTTTGTTGCTGGAATCTTTACATTAATTGCTTTAATCATTTTAGCTAAACCTTTATCAGCATTAGCAATCAAATTTGGACCCGCCGAATATTTTTCATTAATGCTTCTTGGATTATGTGCAGTTAGTGGATTAGCAGGAAAATCAGTAACAAAAGCTCTAATTATGACAATAGTAGGTCTACTACTTGCCACAATTGGTATTGATTCGGTTTCCGGCGTTGCTCGTTTTACTTATGATATTCCTTGGTTATATCAAGGCTTAGAATTTTTAACAATTGCTGTAGGATTATTTGCACTAGGAGAAGTATTCAAGACAATCATTGAAAATGAAGTAGAAGATGGAGAAATGGCCAGTATTAATAACTTACTACCATCTAAAGAGGAATTGAAAGAAAGTGTAGCACCTATTGCAAGGGGATCAGTATTAGGGTTTTTTATTGGGCTTTTACCTGGAGCTGGCGCAATTTTAGCATCATTTTTTGCATATATATTAGAAAAGAAAATTAGTAAAACGCCAGAAAAATTTGGAACAGGTGTGATTGCTGGGGTTGCATCTCCAGAATCAGCAAACAATGCTGCATCTGGTGGAGCGATGATTCCGTTATTAACATTAGGAATTCCAAGTTCAGGGACAACCGCTATTTTAATGGGCGCATTAATGATGTATAACATTCAACCAGGACCACTTTTATTTGATGAACATCCTGATGTTGCATGGGGACTTATTGCTAGTATGTTTATTGGAAATGTCATGCTGATCATTTTAAATATGCCTTTAGTAAAGGTATTTGCAAAAATAATACAGACACCTAAGAAGTATTTATTACCATTAATCGTAGCAATTTCAATCTTCGGGGTATATGCGGTACAAGTATCAGTCAATGATTTATTCTTATTGATAGCATGTGGAGTATTTGGATACTTTTTATCAAAAAACGATTATCCAATTGCCCCTTTGGTACTCGGAATCGTATTAGGTCCGATGATTGAAAATAATTTAAGAAGAGCATTAACTGTATCAAATGGTGATTTCAGTATATTCGTTACTCACCCAATTTCATTAGGTTTTTTAATAGTTGGAGCGCTATGGATTATCATCCCAATCCTTATAAAATTAAAAGGAAAAAATGTAATTGTTAATATAGAAGCATAATTTTCTAGGAAAACTCCTTTAACAAAAGGAGTTTTTTGATTATTATAAAAATATAAGGAGAAATTTTATGCGCTTACATTATAAACTAATCATCTTTATTTCAATTCTTATCTTAATTATTAGTGGTGTTTTTGAATTAGTGTCTCAAGAAATGTTACAAAGAAATCTTAAGCACGAAAAAGGATTAAAAGCTTTAGCAATCTCTGAAACAGTAGCAAATATGCCGGAAATTCGTAATGCATTTTCAAGTGAAAATCCTGCTGTCATTATTCAGCCGGTTGTAGAAAGTATCCGAAAAAATGTTGGAGCCGAATTTATTGTAGTAGGAAATAAAAATGAAATTCGTTATTCACATCCAAATCCAAAAATGATTGGTGAGAAGATGGTTGGGGGGGATAATGAAAAAGTATTTATGGGGAAAGAAATAATTTCTGAATCTACTGGTACATTAGGACCTTCGCTAAGAGGGAAATCTCCGATTATCGATAAGAATGGCAATGTAATTGGCGTTGTTTCTGTCGGCTATTTATTAAAAGATATCGAGGATGAAGCTAGTAAGTTTCATAAAAAATTATTGATTAATAGCTTGATCATTTTAGGAATAGGAATTGCTGCTGCTTTTCTAATCTCATTTAATATTAAAAAATCCATATTCGGGTTGGAACCTAAAGAAATAGGCAGAATGTATCAAGAAAAACATGCTATTTTAGAATCAATTCATGAAGGAATTATCGCATTCGATGAGTACGGAGAGATTACAGTTGTTAATGAAAATGCTCATAAAGTACTTTCGATTCCAAATAATATTAAGCTTAGAGGTTTGAAAATTGAAGATATATTACATAATTCTCACTTGAAAAAAGTGGTTGAAACGGGAGAACCAATATACGATTTAGAATTTCTAATAAATGAAAAAGTAGTGATTATAAATTGCATTCCAATTGCTGGAGTTGACTCTACAATTGTAGGAGCCGTTACATCTTTTAGGGAAAAATCGGAATTGAATAAAATACTAAATGAATTGTCACAAATAAAAGCGTACTCAGAAGGGCTTCGAGCTCAGTCACATGAATACTCCAATAAATTACACACAATTTCGGGGTTAATTCAACTGGAGTCTTATCAAGAGGCAATTGAATTAATTTCAAAAGAGTCACATATAACTCAAAATATTATTCAATTTATTATGGAAGAGATTTCTGATCCAATTGTTGCAGGACTTTTACTTGGAAAGATTAGTCTAGCAAATGAGTTGAAAGTTGATTTTAATGTAGATTTTAATAGCAGCTTTGCAAATGTACCTAAAGAAATTAATCGAGAAGATTTAATTACGATTATTGGGAATCTATTAAATAATGCATTTGAAGCAGTAATTGAAACGAATAAACCTGAAAAGTTAGTGTCGCTATTTCTTACAGATTTAGGTAATGATTTAATCATCGAGATTGAAGATAATGCGAATGGTATTCCTGATGAATTGATAGAAAACATTTTTCGATATGGTGTTACTACAAAAAAACAAAATAAAAATTCAGGTATTGGACTACATCTCGTTCAACGTTTACTCAATAAACTAGATGGTCAAATTACTTTTCATTCAAATGAATATGGAGGAACAACCTTTACAGTTGCCATTCCAAAACATCAAAAGGAGAGTAACAAAATCTATGAAAACGAATTTAGTAGAAGTATTAATAGTTGAAGATGATAGTAGAATTGCTGAAATCCATCAACGTTTTATCGAAAGAATAGATGGATTTAGTGTAATTGGAATAGCTACCAATTACCAAGAAGCTGTAGATCTATTTGAAATAGTTAAACCACAATTGGTTATATTAGATGTATATTTTCCAGATATGAACGGCTTAGATTTTTTAAAGTGGATAAAAGAAAATTCAATCATGGCAGATGTCATTATGATTACTGCTTCAAAGGAAATTGATTCAGTTAATCAAGCTATAAATTATGGGGTATTTGATTTTATTATTAAACCTGTAATTTTTGACCGATTTAAAAAATCATTAATTCGATATGCAAACTATTCAAAGAAAATTAAAAGCCTCCAGTCAAAAAGTGTATATATAACTCAATCTGATATTGACGGTTTAATCGGAAAAAATATCACTATGATTGAAGAGCCAAGTCAGTACCCTAAAGGAATAGATAAATTGACATTAGAAAAAGTTTTAATTTCAATTAAAGAGGAAAAAAATGGAATGACTGCTGAACATGTAAGTCATGAAATTGGTGTCAGTCGAACAACTGCAAGAAGATATTTAGAGTATTTAGTTTCAGAAGGAAAAGTAATGGCAGATTTAGCATACGGAACAATTGGTAGACCTGAAAGAGTTTATTTAATAAATAGTGGATCTTAACAGAGATTTTATGGGTTTCCTATAACAAAAGAGTATGACAAACCTAACAATTCTGTAACAGCCGAGGTATGGAATTGTTTTTTTTTTAGATAGAAAGTATTGATACATAAGCGTTTTTGTACGATTTTTACAAATAGATGACAGTGGTATCGCACTATTTTGATAACATTGAAAGCGTTGAAATCCTTTCTCCGATTAGTTAGAATGAACAGTGCAACAATTACGGAGGAGATAGAAATGAAAATACGCTTATTAACTAAGGAAGATGCAGAAATCTATCTTAAGTTTCGTCTAGAAGGTTTAAAAGAAAATCCAGAAGTTTTTAGTACCACAATGGATGATATACTTGAACAAGATGACCCTATTGAATACAAAGCAGAAATTTTAGATAAAGATAAAAATTACACATTTGGTGCATTTTCCGATCAAGGAGAGTTAATTGGAATTGCAACGTTGAAAACTTTCGAAAAAGTAAAATCAGAACATAAAGGAATCATAGAGTCTGTATATGTTTCTACAACTGCTCGTAGAATTGGGGCAGGTTATAAACTAATTGAAGAAGTCATTCATTTGGGAAAAAGCTTAGGTCTTGAACAATTGATATTGAATGTTATCGAGGGAAATAATTCCGCAAAAAAGTTATACGAAAAAATAGGATTTAAAACATTTGCGAAAACACCTAATAGTTTAAAATTCAACGATAAATATTGGGATCAAGAACATATGATGTTAGTTCTATCAAATGAAATTGTACAAATATAATGAACAACTAAATCAACTGGGACAGATAGATTGGTATCTGTCTTTTTTATTTTAATTTTGAAAGAATGAGTGCGGAAATTATTGTAAATTATTGAATTTTCTTTCATTTAGTAAACAGTCAATCTATAATTATTAATAGATAATTATAAAGCTTTATTGGGGGAAATACACGGTGGCTAAAATATTACTCTGTGATGATGAACAGCGTATTCGAAGAGTACTTGTAGACTTTTTAAAGAGGGAGTCATTTGAAGTATTAGAAGCAGAAGATGGAGAAGAAGCACTTAATTTATTTAATACATATAAAGATGAATTTAAATTAATACTTTTGGATGTAATGATGCCTAAAATAGATGGTTGGGAAGTATGTAAAGAAATTAGAAAACAATCGAGTATACCAATTATCATGATAACAGCAAAAAGCGAAGAATATGATGAGTTATATGGTTTTCAGGTCGGAGCGGATGAGTACATTACTAAGCCTGTAAAGCCACTTATCTTAATAGCAAGAATGAAAGCATTGTTAAAAAGAGTGGAATCAGACGTAAGTAGAACAAATCATACGATTTACAAAGCAAAAGATATTGAAATTGATTTTAGTGCGAGAAAGTTATTTATAGAAGGTAAACCAGTTGTGCTAACTCAAAAGGAATTTGATTTATTATTTTATTTTATAAAAAACCAGAAATTAGCATTAGAGAGGGAGCAAATTTTATCAGCTGTTTGGGGTTATGAATATTATGGAGAAGATCGAACTTTAGATACTCATATTAATAGACTACGAGTTAAATTAGGTACGTGCTCTTCTTATATCCATACAGTGCGTGGAGTCGGATATCGATTTGAGGTTATATAAATGAAATCAATACGCTCAAAGCTGTTGCTTACATTTATATTATTAATTATTAGTTTAGTTAGTATTGGTTTACTAATTAATCTATTCTTTTTAGAAACTTTTTATATTCATCAAAAGACGATTACGATAAAGGATAGTAGTCAAAAATTACAAGAGTTATATCAAGAATATGATAAAGACAATCTCATTTCATATGTGGATAATTTAGAAAAATCTCATGGGTTTTCTATTGAAATTGTATCTAATAATGGATTAACACTATATAGTACATTAAAAGGCGATAGTAAGCAAAAGTTAAGTTTACTAGATAAAGAGCAGATAAAAAATGCAAAACCAAATGTATCAGAAAACGGGATGAGCCGATTAAAACATGCTTTAAAAAATCAAAGTTTTTATGTAACAAAAACGAACTTAAAAAGTATTGATTTAGAATTTCTCTTAGTCGGCAGTAAACTAGATCGAAATAAAATTCTAATAATCCGAACACCTATTACTGCGATCAATGAGAGTGTTGCGATCTATAATTACTTTCTGATTTACATAGGTTTAGCGCTTTTATGTGTAGGAACTGTTATTGGCCTAATTTTTGCAAGATCATTTACGAAACCTATATTAGAAATAAATAAGATGGCTAAAGAAATGACAAGTTTATCTTTTACAAGAAAGTGGAAACAAAGTAGAAGAGACGAACTAGGTCAATTAGGTTATTCAATGAATGAATTAAGTAGAATACTATCTAATTTTATTGAAAAGCTTAACATCAAAAATATAAATTTATCAAATGAACTTGAGGAAAAAGTGAAATTTGAAAAAAAGAGGCGTACATTTATATCCAATGTTTCTCATGAGCTGAAAACACCAATAACAATCATTCAAAGTTATACAGAAGGATTACAGGTAGGGATTTATCAAACAGAAGAAGAGAAGCAGGAGTATTTAGATATTATTATGGATGAAGCAAATAAAATGGAAAAAATGGTCTTCGATTTACTTAATCTTTCAAAATTACAAAATAGTAAAGTAGAAGTTTATTTAGAGGAAGTTAATTTAAATAAATTAGTAAATGAAATAATAAGACTATATACCCCACAATTTAATGACAATCAAATCAATTTTCAATTTGTAGAAAACTCAAATGATGAAGCAACGGTCGATACAGATCGGTTAAAAGTCACTCACATCATTAATAATTACATTAATAATGCTTTAACCCATGTAAATAGTGAGAGGCAAATTCAGATTACAATTTCAGAGAATGTAGTTGAATACAGAGTATCTGTTTATAACAGTGGAAAGCGCATACCAGAAAACGAGATTGATGTTATTTGGGAAAGTTTTTATAGATCAGATACAGCTAGAAATAGAGAAAAAGGAAATGTGGGATTAGGTTTAAGTATTGTCAAAGAATTATCTATCATGATAAATGCTAAAATTGGCGTACAGAACGAGAATGATGGAGTAACGTTTTGGCTTGTATTACCAAAACATAAAAATAAGATGTAATTACTGACTTGAAGTTACAGGATGATTAATACATAAGTGAAGTCCGTGAAAATATGGGTAAGAAACTACGGAGGAACGAAATGAAAAAGTTTATTATTCCATTAATTTTGCTCTTTGTACTAAGTGGTTGTTCAATTCATAAAAATTTTGAACAAAAGTCTCCAGGTACTTCAAAACATTCAACAACAGAGGAGAATAAACAAACAGTAGATAAGAAAGGTTCAGAACAAGCTACATTTGAAGAGCAACTAGGTGAAATGCTTGAGGAGATTGATAATTTAGATTTTGAAAACGATGATGATGGATTTCCAAGTGAGCTAAAATAATGTTCGAGGTGAAATGATATGCGCAAGTTAATGAATTGTTTAATTCTATTTCTATCCATGTGGTGCATACTGTTTATTTCATCACCAGGTGAAGCTGCGACAGTTAATGGTAGTGAAAGCAATATAAATATCGCTAAAAAACTGAAAAATTTACAGTCAGAAGTGAAGAGCTTAAATAAAGAAAAAGAAAACTTAAACGATCAAATAAATATATTATATCCAAAGAAAAAGAAGAAACTAGTAACTCAACTGAAGGATTTAGAGACGAGCGATGGACTGAATAAGCAATCCAAATTAAATAAGATCCAAAAAGAAATAGATATATACAAAGAAGCTATTACTAAAAATAATAATCTAAAAGCTGCTCGGAAAAAGCTTTGGGAAAAATATAAAAAGCTGAAAGCTAATGACAACCTACATGGTGCATATAAAACATTAAAGCTCATAAGACAAAATTTAATTGAAACAATTGAAAATAATAAAGCATTTTTGGAAAAATTATCTTCTAAATAAACCATAGTTAACAAGAAATATAGATTGGTGTTACTTAAATGTGACATAAGTACAGTAAGATTGTTTATAGAATAAGAAAAAAGTAGCGTACTAAAAAGAGTTAACCATCATTTTGATCAACTAACTAATAAAGACTAACGATGAATTTGCTATTTCTTTTCTTATTTTCCTTTCAAATGGATCGTATTCGACGTATCTTTTTTACTTTTATCGCATTAACAACAGTAAGTGCTGTATTGTTTTTCAACAAGAACTTCATCTTGAAAGTTTTAAAAGAGAACTGCCATTTGAGAGAGACGTTTTTAAACAATCTGGAGGTTTTAAGATGAAAAAAAGAGTAATTATTCCTTTTATTTTTGCTATGTCATTAGGTGTATCGTCTGTACATGCAGATGAAATCAAACCATCAAGTTCAGTAAAAGTAGAAACACAAGCTAAGGTTAAAAAACCGCAACAATTAAAGGATCTTCAGACTCAAATTAAATCATTGAGAGCACAAAAAGCCCAATTAAATACTCAAATTAGTTCGGCTTATAAACAAAAATTAAATTCATTTCAACAAGAGTTAAAAACAATTCATTCTACAAAAGGAAAAAGTAAGGAAGAAAAGAAGATCGCGGTAACTGAACTAAAAGCTAAACTAACAACTGTGAAGAACGATCACAAAGCTTATTCAGTTGCTGTTAAAAAGCTTTGGGAAGATCGTAAAAGTAAATGGGAAACATTTAGAGGTCAAATGAAAAATAAAGACTATGATGTCGCTATTACTGAATTACAATCTATTCAAGAGAATTTAAAACAAGCAATTGAATTAAAACAACAGTACTTAACAATGCTTTCAAACTAACTATCGCCCCCATTCTTTTTTTAAATAAATAAAATAGGTTTACCTTGATTGTCAAAACTGACATAAAGGTAAACCTATTTTTATTGTATGTTATTTTGAGAAAATCTCTTCAATCTCATCTAACATTATGTAAGCAGCTTTAATCCCACCAGCTGTGTTCCATATTGTATCACTAACTTTATATACATGTCCGTTTTTAGATGCATTTAATTTTTTAAATAATGGATCTTCTATAAATTCTTTTTCATTTTGAGAACCAGATTCTTTACCGTCATCGAATGTAAAGTAGAATAGGTAATCACCATCCATTGCTGGAATTCTTTCTTTTGTTAAACCTTTTTCTGCAAAGTCATTAACATTTTGTGATTCTGGACGCTTGAATCCTAATTGTTTAAAAATAACACCTGAAAAAGTATCTAAGTGATAAATTCGAACATCAGATCCCATAAAACGTACCATTGAAACTTCTTGATTTACTTTATCTCCTAATGAAGCCTTCACTTCATCAACTCGTTTTGAATAGTCAGCTAAAACTTTATTTCCTTGTTCTTCTTTATTTAAAACCTTTGCATAAAATTTGAAGTTCTCCTGCCAGTCTCCACGTAGAGTTTCTGCATAGACAGTCGGGGCAATCGCACTTAATTGCTCATAAACTTTTTCTTGTCGCATCTTATTACCGATAATAAGGTCGGGCTTTAATCCTGCGATTGTTTCAAGACTTACTTCACTTTCTAATCCAACAGATTTAACGCCTTTCATATCTTTAGAAATATGATCATACCAAGGGTTACCAGTCCAAGATTGAACAGCACCAACCGGTTTAACACCTAAAGCCAATAATGCTTCAGTACCTTCGTTTGTTAAGATTACTACTCTCTTTGGATTTGCAGGAACTTTAGTTGTTCCCATTGCATGCTCGATTGTAATTGTATTCGATTTATTACTTTCCTTGCCAGATGTTTCCTTTTTTGATCCACATGCACCTAATACCATTACTACTGCGATTAAAAGAGTAATAAGTGAAGAAAATTTTAATTTTTTCATAGTTTGTCCCCTTTTCTAGTTGATAATCATTTTCATTATAATCAATAAGTCGTATTATAGATTAGTAGATTACATGGTGTCAACAAAATATTGAAAATGGTTCTCATTGACTTGATAATATTTATCATTTAGACTTAATGAATAGAATAGATATATAGGAGATAGAAAATGCTTACTCATCACAGATCAAGGATTGTCTTGTTAGTAGCCTGTATTTTAATATTAATAGCCAGTTTTTTTTCTAGTATATTACTAGGTTATACTGATACTAGTTTTAAAAATTTAATACATTCCTTTACTCGGTTTAATGGGTCAAATGAACAATTAGTTATTCAAAATGTTCGTTTTCCAAGGGCAATAATCGCTTCAGTAGTGGGTGCGAGTCTTGCGATTGCCGGTTTATTTATGCAAGTTTTAACTAAAAATCCATTAGCGTCACCGAGTGTACTAGGGATTAATGCTGGTGCATCCATGTTAATCGTATTAAGTATTACATTTTTTAATTTGCATTCGGTAACAGCCACGATTTGGCTAGCTTTTTTAGGCGCAGCATTATCATCATTATTCGTTTTTGGTTTGAGCTCTTTAGGTAAGGATGGAACTACTCCTTTAAAAATAACTTTAGCAGGTGTCTCGATAGCAGCGATGTTTAGTTCAATTACACAAGGTCTTCTTGTAACAAATGAAGTTGCATTAGAACAAGTCCTTTTCTGGTTAGCTGGCTCTGTACAAGGCCGATCTCTTGATTCTTTAGTGATGGTTTTACCTTATATCGTTGTTGCTTGGCTGATTTCTCTTGCAATAGGAGGTAAAATTAATACATTTATGCTAGGTGAGGATTTATCAAAAGCATTAGGCCAAAACACAGCATTACTAAAAGGAATCTTAGTATTCCTTGTTATCGTGTTGGCCGGAGGTGCAGTCAGTGTAGCTGGTCCAATCGGGTTAGTTGGTATTATCGTACCTCAAATTGTTAGAGTTTTTGTAAAAAACGATTACCGATGGATGATTCCATTATGCGGATTATTCGGAGCAATTTTACTTTTATTAGCTGATATTGGTGCTCGCTATTTAATCATGCCAGAAGAAACGCCTGTTGGTATTATGACAGCGGTGATTGGCGCACCATTCTTTATTTATTTAGCGAGAAAAGGCGGTACGGTAAAATGAACATGTTCAAAATACGTAACAAATTTTTCTCATTAATTTTACATAAACGTTCTTTGTTCGTTTTATTAATCACTTTGATGCTGATGATTGGTACATTTTTAGTTAGTTTAACATTAGGGGATCGATATATTTCTATTCCACATGTATTATCAGTCATAATTGGAGAAGGATCACAAATAGATAAATTATTTATTGAAGCCTTTAGGATGCCAAGGATAATTGTTGCTATGTTAGCAGGTTTATCACTAGCAATTGCTGGCGCAATTCTACAAGGGTTAGTAAGAAACCCTCTTGCTTCACCTGATATTTTAGGATTATCTGGAGGCGCAGGAGCAGCTGTTGTTCTATTTTTAGCAATTTTTAGTGATGATCGGACGAATTCTTTAACAGTCAGTATAAAATGGTTACCTTTAGCAGCATTTTTAGGTGCACTCATTAGTTTAATTTTTGTTTACGCATTTGCGTATAAGGATGGAGAATTAAAACCATTACGATTAGTTTTAGTTGGTGTTGGATTTTCTGCACTTGCCCAAGCTACAACGTCATTCTTCATGTTAATTGGACCTATATTTAGAGCAACTGAAGCAAATATGTGGTTAACAGGTAGTGTATATGGAGCAAATTGGGAACAAGTAAAGATTATTCTTATTTGGACAATATTATTTACAGGATTAGCTCTATTATTTATAAGACATTTAAATACTCAACAGCTGGGAGATGATGTCTCTACAAGTTTAGGTGTTAAGGTTGAAAAAAATAGAATGGTTTTGTTATTTATTAGTACGGCATTAGTTGCAGGTGCCGTTTCATTTGCAGGAGCTCTTGGTTTTGTTGGATTAATTGCACCACATATTGCTAGAAAAATAGTAGGTGCTTCATATGGCGCATTGATACCTGTATCAGGTGCAATTGGAGCGATAATGGTATTGGTAGCAGATACAATTGGAAGAACAGTGTTTCTACCAGTCCAGATCCCTGCAGGAGTATTTACAGCAGTAATTGGCGCACCATATTTTATATTTTTATTATTTAAAACGGGAAAAAGGTGATTCGATGTCAATAAATGCAATTAAAACGGATAAATTAACGTTATCTTATGATGATAAAACAATTATCAATGAATTGGACTTTAATGTTCCAAAAGGAAAGATTACAGTATTGATTGGAGCAAATGGTTGTGGTAAATCTACACTACTTCGATCACTTGCACGATTACTACAACCAAAAAGCGGTACTATTTTATTAGATGGAAAAGAAATTAGTAAGCGTCCTACAAAAGAAATTGCACGTAATCTATCAATCTTACCTCAAAGTCCAATTGCACCTGAAGGATTAACCGTTTTTCAATTAGTAAAACAAGGTAGATATCCGTATCAAACTTGGTTAAAACAATGGTCGAAAGAAGATGAAGAGAAAGTAAATCATGCATTGGAAATGACAAATATGTATGAGTTAAAGGATCAATTAGTCGACTCACTTTCTGGAGGTCAGCGTCAACGTGCTTGGATTGCTATGACTTTAGCACAAGATACAGATACGATTTTATTAGATGAGCCGACAACTTATCTTGATTTAACTCATCAGATTGAAATTTTAGATTTACTTTATGAATTAAATGAAAGAGAACAACGTACAATTGTTATGGTACTTCATGATATTAATTTAGCGTGTCGATATGCACATAATATAGTAGCGATTTCGAATGGTGAAGTATATGCAGAAGGTGACCCGGAAGAAATCATTAATCAAGATCTTATATGCGACGTATTTTGTATGAATTGTGATATTGTAAAAGACCCATTGTTTGGTACACCACTATGTATCCCACATGGACGAGGTCGAAAAATAATATAATTGTTAAGGTGTCCATATCTGTAGGACACCTTTCATTTAGTAAGGAGAGGTAGACTATGACTCTTTCAATACAGAATATAAGTGTAGAGATTCATGGTGAGAAAATACTGAAGGAAATAACGTTTAATACAAATGAAAGTGAAATATTTTGTTTAATTGGTACATCTGGAGCTGGAAAAACTACTTTACTCCGCACCTTTAATCGACTTCAAGCCATTAGCCATGGTGAGATTAATTTAAATGGACAGTCGATCCACTCCATGAATCCTCAAAATCTACGTAAAAATGCTGTGATGATATTACAAACCCCTTCGTTATTTGAAGGAAGCGTGCAAGATAATATATTATTTGGCATCAATTTATATAGCAATTATGAGAAAGAGGAAGCAAAACGTTTAGCTATAAAACTACTAAATAAAGTAGGTCTTGAAACAGATTTACTCGAGAGAAATGCAGCTTCTCTGTCAGTTGGCCAACAGCAAAGAGTATCAATTGCTAGATCAATCGCTATGAAACCAAAGATATTATTATGTGATGAAATTACTTCTGCATTAGACCCACAATCAACAGTACATATTCAAGAGCTCCTTTTATCATTAAAAGAAGAAGAAAAAATGACCATCATTTTAGTTACACATAACATGGATTTGGTTCAACAAATTGCTGATCGAGTAGGGTTACTAATTAATGGGCAACTGGTGGAAGTAAATACTACTGAAGACTTTTTCAAAAATCCAAATACTGAAAGTGGTAAAAGTTTTCTCTCAACAATTGCATAAAAGTAGGTGAAACGATGGAAGCGAATTTACATTTCCAAGGTGTGTCTTTAACTTTTTTATTAATTATAATTGCTATCGGTCTATCATATTATCAAAAACTAGGTGTTGAAAAAGAAATAGGAATATCATCAGTTCGTACAGTCATCCAATTAATGATAATGGGGTATGTGCTAGATTATGTATTACGAATAGAGCATTTTTTTATTGTAGTCATTATTCTTGTTTGTATGATCTTATTTGGTGCGTATACCTCAAGTAAAAGGTCTCAACAAATTGATGGAGTATTTCTGATTTCATTTATTAGTATTTTATTAGGTGTAGGGATCTCATTAGGAATTGTTTTAGTTGCAAATAGTATTTCATTAAAAGCTCAATACGTTATACCAATATCTAGTATGATCATTAGCACTGCAATGAATGCGAATAGTCTAGCTTTAACTAGACTTAGAGCTGAAATATTAGCTAACAAAAATCAAATAGAAGCGGCATTATGTTTAGGGGCAACAACAAAACAAGCTTCAAACAATGTCATAAAAAATTCGATAAAAGCAGCACTTATTCCATCAATAGATCGCGCTAAAACAGTAGGAATTGTTACACTACCTGGTTCAATGACTGGAATGATCTTTGCTGGAATCAGTCCATTGTTTGCAATTAAATACCAACTATTAATCGAATGTATTTTAATTGGTTCGATCGCAATTAGTGTATTTGTCTCTACTTTATTATCTTATCGAAAATTCTTTACAAAAGATGATTCTTTAAAGTACGAATCACTTTATTCATAAAAAGCCAAGTACATCATAAGCTTGATGTACTTGGCTTTTTTGCTATTAAAAAAAGTAATTCGTGGATTTCCACTCCAGGATGCTCGCTTTTTAGTGGGGCGTGCGATGAGCCTCCTCGGCTAGCCTGCGGGGTCTCACCTGTCCCGCTATTCGCACAGGAGTCTCGCGCTTTCCGTTCCAATCATCTTCCATATTTACAGTTAACCTTATTAAAAACAAAATTCTTTTAGAAAAGATCTTTTATTTAGGCTATTCTTGTAAACCTTGTTGCTATTAAAGTAATTCGTGGATTTCCACCCCAGGATGCTCGCTTTTTAGTGAGGCGTGCGATGAGCCTGGGCCCACACGATGTGGATCATGCATGCGTTACGACAGATTTTCTATATTTTCAATTAGTCTTAAAAACAATTTTAAAAACAACAATCTTTAGAAAAGAGCCTTTTATTTATTACGAAATTACTCTTAATTGAACATCCATATTTCCTCTTGTTGCTTTTGAATATGGACATACACCATGTGCCGCTTTTACTAGATCTACAGCAACTTCAGTTGGTACACCTTGCACTTTAACGTCAAGCTGAGCAGCTAATTTAAATCCACCATCTACTGGATCTTTTCCGATTGTAACATTTGCCGTTACGTTAGTAGACTCTAATTTGATTTTTTTCTGACGTGCAACTAAATTTAATGCACTGTCAAAACAAGCAGAATAACCAGCTGCAAATAGTTGTTCTGGATTTGTTGCTCCTCCTGGTCCGCCTAATTCAACTGGTGGTTTTAGTGCTAAGTTAATAAAATCATCCGAAGAGATGACTCTACCGTCACGTCCACCTGTTGCAGTTGCTGTAGCTGTATATAATTTATCCATTTTAAATTTCCCCTTTTATTTTTTTATTTTTTATTTTCATTTGCAGTATGAATTTTCTGCAATAGTGATTTCGTTTGATTTAATAAAGACAAAAATTCATCATAAGTAGCATTACTTTCTGTAAAAAATTGTTCTGGTATACAGTAAGCTTCTGCTTTTAAATTTTTACCATCTTCAGTTAGTGAGATAAAAACTTTTCTTTCATCATTCGAATCACGTTTTCGAAAAATTAAACCAGTAGACTCCATACGTTTTAACATAGGAGTAAGTGTACCAGAATCTAAAAATAGCTTATCACCTAACTCTTTAACTGATTGGCTATCCTGCTCCCAAAGTGACAGTAAGACAAGATATTGTGGATATGTTAGCCCAAACTTCTCTAGTATAGGGCGATATAGCTTAGTGATTTCACGTGAACATGCATAAATTGAAAAGCATAATTGATTTTCAAGTAATAGTTTATTTTCTGTATTCAATTTTACCAACATCCTTTAATATTAATTGTGCACAATTTAATATGACACAATCATAATTGAAAATATATTTTTTTGCAAGTATGAAGTTTATTTTATTTTTAACAAAAAAAGCCAACTAATGTGCAAATCACATAAATTGGCTCTTAAAATTAATCTTTTTTTGATTTTGAAATGAGTGTAGTTATTTGTAACATGGTTATTGGTAAAGATGTTTTCTTATGATATGCAAGGAATTTAGGTCTCCACTTATTAACATATTTCTCTTTGAAGCTCCTTAATCCTTGGAAATGATATAAGAATTGTCCATATTCATAAATCTGGGCTGCGATTTTTTCACTAGTAAAAGAATACTTTGATTGTCCAACATTTGCTAGAGGAGACATTCCTACATTAAAGTTTTTGTATCCTTTAATTTTCGACCATTCAATAAGATTAACAAACATGAAATCCATTGTTCCTTTTGGTGCAGCCTTTTTTTGACGCATTAAATCAATAGAAATTGTATGTTCATTATAGCTAGGCATGATCGATACAAATGCAATCATTTCATTTTGATTATTTTTAATAATAGCTACAGGTGCTAATTGAATATAGTCCTCATAAAAATAGCCAAGCGAGAACCCTTTTTCTTTTCGGCCATTTAGCCATTCAGTAGACAAGTCTCTTAGGTCCTTAAAAAATTCGGTAGAAAATGGAGGTTCGACAATTTCAAATATAAATTCTTCTCGTACAAATTTGTTATAGAGTGCCCGTAGAGATTTTTGACGTTTACCAGATAAACTAAAGGATGAACTATCTGCAAATCCTTCTTCGCCTAATTTGAAAAAATCAAATCCATTCTCGTGTAAGTATGGCAATGAGTCTGAATGAACCTGATAAAACACAAGGGTATAGCCAAAACGGTCTGCATAATTTAATAATTCTTCAATAGCAGGATGAATACGTGATGTTTCACCAACTGGGTCACCTAAAATAACAAGCTTATCTGCATACGGCTGGAAAATAAATAATACTGTGTCATCTTGTGCCCAAAATAAATATTTATCATGTAAAAAAATTAAGTGAGAGAGCTCAGTGCCACCGTATTTTAAAAGATGTTCTCTAATTTTTTCTTCTTCACTTTTTGTTTTAATAAAATTAAATTGTTTTACTTTAACTTTGAAAAATGCGATATAAAAGAAAAATAATGCTGCAGCAAATCCGAGAACCGCGCTAACGACAATGTCCCTTGAATTGGCTAAGATATAAGGTAAATATTTAGCTGGGAAACGCAAATTTGTTGTAGGGAGATTGACATATGCAATCAATAAATAACTACCTAAAAAGAAAAATAGAATAAAATTATCAACAATAAGTTTTCCCCAGGTTAATACAAAACTTTCCCGATAGAATTGCTTTTTAGCAATAAATAATACAAAAGCTACTCCTAAAACAAATATCGCTTCTTCATAATCTAATCCCTTTGAATACGTTGTAATCGCACCGACAATTAACATGAAAAGTGTAATATACCATGCTCTTTTTACTTTATAGTCAATTCCCCTAGAAAGGCCAAGTAAAGTAAAACCAGCCGTAACTGACAATAAGTGAGAGATATTAATAATTGCTGATGACAATATAACTTTTAAAATACTGATTCTTAAAAGCATACTAGGAACAGCTGCTGAAACAAGTAATATAACTCCTGAAAGGAAGACAAGAATTGTAAGGGCTTTATGGCTTAAGTAAGTAGAAATTTGATTTGGTATGTTATTGAACGATTGATTTAAATGATTCCATAGTAATTTAAGCGCCAATACTATTCCACATGCAAATGGGAAAAAGAAATAACTGAAACGATAAATTAGTAAGATTAGTAAGGTTGTTTCCTTATCGATTCCGAAGTATGTAAACCCTAATAGAAATATGAAATCGAAAGAACCAAGTCCTCCTGGTATCATACTAATGATTGCAGCAACTGATGCTACTAAAAATACTGGTAAAACCTCAATCAGAGAAATATCAACATGTAAAAATAAACAGATAAAGTATATGAACAATAAGATAAATGTCCATTCAAATAATGAAATGATGACTAATGAAATCATAAATTTTGCTGAAAAATCTTCAGAGAAGAAATTACGTTTCATATAAACAACAACGAACATGATTGGGAAATAACAAATAGCAATAATGATTGCAATATACAAAGATTTATATTCATTTAAGAAAGATAAATCAAAAATTCCGGTAAACAAAAATAAACTTAAAATTGATAATCCTGAAAGGAGGAAGATTGTTACACTACTAACGGCTTTTACAATTTCAGGTGCGGTACGATCTTTACGATAAAATAATGTTCTAATTGTCGTGCCTGCGACGCCACCAAGACCGATTAAGTTCGAGGTAGTATTTGCCAACCAGGCTATAACAATTATTTTTTTAAAACTAAAGTCTAATTTTAGAAGTCTAGTGAGAACGAAGTCATAAAGAAACATTGGTGAAACTGCTACAATTCCTAATGCGAAAATAGTAAAATACTCAAACATAGTCAGTGACTTCATATAATTAAAGAACATTCTAAAATCGAAGTTCAAAAGTACGTTTTTACCTACAAATATAAATGCGACAAGTAAAATCGAAATAAAAAAAAGCTTAAACAAACCTACTTTACTTAACTGAATCTTATTCATGAGTCACTCCTGAAGTTTATAATCAAAAAGATTTACATTGTAATGCACCTATTAATAGTATTCCATATTATTCCACTCTTTAACAAGAAGAATATAAACTAAGCTTATGAATTTTAGTATTCTGGTATTTTGGAATGAATAAATTTAATGAAATCTTATACATTAAGGCCATTTCCATCCTTATTTTTGTAATAACTAGGCAACTCTCAATGAAAAGTAGGTTTAAGGAAACTTACATTATAATAAGAAAAAATTAGGATAGATTTCAATGAATAGTGTGCAGTTCAAAAAAGAGAATGGAATCCGATTTTGATTTCTTTATTCATATTTAGTTCATAATGAACTTATATAATTTGTTTATTAAAATATGTTAATGGAAATAAGTAGGTGGAAAGTTTGAATCATGTAAAAGTATTACTTGTTGATGATGATGCACATATAAGAGAGCTAATCTCTATTTTTTTAAGTGCTGAAGGTTATACAGTAATAGAGGCTGAAAACGGCGAAGAGGCATTGATATTACTGGAAATAAATAATGTACAAATAGCGGTCGTTGATGTCATGATGCCAGGAATTGATGGTTATGAATTTACAAGAGAATTAAAAAAATATTTTGATATACCAGTTCTAATGGTTACTGCAAAAGGTGAATCACAAGATAAATTAAAGGGATTTGATCTCGGAGTTGATGATTATGTAGTAAAGCCATTTGATCCATTAGAAATCGTTGCTCGGGTAAAAGCCCTTTTAAGAAGGTTTCAATTATTAACTGATAAAAATGTTATAGTTGGAAATTTAACGATAAACCAAATAAAATATGAAATTTCTGTTAGTAATCAATCAATCATGCTACCTTTAAAAGAATTTGAACTACTATTTAAACTAGCAAGTCAAATTGGAAGGATTTATACAAGAAACGATTTAATTGAGCAGATATGGGGACTTGATTACGAAGGCGATGAACGAACTGTTGACGTTCATATTAAAAGAGTTCGTGAAAGATTGAGAGAATTAAAAGCCACTGTTGAAATTGTGACAGTCAGAGGGCTTGGATATAAGCTTGAGGAAAACCGAATATGAAAAGCATTTATACAAAATTAGTACTTATATTTATTTCTGTCATTTTATTAAGTTTAGTTTTTACTTTTTTTATTGCTTCAAAATATTTTATTAAAATTGTCATTACAGAAGTGGAGAATGATTTAAATGAAGTGGGGAGTAACTTTATTTCGCTGTATTTAAATAGTGACTCCAAGCAAACTGCAACTACACTTAACATTATTAGTAAAAACTATAATATTACAATTTATAATGAATCAAATAAAGTTGTCATTAATAACAACGTACCGTTAAATTATAAAATTAAAGAAAAAAATGTTGCTACTGTATTAAGCGGGAAAAAATATCCTACGGATCTTAAAGATAAAAAATCAGATCAACATCATTATGTTGTGGGCTTACCATTTGAAAAAAATGGAGAGAAATACGCTTTATTTATTCAGCCAAATTTTGATAGAGGATTCTTTAAAATGCCTCGCATCTTATTTTTTAGTTTACTTATCACTTTGATAACTGGTTCAATTACATTTTTATTTGTAGCAAAATTGCTCGTAAAACCAGTAAAGGAATTAACTAGAGCCACAAAAGAATTAGCAACCGGAAATTACGATGTCCAAGTAAGAACGAAACGAAAGGATGAAATTGGATTCCTCGCAACTCACTTCAATTTAATGATTCATAAGTTAAGTAAATTAGAAGAAATGCGTAGTGAATTCGTTTCAAATGTTTCGCATGAGATACAGTCACCATTAACGTCCATTAAAGGATTTACAAAGGTTTTAAGAAATACAGAATTAACTGAGGAAAAAAGAGAGCACTACCTTACAATTATAGAGGCAGAAAGTGAGAGACTATCTATATTGAGTGAGAGGCTACTTAAATTAGCATCACTTGATTCTGAACAACATCCATTCCAAACATCACTATATAAATTAGATGAACAAATTAGAAAAATAATATTAGCATTAGAACCCCATTGGGAAAAAAAGAAGATTCAATTAGTATTAAATTTACCTCAAACCGATATCACAGCTGATCACTTATTACTCGAGCAGGTCTGGATTAATCTTCTACAAAACGCAATTAAGTATTCTGATATAAATGGCATCATTAAAGTAGATATAATCGATCAATCACAAGAGTTACAAGTCATCGTAAGTGACAATGGTGAGGGGATTAGTGAAGAAAATATAGATCGAATCTTTGAGCGATTTTACCAAGCGGATCGATCTAGAAATAAAAAGGGAACAGGATTAGGTTTATCTATCGTTCAAAAAATAGTTGAAATGCATAATGGTGAAGTTGTTGTTGAAAGTAAAGTGGGACATGGTACTAGTTTTACTGTAAAGTTACCAAAAACTATATCGTAAACATGTTTGAGAAATTGGACAGAATAAGATGTTCAAAAAACGTACTTATTATGTTCATATTCTGTTCATAAACGTTTGATAAACTATTCACATGAAATTGGAAGGTATTGAAAGGGGAAATAATATGTTTTCGGGCTTAACAAAATTAAGTTTAAAGAACACAATATCAGTCATTATATTAAGTGTTCTTGTTTTAATAGGAGGAATATACTCCGCACAAAAAATCCAAATTGAAACATTTCCTGATGTTTCATTTCCTGCAGTAGCAGTTCAAGTAGTATATCCAGGTGCATCATCTGAGGATATAGAAGAAAAGGTCACTAAACCTATTGAAGCAGGTTTAATGAAATTAGAAAATTATGATCAGTTAACAAGTTCTTCTAGTGAGAACATGGCTTCAATCTTTTTAATTTATCCATTCGGAACGGATATGGATAAAATTGAAAAAGATGTTGATAGTGTGATTAATAAAACTGATTTACCTGAAAAAGCTGATGCTACAATTCAGCGAATTGCGATCGACTCTGCGCCAATATATCAAGTGGCGATAGTAAATAATGGACAAGTTAAAAATTTACAAGATTCAATTGAAAAGGATCTAATTCCTCAAATTAAAAAAATAAATGGAGTAAGTGAAGTAAGTCTTCAAGGCACAAAAGAAGATGAAATTCAAATTACTGTAGATAATAAAAAAGCTGAACAATACGGTATTACTTTAGACTCAATTAAGACAGCAGTACAAGGCCAAGATTACGCGATTCCATTAGGATCTGTAGAGAATAATGGGAAAACAGTTTCTGTTCGTATGAAAGGAAGCCTACAATCTGTCAAACAGATTGAGAAAATAGTTCTTTCAAGTGCAGCATCTCAAAGTGCACAAATGGGCAGTATGACTCAAGGTCAACAAGCTAACGCAGATCAACAAGTTCAAGCAGTTAAACCGAAGAATATTACGGTTGCCGATATTGCTGACGTAAAAGTAGTATCTGTCCAAGATCAAATTTCTCGTTTTAACGGGAAAGAAAGCTACATTTTATCAGTATCACAAACACAAGATTCAAATACTGCAGATGTAGCAACTGATGTTAAAAAGGAAATTAAAGATTTTAAAAAGAATCATCACATTGAAACACATATCATCATGGATAACGGAAAAGAAATTGAGAAATCCGTAAGTTCATTAATTAAAGAAGGACTTCTTGGTGCGTTGTTCACTGTGGTTGTTATTCTATTATTCTTACGTAACATTAGAGCAACATTCATTTCAATTTTATCTTTACCTATATCTATTTTCGCAACAATTTCTGTTTTAAATTCAATGGGCTACACATTAAACATCATGACTTTAGGTGGTCTAGTAGTAGCGATTGGACGTATTGTAGATGATAGTATCGTTGTAATTGAAAATATTTATAGATGGAAACAGCAAAAATCGAATCAATTTACGAGAAAAGAATTGGCACTACAAGCAACAAAAGAAGTAATTGGAGCAGTTGCATCTTCAACATTTGCAACAGTTGTAGTATTTTTACCTCTTGCTTTTGTTAGTGGAATTATTGGAGAATTCTTTAGACCATTTGCAATTTCAGTAGTTGTATCAATTTTAACTTCACTAATCGTTGCGATTATATTAATTCCTACATTAGGAGCTAAATTCTTAACGAAGCCATTAAAAGAGCATAAAACTAATACACGTTTTATGAGAAACTATGAAAAATTATTACGTACAGCATTAAAACGTAAATGGATTGTACTAGTATTATCGATTGTATTATTAGGTGGATCATTATCAATGATTCCTTTACTTGGTTTTTCATTCTTACCTGGTAGTGTAAATAAGACAATACAAGTTACAGCTACTCTTCCATCGAATAGTACAGTAGCTCAATCAAATGAAGTTGCGAAAGAAATGGAAAATTATTTTGCAGGTTCAGACTTGATTGACAGTGTTCAAGCTACAGTGGGTGGCAAACGTGATTTTGTCATGAATATGGATGGTGGTAAAAATAAAGCCGTTTTCCAACTTAACTTAAAAAATGGAAATAAAATGGATAAAGCACTTTCACAAATCAATAAAGAAGTCCCATCAATTGTTGATTCAAAAGTAAAAGGAACAAAAATTACTGCTCAAGAGCTTTCGCAAAATGGGCCACCAACAGGTAATAATATTGATGTTAGCTTATATTCAGCTAACTTTAGTGAATTAAAAGAAGCGGCATCAAAAATTGAAAAAGAATTAAATGATGATAATCGTTTGAAAAATGTTTCAAATAACTTAAAAGACGTTCAACCAAAATGGGAAATCACTTTAAACGATAAAGCTTTAGACGAGAATATTTCAATGTTCCAAGTAATGGGAGCGATTAATGAGAAAATTAATGATGTTGAAATCGGAAATTACGATTTAAACGGCGAATCGCAAAAACTTTCTGTTGGATATGAAGTAAAGGCAAGTTCTAAAGAAGATATTGAAAAAATTAAAATCATGACTGCAGCAGGTCCTAAAGAAATAAAAGACTATGTGACAATTTCACAAAAAGATGCTCCAGTTTCAATCAATCATGAAGATGGAAAAATGTATGCATCTATTAGTGGAACTGTAAAAGGCAAAGACACTGCAGCTGTAACAAAAGATGTAACAGATCAACTAAATAAACTGAAATTACCTAGCAGCGTCGATATGAAAATCGGTGGCGGATTAGATATGATTACAGATGGATTCAGTAGTTTAGGAATAGCGATGGTAGTTGCTGTCGGATTAGTATTCCTTATCATGAGCATGACATTTGGCGGTTTAAGAACACCATTCGTTATTTTAACATCGTTAATATTTGTACCAGTTGGGGCTTTCCTAGCATTATTTATTGGAAAGCAAACATTATCAATGAGTGCAATGATTGGATTGCTAATGTTAATTGGAATCGTTGTAACAAATGCAGTCGTATTATTAGATCGAGTTGAGCATAATCGTCGAAATGGATTAGAAGTGACAGATGCATTAATAGAGGCATCTAAAACTAGATTACGTCCAATTCTTATGACAGCTTTAGCAACGATACTTGCATTAGTACCAATGGCGGTTTCAAATTCAACATCTGGATTAATTTCAAAAGGTCTAGCTGTTACTGTAATCGGTGGATTAACAACATCAACATTCTTAACGTTAATTATCATTCCAGTTATTTATCAATTAGTAAGTAAGAAGAAAAAATAGAAGAATAAAAAGAAAGAGTGTCTTACTTAATTGTAAGGCACTCTTTTTGTATTTCTCTTACTTAAGTTATGGTATAAATAATATTGGAATGAACGATTTATGTTGATTGGAGAATAGGATATGGCTTTTGCATTACCATTATTTTTAATTACATTGTCCTGTATTGTAATTCAACCAAAGGGAATATCAATTGGGTGGTTTGCATGCGGAGGAGCAATTATCGCACTTGTATTAAACATTGTTAATTTAAGTGATGTTATGACCGTGGTGAATATTACATGGAATGCAACACTTACACTAATTGCTATTATTATTATTTCATTAATATTAGATCAAATTGGATATTTTGAATGGTGTGCCTTGAAAATTACAAAACTTGCAAAGGGTAGTGGGAAAAGACTATTCTTTTATCTTTTATGCCTTGGCGCATTCGTATCGGCAACTTTTACAAATGATGGTACTGTACTTATTTTGACACCGATTGTATTATCAATTCTTCGTCAATTAAAATTAAAAGAGACCTACATTTTGCCATTTATTATGGCTTGTGGCTTTATTGCTGACTCTACGTCTCTACCGTTTGTTGTCAGTAATCTGGTAAATATTATCTCGGCTGAATATTTTTCCATATCATTTACTCAATATACAGTAGCTATGATCATACCTACTATTGCCAGTTTTTTTGCTAGTTGCTTAATTCTTTTTATTTATTATCGCAAACAGATTATTAAAAAGTATGAAGTTGATGAATTACCTAGCGCAGCTGAAGTAATAAAGGATAAGAAGTTGTTTAAAATTTCTTGGTTTATCTTATTTATCTTATTTTTAGGGTATTTTAGTTGTGAACTTTTTGATTTACCAGTATCAATAGTTGCTGGAATCACTGCAATAGTCTTTGTTATTCTTGCGAAAAGAAGTGAACATGTCAAACTGGCTATAGTGATAAAAGAATCACCTTGGGCAATTGTCTTTTTTTCAATTGGTTTGTACGTAGTTGTTTATGGTTTACAAAATGCAGGTCTTACAAATTTATTTTCTTCACTTATTGAGTGGACTTCAAAATTTGGTTTTATAGTAAGTGTAATAGGTATGGGTTATTATTCTGCATTACTTTCTTCCCTATTGAACAATCTACCTGCAGTAATGATTGGCGCACTTTCAATTGAACATGCAAATGTTGGAAATATAGTAAAAGAAGGATTAATTTTTTCAAATGTTATTGGATCTGATTTAGGTCCGAAAATTACCCCTATCGGTTCATTAGCCACATTAATTTGGATGCACATATTAAAGAAAAAAGGAGTTAATGTGAGTTGGGGTATGTATTTTAAGCATGGAATAATACTTACAATTCCTGTATTGTTTTTTACACTTCTTAGCCTTTCAATATGGTTACTAATTATATAAATCATCTATTGATTGGGGAAAAAGATTTAATTTCAAAGAAACGCAAAAAGCACTCGATTATGTTGATGCTAGTAGAGCAAAAGGTTAGGTAAATATTAAAAAAAAAATAAAAAAATAGTGAGTTTGAGATATTCAAACTCACTATTTTTTTTATTTAGGATCATAACCGAACTGTAATTCGTTCATTTCATTTAATGTAACATTTAAATTATAATCTTTAAAATACCATAAATCCGTTTCATTAATAAAATATACAACATTATTTATCGTTGTAGATTCACCAATATCAATAGGTTTTTCTTTAGTAACGCCTAGAGAGTAACCAGTATGAATAGTACTGTTTCCTCCATAACGTGCAAAAAAACGGACAGTGTCGCCAGCTTTTATATTCATTTCATTTTCAAACCAGTTTATTGCATCATCTGTAATCGTAATCTTCATTGCAACCGACCTTTCTTTACCTTATAAAAATATTATAGTATGAATGTGAAAAACTATACAGAAATGTGATTAAATAAAAAAGCTGTTCAATTAAGAACAGCCTTCGAATTAGGAAAAAGGTTAATTGTTTCTATGGAAAAATGATATTAAATTTTTTTTAAATAGTACAAGAAGTGAAAAAATTACATATCCATAAAATGCAATGTTTTCGAATACTGATGGAGCATCAATCAATTGGAGAAGACCTTCAGTAAATACTTTACCTCCAAAAAAGATTAAGAGAATTCCTAACAATGTGAAAATGAATTTTATATTTAAATTAGTAGTGGTTTTAATAAGAGCATATGTGATTGCAATCGCAGCAAAGATACCAAGGAATATTGAAATTACACTACTAGTCGAATGAGTATCATTGTTTGATAAAACAAATAAGACAAGTTCTAATCCTTCGCGAATAACAAATATACTAGCCATTAAAAATAATGAAATAGAATTATCTTTAAATTGAATTTCTGATTTTAGTTGTTCTGAAATATCATGATTGCTTTGACTGCTTAACCAAACTATAAAATAGAATATTAATATGGCAGCAACTAATTGAATTCCGCCTTCTATATATTGTTTAACTGTATTCTCTAATCCACCAAATGTAATGAATAGAATGATGCCAGCTAAAATACTAAATATTATACCGAATAGGGTTCCAAATAAAACAGTCTTAATTAAATGCTGTTTCTTATTTTGAACTAAAGAAATGAGTAAAAATCCAATAACTAAAGATACTTCGAGACCTTCACGTAACGCGATTAAAAAATTAGCATTCAATAATTTATCTACCTCCTTAAATTAAAATTTTAATCTATTAAATAGTTTATTCAAGATAATAGTTTCTGACACTATTTTAAGAAAATATAGATTGTTGACTTTATGGTAAAATATCCTAAAATCAATTTAATAAAGTCACATAGATAGAAGAGGAATAAAATGGAATCTTTTACAAGTAGAGCGATCGAAATAATTAAAAATATACCTCCAGGTAAAGTAATGACATACGGTCAAATTGGTAGATTAGCCGGCAGTCCGAGGGGTGCAAGACAAGTAGTAAGAATATTACATTCCATGACCGAAAAATATCATTTACCTTGGTTTAGAGTAATCAATTCAAAAGGCGAAATTGGCATTCGGGATGAAGATGGTTTTTTGCGTCAAAAACAGCTTTTACTTGATGAAGGTGTTACGTTTATCGAAGAAAGAAAAGTAGATCTTAAAAAACATCAGGTTAGCCTAATTGTTGAAAAAGAAGATGTAGATTTAATTTAATAAAACAAATTTGGACTCGAATTTCTATTAATTATGGAATTTGAGTTTTTTTACTCTGTATTTAAAACATTGTTACGTTGTTGCGTTTGCCTTAAAATATAATCTACGATATGTGTTAAAAGATGTTTTAGATGAATACTTTACAACGAAACATTGTTTTGTTATACTCTTCGTAGGAGGAATGTCATATGAGTGAAGATTTAATTTCGAAAAAAGATTTACTACAACTTACAGGCATATCGTACGGACAACTTTATCGTTGGAAAAGAAAAAACATCATTCCTGAAGATTGGTTTATGAAAAAATCAAGTTTTACTGGTCAGGAGACTTTTTTTCCTAAGCAGCGAATATTAGAGCGGATCGAAAGAATAAAAGAATTAAAGGATGATCAATCATTAGATGATATTGCGAGAGTGTTTTCAATCAATGAAGAGACTGTATCTAATGGTGGGCATGTTACTTTATCTTTGGAGCAAATTCCTAAGCAAGTCTTACAAATATATCAATCACTTTTTCCGAGCACTAAATTAGAGTATTTGGGTACTGTCCAATTATGTTCATTGCTTTTTGTAAACGACTGGCTTTTAAAAGGTAGTGTAACGATTGAAGAAGTTAAGCAGTTTTTAATATTAGTTGAAACGCATAAACAACAAATTAAATTAGATGAAGCGGTTGTCATCTATATTCGAAAATTTGGTGTTGGTTCGTGGGTTATTGGTAAACAGCATGAAACGTTTGTTGATCAAAAAGACGCTATTTTAATCAATGTTGCTCTTTCTAGTTATTTAAATAAGTCGATAAAATAATATAAGTGGAGGAGAAGTTATGGTAAACGTGCAAACAAGGCAGGATGCAATCATAAGTGGTTCGGGTACGATCCCGGCCGGTAAATATGATGACGTTAGAATAAGCGGCAGCGGTCGAATTCTTGGTGATATTAACTGTCAGGAAGTTAAAGTAAGTGGTTCTGCAAAGTTTACTGGTAGAGTAGAATCTGAATATTTTAATTGTAGCGGAAGTGCAAAGTGTTTAAGTGAAATCGATACTCAAAAAATGAGTGTTAGTGGTTCTTTATATGTAGACGGAAAAGTTACTGGTGGAGACGTAAATATTAGCGGTAGTTTTAAAACAAAAAATGACCTAATTGTTAAAAGCATTAATATATCGGGATCAATGAAAACCACCGGTTCAGTTAAAGCCGAAGTGATTTCTGTTAGAGGATCACTTTCGGCTGAAAAGGGATCTGAATGTGAGGTGTTTAATGCAAAGGGTCACCTCTCAATGAATGGGTTATTAAATGCGGAGAATGTAAAAATTACACATAGCGGATTTAGTTATATACCTGAAATTGGTGGAGAAACAATAGAAATTAGTCGCTTTGATGACAGTAATATCTTTTCAAAATTATTTACAAAAATATTTAATGGACGAACGAATTTCAAAACAGATGTAATTGAGGCTAGTGCAATAAAAATAGATTATACTACAGCAAGTATAGTTAGAGGTGATGCTGTAACAATCGGGCAAAAATGTAAAATTGATCTAGTTGAATATACAGAAGATGTTCAAATTCACCCATCTGCAAAAGTGAAAGAAGTAAAGAAAATAGAACAATAAAAAGTAACTTGTGATTTGTGAAGAAAGATTAATTCTTTTCATAAATCGCTTTTTTTAATGATCTAGTGTATTGGGTCATGCGTTCGTTATGAAGGACGTCGTGAACTTAGCATGCCATTTGAATGAACAAGTCGCTTCCACTTTTCTATGTGTCTAGTTCCAGGCGTTAGCAGCTCGAGGTCATAAGTCAAAGCCCAGTGAATGTTAAAAAACAACCTCCACGTGGGCTTTGCCTTATGCTTGTCGCTGCTGGGCGAACGCCTTCCACTTTTCTGAGTGTCTAGTTCCAGCGAATAGCCCCTCGAGGTCATAAGCCAAAGTTCAATGAAGGTTAAAAAACAACCTTCATTTAACTTCGTCTTATGCTGGTCGGAGCTGAACAAGTCGCTTCCACTTTTCTGAGTGTCTAGTTCCAGGCGTTAGCAGCTCGAGGTCATAAGTCAAAGCCCAGTGAAGGTAAAAAAACAACCTCCACGTCGGCTTTGCCTTATGCTTGTCGCTGCTGGGCGAACGCCTTCCACTTTTCTGAGTGTCTAGTTCCAGCGACTAGCCCCTCGAGGTCATAAGCCAAAGTTCAACGAAGGTTAAAAAACAACCTTCATTGAACCTCGTCTTATGCTTGTCGGGGCTGAACAAGTCGCTTCCACTTTTCTATGTATTGAAGAATAATTATTTGAATGTTAAGATAGAATAGTGCAACCGATTGCAGTTTTTTGAGCAAGTTTTATATAATTGTTAATAATTAAGGTAAGTAAATCATAATAATGAAACCGTTTTAATGCGTTTTTTTGGAGGAGATATATCATGACAAACCAGAATTGGTGGAAGGAAGCAGTTGCTTATCAAATCTATCCACGAAGTTTTATGGATTCAAATGGCGATGGCATTGGAGATTTAAGAGGAGTAATTTCTAAGCTGGATTATTTAAAGGACTTAGGGATTGATGTAATTTGGATTTGTCCTTTTTATAAGTCTCCAAATGATGATAATGGCTATGATATTTCTGATTATCAGGACATTATGGAAGAGTTTGGAACAATGGCGGATTTTGATGAGTTATTGGAAGCTGTGCATGTACGCGGAATGAAGTTGATTTTAGACTTAGTAGTTAATCATACAAGTGATGAACATCCTTGGTTCCTTGAGTCGAAAAAGTCTAAAGACAATCCTTTTAGGGATTTTTATATTTGGAGAGAAGGAACTGAGGAAGGGAAAGAACCTAATAATTGGGAGAGCATTTTTGGAGGCTCAGCTTGGGAATTTGATAAGACAACGAATGAATATTTCTTACATTTATTTTCAAGAAGACAACCAGATTTAAATTGGGAAAATAAAGAAGTTAGACAAAAAGTATATGACATGATTAATTGGTGGTTAGACAAAGGAATTGATGGATTTAGAGTTGATGCCATTAGTCATATTAAGAAAAGACCTGGTCTACCAGATATGCCGAATCCTAATGATGAAAAGTATGTTTCATGTTTTGATATGCATATGAATCAAGAAGGAATTCATGAATACTTAGATGAACTAAAAAGTGAATCTTTTGCTAAGTACGACATTATGACTGTTGGTGAAGCAAATGGCGTAAAAGTTCGTGATGCTGATCTATGGGTCGGCGAGGAAAATGGGAAATTTAATATGATTTTTCAATTTGAAAGCATGGATTTATGGAGAAAAACAGACGATTCAGCTACATCAATTGTAGATTTAAAAGAAGTGTTAACTAAATGGCAAAATGGTCTAGAAGGACATGGGTGGAATGCATTATTTATAGAAAATCATGATATTCCAAGGGCAGTTAGCACGTTAGGAAATGACGATAGTAGCATTTGGGAGATATCAGCGAAATCGATTGCCACGATGTACTTTTTCATGAAGGGCACGCCATTTATTTATCAAGGACAGGAAATTGGCATGACAAATGTCCACTTCAAATCCATTGATGATTATAATGATGTGAATGCAAAGAATATGTACGATATTATGAAGGAGAATGGAGCATCTGAACAAGAGATTTTAAACATTCTTTGGAAAAATGGTCGAGATAATGCACGTACTCCTATGCAATGGAATAGTCAAGAAAATGCTGGATTTACAAGTGGTACACCATGGATTAAAACAAACGAAAACTTTAAAGATATTAATGTAGAGAATCAAGAAGTTGACGAAAATTCGATTCTTGCATATTACAAAAAAATGATTAACCTACGTAAAGAAAATAAATCGTTGGTGTATGCGCCATATGAATTAGTAGATGTAAAGAGTGAACCAGTTTATGCTTATACTCGAAAAGATGAAAATGGAACATTCTTAATAATTTCGAATTTATCTACAGAAAGTCAATTTTTCGAATTACCGAAAGAATTAACGAGTTTGAATGCTGAACTATGTTTATCAAACAACGATGTACCGGTAGAAAAACTAGTTGATAAAATGGAATTTAGTCCATTTGAAGCAAGAGTTTATCGTTTAATATAACAGAACAAATAAAGACGACTGTCTACAGTGTAGGCAGTCGTTTTTTTTAGTTAAAAATTAATTGAACCGTAATTAAAGACTTAAATTTTGTATACTTTTATCATTCGGATAAAGCTGTTTAATTTTTTTTAACAGAGCTGTTTGAATTATTTTATAGCTAATTAAGTGCTCATTATATAACTGCTTATATCCACTTACAGGATTGGTGGTAGAAGTAATTTTTTGAAGTGCAATAATATAATTTGATTTAGGAAAATAATTTCCAGTATTTAAACGAATTGCTTCTTCGTTCATCTCAGCATATTTCAATGCATTGACAGGGTTAGTTAGTAGGTACAATTCAGACATCATCGTATAATCAATGAATCCTTTTTCTTCCATTTTTTTCAATTCTTCCATTGCTTTATCAAATTGACCTTCTTTTAAATAGAGAGAAGATAAACTTTTATTTCCGATGATAGAAGAAGAATTCAACTTAGCAATTTCTAGATAGGATGATTCTGCTTTAGTGTAGTGTTTCTTGATTTTTGCCTCATCTGCTTGGTCAAATAATGTATTTATTTTCTCTTTTCGATTTAAAAATGTAGTTTGAAATTTTTCGATTTTAGTCCCCGTAACCTTTTGAAACGCGTCGTAGAAATCCCTTTCTTTTGCTACAAGAAGGATATTTGGAATAACCTTCATACCGTGCTCAATAACGAGTTCATTTACGGCAAAGTAACTTTGGAGATAAGGATCATAACCGTTCGTTCTTGCCATATGAAATTTATCATTTCGATCGATTTTAGTAAAATCAATGACTTTTGGAAGTTCAATATCTATATATGTATTGGAATATTGTTCTACCTGAGAAATTCCCTCATTAAACCATGTTGGCAGGTGAGTTTTTGGAATGTGATGCTGATTGATAAACTGTTCAGTTCGGAAGTGAGTGTATTCATGAACAAAAACATCAAGGTATTCATATGAACCAAGTAGTTTACTACTTTCTAAATGTATGGACTCGTTAGTAGATAAATAGAATCCTCTTAACTGTTTCATAGGCGCATTTGAATTGAATTCACTCTCATGGTCATAAATCATAATAGTTAATCCAGTAGAAGAATTTTTTCCATATAATTCGTCTAGTTTTTCTTTTGTATTTAAATAATTATTTTTAATGATGAGAACAGACTTTTCTTCACCTTTCGGGTAAATAAAAGTAAGCCCATTAAATTTTTCAGTAAGAAGACCTTCCCGGTAAGGTAGTGGAATAAAAAGATTAGATATAGCAAACATACTTTCTTGTAGACTCGGAATCCCTTTTTTCGGCTGTATTTCGAATAGTATACTCAGAATACCAAGTGTACTTACATAGAAAAGAAAAATGATTGATATGAAAAACAACAACAAAGAGTTTAAACGTGTTCTTATTTTTAATAGACGAATTTTTCCTTTTATCATGCCGAATAAACTTATTACGATGAGTAGGAGTAAAATGATATCAACTAGTAACACAATTAGTAATCCTACAGTACTAGTTTGGGATAAAACAGTGAGATAGAAGAATATAGGTAAGAAAATTAAGATTAAAAGTGCAATTAAAGTGTTCACTGATTTTTTCAATGGATAATTCTCCTCCCATCCTATTAAACCCCACGACTCAAAAATTCTCATTAAAGTGGAATCATTCGACGATTTAAGAAAAACACCTCTAATATATTCGGTTTGTTCAATTAAACATTAGTAAAATTAGGGTGGAAAAATCTGGCTTGTTTAGTCAGATTATTTTTTATACGCATATTTTGCCAAAAATTTACATTTTATTAGTCTGTTACAAGTTTTTCGACAATTTGTAACATTCCTGTAATGGTTTTTGAAATCATAGTTTGATAGACTAAATTTAATAATAAAGGGGGAGACACCAATGAATAGGCAACTTGTAATCGCTTTAGTATGTTTAATAAGTATGATGTTTTTTGCAAAAGATTCTCTAGCAGCATCTTCAACCGAAATTAAGGTAGGCATGTCAGGGAAAGTAGTTATGCAATTACAACTTAAACTAAAGCAACAAGGTTACTATATGGGGAACCCTACTGAATATTTTGGAAAAGATGTAGAGGCTGCAGTTATTAATTTTCAAAAAGCGACAAAGCTTAATGTAAATGGTATCTTCAATGATCAAACTTCAGTAGCTCTTTTTGGAACAACACTTGATAATTTAAATAAACAATACGGCACGTCTAATAGTGCCCAATTAGAATACGATCCATTTTCTAAAAAAACACAAGTCACTTCAATCGCAAAACAATATACTGGTGTTCCATATAGGTTCGGAGGTACAACAACTAAAGGTTTTGATTGTTCAGGATATGTTGGTTATGTTTACAATAAAGTAGGTACAAAGTTACCTCGAACTGCAGCGTCAATGTACAGTGTTAGTACAATTATTAAGAAACCAGTACCTGGAGATCTAGTATTCTTTAAAAATACATATAAAAAAGGCATTAGTCATGTTGGTATATTTATGGGTGGAAATAAATTTATTTCAGCTACTTCAAGTAAAGGTGTAGCAGTAGTAAGCCTATCAAATTCATATTGGAAAAATAAATTTGCAGGTTCAGGTAGCGTTTATTAATTATTTCATTTAAAATAAAGACAACTTATTTTGCATATCGGCAAAATAAGGTTGTCTTTTTTAGTTTAATAGAATGATAAAAAGGAATGAGGATGATGCTCCAGTTCATTATGATTTTTCTTGTAGGTTCAATTTTTGGTTCGTTCTATAACGTTGTAGGGTTGAGGGTTCCAATTGGAAAATCAATTATTAAGCCAAGATCACATTGTACTTCGTGTTGCAAAGAATTAACATTCATCGAATTGATTCCGATATTTTCATTTGTATTCCAAAAAGGAAAATGTAGGAATTGCCACTATAAGATCCGCATTACTTACCCTATTATTGAGTTCCTCACTGGTTGTTTGTTTCTAATTGCCTTCTATCGATTGAATCATATAAATGATTTAATCCAAGCTTTTCTATTAATATCACTTTTAATGATTATTGTCGTTTCAGATCTCGCCTATATGCTAATTCCAAATAAGATCCTTTTACTATTTTTTATATTTTTAAGTTTCAATAAACTATTATTTTTTAAAGCTTCTATTATTAGCTCTATTATTTGTATGTTCTGTCTGTTTCTTCTATTATTCATATTTTCGATTGTTACCAAAGGAGGAATAGGAGGAGGCGATGTAAAGCTATTGAGTTTATTAGCGTTTGTCTTTCCATATCCATCAATTTTTATCTTATTTATGACTTCATGTATAGCTGGTACCATTATTGGAGCAATTTTAAGATTGACAAACCAAATTAAAAAAAATGATCCAATTCCATTTGGACCATTTATTGCATTTTCTACCTTTTTTACATATTTCTTCGACCAGCAACTATTGAATATATATCGAGCCGTTTTATGAATAGTAAAATCCCTAGAATATCGATTTAGGTCGCTATTCTAGGGATTATGGTTTTAATAAAAGGTTGTAACATGGAGACTTGTAGATGCCCTTCAGGATGCTTGTTTTTTTGTGGGGCAGATGCTGAGCCTCATTTAGCGCAATCACGCCTGCTGGATATATCACCTGTCACGGATCTCCCACAGGAGCCTCGCACCTTGCGTTCCAATCATTTTCTATATCAACAGTTTGCTTTAATGAATCCATTTTAAAAATAACAATCTTTTAGAAAAGAGACTAATTAAAAAGTCTGTCTTCCACACTTTGAATTACAATGTTCCAAAGGTCTTTATTACCTACAAAGTTTTCGCGCATCTTTTTAAAGAACGCAGCTTGTTTTTCTTGGAAATTTGGGTCTTCCTTGTCTGGGAAATCTTTTTTTAATTCCATCACTAGGGATTCGATTTCTGCAGCTCTTGGCCCCCACACTTTTACTTCATTTCCTTCTTCATCCATAAAAACAAAAATTGGAATTGAACGTGATTTACCATTAGTTAAATATTGATCCATTAATTCTAGGTTTTCGTCACGAATTAAGAAACGTGTTTCAACGTGTGCGATTTCCATCATTTTTTCGATAACTGGAACATTAAGAAGTGCATCTCCACACCAATCTGCAGTTAATACAACGACTTTCCAGCTTTTATCTTGAAGTTGGACAAGCTTTTGTTGTGTTTCCTCTGGGATTTTTACTTCGTTATAGATTGTTTGAAGCTCATCTTTATTAACTTTCATTGCCTCAACATAATCTTTAAACGTCATGCCTTTTTCGAACCAAGTAATTAATGACATATCCAATCACTCCTTTTTATGGTAATTAATTGTATTATAACGCATTCTCAATAAGAAGGAATGTATAAAGTCTTGCAGAATTAATATAACAGTATAAATGTTAATTGCAGTTAAGTAGGAGGGAAAAAATGAGCACCACTATTGAAGTTGAGAAAAAAAGAAAGCGTTTTCCAAAATGGGTTAAAATTACTTCAACTATCTTAATCGCAATTGTTTTATTGCTATCTGGAACTGGTTTATATTTAACTAAAAAATCATTACCAAATATAAAAGGTAATCTAGTAATCGGAAATTTAAATAATAAAGTTTCGGTTATTCGTGACGAAAAGGGAGTACCCCATATTAATGCGAAGAATTTACATGATTTATATGTTGCCCAAGGTTTTGTAACAGCTCAGGATCGATTGTTTCAAATGGATTTAAGTAGAAGGCAAGCTTCTGGACAATTAAGTGAAGTAATAGGAGATGCAACTGTTGATCGTGACTCGTATTTCCGTACTTTAGGATTAAGAAGAGCGGCAGAGGATTCACTAAGCTCATATTCAAAAGATGCAAAAGATGTATTAAATTGGTATGCAGAAGGGGTAAATGAATATATAAAATATGCAACTGAAAATCATAAATTACCTATAGAATTTAAAATCTTACAATATAAGCCTACTAAATGGACTGCGATTGATTCATTAGCAATTGGTAAATATATGGCTTTTGACTTAGGTGGGCATTGGAACGAACAAGCATTTCGTTATTATGCGATGAATAAATTTCCAAAAGAAAAAGCATTAGAATTATTCCCTGCAGATAATGACCTAGATCCTTATATTATTCCGAAAACTACTTCAAAGGTCGATGTTGAAAAAAGCTTTGCAAGTGCAATTATTCCACCTGTATGGAATGGAAGTAATGACTGGGTGGTTAGTGGTAAGAAAACGAAGTCTGGAAAACCATTATTAGCTGATGATCCGCATTTAGGATTGGCAACACCTTCAATTTGGTACGAAACGCATTTGAAATCGGAACAGATGAATGTTAAAGGTGTAATTTTCGCTGGTGTTCCGGGAATCATAGTTGGTCATAATGATCATGTAGCATGGGGTGTAACAAATGTAGGCCCAGATGTTCAAGATTTGTATATCGAAAAAAGAAATCCAAATAAATCGGATGAGTTTTTATATGACGGAAAGTGGGAAAAAGCTAAAGTTGTTAATGAAACAATCAAAATAAAAGGCAAAAAAAGTAAAGTGTTACCAGTTATGATTACACGACACGGTCCAGTTATTTCAGAGTTTGCGAGTGAAGCAGGAAAGGATACAGTATTTTCGTTACAATGGACTGCTCTACAGCCTACAAGAGAATTAGAAGCTGTACTTAAATTTGATGTCGCTAAGGATTGGAATTCATTTAAAAAAGGTTTAGCACTATTTGAAGCTCCTGCGCAAAACTTTGTATTTGCTGCCGATGATGGGACTATTGCATATCGGGCAAATGGTAAAATACCAATTCGTAAAAAAGGCGACGGATTAATGCCTGTACCAGGGTGGACTAGTGATTATGGGTGGAAAAGTTATATTTCATACGAAGATCTTCCTACTTTAGTCAATCCAAAGGAAGGGTTCATATCAACTGCTAATAATAAGGTTATCGATGATTCTTATCCATATCATATATCTCATTCTTGGGCGCAACCATATCGACAATTGCGTATTAGAGAAGTTTTAAGTCAAAACGATAAACTAACATCGAAGGATATGAAAAACCTTCAAATGGATGAAATGAACTTACAAGCTAAGGAACATACTCCTAAGTTTATACAGTCAATTAAAAAGAATGAAGGGAAATTAACAAGCGTTGAAAAAGACGCGTTAAATGAACTTGAAAAATGGAATTTTAAAGATGACAAAGTAGAGGCATCTCCATTGATTTTCCAAAGGTGGATGACAGAAATAAATAACTCTTTATTTAATAACCAAATATCAACAGAAATGATGGATTTATTCGGTGATCGAAAAGTAGTGGTGGATCAATTATTACGTAATAGTCTAAGTGGAAAAAAAGTTATTTGGATTGATGAAAAAGGTGGAATTGATCAACTGTTATTAGATACTTATAAACGAACGATTAAAAATATTAGTAAGGAAGATGGGAAAGATGTAGCGAAATGGAGTTGGGGTGATCATCATCAGGTTGCATTTGAGCACCCGCTTTCGAGTATTAAAGTACTTAGCTATTTCTTCAATGCAAAAGATCCAATTCCAGTTGGTGGAAGTTCCACAACTGTAAAAGCTGCTGGATATGATGAAAATGGAATTGTTGATCATGGGGCAGCATGGAGAACTGTTGTTGACTTCACGGATTTAAGTAAATCAGAGAATATTGTAGGACCAGGTGAATCTGGTAATATCGGAAGCAAATGGTATAGTGACCAAATGGATGATTGGGCGAATGGTGTTTACCATACAACAGTTATTAAAAATGTTAAAGGCATTAAAGAAATACTTACACCGGCGAAAAAATAAAAATAGTAAGGGGATAAGAGATAATAAAGCTCTTGTCCTTTTTCTTTTCATCTCTACTACCTCATTCCTACATTAATTATGAAGTTGTTAAACTAGAAAATATAATGAGGTTGTACTAAAATATGAAAATAGATTGTACTTTTCGGGTTAAAAGGGGGCTGTAAAATGGAAGAAATTGGTTTGGTTCTTGAAGGCGGTGGCATGAGAGGGATATATACTGCAGGTGTTTTAGATTGTTTTTTAGAACAAAATATTGAAATCCCTTATGTAATTGGAGTTTCTGCAGGTGCTTGTATGGGTTCCTCTTATATTTCCAAACAACATGGAAGAAATAAACGTGTTAATACAGAATTTTTACAGCATCCAGAATATATTTCGTTTAAAAACTTAATACGAAATAAGCAGCTATTTGGGATGGATTTAATATTTGATACGATTCCAAATGAATTAGACCCGTTTGATTTTGAGTCTTTTTACAAAGCAGATCAAAAATTTATTATTGGTACAACGGATTGTATATCAGGCGAACCAAAATACTTTGAAAAAGATCAAATTTTAGAGTCTGTGGATATGTTAAATGTGATTAGAGCTTCAAGCTCTCTACCGTTAATGGCTCCAGTTGTCGAATATAATGAACATGTATTAATGGATGGTGGTATTTCTGACCCGATTCCTCTTTTAAAATCAGAAGCTGACGGAAATCGTAAAAATATTGTTGTCTTAACGAGAAATGCAGGTTATCGAAAAAAACCATCTCGGGGCAATTGGTATCTTCAAAAAAAATATAAAGATTATCCAGGGCTAGTTGAAGCAGTATTCAAACGATATGAAGTTTATAATAAACAACTAGATTATATTGAAGAACAAGAAAAAGCAGGAAATATACTAGTCATTCGTCCTCTACAAAAATTGAAAGTTGGGCGTATTGAAAGAAATAAAGCCCGATTACTAGACCTATATAAAGAGGGTTATGAAAATGCGAAACAACTTGAACAACAAATTAAAGAATTCTTAACATATGAAAAAACGACCTGTTAATGTAAGGTCGTTTTTGCATTTGGGGGTAAGGGAATTAGTCTTTATCTTTATTATTATTATTCTTGTTCATCATCATTTCCATCATTGCCCAATCGACACCTAAAAACGGATTCATACATCCACATCTATTTCTTCTAAAGCAACAAACGCAATTACAATGGCAATTATGGCTGCGGCAATCACAATGATCTCTTCGACAATCACAATGATCTCTTCTACAATCATCACAATCACAACGTCTTCTTCTGCAATCATCGCAATCACAATGATTTCTGTTACATTGGTTTGAATTCTTGTTGTTATTATTTTCTTGGTTGTTCCACATGGTAGAACACCTCCTTGTATTATCTACATAACAAAATATGCATAGATGTCCAATAGAGGAAAGGCTAGTACCTAAATAAAAGCAAAAAGGCACAAAAAACATCTGTTTCAATATAAGGTTAATATAAATAACCATATGAAAAAGAAAAGAACTCACATAATTAGATAAATCAATAATGTGAGTTCGCTACTTAAAATTGAATATATTCCTAGAAACTTACGGATTAGGGATGGCCGTTAAAACATTGGATGAGTTTCATTGAGTTCTATTAAATCCCATAAGTTCCCATATAAATCTTTAAACACAGAAACGATCCCGTAAGACTCTTCACTAGGTTCTCTTACGAATTCAACACCTTTCGCAAGCATTTCATTATATTCTGTCCAAAAATCATCTGTCCTTAGAAATAAGAAAACACGTCCCCCAGATTGGTTACCAATGAAAGCCTCTTGCTCAGGTGTTGAAGCTCGTGCTAATAGTATGGACGCACCAGTACCAGAGGGAGAAACTACTACCCAACGCTTATCTTGTGCAGGTTGATATGTGTCCTCCACCAATATAAAATTGAGTTTTTTCGTATAAAATTCGATCGCCTCATCGTAGTCTTTAACTACTATTGCTGTATGTAATATAGATCGTGTCATCAACACATTCTCCTTTAAATTGTTTTGCTCATATAATGCTTGATCATGTGTATAACAAAAATCCTGATTAATAGAGCAACAGATATAAATCAATTTTATACCATATCGGATTAAATGAAAAAACATCTATATCGGATTCTTTTCTAGATAATCGAACTAGAAGCTTTAACTAAAGGCTTCCTTTAAAAGGTTGTTTTATAGTCAGGGGGACGTAAAGAAGACAATAGATAAAATAAGAAGTTTGATTGGAACGTAAGGTGCTCGACTCCTGTGGGAGATGCGGGACAGTTGAGCCCCAGACAAACGTCAAAAAGGTAGGCATGCTAATACCACGACGTCCTGTCGTAACGCATGCATGACCCACGTCGTGTGGGCCCAGGAGGCTCAACGCACGCCCCACGGAAAGCGAGCATCCTGAAGTGGAAATCAACAATCTTTTTTACAGAGCCTAAATAAAAAAGGATAACTAGACTAAAGAGTAGTCTAGTTATCCAATAAAATTATATTCATTAATTATTTGTATTAATGAGGGAAGAAAATTAATTGAATTAAGAATAATACTGCAAATAAAAAGATTACTGGCTTAACCTCTTTTACTTTTCCTTTTATGACTTTTAAAAGTGGATAAGTGATAAAGCCTAATGCTATTCCGGTAGCAATGCTTGAAGTAAGTGGCATTGTAATGACTACAAGAAAAGCAGGGAACGCTTCTTCAAAATTATCCCATTCAATATGACGAACACTACCAATCATTAAGCAACCTACAATTATTAAAGAAGGAGCTGTAATTGCAGCAACATCAGAAAGTGAATTAACTAAAGGACTAAAAAATGCTGCAAAGATAAAGAGAATAGCAACTACTAATGCAGTTAATCCTGTTCGTCCACCTGCTGCAACACCAGCAGAAGATTCAATATAGGCAGTTGTTGGTGAAGTACCGAACATTGCTCCAATAGTCGTACCAATTGAATCAGATAACATTGCTCGACCTGTACGTTTATCATCCTTGTTTTTTAATAACCCTGCTTGAGAGGCTACTCCAAGGAAAGTACCTGTAGTATCAAATATTGTTACAAGTAAAAATGAGAATACAACCGAATATAATCCATAATGAATTACATCTGAAGCTGCTGTTATTGGGTTAGCAATGATAATTTTCTCTGGTAAATGTGGTAATGAGAAAATACTTCCTTTTAAATGAAGTTGACCAGTTAATCCAGCGATGATTGCTGTAGAAGCCATTCCAAAGAATAAAGCTCCATTTACATTTAGTGCAAATAATACTACTGTGATCGCAAGTCCAGTTAAAGTAAGGATAACTCCAGGCGAATGAAGATCTCCTAATCCAACTAAATTGCTTGGATGAGCAACTATTATATGAGAAAGACGTAATCCTATAAAAGCGATAAATAATCCAATTCCAGCACTAATTGCATGTTTTAAAGTATTTGGAATTGCTTCTATTAAATGAGTTCTAAATTTAGTTAGTGATAAAATAACGAATAGAATACCTGTAATGTAAACGGCTGAAAATGCTAATTGATATGTAATTCCACTTGCTTTAGATACAACGGAATAAGCGAAATATGCATTCATACCCATACCAGGTGCTATAGCAATCGGATAATTTCCGAACAAAGCCATGAAAATTGTACCTACTAAAGTAGCGATGATCGTCGCTGTGAATGCTTGTTGAAAAGGTACACCAGCATCGGATAAAATGATTGGATTAACAATGATAATATATGCCATTGTTAAAAATGTAGTAAAACCAGCGATAATTTCTGTTTTTACTGATGATTTAGCTTCTTTTAATTTAAACATAGATGTTCTCCTTGTGAAAAAACGAATGATTTACTCAACAGTTATTAATAATATTCGTTTTATTAAGATAGTGCAATAGTTTTTTTATTTTTTTTCCTAATATTTACTTGATTTAATTTGAGTATTCCCAAAAGTACCATTTGGGTATGCTAAACGAGAATTATTTATTAGGAGGAACGACATGACAGAGAAACAATTTCCAACGAAATTTATACCACAACATCAAAATAAACAGCCTGGTATTGAAAAAGAAATGACTCCAATTCCAATTTCAGATGATCCGAATTACAAACCAAGTGAAAAATTAAAGGGAAAAGTAGCCATTATTACAGGGGGAGACAGCGGTATTGGGAAAGCTGTAGCCATCCTTTTCGCGAAAGAAGGAGCATCAGTTCTTATTCCATATTATGATGAAGATATTGATGCGCAGGATACAAAGGCTATAATTGAAGGTTTAGGCGGAAAATGTGAAATAATGAAGTGTGATATTCGAACAGAAACTGTTTGCAAACAAATTGTCCAAAATGCAATCAATGCATTTGGAAAAATTAATATTTTAGTTAATAATGCAGCAGTACAATATCCTCAAAAAAACTTAGAAGATATAACAGAGGAACAATTAAAGAAAACATTTGAAACAAATATATATCCGATGTTTTTTATATCAAAAGCATGCTTACCACATATGAAACAAGGTGACGCTATCATTAATACTGCATCGGTTACTGCCTACGAAGGTCATGATCAGTTATTGGATTACTCATCAACTAAAGGTGCAATCGTAACATTTACTCGCTCACTGTCAACTAATCTTGCAACTAAGGGAATACGTGTGAATGGAGTTGCACCAGGGCCGATTTGGACACCTTTAATACCAGCAAGCTTTGATGAACAAAAGGTTGGGAAATTTGGAAATAATACACCAATGAAAAGAGCTGGACAACCGGTGGAAGTTGCACCTGCTTATTTATATTTGGCGAGTAATGAGGCTTCTTACGTAACTGGTCAAATCATTCATGTTAATGGTGGCGTAATAGTGAACGGTTAAAAAATGAAGGTGCCAAGTACTAAAATATTTTTCAGACTTGGCACCATTTTTTAATACTTTGGTAAAAACGTGTGGCAACAAGTTTCACCACTATGAGCTGCAGAACTTGTTAATTCACCATCTAGAACAGCATTTTCAATCGTTTGATCATAATCATTTGAGTATTCATACGCTTCGGTTTGTACAATAATTGAGCTAGCTTGGCAGAAGTTACCTTGACCCCAATAATTACAGTTTGCAACACTACATCTAATTTCTGGCATGATAACACCCCTTCCTTTAACTTTATTTTCTACATACTTCGCATTCTCATTCAGAAGAAAATACGACGATTATATGTCGAATATTCTGTATTAATGGGAGAATAAGGAATAGATATTGTAAACTTTAGCAAAGTTTTGTAATGTAGAAGGAGATATGACTACTTTTAACGAAAGAAACTCTGATTAAGTATAGGAGGAGAGCATAATGAACTGGGAAACAACATACGAGAAGTGGATACAATCAGATACTCTTGAAAAAGAGTTAAGAGAACAATTACATAACTTAAAGAGTGATCAACTTATACTTAAGGAAAGTTTTTACCGAAATTTAGAATTCGGAACTGGTGGTATGAGAGGAGAAATCGGACCAGGTACGAATCGAATGAACATTTATACAATTCGTAAAGCTTCAGCTGGTTTCGCAAAGTACATCGAAAGCTTTGGAGATGAAGCAAAAAAACGAGGAGTTGCAATTGCATTTGATTCACGTCATAAAAGTCCTGAATTTGCGATGGAAGCAGCAAAAACACTTGCTACATACGGTATAACGGCTTATGTATTTAAGGAACTAAGACCAACACCTGAATTATCATTTGCAGTTCGCCATTTAAATTGCTTCGGAGGTATTGTAATAACTGCGAGTCATAATCCACCAGAATACAACGGATTCAAAGTATATGGAGATGATGGCGGACAACTTCCACCAGATGAAGCAGACCGCGTAATTGACTATGTTAATTCATTTGAGAATGAATTAGAAATTGAAGTAAAGAATGAAAATGAGTTAAAAGATAAAGGATTAATCCATTCATTAGATGAAGAAATGGATAAATTATATACTGAGCAGTTAAAAACTGTCATTGTAAATAATGAGCTAGTACAAAATATGGGGAAAGAACTAAAAATCGTTTTTACTCCTTTACATGGAACAGCTCTAATTCCTGCAACAATGGCATTAAAAGAAGTTGGCTTTGAAAATGTAACAATTGTTGAAGAACAAGCAGTAGCAGATCCAAATTTCACAACTGTTAAATCACCAAATCCCGAAGAACATGCGGCATTTGAGTATGCAATCCGTTATGGAAAGAATATTGACGCAGATGTTTTAATCGCGACTGATCCTGATGCAGACCGACTAGGTATAGCTACAAAGGACGAAAATGGTGAATATGTAATCTTAACTGGAAATCAAACAGGTGCTTTAATGCTTCATTATATATTAAGCCAGCGTAATGATGTTCCAACAAATGCTTTACTTCTAAAAACAATCGTTACTTCTGAGTTTGGGCAAGTAATTGCCTCTTCATTTGGAGTTAAGACGATAGATACACTAACTGGCTTCAAATTTATTGGTGAAAAAATCAAAGAATTTGAACAGACAAATGAATATACTTTCTTATTTGGATATGAAGAAAGCTATGGATATTTAATTAAACCTTTCGTCCGTGACAAAGATGCTATTCAAGCAACAGTTCTTGCTGCTGAAATTGCTGCATATTACAAATCAAAGGGTATGACATTGTATGAAGGGCTAAATAGTTTGTATGAACAGTATGGATTTTATTTAGAAGGATTGAAATCATTAACTTTAAAAGGTATAGAAGGAACGGAAAAAATCCAAGAAATTTTATCAAGATACCGTCAAAATCCGCCTGCTTCTATTAATGATTTAAATGTTGTAACAGTTGAAGATTACAAACTTCAAGAAAAGACGTTATTACAAACAGGTGAAAAAGAAACAATCCAATTACCAAAATCAAATGTTTTAAAATATCATCTTGAAGATGGTTCGTGGGTTTGTCTACGTCCGTCTGGAACAGAGCCGAAAATTAAGTTCTATTTTGGAATTGTAGGCGAAAATCGAGCAGATAGTTTCCAAAAATTAAACAGTTTACAAAATGCATTTATGGAAAAAATTCAATTATTAGTATAAAAAAGAGCGACAAATTGTCGCTCTTTATTTTATATAAAATATCTACAGTTCTAATGAAGAAACAAAAGATTCTTCATGATGACTGTCTTCTCTAGTTGCATGTTCGATATGTTGGAACATACCCTTTAATTTTTCGTCAATAACGGTAAGATCTTTCTCGTATTTAAAGGCGTGCATGAAATGTTCGATACGTTTTGAAAATAATTCATCTTTTGTATTTACCATTAATACGAGTAGCTTATCCCATTGACAGCAATAAGTGTAATACAATGCTAAATCATAATCGGATTGTGCTTGCATTGTGTACCTCCTTTTAGAGGGTACACATAGTTTATGATGATTTTACGTTCTTAGCCTTGAGAGAATTTAACAATGCCAAAAATCCTTTGATAAAGCAATTAGATAAATATTGTAAGGAATAAAAAAATCGATTAGTTGTTTTTTGTTTTCCTTTTTTCACGAATAAGAAAAAAGGAAGTAGGAATAATAAGGGTAGGAATGAAAGATGATGAAATAATTCTGCTCGTATTACTTACTATTTACAATTTAGCGGTATCAAGTATATCGTATAAGTAATGTAAATTTAAAAGAGAACGGGTTTATCCATACATACGATTGGACATTAAATAACAATGTCTATACGATTGAAAAACTTGCTCAAATTGGTGAATTTGAAAAAAAGGCAGTTATTGATGCTGACTTTGTTATTTTATTACTACCAGGCGGTCTTGGAAGCCATACTGAACTTGGAATGGCGATAGCAAGTGGTAAGCGTATTTACATCTACTCAGAATCAGAGACTCCATTTTTGCATGAAAAAACAACCACATTTTATCATATCCAAGGTATTAATAAGTTTGTTGGGGATTTTAATCAATTTATTGAAGAAGTAATTTCTTCTGAATTAGCACGAAAATAATCTATCCTATAGATAAGCGCATGAGGCAATATGAAGTGACCCCGTAAAGTTAGACATAAAATATTTAGGCAGCCTGGTGGGCATGAACTCGGTATTGTACCGGGCTCATGCCTTTTAGTTTTGCCTTAATTCGTTTGTTATTATAGTAATTGATATAT
>Ga0209025_1000173_pt1 | contig 159623 bp, 143 predicted proteins | sample AraplaMF_Col_mLB_FD_184256 | JGI IMG/M metagenome (GOLD analysis project Ga0209025, IMG submission 184256) | Arabidopsis root microbial communities from the University of North Carolina, USA - plate scrape MF_Col_mLB (SPAdes) (version 2) | ecosystem: Host-associated > Plants > Roots >...
GAGCTCGACGAGGAAGAATTCCGCGTGCTGCGGCTGCAGAATGGCCTGTATATCCAGCGCCATGCCCCCATGCTGCGCGTGGCCATTCCCTACGGCATGCTGGCGTCAAGGCAGCTGCGCAAGCTGGCGGAGATCGCGCGCCGCTGGGACCGCGGCTACGGCCATTTCAGCACGCGGCAGAACCTGCAGTTCAACTGGCCGCGCCTGGAAGACGCGCCTGCCATCCTCGCGGAACTCGCCACCGTGCAGATGCACGCCATCCAGACCAGCGGCAACTGCATCCGCAACACCACCACCGACCACTTCGCCGGCATCGCGCCCGACGAGCTGGTAAATCCGCTGGTGTGGTGCGAGATCGTGCGGCAATGGTCGATGCTGCACCCCGAGTTCGCCTACCTGCCGCGCAAGTTCAAGATCGCGATCAGCGGCGCCACCACCGACCGCGCCGCGGTCGGCGTGCACGACATCGGACTGCAGGCGGTGGAGCAGGACGGGCAGGTCGGCTTCCGCGTGTGGGTCGGCGGCGGCATGGGACGCACGCCCATGGTCGGCAAGCTGATCAATCCCTTCGTGGCGTGGCAGGACCTGCTGACCTACCTGCAGGCCACGCTGCGGGTCTACAACCTGCATGGCAGGCGCGACAACAAGTACAAGGCGCGCATCAAGATCCTGGTGAAGGATCTCACCCCGGAGGTGTTCCGCGAGCAGGTTGCGGAGCAATGGCAGCGCATCCGCGGCGGCCCGGATACCGTCACCGAAGACTTTGTCGCGTCGGTGTCGGCGCGCTTCACGGTGCCGCCTTATGATCCGGCCGCGGCGCACGATGCCGATGAGAGCGCGGAACTCGCCCGGACCGACCGCGCATTCCGGCTCTGGCTGCGCAGCAACGTCCATCCGCACCGCGTTCCCGGCTATGCGGCAGTGACCGCGTCGCTCAAGGCAACCGGCCCCGCACCCGGCGATATCACCGCCGGGCAGATGGACCTGATGGCCGAGCTCGCCGAGCGGCACGGCTTTGGCGAGCTGCGTGTCTCGCACGAGCAGAACCTGATCCTGGCCGACGTGCGGCGCAGCGGCCTGCCCGCGCTCTGGCGCGCGCTGGATGCTGCCGGCCTCGCCACGCCCAATGTCGGCAGGATCACCAATATCATCGCCTGCCCGGGCGGCGACTTCTGCTCGCTCGCCAACGCGGTGTCGATTCCGCTGGCGCAGGCGATCCAGGAACGTTTCGAGGATCTCGACCATGTGCACGACATCGGCGAGCTCGACCTGAACATCTCGGGCTGCATCAATTCGTGCGGGCACCACCATGTCGGCCATATCGGCATCCTTGGCGTCGACAAGGCCGGCGAGGCCTGGTACCAGGTCACCATCGGCGGGCGGCAGAACGGCGCCGACAGCCGGGACGGCCACGCGGGCGGCGGCGCGGCGATCGGCCGCATCATCGGCCCGTCGTTCGCGCAGGAACAGGTGCCGGACGTGGTCGAGCGGCTGATCGGCACCTATCTCGCGCACCGCGACAGCGATGCCGAGCGCTTCGTCGACGTGGTCGCGCGGATCGGGCTCGAACCGTTCCAGGCGGCCGTGTACCCTGACGCAAACAAGCGCAGCGCGGCGGCTCGCTAGCCATCATGGGTCCACGTTGAGGATGACCGATGTTTGCCCCATTCATGCCATGTACCTGCGCCAGCCCCGACGACCTGTGGTCTGCCATCGCCGGCCTCTCCGCCGGGCAACTGCATACGATCATCGATTGCGCAAGTGCCTCGCCTGAGCCGACAGCCGACCTCGATGCCTTCAGGCGGCGCATCCTCGGCGTTTTCGGCAATGTCGCAGGCTTCGCATCGGCGCCGCCGCCGGAATCGGTTCTCCGGGAAATGTGGGAAAAATACCGGGCCTGAAGGAAAACCGCGGGAAAACCGCGGGAAAACCGCGCGTCACGGCGATGCGCGGACTCCCCGGACATCAGGCGATGCCCTTTGCCCGTGCCCTGGAACGCAGGTCGCTCACCAGCGGCCACACCAGCACGAAGATCGCCAGGCCCATGATCGTGCCGACCAGCCCGTTCGACCAGAACACATCCAGTTCGCCGGACGACACCAGCATGGTCTGCCGGAAAGCGTCTTCCGCGCGGTCGCCCAGCACCAGCGCCAGCACCATCGGCGCCAGCGGATAGTCGAGCTTCTTCAGCACATAGCCGATCACGCCGAAGACCAGCATCAGCCAGACGTCGAACAGCGCGCCGTTCACCGTGTAGGCCCCGATCGCGCAGATCACCAGGATCAGCGGTGCGATGATCGAGAAGGGAATGCGCAGGATCGCGGCAAAGAGCGGTACGGTCGACAGCACCACGATCAGGCCGACGATATTGCCCAGGTACATGCTGGCGATCAGCCCCCAGATGAACGGCCCCTGCTCGGCGAACAGCAGCGGCCCCGGCTGCAGGCCCCAGATCATCAGGCCGCCCAGCAGCACCGCCGCCGTGGCGGAGCCCGGGATGCCGAGCGCCAGCATCGGCAGCAGCGCGCTGGTGCCGGCTGCGTGCGCCGCGGTTTCAGGTGCCACCACGCCTTCAACGTTGCCCTTGCCGAACGAGTCCGGGTTCCTGGCCATGCGCTTGGCGACACCGTAGCCCATGAACGAGGCCGCGGTGGCGCCGCCCGGGGTAATGCCGAGCCAGCAGCCGATCACGGAGGAACGGATCACGGTCATCCAGTAGCGCGGCAGCTCGGCCCAGGTCTTCAGGACCACCTTCAGGTCGATGCGCGCCTGCTTGCCGCGGAACGCCACGCCCTCTTCCATCGTCATCAGGATCTCGCTGATGCCGAACAGCCCGATCACCGCGACCAGGAAGTCAAAGCCGCGCAGCAGCTCGTGCGAGCCGAAGGTCATGCGCAGCGTGCCCGATACCGTGTCCATGCCGACCGCCGCCAGGATAAAGCCCAGGCACATCGCGATCAGGATCTTCGGCTTGGACTCCTTGCCCATGCCGACGAAACTGCAGAACGTCAGCAGGTACACCGCGAAGAACTCCGGCGGCCCGAAGCGCAGCGCGAACTTCGCCACCATCGGCGCCAGGAAGGTAATCAGCAGCACCCCCGCCATCGCGCCCAGGCAGGAGCCGGTGAAGGCGGAGGTCAGGGCCTTGCCGGCCTCGCCCCGCTGGGCCATCGGATAGCCGTCGAAGGTCGTGGCCACCGACCACGCCTCGCCGGGGATATTGAAAAGGATCGAGGTGATCGCGCCGCCGAACAAGGCTCCCCAGTAGATGCAGGACAGCATGATGATGGCGGAGACCGGGTCCATCGAAAACGTCAGCGGCAGCAGGATCGCCACGCCGTTCGGGCCGCCCAGTCCGGGCAGCACGCCGACCACGATCCCGAGCAGGATGCCGGCGAACATCAGGCCGACGTTCTGCCACGACAGGGCGACCGCGAAGCCGCCCATCAATGCGTTCATTTCTTCCATCGCGCCTCCTCAGTAGCCCAGCGCAGCTTCCAGCGGCCCCTTGGGCAGCGGCACGCGAAACTGGATCTCGAAGATCCAGAACAGCAACAGGTTGATGCCGGCGCCAATCAGCAAGGCCCTGGGCCAGCCCGACTTGCCCACCCACACCATGAAGCCGACGATGAAGATCGCCGACGCCACGTAGATGCCGAGCACGCCGATCAGGCCGACATACCCCGTCAGCGGCAGCACGATCACGCTGACCTGCCGCAGTTGCTGCCAGGTCGCGAAGACCGCCTTGCCGTCGCCGCGCAGCGCCTGCATCGCCACCAGCACGCTGCAGGCCAGCACGATGATGCCGACGCGCATCGGGAAGTAGCCGGCTTCAGGCCCGTCCGGCGCCCAGCCCGCGCCAATGCTGTAGTTGCTCCAGATCACCACGATCGCGCCTGCCAGCAGGCATAGCGCGACCACAAGCTCCACGGCCTTGACCGAGAGCCCGGCGCCAGCCGGCTCTCCTTGATGCTGTGAATCCATCTCTGCCCCTTGATATCCCATCAGCCATCGGCTCCGGCGCCGGCGCCGGAGCCTTGCGAATGCGGCGCGCTTCTTCAGCGCACTCCTCAGCGCATTCGTCAGCGCGCGGCGACGAAGCCCGCCTCCTTGATGATGTCGCGGTGCGCGGCCTCGTCCTTCGCCAGGAAGTCGGTCAGCGCCTTCGCCGTCAGAAACTCGTTCTTGAGCGCGTTCCTTTCCAGGTATTCCTTCCACTCCGGCGTGGCCACGATCTTCTGCATCAGGTCGACGTAGTACTTCTGCTGCTCGGGTGTGACGCCGCCGGGCATCATGAAGACACGCAGCATCTGGTATTGCACGTCCAGCCCCAGCTCCTTGCAGGTCGGCACATCGTTCCAGCCCTGGGCCTGCGTGACCTTGGCCTTGTAGGCCATCCGCTCCGGCGCGAACACGCACAGCGCCTTGTGTTCGCCGGCGCGCCATTGCCCGACCGATTCCGACGGATTGTTGACGTTGGCGTCGATATGCTGGCCCGACAACTGCGTCGCCGCTTCGCCGCCGCCCTTGTACGGCACGTAGATGAATTTCGCGCCGGTCTTTTTCTGGACCAGCGAGGTAATGATCTGGTCTTCCCGCTTGGAGCTGGTGCCGCCTACCTTGACCTTGCCCGCGTTCGCCTTGGAGCCGTCGACAAACTCCGGCACCGACTTGTATGGTCCGGCGGCATTGGTCCACAGCACGAACTCGTCCTGGGCAACCATGGCCACCGGAGTCAGGTCGCGCCAGCTGAACGGCAGGTGGCTGACCATCGGCACGGTATAGAGCGCCGAGGAGGCGACCAGCAGCTTGTGGGGATTCCCTTGCGACGCCTTGGTGTCCATCAGGCCCTCGGCTCCGCTGGCGCCGGCCTTGTTCAGCACGATGACCGGCTGGCTCATCAGCTTGTGTTTGGCGATGATGCCCTGGATGGCGCGCGCCATCTGGTCCGACGCGCCACCGGCGCTGAATGGCACGACGATCTCGACCGGCTTTGCCGGCTCCCACGCCCATGCATTGGCGCCGAGGCAGGCGGTGGCACAGGCCACGGCCGTGAGAGTGCTCCTGACGATCTTGCGTTGCATCCTTTGTCTCCTTTGGCTTAGGTACTCTGATTGGTACTCTGATTGGTACTCTGGTTGGTACTCTGATCCGCTTTGGTTGCGGCTTGACTTTGTTGTCCGTGCCTGCGATGCGCCTGCTGCCTCAGCCGCCGCGGCCTCCTGCCAGCGCCATTTCCAGCACGCGCGCCACATGAAGGGCCTGCGCATCGGCGCCGTCCAGGATCTGGTGCCGGCAGCTGGTGCCGTCGGCAACCACGATGGCATCGGCGGCGCGCTTGCGCACCGCGGGCAGCAGCGACAGCTCGGCCATGGCCTTCGACGCCGCGAAGTGCTCGGCTTCGTAGCCGAAGCTGCCGGCCATGCCGCAGCACGACGATTCCACCGGTGCGACCTTCAGCCCGGGGATCCAGGCGAGCACGGTCTGCACCGGCGTAAAGGCGTCGAAGGCCTTCTGGTGGCAGTGTCCGTGCACCACCGCTTCCGATGCCTCCAGGGGCTGCAACGGCAGTTCCAGCCGGCCCGCGCGCTGCTCGCGGACCAGGAATTCCTCGAACAGGAATGACAGGCTGGCCAGCTGCCGGGCCTCGTCGCCATAGCCGTAGCCGAGGAATTCGTCGCGCAGCGACAGCAGGCAGGACGGCTCCAGCCCCACCACCGGCACGCCGCGCGCCACATAGGGACGGAACGCGTCCAGCATGCGCCGGGCCTCTTCCTTTGCCTGGTCGACCAGCCCCGCGGCCAGGAAGGTCCGGCCGCAGCACAGCGGCCGCTCGCCCGCGCGGGTGTTGAAATGCACGGTATAGCCCGCCGCCTCCAGCACCGCCCGCGCGGCGCGGGCGTTCTCGGGTTCCATGTAGTTGCTGAACGTGTCGACGAACAGCAGCACCTCGCGGGTGCCCGCGGGCTTGCCGGCGTCCATGCCCGCTGTCAGGAAGGGCTTGCGGAAGCGGGGCAGCGACCGTTCCGGCGCGAACCCGAGCGCGCACTTCACCCAGCCCGAGACCAGCGGGATGCTGTCCGCCAGCGCCAGCAGTCCCGACAGCCGGCTCGCCACCGGCGCATAGCGCGGCATGTACGCAACCAGGCGCTCGCGCAGGCTGGTGCCGTGCCGCGTGGCCCATGCATGGCGCGCCTCGATCTTCAGCCTGGCCATGTCGACGCCGGTCGGGCAGTCACGCTTGCAGCCTTTGCACGACACGCACAGGTCCAGCACTTCCTTCACCTCGGGGCTGGCCAGCCCTTCGCTGCCGAGCTGGCCGGACACGGCCAGCCGCAGGGTATTGGCGCGGCCGCGCGTGACGTGCTGCTCGTCCTTGGTCACGCGATAGCTGGGGCACATGATGCCGGCGTCGAACTTGCGGCAGTGGCCGTTGTTGTTGCACATCTCCACCGCCGAGGCCAGTCCGTGCGTGGCCGTATCGGCGCCGGTGCCGGGCGCGGTTTCCGCGCCGGTCATCGGGTCGCGGCGGACGTTCCAGGCCGACCAGTCCAGCGCGGGCGTCAGCGGCAGTGCCGCGTAGCCGGGCGCAAAGCGGAAGTTCTCGCGCGCGTCCATCCTGGGCGGCCGCACGATCTTGTCGGGATTGAAGCGGTTGTCGGGGTCGAACAGCGCCTTGATCTCGCTGAACGCGGCATTGATGCGCGGGCCGTACTGCCATGCCACCCATTCGCCGCGGCACAGCCCGTCGCCGTGCTCGCCGGAATAGGCGCCCTTGTATTCGCGCACCAGCTCGGCCGCTTCCTCGGCAATCTCGCGCATGCGCACCGCGCCGTCGCGGCGCATGTCCAGGATCGGGCGGACATGCAGCGTGCCGACACTGGCATGGGCATACCAGGTGCCCTCGGTCTCGTGCTTGTGGAAGACCTCGGTCAGCCGGCGCGTGTACTCGGCCAGGTGTTCCAGCGGGACGGCACAGTCCTCGATGAAGGACACCGGCTTGCCATCGCCCTTCATGCTCATCATGATGTTGAGCCCGGCCTTGCGCACATCCCAGAGCGCCTTCTGCGCCTTCTCCTCGGGCATCTTCACCACCGAACCCGGCAGGCCCAGGTCGCCCATCAGTTCGGCCAGCTGTTCCAGCTGCGCCAGCAGCGCCTGGCGGTCCTCGCCGGCGAACTCGACCAGCAGGATGGCCTGCGGATCACCGCTCAGCGCCCGCTCGACCACCGGGCGGAAGGCCGGGTTCTCCATCGACAGGTCGATCATGGTCCGGTCGACCAGTTCCACCGCGACCGGGCGCAGCCTGACGATATGCTGCGTCATGTCCATGGCCTGGTAGAACGTGGGGAAATTCACCACGCCCAGCACCTTGTGCGCCGGCAGCGGCGACAGCTTGAGCGTGACCTGCCTGCTGCAGGCCAGCGTCCCCTCGGACCCCACCAGGATGTGCGCCAGGTTGGCATGGCCATCGTCGGTATAGGCCATCGGGTTCTGGCAGTCGAACAGGTCGATGTTGTAGCCGGCCACGCGGCGCAGCACCTTGGGCATACGCTCGGCGATCTCGCCGCGCTCGCGCGTGGCGATGCGCTCCAGACCGCGCAGGATGCCTTCGGCGCGCCCCGCCGCCACCGGCTTGGCCAGCGAGCCGAAATGGCATTGGCTACCGTCGGCCAGCACGGCATCGATAGCCAGCACGTTATGCACCATGTTGCCGTAGGCAATCGAGCGCGACCCGCACGAGTTGTTGCCGGCCATGCCGCCGATGGTGCATTGCGCGCCGGTCGACACGTCCACCGGGAACCAGAGGCCGTGCGGCCTGAGCCAGGCATTGAGGTGGTCGAGCACGATGCCCGGCTCCACCGTCACCGTGCGCGCCGCCGCGTCGAACGCCACCACGTTGTTGAGCCACTTGCTGTTGTCGATCACCAGCGCCTCGCCCACGGTCTGCCCGCACTGGCTGGTTCCCGCGCCACGCGCCAGCACCGGCACCCGCTGGTCGCGGGCGATGTCGAGCGCGCGCAGCAGGTCGGCCTGGTCGCGCGGCACGACCACGCCGATCGGCATGATCTGGTAGATCGACGCATCGGTGGCATAGCGCCCGCGGCCGGCGCGGTCGAACAGCACGTCGCCGCGCAGTTCCTTGCGCAGCAGCGCGGACAGCGGCGACACGGCGCGGTGCTGTGAGGACACCAGGTGGATCGGCTTGACCAGCGTGGAGGAAGTAAAGGTATTCATGGCAAACAGCCGGCTTGTGCCAGGCTGGGCGAACGTCGGTGGATGCCTGCGTGAATCCGCAGGCAACAGGCGCCCCTGCCGATCACCCCACGTGATGGCATGGGCTTGTGGTGCGTGGATATGGCGCTGCCACGCCGGCCCGGCCTCTCCCGGCGCCGGCCTATGCGGCTGTGTTCAGGCAGCCGCCTTCAGCATTGGCATATCGGCGTGCGACGCCAGGTAATCCATGGCCGCCGCCACACCGCTCGCTGCGACAGGAACGCCTGCCAGCTTCAGCCCCATCTCGCAGCCGGCCAGCGTTGCCATCAGCGTCAGGTCGTTGCAGTCGCCCAGATGGCCGATGCGGAACATGCGGCCGCGCATCTTGCCGAGCGCCTGGCCCAGCGACATGTCGAAGCGCTCATAGATGAGCTTGCGCACGGCATCGGCGTCCACGCCCTCCGGCATCATCACGCCGGTCAGCACGGGGCTGTACACGGCCGGGTCGGCGCACTGGATCTCCAGGCCCCATGCGCGCACGGCGCGGCGCGTGGCTTCCGCCAGGCGCTGGTGGCGGGCGAAGACATTGTCCAGCCCCTCGCCCAGGATCATGTCGAGCGCCTCGGACAGGCCGTAGAGCAGGTTGGTGTTCGGGGTATACGGCCAGTAGCCGTTCTTGTTGGCTTCGATGATTTCGGTCCAGTCCCAGAACGCGCGCGGCAGCCTCGCGCTCCGGCCGGCCGCGATCGCCTTCGGCGAGAGCGCGTTGAAGCTAATGCCGGGCGGCAGCATCAGGCCTTTCTGCGAGCCCGACACCGTGACATCGACGCCCCATTCGTCATGCCGGTAGTCGGCCGAGGCCAGGCCCGAGATCGTGTCCACCAGCAGCAAGGCCGGGTGGCCAGCGGCATCGATGGCCTTGCGCACCGCGGCGATGTTCGAGGTCACGCCCGTCGACGTCTCGTTATGCACCACGCAGACCGCCTTGATCCCGTGGGCCGCGTCCTCACGCAGCCGCGCCTCGATCATGTCGGCCTGCACGCCGCGGCGCCAACCCTCGAGGCCCGGCAGGCCCAGGAACTCGGGCTTCAGCCCCAGCGCTTCGGCCATCTTCTTCCACAACGTGGCGAAGTGGCCAGTCTCGAACATCAGCACACGGTCGCCCGGGCTCAGCGTGTTGGCCAGCGCGGCCTCCCAGGCGCCGGTACCCGACGCGGGGTAAATGATCACCGGGTGCTCGGTCTTGAAGACCTTCTTGATATCGGCCAGCACCTTCCGCCCCAGCGCGCCGAACTCGGGACCGCGGTGGTCGATGGTCGGGTAGCTCATGGCGCGCAGGATGCGATCGGGCACCGGGCTCGGGCCAGGAATCTGCAGGAAGTGGCGGCCAGCCGGATGGAAATCGAGATGGATCATGGGATGGCGTCTCCGGGTTGAATATTGAATTTTGAATTCAATTTACTGTAGCACCGGCACCCGGAGTACCTCAAGCCGAAGTTTCGCCGCGTTAACCCTTATATTGGCTGAGCATTCTGGCCTTGAGATACAATTGAGCCAGCTTCCGCAAGATGGAAAAATTGAATGCAAAATCCCCTCGACGCCGAAAACAGACCATCCGACCCGCTCATGCCCAGGCTCGAGCGCAAGCGCCTGCACGACGTCGTGGTCGAGCACCTGCGCCGGTTCATCGTGGAAGGCGTGCTGTCGCCGGGCATGAAGCTGAACGAGCGCGAGCTGTGCGAGACGCTCGGCATCTCGCGCACGCCGCTGCGCGAGGCGCTCAAGGTACTGGCGGCGGAAGGCCTGATCGACATCTGGCCGAACCGCGGCGCGAGTGTGTCCCGCATGAGCGAGACCGAAGTGTGGGAAATGTTCGAGCTGCTGAGCGGCCTGGAGGCCTTCGCCGGCGAACTGGCGTGCGAGCGCATGACGCCGGCGGAGTTCGCCGAGATCAAGGCGCTGCACTACTCGATGCTGGCCTGCCGCGTGCAGAAGGACCTGCCCGGCTATTACGCCCGCAACCAGGAGATCCACAACCTGATCGTGGCCGCCGCGCGCAACTCGGCGCTAAGCCAGACCTACCTCGCGCTGAACCGGCGCATCCAGGCGCTGCGCTTCCGCTCCAACTTCCAGTCGGAAAAGTGGGACCGTGCCGTCGACGAGCACGAAGGCATGATCGGCGCGCTCGAGGCGCGCGATGGCAAGAAGCTGGCCGGCATCCTGCGGCACCACTTGCTGGAGAAGCGAGAGGTCGTGATGCAGATTCATGCGGATCCGGTGCAGGCCCAGCCTGTGCAGAATGCGTGAGACCCTCGCGACGAACTGAGAGTGAAGTGCGAGCGTGACATTGCACCGCGAATGACTCGCGCAAAATGACTCGCGCAAATTCGCTGCAAATGAGATCTGCACGATCTTCACTTGCACCAGGGAGATAGACAGAAAAGCAACAGCCGGCCTCCCGGTCACGCCCGACGCACTATAACTAACTGCCAACCGGGGTCCGAACGCATGCCCCTGTCCGTCGCGCAAGCGCTATCCGTCCGAACAGGAGCACCGGCATGGCCAAGCAACTCGCTATCCTGATCGATGCCTCGGGCTCGATGTTCCACAGCGCTGGCAACGGCTCCTCCAAGGACAAGATCGTCGAGGCCTCGGAATCGGTGCAGTACATCATCGATGAGATCGAGAACAAGACCTCGTCGTCCAACGAAACCTGGGCGGTTTCGTTCTGGTACTTCGCCACGCAGACCAAGGGACTGATCGGCCAGGGAAATTTTCCGGTGGGCGACACTACGATCTGGAAGAACGTGGTCAGCGCCATCGAAGACCAGCCTTCGGTGCAGGGAGCGGTCGGCAGCATGACGGATATTTTCCATGCGGTGCGGACCGTGGCCGACTTCATGGTCGCCAATCCTCCACCGCTGTTCCCCGCGGTGTACAAGAAGAAGATCGTGCTGTTCACCGACGGCAACCAGACGATCCAGCATGACGGCCTGCTGACCAAGAGCGGCTATGAATTCGAACAGGGCATCGACTTTGCCGTGCTGCTGGCAGGCAATGGCATCGCGCTCAATGCGCAGGGAATCGGCTCGGATCTGCTCAACGCGACGCTGACGGACCTGGTGGGTGAAGCCGAGCCCTTCGGCAGCACCGTAAAGACGATCAGCACCACGCCGTCGTATGCGGCGGATACCTCGGCAGCGCTGATGACGAACTCGATGAAGGTCGTCAACAACAACGGCATACTGCCGTTGCGGCCGCTGGCGTGGCCTGCCTCCAGGCTGCTGTGGGAGCAGTTCAGCCTGCCGACCCTGGCCGCGGCGGACAATGGCGAAAGGTCGCGACACCGCATCAACGAGGCGCAGTTCGAAGTCGATGTCGACGACATCTCGCAGGAACTGCTGCTGGGGCTGACGTGGCATCACCCCGGCCGCCCTTCGATCGAAGCCACCTCGCCGTCCGGCACGTCGTTTCGCCACGGAATCAACGGTGCCTTCGAGATCGGCGTGGGATGGATGACCGCGCTGCACGTTCCGTCCCCCGAATCCGGTACCTGGCGTGTGCGCGTTGCCGGCGATCCGCAATTCCGGCCGCTGCGCATGAACCTGATGGCGCGCTCGGTCAGCCCGGAGTTCGATATCCTGCTGCGCGTCGATCCCTTTCAGCTCGATCCGCAGGACACCAGCGTCGTCACCGCGACGCCGATGTTCCGGGGCAAGGCGGCCGCCGGCAAGTTTGAAGCGGTGCTGAGCGACTTCACCGGCCGCACCTGGCCCATGCAACCGCAGCAGGACGGCGCGCTCGCTGCCAAGGCGGATTTCCCGCAGCCCGGCATCGCGCCCCTGCGCGTCGAGCTGAAGGGACTGCTGGAAGGCAAGCACAAGGTCGCGCGCATGGAGTTCACCTCGGTGCAGGTCGGACGCCCGCGCGACCCGCGCCTCACGGTCGAGCCCGCCCGCTTCTGGCCGGGCCGCCGTTACAGGGTAGCGGTAACGATCCACGATGCGGCCTTCTGTGCCGCAACCCAGATCGCCTTCGGGGCGGGCATCGAAGTCGTGCGCTTCACGGTGCTGAGCCCGTTCGAAGCCGTTGCGGAAATCTCCGTTGCCAACGACACCTTCCCCGGTGCGCGCGAGGTGCTGACCTTCCAGCCCGACGCGGAAACGCTGGGCGGGATCGTGGTGGAGAAGCAGCCGGGAGGCGGCCACCGACTGCTGACGGGCTTCGTCACGGCCCTGCGCTTCGATGCCCGCGGGCGGCTGCTCGCCGCGGTGCTGGACGAGCAGCGCGAGGTTCCCGTGAAGCGCCACGACGAGCGCCTGAGGCGCCTGCTGGAGAAGGCGCGCGACGATAACCTGCCGGTCTCGATTGCGCTCGACGACCATGGCGGGATCGAACACGTCACGATAGGCGAATGAGCGTCCTGCTCGACCCGGTGCCGCCGCCCGACGGCGCAGCGGTCCTCGCGCGCTTCGATGCGATCCTGGCCTGGGCGCGCCAGCATGCAAGCCGGCTCGGCTATTTTGCCGCGCTCTACCGCGGCGTCACGCTGCGCGCCCGCAGTGCTCTCGCGGCCGGGGCCTTCGAGCAGCCCGAGGCGGCCGAGCGCCTGGTGGTGCTGTTCGCCGGCCGGTACTTCGAAGCGCTGGCGGCACACCTTGGCGCAGCACCGGTGACCCGTGCATGGCAGGTTGCCTTCGATGCCGCAGGGCGCTGGAGGCCCACGGTATCGCAGCATCTGCTGCTCGGCATCAATGCGCATATCAACCTGGACCTGGGAATCGCCGCGGCCCGCACGCTGGACGAGTACCCGCTGCCCCGGACGGATTTCGATCGCGTGAATGATCTCCTGCTGCTGATGGTCGACGAGGTACAGGACCGGCTCGCCGCCGTCTGGCCGCTGCTGCGGCTGGCGGACCGGGTGGCCGGCCGCCTGGACGAAATGCTGATCGGCGCGGCGCTCGTGCAGACGCGTTCCGCGGCATGGGGTTTTGGCCAGGCATTGCGCGCCAGCAGCGGCGGCGAAAGCGGGCTGATCGAACGGCAGGACCGCCACGTGGCGGCAATTGGACAACACATCGCCGCACCCGCGATGCCGCTGGCGCTCGCGCTGGCAGGCGTGCGGATGGGCGAGTTGCGCGGCGTCGCCGGCATCATCGACTTGCTGGACCAGGAGGTGGCCCGCGCCGGCGCTGTGGTCGAGGCGAAGGTCGTGGGCCCGTCGGTGGTTTAGTGCCGCGCGGGGAGCGCAGCCGAAAGCGCAGCCGGAAGCGCGGCCGGAAGCAGGCGGTACAGCTCGGTGCAGGCAACGCCGTGCGGCGTGGCGCCCTCCTGCCCCTCGACCGCTTATCGCACACTGACTTCACGGAATGCGATCCGCTGCAGCCTCATGGCAAGTACCGGCCGCGGCCACTCCGGCATAATCGATCGGCGGATTCATCGCTGGAACCCCTGCCCCAATGGCAGGAAGAGATATTGCCAAAGCAGGAGACGTAGTTGAGCATTTCGAATCGCGCGGCGCGCAGCGTCCGTCTGGTGACGCTCGCCATCACGAGTGCCGTTATCGGCCATGCGGCATTTGCGGCCGACGCCTGGCCGACCCGGCCGATCAAGGTCATCGTTCCCTATACCCCCGGCGGGTCCACCGACACGGTATCCCGGGTCGTGTTCGAGAAAGTATCGCAAAGCCTCGGCCAGCCCATCATCATCGAGAACAAGCCGGGCGCTAACAGTACGCTTGGCGTTGGCGTTGCCGCGCGCTCGGCGCCGGACGGCTATACCTTTGTCTCGGTGCTCGCGGCCTACAGCGCCAACATGTCGCTGTATTCCAAGCTGAGCTACAAGCCTTCGGACCTCGTGCCGGTGGCCGAGATGGCGGAGCTGCCGCTGTTCCTGTTCGCGAGCAAGAAGGTGCCCGCGAAGACCGTTGCCGAACTGGTCGACTATGGCAAGAAGCATCCCAATACGCTGACATTCGGCTCAAGCGGCGTGGGTAGCTCGGCGCACCTGACGGGCGAGCGGTTTGCCATGGAATCGAAGGTCAAGATGACCCATGTGCCGTATAACGGCAGCGCACCGATCCTGCCGGCGCTTGTTTCCGGCGAGGTGTCGGTGGCATTCGATCCCCTGCTGGTGCCGATGCCGCACGTGAAGTCGGGCAAGATCAATGTGCTGGCCGTCGCCTCGGCCAAGCGCTGGCCGGGCGAACCGAATATCCCGACCATGGAAGAATCGGGCTTCCCGGGCTTCGTGATGAGCTCCTGGACTGGCCTGCTGGCACCTGCCGGAACGCCCGCGCCCGTGGTTGACCGCATGGCCAGGGAAATCGCGGCGGCAACGCGCAGTCCCGACGTGGCAAAGAAGCTGACCGACCTTGGCTTCGTGCCGGCAAGCGGTTCGTCCGAGGAATTCCGCAAGGTGATCGAGCGCGACATCGCTCGCTATGGCCAGATCGTCAAGGCGGGAAAGATTACCCTCGACTGAGACAGGCGCTGCGGCCTTAAGGCGAGCAAGCCCTGCCTCAAGACCGCAGCCGCACCTGCACATCGCCCCGAGGTCACCCACATTGGCTGACGGGTGGAGCGCGCGTCATCCCGGCCCGCCCGTCAGTGACGACGTGTCGTTCAGGGCCGGGCGCACGCTACACGGCGTTCACTCGAACCCGAATCCATAGCAGAAAGGGACGCATCGAAGCGGAAACTGCAGATACGCTGGGAAAGGCTTGCAGGGTTCGCTTGCAGCGGCTCGGTCACCTGCTGGCTCCGAGCTCGTTTGACGTTGCCGCCAACACTGCACACCGCGCGCCGGCGCGAAAAAAACGAGCGCCGCGTGGATGAATTCTGGCCAGGCGTGGATTTTGCTGGCCTATATTTCATCCAGAGATTTCTCCTGCTGGTCCGCTTCGTGGCAGCACGACGAATGTGCGTGGCGGCGGGGAATCCGTCTGCGCTGGAGAGTCAGATGAGCGTCGTGCCCGAGCCAAGGGTTGCCGGCACCACTTCAACCCGCAAGAAACGTCCGGGCGCCCCCACGCGCCACGTGTGGACCCGTTACTGGGCCATTGCCCGCCCCTACTGGTTTTCGCGTGAGCGATGGAAGGCGTCCGGCCTGCTGCTCCTGCTGATCCTGCTGCTGCTCGGCCAGACGCAGGCCGAAGTGTGGATCAACGAACAGACCGGCGAATTCACTTCGGCCCTGGCGGCGCAAGATGCCGACCGCTTCTGGGGCTCGATCCAGAAGTGCCTATACATCCTGCTCGGCGCCGTTCCCGTCTATTCCTCCTACTACTACCTGCGCAACAAGCTGGGCCTGCTGTGGCGACGATGGCTCACCCGCCATTACCTCGACGGGTACTTCAAGGACCGGACCTATTACAAGCTCAACGCCAACGCGGCGATCGACAATCCGGACCAGCGCATCAGCGAAGACATCAACACCTTCACCAAGCAATCGCTGTATTTCCTGTCGATCGGCATCGGCGCGCTGCTGCAGCTGATTGCCTTCAGCGCCGTGCTGTGGTCGATTTCCCAGATGCTGGTCTACTTCCTGGTGGTCTATGCCATCGCCGGGAGCTTCGTCTCGATGTACTTCTTCGGGCGCGTGCTGATCGGGTTGAACTTCTTCCAGCTCAAGCGCGAGGCGGACTTCCGCTTCAGCCTGATCCGGGTGCGGGAGAATGCCGAGTCGATCGCCTTCTACCGTGGCGAGGCGCTGGAATCGTCGCATATCAGCGGCCGCTTCGAGCAGGCCTTCCGCAACTTCGACAAGCTCATCAAGTGGCAGCTGAGCCTGAACACATTCCAGTACGGCTACGGCTTCCTGACCATCCTGCTGCCCAGCGCCATCGTCGCCTCGCATGTGCTGTCCGGGGAGATGGAGGTCGGGCGCGCGATCCAGGCCGCAGGGGCGTTCGCCGCGGTGCTGAATGCCCTGACGGTTATCGTCGACAACTTCGAAGAGCTGGCCCGCTTTGTCGCCGGTCTGGACCGGCTGGATACCTTCGCCAGCACACTGGCCGACTCGCCGGCCAAACCTGGCAAACCGGCCGAGCCGGCGCCGACGATCGAGGCGGTGCAGGACTCGCGCCTGTCGCTGCTGCACGTGACGCTGCGCACGCCGAACCTGGAACGCACGCTGGTGCGCGACCTGACGGTGTCGGCCGATCCCGGAGAAGGGCTGCTGATCGTCGGCGCCAGCGGCGGCGGCAAGAGCTCGCTGATGCGCGCCATTGCCGGACTATGGACCAGCGGCAGCGGCTGCATCATGCGCCCACGTCCGCAGGACATGCTGTTCCTGCCGCAGCACCCGTACATGGTGGTCGGCAGCCTGCGCGGCCAGCTGCTCTACCCCAACCACATCGGGCAGCACATCGCCGACGACGAGCTGATCCGGCTGTTGGAGCTGGTAAACCTTGGCAGCATCGTCGACCGCTTCGGCGGCCTCGACACCGAAGTGGACTGGGGCAAGGTGCTGTCGCTGGGCGAGCAGCAGCGGCTGACGATCGGGCGCGTGCTGCTGTCGCGGCCCCGCTATGTGATGCTCGACGAGGCCACCAGCGCGCTCGATATCGCCAACGAGGAAGGCATGTACCGGCTGCTGGCCGGCATGGACGCGACGCTGGTCAGCGTCAGCCACCGTCCGTCACTGCTCAAGTACCACCACCAGGTGCTGGAACTCGATGGCACCGGCGGCTGGAAAGTCAATCCGAGCCGGGGCTACCGTTTCTGAGGGCACGGCGCGGGCGTGTTCGCATTCCGGCAAGCGCCGGCTCGCGAACCAGTCGGTGTACGTCGATATCGCCGACCGCCGCCAGTTCCCCGGCCAGTTGCCGAACGAGGACGCGCACTGGAAGCGCATCGCGCAACTGTCGAAGGAATCCTGACCGGCGGATTGCGCAAGCTCAGCGGTAGACGAGCACGGGAATCCTGCAGTGCGTGAGTACCTTTTGTGTTTCGCTGCCGACCAGCAGCCCTTCCAGCCCGCGCCGCCCGTGCGATGCCATGAAAATCACGTCACAGCCGTGCTTGGCGGCGGCATCGATGATGCCCTTGTATGGCACCGACGTGCTCATGTCGGTCTGGCAGGTCACGCCCGCCTCGGTGGCCGCGGCGACAACCTCGGCCAGCAGCGCGCTGGCCCGCTCGGCCTCATGTTCCTCATACGCCTTTCGCCGCGGATGGCCGGCATCCCCTGAGGACAGGTAGGGATACTCCTCCATGCACGTATACGCCGTCAGCTTCGCACCGCCCGCCTTGACGAAATTGATCGCCGCCGCCATGGCGACCTTGGAAAGCTCCGAGCCATCAGTGGCCAGCAAGATGTGCTTGAACACGATTCCCTCCGTAGGCTGCTGATTCTTTGTTGCCGCGGCAAGGTGCCGCGGCAAGGTTCAGTATGGACAATAAATCGCCCCGCGGCGGAGCCCGTCTTTGAGTTCAGGCGAACTGGCGGACTCAATTCTCGATCTTGAACCCGATGTCCTTGATGAACTGTCCCCAACGCGCATGATCGGTCCGGATCTGTGCGGAAAACGCTTCCGGCGTGACCGCCTGCGCCGGCAGCACGCCGATGCCGGCCAGCCTTTTCTGGTACGCCGGGTCGGCCAGCACCTTGCGCACGGCCTCGGAGACGGCATCAACCGTTGCCTTCGGCATGCCCTTCGGTCCAAACAGGGCGAAATAGCCGCTAAGTTGCTCCATCTCCTGGAAACCCAGCTCACGGAACGTCGGCGCGCCGGGCGCCATCTCTGAGCGTTCCGGCATGGTGGTCGCCAGCACCTTGGTCTTGCCGGCCTGGTAGAGCGGCACGCCGGTGGTCAGGCCGTCGATCATCAGCGGCACCACGCCGCCCACTAGGTCCTGCGTGGCCGGCGCCGAGCCCTTGTACAGCACCGGCTCCAGGTTGGTGCCTGCCAGCCGGTTGAACAGCAGCGGGCCAAAGTGCGACGACGTGCCCGGGCCGTATGAGGCGGAATGGATCGGCTTGCCCAGGTTGGCCTTGGAATAGGCGATCAGTTCCTTCAGCGTGGAATACGGGGCGTCCTTGTTGGCGGCGAGCAGCACCGGGGCACGGCCGAGTTCGGCCAGCGCGGTGAGGTCGGTCAGCGGGTCATAGGGCACGCGGTTGATATGCGCGCCCGAGGTGGCGGACGAACCTAGCGTCACCAGCAGCGTCTGGCCGTCGTTCCTGGCGCGGATCACGTCCTGCGTGGCGGGAATGGTGGCGCCACCCGGCTTGTTCTCCACCACCACCGACTGGCCCGCCACGCGGCCAAGATAGTCGGCAAACAGCCGCGCCACCACGTCCGTACCGCCGCCGGGCGGATACGCCACCACCAGCCGGATCGGCCGCGACGGCCACTGCTGCGCCATGGCAAACGGCGCCACGCCGGCGCTTGCGGCAAGGACTGCGGTGCCCAGGAACTGACGACGGTCCATATCTGAAGTCTCCGCTTTGATGTTGTCGGCCGCGCTGGCGGCGGGTACTTCATATTAGGGAGTGTTGCTGCGCGGGACATGCGGGGTTTTCCAGCATGGCGCGGATCCGGATTGCTCCCGGCGGCTGGGCTGTCCGCGCGACTTCTTGCTACGCTGCTGATATAAGCCGCCGTCGTCCCTGCATGCGCTGGTATGAACATTGCACACCACCGGCTTGGCGCGGCGATAGGAGTGATCATGCAAGAGCTGGCCTTCCGCACCCTGCTGTACCGCTACTTTTTCTTCAACTGGCTGTTCCGCGACGCCAGCCGGGGAAGCCACGCCGAACGGGCCCACGCCTGGCATTTCAACAAGGCGCGTGCGCACTGGCTGCCGACATATATGCGGCGCTGGCTGTGGTGCGGGGTCTTCTTTTATGCCGTCGGCAGCGTGGTGGAAGGCGTGCTGTGCGCGCCGGTGCTGTCGGCGCTGTTCTACGTGCCGGGCGCGCTCAGCGTGCCGGTCAACGTCATCATCATGGTGCTCTGGATCGGGCTGAAGACGCTGCCCGGGCCGCTGTAAAAGGAAGCCGCACAAAAAAACCGCAGCCATCAGGCTGCGGTTTTGTTCATGCCGGAGCAGCAGTGCGGCCTGCTCAGACCTCTTCGTACAGCGGCAGCGTCAGGAACTCGGCGAAATCCTCCGACGTCGACATCTGCTCGAAGATCTCGGCAGCGCGGTCATAGGTCTTGGTGTCGCCACCGACCAGTTCCTTCACCTTGGCGAGCTCTTCCGGGATCAGCTTGCGCACCAGCTCGGCCGTGACCTTGGTGCCGTCTTCCAGCTTGCCCTTCGGCGAACGGATCCACTGCCACACCTGCGAGCGCGAGATCTCGGCGGTGGCGGCGTCTTCCATCAGGTTGTGGATCGGCACGCAGCCGTTGCCGGCCAGCCAGGCGCCCAGGTAGTGGATGCCGACGTTGATGTTCATGCGCAGGCCGTGCTCGGTGATCGGCGTTTCCGGCTTGAAGTCGAGCAGGTCGGCGCCCTTCACTTGCACGTCCGGACGTTGCTTTTCGAACTGGTTCGGCTTGTCGCCCAGCACTGCCACGAATTCCTTCATGGCCGGCTCGACCAGGCCCGGGTGCGCCACCCAGCCGCCGTCGTAGCCATCGGTGGCATCGCGGCGCTTGTCGCTGATGATGCCTTCCATGGCGATGGCGTTCTTCTCCGGATCGTTCTTGATCGGGATCAGCGCGCTCATGCCGCCGATGGCGGGGGCGCCGCGCGAGTGGCAGGTCTTGAGCAGCAGCAGCGCGTAGGCGCGCATGAACGGCGCGGTCATCGTGACCTTGGCGCGGTCGGCCAGGCAGAAGTCCTTGTCGTTCTTGAACTTCTTGATGCACGAGAAGATGTAGTCCCAGCGGCCGGCGTTCAGGCCGGCGCTGTGCTCGCGCAGCTCATACAGGATCTCTTCCATCTCGAACGCGGCGAGGATGGTCTCGATCAGCACGGTGGCCTTGATGGTGCCTTGCGGCAGGCCGATTTCGTTCTGCGCCATCACGAAGATGTCGTTCCACAGGCGCGCTTCCAGATGGCTTTCCATCTTGGGCAGGTAGAAGAACGGGCCGGCGCCGCGGGCAATCTGCTCCTTGGCGTTGTGGAACAGGAACAGCGCGAAGTCGAAGATGCCGCCCGAGACGCGCTTGCCGTCGATCGTGACGTGCTTTTCATCCAGGTGCCAGCCGCGCGGACGCACCTGCAGCGTGGCGATCTTGTCGTTCAGCTTGTATTGCTTGCCCTTCGATTCCAGGGTCAGCGTGCGGCGCACGGCGGCCTTCAGGTTGACCTGGCCCTGCAGCTGGTTGTGCCAGTTGGGGGTGTTGGAATCCTCGAAGTCGGTCATGTAGCTGTCAGCGCCCGAGTTGAAGGCGTTGATCACCATCTTGGCTTCGACCGGGCCGGTGATTTCCACACGGCGGCATTCCAGCGCCTTGGGCACCGGTGCAACCTTCCAGTCGCCTTCGCGGATGCTCTTGGTTTCCGGCAGGAAATCGGGGACTTCGCCGGCGTCCAGGCGCTTGGCGCGCTCGACGCGCGCGGCCAGCAGTTCCTGACGGCGCGGCTCGAAGGCGCGGTGCAGCTTGTCTACCAGGGCCAGGGCTTCCGGCGTGAGGATATCTTCGTAGGCCGGCAGGATTTCGCCGGTAATCTTCATGCCCGCGGGCAGCGTGATAGCCATCAGTGTTCTCCTGTAAACGATAGCGATAGCTTGGTTATTGGGGCGCCCTGCTATACCGCCACGCCATGGGCGCGGACGAATTCGAGCAGGTCGTTCATGTCGTGCCCGGTACCGGAGGGGGCTACGTCGAGCCGCTCCGCCGGGTGCCCGGCACGGTTGATCCAGAAGGTGGTGTAGCCAAACCAGGTGGCGCCGCAGGCGTCCCAGCCGTTCGACGAGACGAACAGCATCTCCTGCGCGTCCAGCCCGAAGGCCAGCGGCCCCAGTGCATAGGCAGCGGGCGCGGTCTTGTACTGGCGCACCGCATCGACCGACAGCACATGGTCGAACAGGCCGTGCATGCCGGCGCTCTTGACCGAGATATCGAGCATCTCGGCATTGCCGTTGGACAGGATGCCCAGCGGCAGTCCCGCCTTGCGCAGGCGCTTGAGCGCGCCCAGGTTTTCCGGGAATGCCGACAGGCAGGCGTATTCCTTGAGCAGCTGGGCTTCAGTGGCCTCGTCCAGCGGCAGGCCCAGGCGCTCGGCGGCGTAGCGCAGCGCGTCCACGGTGATGGCCCAGAACGGCTTGTAGTGCGCGCCGTCGTGCGCGGCCATGGTGCGGATGCGCGTGTAGTCGATCTGGCGATCGCGCCACAGCAGCGCCAGCGCCTCGCCGCGGCCCGGGAACAGCTGTTCCGCGCGCGCGGTGACGGAATACACGTCGAACAGCGTGCCATAGGCATCGAAGACGACTGCGCGGATCTTGTTCATGGGGCGCTGGCAACCTGTGTGTGCAAGGTGTGTCGGTGCCGGACCACAACTGCGTAGCCGTGTACACCGATGAATGCATCGCATTGTAGAAAGACGCTGCACTGCGGCAAAGGTGCCCCGGGTCACTTGATCTTTTACTTTTCGGCCACTAATCTTGGCTGACTAAAACGATACTCCGCACTAAAACCTTGCGCATTTGCCGCCGGCAGCACGCCGGAACGCATCGCGCGTGACCGAACCGGCACAAAAGGCGCGGGTGGGTACTACTCGGGCACTACTCGGCGAACATTTGTGGACCATTTCAAACAGCTGGAGACTTTTGTATCCGTCGCCTCGCGCGGCAGCCTGTCGGCGGCGGCGGCGGCGGAAGGCGTGGCGCCGGCCATCATCGGGCGTCGCATCGATGCGCTGGAAGAGCGGCTGGGCGTGAAGTTGCTGGTACGTACCACGCGCAAGATCAGCCTGACCTTCGAAGGTTCGGCCTTCCTGGAGGACTGCCAGCGCATCCTGAACGATTTGCACAATGCCGAGGCCAGTGTCTCGGCCGGCGGCGTCAAGGCCAGCGGCCATCTGCGCGTGACCGCGCCGGCCGGCTACGGCCGCAAGCACGTGGCGCCGCTGGTGCCGCTGTTCATCGAATCCCACCCGGACGTATCGATCACGCTGGACCTGTCCGACCGCGTGGTCGACCTGGTCAATGAAGGCTTCGACTGCGCGATCCGGCTGGGCGACCTGCCCGACTCCAGCCTGGTCTCGATCCGGCTGGCCGAGACCCGGCGCGTGGTAGTGGCCTCGCCCGACTACCTGGCCCGTGCCGGCCGCCCCGACACGCCGGACGACCTGCAGCGGCATAACTGCCTGGCCTTTGGCGCCAGCGCCAACGTGCAGCGCGGCTGGGTATTCACGCAAGACGGCCGCTCGGTGACCGTCAAGGTCGGCGGCACCATGGAATGCACCGACGGCGCGGTGCTGCACGAGTGGTGCCTGCAGGGCAACGGCCTGGCTTGGCGCTCGTGGTGGGAAGTCGGCAACGAAATCGCCAGCGGCCGGCTGGTCACGGTGCTGGACGACTTCCAGGCGCCGCCGATCGGCATCCATGCGGTGTTCCCGCAGCGCAAGCACCTGCCGCTGCGGGTGCGGCTGTTTATCGACCACCTGAAGAACACTTACGGCAACCCGGCCTACTGGCGCCGGGCGGAGCAGGCGGCATCCGTGCCGGCGGCAGCGGCGCTGGCAAGGTGACGGCCAGCACAGACTCCGGGGTGTGACGCTTTTGTTGCAATTGATTTAGCACAATGCCGTACTCGGCACCCTGACTACAATGGATTCAGACAGGCGCTTTCCTCCGCCCCGGCATCGCCCCACCGGCGCCGGGCGGCAGCCCTGCCCCCCATCCCTGGTCAAAAAAAGGAGCCCCGCATGTTCCAACACATCCTGCTACCCACCGACGGCTCGGAACTCTCCAAGAAAGCCATCAACGGCGGGCTGGAACTCGCCAAGGCCATCGGCGCGCGCGTCACGGCCTATGTCTGCCTGGAGGAGTATCCCTACACCCCGTTCAGCGAAATCGTGGTCGAGGCGCCCCAGGCCTTCAAGGACCGCATCGAGAACCAGGCCAAGCTCTACCTGAAGGAAGTCGAGAACCTGGCGACCGCGGCCGGCGTCACCTTTGACGCCGACATGTCGACCTTCGCCGTGCCCTACCTCGGCATCATCGACGCGGCCGAGCGCCATGGCTGCGACGTGATCTTCATGGCGTCGCATGGCCGGCGCGGGCTGTCCGGCCTGCTGCTCGGCAGCGAAACGCAGAAGGTGCTGACCCATACCGATATCCCGGTGATCGTGTATCGCTGACCCCGACCCGCTGCGCAGAAAGCACAACGCCCGCACCGGGCTCACCGGTGCGGGCGTTGTCATGCCTGCTGCCAGTGGCTTGCGAGATTACGAAGCCTTGCGGATCCGCTCCTCGATATGTCTGGCGCGGTCATCCGAACCCGGGTGCGACGAGAACATGCTCGACTTGCCGCCATCGAGCTTGGCCAGCTTCTGGAACGCCGTCACCAGGCCGCGCGTGCTGGCCTTGTTCCTGGTCAGCAGGTCGAACGAGTAGTCATCGGCGGCGCTTTCCTGCGACTGCGAGAACTGCGCGTTGATCAGCTTCTCACCCAGCTCGCCCAGCTGCGACGACGACAGCGCGGCCACCGCGCCGTTGCCTGCCGACGCGGCAGCGCCACGCGCGGCGGTCGCGGTGTAGGCGACCTGCATGGCCTTCCTGGTGTGGCCCAGTGCCACATGGCCCAGTTCGTGGCCGAGCACGCCACGCACTTCATCGTCGGTCATCATGTCCATCAGGCCGCTGTAGACGCGCACGCAGCCATTGGCCATGGCCCAGGCGTTGACGTCCCTGGTCAGGTACACCTTGGCGTTGACGTTGGGCACGTTGCTGCCATTCAGGCCGCTCATGATCTTGGCCAGGCGCTTGCCGTAGGTGGTATTGGCGCCGGCGATCTTGTTGGTCTTGTCCGATTCGGCGCAGGCCTGGTCGGACAGGCTCTTGACGTCCGCGTCGCTCAGCGTCGCGGCCTTGGCCAGCGAGGAGCCGGCGGACACCATGCCGTCGATGTTGGTGGGCATACCAGCGGAGCAGCCGGCCAGCAGCGCGGCCGCGATGGCGCAGGTAGCGAGAGAGAATGATGCTTTCATGATGTTGTTGTTGATAGAGGCCCGGAAAGTGCCGACAAAGGCCGGGGCACTTTATGGCATCCACTTGCTGCCTGCATCACCCAAATGCAATAAGTCGTCAGATATGACAATTTGTTGCATTTCGCACTTGCTGCTTGCCCGGACGCTCTGCGGCGCATCCACTGACTCTGCATGGAATCTTCGCCAATGTCGCCTAATCTTGTGGCAGGGCGATCAGCGAGTGGAAAACTCGCAAACAGTCGCAACGCGTTCGTTTTAGGCCGGGGCTGACGGAAGGTGGCATCATCATGCGACTTTCACTACTAGCAAGCTGCGGCATCCTGGCGCTTTCGGCATGTACCCTGACTCCGGACGGAACAGGGGCCTTTACGGTCATGACACCGGCCAGCTTCGATCGCACCTTCACCGCAGCAGCAGGCGCAATGCGCGACCAGGGACTGGCGATCAGCGTCGAGGATCCGGTCAGCGGCATAGTGGTCGGTAACCTGGAAAGCAGCTCGGTGATTGCTGGCGTAGACCAGTTGGCAGATGGCCACGTGCGTGTGACATTTGACAGCACGGGCGCAAACGATCCGGCGTTGATGGCGCGCATATCGAGCAGCTACAACCACCGCATGGGGCGCTAAAGCACGCCTGCGGCGGTGTCCAGCAAAAAAAAGCGCGCCGTCCCTGAGAGGGAACGGCGCGTCGCCTAAATGGGAGGGCGTGATGGTCGCACGCCCCCCGATCCGCCGGACCCACTAGCCGGCGGGGGTGACCAGGAGAGTCAGGCCACTTTCTTGTCTTCGAAGAACTGCTCGTCTTCGGTCGAACCCTTGAGGGCGGTCGTCGACGACTGGCCGCCTTCGATGGTCTGGGTCACGGCGTCGAAGTAGCCGGTGCCGACTTCGCGCTGGTGCTTGACTGCGGTGAAGCCCTTCTCGGCTGCCTTGAACTCGGCTTCCTGCAGCTCCACGAATGCACTCATCTGGTTGCGGGCGTAGCCGTAGGCCAGGTTGAACATCGAGTAATTCAGCGAATGGAAGCCGGCCAGCGTGATGAACTGGAACTTGTAGCCCATGGCGCCCAGTTCCCTCTGGAACTTGGCGATGGTGGCGTCGTCGAGGTTCTTCTTCCAGTTGAACGACGGCGAGCAGTTGTAGGCGAGCATCTTGCCCGGGAACTTGGCGTGCACGCCTTCGGCAAACTTCTTGGCGAACTCGAGGTCCGGCTTGCCGGTTTCGCACCACACCAGGTCAGCCACTTCGGCGTAGGCCAGGGCGCGCGCGATCGACTGCTCCAGGCCGTTGCGGACGCGATAGAAACCTTCCACGGTGCGCTCGCCGGTGCAGAACGGCTTGTCATTGTCGTCCACGTCCGAAGTCAGCAGGTCTGCGGCCTCGGCGTCGGTACGGGCGATCACCAGGGTCGGCACGCCCGAGACGTCGGCGGCCAGGCGGGCGGCGGTCAGCTTGGCGACGGCTTCGCGGGTCGGCACCAGCACCTTGCCGCCCATGTGGCCGCACTTCTTCACCGAAGCCAGCTGGTCTTCGAAGTGAACGCCGGCGGCGCCCGCTTCGATCATGGCCTTCATCAGCTCGAACGCGTTCAGCACGCCGCCGAAGCCGGCTTCCGCGTCAGCCACGATCGGGGCGAAGAAGTCGGTGTCGCCCTTGCCTTCGCTCCACTGGATCTGGTCGGCGCGCTGGAAGGTGTTGTTGATGCGCTTGACGACTTGCGGCACCGAGTTGGCCGGGTACAGCGACTGGTCGGGGTACATTTCGCCGGCCAGGTTGGCGTCGCCGGCGACTTGCCAGCCCGACAGGTAGATGGCCTTCAGGCCGGCCTTCACTTGCTGCATGGCCTGGTTGCCGGTCAGCGCGCCCAACGAATTGACGAACGGCTCGGTGTGCAGCAGGTTCCACAGCTTTTCGGAGCCGCGACGGGCAAGAGTGTGCTCGACCTGGACCGAACCACGCAGGCGCACCACGTCTTCGGCGGTGAAGTTGCGCTTGACACCCTTCCAGCGGGGATTGGTATCCCAGTCTTTTTGCAGGGCCTGGATCTGTTCTTGGCGGTTCATGGACACTCTCCTGAAGATGTTTGGGAATGGCTGAGAATCTCTTGATCACCTGCCTTGGGGCGCCGCCTGTTGGGGGCGTTTTTTGCGTCTCACGTCATGTGTCTTATATAAGAGTGTAGGGAAAGCTCCCGCGTCGCAACAACCCTGAACTGAAGTTGTTGCTTAGTTTTTTTATTCAATAAATTCAGTTACTTACAAAATTTATTTCACGATACGGGACACAATCTTTCATCATGAGAAATGAGGTTGTGCTCTGCAAACCATGTATTCTTGCGGTCCGCAACACCCTTCCACATGGTGAAAAATCGGGGGATGCATGTATCCGCGCGTTGGTTACCGTGCGAGCAAAAGAAAAGGCGCCCAAGGGCGCCGTTGACTGGATGTCTTTGCCGGAACCGCCGTCAGGCGCCGGCAGGGTCGCGCGCCCGGCGATAGGCCACCCAGTCGCCGCTGCCGATGTGCGGCAAGGTGGCCACGGCGGCTTCGGCCACCGGATATAGCAGGCAGGCGACGGACTTGCCATCCTGGTGCACCTCGCATTCCTCGCGCACGAACAGCGTGGCCTGCCCCGGATACACCTCTTCGATCTCGTCCAGCACCGGCAGCAGCGCATCGGGGATGTCATAGATATCCCCGACAACCGGCCCGGCTGCCGCATCCAGCACCAGCCCGGGATAAGTCCCGAAGTCATAGAGCCGGCCCGCCACCGTCGCCGAGCCCAGCAGCATCGGCGCGGCAATGCCGTGCCGCTGCGCGGCCGCGTTCAGGTCGTTGACCTCGCCGGCGCGCAGCGTGCCGTAGACGAAGACGCGCGGCATGCTCAGCCCTCCAGCCGTTCGTCCGAGACCAGCACGCCGTCGGCATCGACATAGATCCAGTTGCCCGGACGCACGACCGCACCGGGCATCTGCACCGTGACCTCGCTTTCGCCGACGTTGCGCTTCTGGCTCTTTTGCGGATGCGCGGCGAGTGCGCGGATACCGATGTCGCACACGTCCAGCTCGGCGCTGTCGCGCACGCAGCCGTTGACGACGATGCCGGCCCAGCCGTTCTTCTCGGCCAGCAGGCCGAGGTTGCCGCCCACCAGCGCGCAGCGCAGCGAGCCGCCGCCGTCGATCACCAATACGCGACCCTGGCCCGGCGCTTCCAGCACGGTGCGCACCAGCGAATTGTCTTCGAATACCTTCAGCGTCGCGGCCGGACCGGCAAAGGCGCCCTGCTTGCCCCAGGCGCGGAAAACCGGCGCCATCACGCGCAGGGTGCCGGCGGCGAGGCGGTCTTCATGGGCGTCGCACAGGTCGGTGGTGACAGGCTTCATCAATGGTCTCCTGATGGATGGTAAGAATCCGTAGCGGCCGCGCCGCGTTCAATGCTGCCGGCCTGCCAGCGCCTGCGCGCGGATCGCGCTGAGCGTGGTGCGCGGCGTGATCACGTCCGGATCGACGCGGATCTCGATCAGCGTCGACACCGGCGCTTCCAGCGCGGCGCTCAGCGCGGGGGCGAAGGCCTCGGTGGTGGTCACGGTCTCGCCGCGCGCGCCATAGGCGCGCGCCAGCGCGGCAAAGTCCGGGTTGTGCAGCTCGGTGCCCGATACATGGGTCGGGTATTCGCGTTCCTGGTGCATCCGGATGGTCCCATACATGCCGTTATTGACGACGATGAACACCACCGGCGCCTGGTACTGCATGGCGGTAGCAAGTTCCTGGCCATTCATCAGGAAGCAGCCATCGCCGGCCAGCGCCACCACCGTGCGCTGCGGAAAGGCGATCTTGGCGCCGACCGCGGCCGGCACGCCGTACCCCATCGCGCCACTGGTCGGCGCCAGCTGGCCGCGGCCACCGTTGCGGAAAGGGCGATAGTGGAAATAGCGGTGCAGCCAGCCGGCGTAGTTGCCGGCACCGTTGGTGACCACCGCGTCGTCCGGCAGCATCTGGTCGAGCGCGCGGATGACCTCGGCCATGTCGACACCCTGCCCTGTATAGGCCGGCGGCCGCAGGTAGCTTTCGTAATCGGCATGGGCCGCCTCGGTCCAGGTCTGCCAACGCGGCGCCCCGGCGGGTTCCAGGGCGGCAAGGCGCGCGGCGATGGCCGGCATCGAGGCGTGGATCATCAGGTCGGCCTGATAGACGCTGCCCAGTTCCTCGGCACCGGCGTGCACGTGCACCAGCGTTTGCGCGGGCCGCGGCGCGGCGATCAGCGCGTAGCCGCCGGTGGTCATCTCGCCCAGGCGCGGACCGACGGCCAGCACCAGGTCGGACTGCCGGATACGCTCAGCCAGCGCCGGGTTGATGCCGATGCCGACATCGCCGGCATAGTTGGGATGGCGGTTGTCGAAGAGGTCCTGCCCGCGGAAGGCGCAGCCGACCGGCAGCGCGAAGCGTTCGGCAAAGGCCTGCAGGTCGGCGCAGGCCTGCGGCGTCCAGCCGCTGCCGCCGGCCAGCACGAAGGGCCGCTCGGCGGCTTCCAGCATTTGCCGAAGGCGCGCCATCCCGGGTTCGCCCGGCCAGCTCAACACGCGCTCGTAGCCACGCAGCTGCGGCACCACGGCCGTCTGCGCCAGCATGTCCTCCGGCAGCGCCAGCACCACCGGGCCGGGCCGGCCCGAGGTGGCGGTCTGGTAGGCGCGCGCTATGTATTCCGGGATGCGCTCGACCCGGTCGATCTGCGCCACCCACTTCGCCATCTGGCCGAACATGCGGCGATAGTCGATTTCCTGGAAGGCTTCGCGGTCCATGAAATCTGTGCCGACCTGGCCGATGAACAGGATCATCGGCGTCGAGTCCTGGAACGCGGTATGCACGCCGATGCTGGCATTGGTGGCACCTGGGCCGCGCGTGCAGAAAGCCAGCCCGGGGCGGCCGGTCAGCTTGCCGTAGGCTTCGGCCATGACCGCGGCGCCGCCTTCCTGGCGGCAGACGATAAAGCGCAACTGGTCGCGGCGGCGATGGAAGCCGTCGAGTACCGCCAGGTAGCTTTCGCCCGGCACGCCGAAGGCAAGCTCGGCGCCGTGCGCCAGCAGCGCGTCGACCAGGATGTGGCCACCCAACAGCGGGCCATCCGGCAGCGGCGCGCCGCTGGCTTCGTGCGAATGGGGAGTGTCGGGGTTCGAATGGCCGGGCGTGGCAGTCATGGAAACATCCTCGAGGCAGGCAGGAACAAGGCAGGACGCACAGAAGGCAAGCGAAGAAGGCAGGCAATGCCGGCCGGCGCCGGCCGGGTTCAGGCTGCCGGCGCGGCGGCACCTCGGCGCGAACGGTTGCCGTTGCCCACCGTCACCGCGGTGAAGATCGAGATCAGCTGGAAGCCGCCGATCATGAAGAACACCCACGCCGGCAGTTGCGCGTCCATCAGCGCGCCGAAGAACAGCGGCCCGCAGGCCAGCCCGATGTCCAGGCCGGAATAGACCACGCCATAGACGCGGCCGGTGGCGCCGGCGGGCGCGGCGGCGCGCACCAGCAGGTCGCGCGAGGGACCGGCGATGCCGGCGCCAAACCCGATCAAGCCCATCAGCACCGGCACCAGCAGTGCGGGGAACAGGTTCAAACCGACCAGAATGGCGATCAGGCCGGAGACGGTAAAGCTGATGGCGATGAGCCGGTCATGGTTGCTGGTGCGGCTGGCGGCAAAGCCGCCGACGACCATGCCGCCGGCGCTGCACAGCATGTAGATGGTGTACGAAGCCGTAGCCAGCGTGAACGGCATGCCGTACAGGTAGGTCAGCGCGGTCGGCGCAAAGCTCTGGATGCCGGCGGCGGAGAACGTGGTCAGCAGGAAAAACGCCCAGCACACCCACACCTGCGGCAGCCGCAGGAAGCCCAGCAGGCTGCCGCCGGCGGCCCTGGCGGCGGGCCGTCCCACGGCGCCGCTCAGCTCGCGCGGGTCCAGCACGTGGCGCAGCACCACCAGCACGGCCAGCACCGCGAAGGCCACCACCGAGGCCGCCGCCAGCGCCACGCGCCAGCTGGCCAGGTTGGCGATGGTGACCAGGAACAGGGGCGCCGCTGCCCAGCCCAGGTTGCCGGAAATGCCGTGCACCGAGAAGGCATGGCCCAGCCGCGGCTGCGACACGTGCTTGTTCAGCAGCGTGAAGTCCGCTGGATGGAACACGCCGTTGCCCAGCCCGGCCACCGCCGCGCCCGCCAGCAGCGCGGCGTAGCCGTTGCCGGCCGACAGCAGCAGCGCCGCGCTGCCGAGGAAGGCCAGCCCGGCAAACAGCACCGGCCGCGCGCCGACGCGGTCCACCACGAAGCCCGAGGCGGTCTGCACCACCGCCGACACGGCGAAGAACACCGTCATCAGCAGGCCCAGCTCCGCATAGCTCAGCCCGAACTCGGCCTTGATCCACGGAAACAGGGGCGCCAGCAGCAAGTGATAGAAATGCGAGACCCCATGCGCCAGCCCGACCAGCCCGATCACCTGGGCGTCATGGCGAAGCGGATTGCGGACGGGATCGAGAGCGGCGGTGGACATGGCGCGGGCGGAAGGTGCGGTAGCGGGCTGCGGCGGGAGTGATGCGGGAGTGATGCGGCCAGCCAACAAAAAATGCGGGCCGAAGCCCGCATCATAGAGGAAAACCGCGCCCCGCTGCAGCCGGGTGGCGGCCGCGCCGCCTGCCGCCATCCCTACATCTGCTTGAACAGGTGCGCGTACTGGCGGGCCACCGGCAGCAGCTCGGGCCGGTCGCGCAGCCGCAGCGACAGCCGCCCCAGAGACTGGTTGACCGCGCTGGCCACGCAGTCGATGTTGACGACCGTGCCGCGGTGGACCTGCCAGAAACGCTCCGGATCCAGTTGCTGGGTCAGTTCGCGCAGGCTGGTGCGGATCAGCGCCTCGCCGGCGCTGGAGACCACGTTGACGTACTTGTCGGTGGCTTCCAGGTAGATCACCTCGTCGACCGGGATGATGCGGACCTCCTGCCCGACCAGCGCCTTGATAAAGCGCAGGTACTGGCGCTGCGCCGCGCCGCCGGGCGTGGCGTGCTCGAGAAATTCGAGCCGCGCCAGCAACTGCCCCAGGCGGTCGGTGTCGAGCACGGCGGCCTCCGCCTCGGCGCTGTCATCCGTCTCGCCGCCTGCCTGGTCGTCCGCCGTGTCCGCCATCGCCTGCAGGCGTTCCTTGAGGCGGCACACGGTCGCCTCCAGCCGCTCGCGCTGCACCGGCTTGAGCACATAGTCGACCGCGGCGCGCTCGAAGGCCTCCAGCGCGAACTGGTCATAGGCGGTAACAAAGACCACCAGCGGCGGGATATCAAACTCGATCAGCTCGCGCGCCACGTCCATGCCGCTCATGCCCGGCATGCGGATATCCAGGAAGGCCACGCGCGGCTGGTGCTCGCGTGCGGCGGCCAGCGCGGCCACGCCGTCGTGCACGACCGAGACGATACGGGCCTCGGGCCACAGCGACTTCAGTTCGGATTCCAGCACGCGCGCGAGCAGCGCTTCGTCGTCGGCGATCAGAAGGGTCGGGGTCATGGGGGCGATGTTGGGGGCAGTGAGGAAATCCGGGGCGATGCTGATGACGCTGTCCTATGCAGCGCCTCTGGTTGTCTTCGTGCAGGCGATCACCAGCGGCAGCGCGTCAGGTCCGCTGGATGGCCGGCGACGGCACGGAAATGCTCTCCGGCATCGTGACCGTCTGCGTCAGCGTCGGCGCCTCGACCGGGCGCACCAGCGGCAGCGTCAGCCGCACCACCACCCCGCGCGGCGTGTTTTCTTCCATCTGCATGCTGGCGGCGGCGCCGAAGATCCGTGCCAGCCGCTCGCGCACGTGGGTGATGCCCAGCCCCGAGCCCTTGCCCGATGCATGGCCGAAGCCCACGCCGGTATCGGCAATGATCACCTGCACCGCATCGTCGCCGGCGGCGCGCGCCGACAGCTGGATATGGCCACCGATCATGCAAGGCTCGATGCCGTGCGTGACCGCGTTTTCCACCAGCGGCTGGATCAGCATGGGCGGGATCTCTACCTTGGCCAGCTCGCGCGGCAGGTCAATGTCATACGACAGCCGCTGGCCAAAGCGCATGCCCTGGATATCGAGGTAGCTGCGCAGCAGCTCGAACTCCTGCCGCAGCGTGCATTGCTCGGCGCGGGTGTGGGCCAGCGACATGCGCAGGAAGCCGATCAGGCGCTGCAGCAGCTGGCGCGCGGCGGGCGGATCGGTGGCGATCAGGCCGTCGAGGTTGGCCAGCGAATTGAACAGGAAGTGCGGCTCGATCTGCGCCTGCAGCGCCATCAGCTGCGCGCGCACCAGTTGCTTCTCGGCCTCCTCGCGCTGCAGCGCGTCAAGGGCAGCCTGGCGCTCCAGGTAGGCGAGCTTCTCGCGCGACCAGTAGAAGTAGATCATCGACGCCGATGCCAGCATGCCCACCACCAGGCACATGCGCAGCATGTCGCCGGTTTCGGCCACCGACTTGGGTGGCAGGTCCAGCGCCACGCGCGTGGCCCAGCCGCCGATCACCACGCCGGTCGGCACCGCGGCGGCAGCCAGCAGCAGGAAGGGCCAGCGGCGCGGCCGGTCGTTCCACCAGATGCCGACGCGCGGGATGTCGATCAGCAGCCAGATCGACAGGCCGATCAGCTGGCTGTAGACAAAGTTGTGCCAGAGCGTGCCGCCGGTCTGGAAACCGTAGTTGAGGCTGACGGCAATCACCGTGTTCATGCACAGCACGAACAGCAGGTCGCGGCCGAGGATGGTGAGCCGCGACGGGGGTGCGGTGGCGACGGTGGAAAAGCAGCGGTTCATGGCGGTATGTTAGCGCTGGCCAGTCTCGGCGCAATCGGCGCAATCGGCGCAATCGGCGCAATCCCCCGACGTGACGCGTGTGCCACACTCCCCGGCCAGCGCACGCCACCATTGGCCTGACAGCACATAACGCGGGAAGGTGATCCATTGCTCGGCGAAGATACGTCCGGCGATATCCGCCGGGCCGGCAAACGGCTCCGGCGCGTTGGCCTCCAGCCGGTGCCCGCGCCCTTGCAGTGCCAGCGACATGCCCATGCACACCAGCCCCAGCGCCACCGCAGGCAGGCTCAGCCGCAGGATGCCGTAGGCGCACAGTACCGTGCCCGCCATGAACATCGGCACGGCCACAATATGCAGCAGCAGGTTGCGGGGATGCTGGTGGTTGCGGCCATAGCCGCGCCACTGCCAGCGCAGCAGCGGTTCGTCACGCATGATCGTCTCTCTCCCTTGCCCCTCTTTCCTTGCCCGGCGGGCAGCCGCGCGCAATATCTGTTGCACTGCGGAAGGCGTGCCGCGCAGGCCTGACTGACAATGCGCGCCACGTGCAGGGACTTTACCCTTCACCCGGGCACGAAGAAAGCCTGTTGCGACGAACGGTGGACACGGGGCGCGAACGGCACCGTGCAGGGGCAGACGGCGCGCGCGGCACGCGGTGGAGTGCCGCCGGCGCCATGCGGAGCCGGGCAACGCCCGTGCACGGCTGACGGAGAATGCCGCTCAGGCCGCCAGCGCCTGCCGGTCCTGCTCCGACAGCGCGCTGCTGACGGTGTCGCGCGACAGGTGCGGCGCGAACATATTGATGAAGGCGTGCGCATAGCCGCGCAGGTAGGCGCCGCGGCGCACGGCCACGCTGGTGGTATTGGGCGCGAACAGGTGGTCGGCGTTGATGCGCACCAGGCCCGAGTCCTTGCGCTCGTCGTACGCCATCGAGGCGATGATGCCCACGCCCAGCTCCAGCTCGGCGTAGGTCTTGATCACGTCGGCGTCCAGCGCAGTCAGCACGATTTCCGGCTGCAGCCCGGCTTCGGCGAAGGCCGTGTCGATCTTGCGGCGGCCGGTAAAGCCGGCATCGTAGGTGATGAGCTGGAAGCCGGCCACGTCCTCCAGCGTCGGCTCGGGCAGGCGCGTGAGCGGATGGTCGGGCGAGACCACCAGCACGTGCTGCCAGCTGTAGGCTTCGAACGAGGTCAGCCCGGCTTCGGTCGCCAGCGCTTCGGTGGCGATGCCGATATCGGCCTGCCCCGTCAGCAGCAGCTCGACGATATGCGTCGGCGACGCTTCCTGCAGGGCGAGCGTCACGTGCGGGTATTCGCGGCGGAAGGCCTGCACCACGCGCGGCAGCGCGTAGCGGGCCTGCGTGTGCGTGGTGGCCACGGTCAGGCGCCCGACATGGCGGCCGGCAAACTCGTCGCCGGCCTGGCGCAGGTTCTCGGCTTCAAGCAGCAGGCGCTCGACAATGCGCACGATCTCGCGGCCAGGCTCGGTCAGCCCGGTCAGGCGCTTGCCGTAGCGCTCGAAGATCTCCACGCCCAGCTCTTCCTCCAGCTCGCGGATCTGGCGCGACACGCCGGGCTGCGAGGTGTAAAGCGCGTTGGCGACCTCGGTCAGGTTGAACTGGCGGCGTACCGCCTCACGGATCGATCGGAGTTGCTGGAAGTTCATCGAGCGGCCTCTTGTTTTTTGATTGACGCGGTGCCGTTGGCTTGCGTAAAGACGCGCAGCTGGCGCGGCCGCACGGCGAGCAGTTCGCCCTCGCGGAAGCCCGCATGGCGGAAGCGCTCGAGCGGAAGCGCCACTTCGATCACGTCCTGGTTGTCTTCACGCTCGAGTTCGAGCTGGGCTACCGGGCCCAGCGTCAGCGCCCGGCGCAGGGTCACGGCGATGCCGTCGGCACCGGGCGAATAGCGCTCCAGGTCCAGGTCGTGCGGACGGACATACGCGACCGCATCGCCTGCTGTCTCGTGGCCGCTGCCGACCACCGGCAGCACCGCCTCGCCGGTATGCAGCAGGCCGCCGCTCTCGCCCACTTCCAGCCGCCCGTGGAACAGGTTCACGTTGCCGAGGAAGCCGAACACGAACGGCGTGGCCGGATGGTTGTAGACCGCTTCGGGCGAGCCGTACTGTTCGACGTGGCCGCGGTTCATCAGCACCACCCGGTCGGCCACTTCGAGCGCTTCTTCCTGGTCGTGCGTGACGAATACGCTGGTCACATGCAGCTCGTCGTGCAGGCGGCGCAGCCAGCGGCGCAGTTCCTTGCGCACCTTGGCGTCGAGCGCGCCAAAGGGCTCATCGAGCAGCAGCACGCGCGGCTCCACCGCCAGTGCGCGGGCCAGGGCGATCCGCTGGCGCTGGCCGCCGGACAGCTGCGACGGGTAGCGGTCGGCCAGCCAGTCGAGCTGCACCAGGTCGAGCAGCGAATGCACCTTCTCGCGGATCTGCGCTTCGCTCGGGCGTTCGGCACGCGGCTTCACGCGCAGGCCGAAGGCCACGTTCTCGAACACGCTCATATGCTTGAACAGCGCATAGTGCTGGAACACGAAGCCCACCTGGCGCTGGCGCACATGCTGGTCCGAGGCATCGCGCCCGGCCAGCACGATCTGGCCCGCGTCGGCGCGCTCCAGGCCGGCGATGATGCGCAGCAGCGTGGTCTTGCCGCAACCGGACGGACCCAGCAGCGCGGTCAGCTCGCCTTCATCGAAATCGAGCGAGACATTGTCCAGCGCGACAAAATCGCCAAAGCGCTTCTCTACGTTCTTGACCTGGATGCTCATGATGCCGTTTCCTTACACCGATGCTTGCAGGGGGGTTCCCGCTGTTCCTGCTGTTCCTGCTGTTCCTGCTGTTCCTGCTGTTCCTGCTGTTCCAATTGGCCGCTCGATCACGGCCTCTTCCGTCTCTTTGCGCGCGCGCCATTCCACCAGCGTCTTGATGCCGAGGGTGACCAGCGCCAGCAGCGTCAGCAGCGAGGCCACCGCGAAGGCCGCCGCGAAGTTGTACTCGTTGTAAAGGATCTCAACGTGCAGCGGCATGGTGTTGGTCAGCCCACGGATATGGCCCGACACCACCGACACCGCGCCGAACTCGCCCATCGCCCGCGCATTGCACAGGATCACGCCGTACAGCAGGCCCCAGCGGATATTGGGCAGCGTGATATGGCGGAAGGTCTGCCAGCCCGAGGCGCCAAGCACGATCGCGGCTTCTTCCTCTTCACTGCCCTGCGCCTGCATCAGCGGGATCAGCTCGCGCGCCACGAATGGGAAGGTCACGAAGATCGTCGCCAGCACGATGCCGGGCACCGCGAACATGATCTTGATGTCATGCGCTTCCAGCCACGGGCCGAACCAGCCCTGCGCGCCGAACAGCAGCACATAGACCAGGCCCGAGATCACCGGCGACACCGAGAACGGCAGGTCGATCAACGTGATCAGCAGGTTCTTGCCGCGAAACTCGAACTTGGCGATGGCCCACGCCGCCGCCACGCCGAACACCACGTTCAGCGGCACCGCGATCGCCGCAACCGTCAGCGTGAGCTGGATCGCGGCCAGCGCGTCGGGCTCGACCAGCGCTTCCCAGTAGGTCTGCACGCCCTTGCGCAAGGCTTCATAGAAGACCGAAGCCAGCGGCACGAACAGGAACAGCGTGAGGAACAGCACCGCCAGCATGATCAGCGTATAGCGCACCCAGGGTGCCTCGCCGGTGGCGTCGAACTGGTGATGGACCCGGTCCTGGCGCTGCGCGCCCAGGCGTCCCGAAACTGCGCCCGCCATGTCAGAACTCCTTGCCCGTCGCGGGCGCTTCCGGTGCGAGGGCAGCGCGCGCACCCGACTGGTGGCGGCGCGTCCAGGCCTGCAGCAGGTTGATCAACAGCAGCAGCCCGAACGAGATCACCAGCATCACCACCGCCACCGCGGTGGCGCCGGCATAGTCGTATTGCTCCAGCTTGGAATAGATCATCAGCGGCGCGATCTCCGACACCATCGGCATGTTGCCGGAGATAAAGACCACCGAACCGTACTCGCCGGTGGCGCGCGCGAAGGACAGCGCGAAACCCGTCAGCAGCGCCGGCAGGATCGCCGGCAGGATCACGCGCCGGAAGGTCTGCAGCCGGTTGGCGCCCAGGCTGGCGGCCGCCTCTTCCAGTTCCTGCTCCACGTCTTCGAGCACCGGCTGCACCGTGCGCACCACGAACGGCAAGCCAATGAAGGTCAGCGCCGCCACCACGCCCAGCGGCGTGAATGCAACCTTGATGCCGAGCGGCTCGAGGTAGCGGCCGATCCAGCCGTTGCCGGCGAACAGCGCGGTCAGCGCGATGCCGGCCACCGCGGTCGGCAGCGCGAACGGCAGGTCGACCAGTGCATCGATCAGGCGCTTGCCGGAAAAGCGGTAGCGCACCAGCACCCACGCGACAATCAGCCCGAACACGGTATTGGCGATGGCCGCGACCAGCGACGCGCCGAAGCTCAGCTGCAGCGATGCCACCACGCGCGGCGCCGTGATCGCCGTCCAGAACGCGTCCCAGGTCATCGTGAACGTCTTGAGGAACGTCGCCGACAGCGGGACCAGGACGATCAGCGTCAGGTAGAACAGCGTGAAGCCCAGCGACAGGCCGAAGCCGGGAAGCACGGTAAAGCGCTGCCTGGCGGGACCGCGCGGCGCACGCGAGGCCGGCGCATCGGGGATGCCCGGCGTGGGGGCATCCGCCAGAGATAGGGAGGGTGGCATGTCGTCTCGTCTGTCGTCGGCCGGCTTCGGGCACCGGATCCTTATGACGCCGGCGCATATTGCGCCGGCCTACGAGACAGATTCTGCAGACCCACCCTTATAAACAGAACGAATCTTTCTGAATTTTCTTAGACGATTTAGATATATGGAGCGCCCAGCGTCACTTCCAGGCCGGCCTCCCATGCCGCGGACATCACTTCAGTAGCCCCGGCATCCCCTGCATTCGCGATACGCTGCACCAGCGTGCCCAGCAGCTCCAGGCCCTCGGCCCAGTCGCCCAGATCGGAATCGGCGTTGATATGCCCCAGGTTGCCGGCATCGACCAGTTCACTGCCCCACAGCGTGCCCCAGCTGAAGGCGGTGCGCTGCGGCATCCACGGATCGTTGCGGCTGGCCACCAGGATGGTCGGGAACGGCAGGCGGTAGGTCGGCAGCAGGCTGGCGACGGCGAACTTGTCGGGATCGGCCGGCGCCACCAGCATCGCGCCGGCAATGCCCGCCGGGTCCAGCGACGCCTGCCGCAGCGTCGCCAGGCAGCCGAAGCTATGCGCCACCAGCACCGCGCCGCGCGTGGCCACGCGTTGCGCCCGCATCACGCCTTCCGAGACGCGCTCGGCCCACAGCGGCAGGCTCGGGCGCGACCAGTCATGCTGCTCCACGCGCTGCCAGTCCGGGAAGCGCTTCTCCCAGCGGCTCTGCCAGTGCCCCGGGCCGCTGCCATGCAGGCCCGGCACGGTCAGCACCTGCAGGTGTCGCGGAATTTCCAGGCGGGTACCATGCGCCGCCGATGATGGCCCTGCCGATGCTCCGATCGCTCGCGTCATACCGGCTCCTTGCTGAGTTCGTGTGCCGCTGGCGCGCCCGTGGCCGCCACTTGTGCCCGCAGCCCGGCCGTGCTGACCAGCGCGCCGGCGAAAGCGCCCTGCCCCAGGCCGATGCCTGCCGCCTGCAGCCGCTCCACGCTTTCGGCGTTCTGCAGCCGCCGCCCGATCAGCGTAACGCCGGCGCTGACGGCGCTGGCGCGCAGCCCCGCCAGCTGGCGATCGGTCCAGGTGCGGCGCATGTCGAGCTTGAGCCAGTCCGGCAACGCATGCGCCATCAGCGCGCCCGCCTCGGCCGGATCCGACGCCTGCAGGCTGACCGCGAAGCCGTTGCGGCGATAGTTGCCGACCACATGCAGCAGCAGCGGCAGGTCGTCGTTGGCGCTGGCCGGCACCTGGATCACGAAGCGCTCCAGCGGCAACCCCAGCGACTGCAGTGCGCGCCGGAACGCGGCGCCGTGATCGTCGGCGACCGCGGCAAGCAGCCGGTTGTGCACGTTCAGCACCAGCTTGTGCGCACCGTCGGCGGCAAAGTAGTTGATCGCGTGCAGCAGCCGCGACAGGCGGTCCAGCGACACCAGCGCGGTGTCGTCGGCGGCCATCGCGAAAAGCTTCCACGCCGCCAGGCCCACGCCATCGTCGGCATAGGTATGGATCGAGCCTTCATGCGCGACCACCGCGCGGTCGGCCAGGGTCACCAGCGGCTCGAAGGCGCTGGTCAGCGAGCAATTGAAGAATTGTCCCTGCACCTGCCCGCGCGCGTCGCGCCACAGTTGCCGGTCGGCCAGCGGCCGGCGCGGCAGCGATTCCAGATAGCGTTGCAGCGGATTGGCTGCGCTGGCGGGTTCATGCACGCCTGGCATGGCGATTTCCTTCGGTTGACCGGACCACGTCGGGTCCCATGGTCGGATTGGTGATGGCAACGGCGCTGCTGTCGCTGCGCTCGCCTGCCTGCTCATGATAGGAGTTCAGCGGGCGGCGGCGAATGAAGATTCCGGCCTGTCGATGTGCGCGCCCTTGTCGATGCGCTGCGCACGGCGCTTCGTTGCCGCATCGAGGGGCGAAGAAGCCGCTGGCGCTTGCCGCATCACCCGCTGCAGCACCGCGGCTTCCAGTCGCGCGAAGCCGGCGTCGCCGCGCTGGCGCGGCCGCGCCAGCGCCACGCGCTCGTCCATGGCGATATGGCCATCCTCGATCAGCACGATACGGTCAGCCAGTGCCACGGCCTCGGAGACGTCGTGCGTCACCAGCAGCGCCGTGAAGCCAAGCCGCCGCCACAGGCCTTCGATCAGCCCCTGCATTTCGATGCGCGTGAGCGCATCCAGCGCGCCCAGCGGCTCATCGAGCAGCAGCAACTGCGGGTGATGCACCAGCGCGCGCGCCAGCGCCACGCGCTGCCGCTGCCCGCCGGACAGCCTTGCGGGCCACGCCTGCGCGCGCTCGGCCAGGCCCACCTGCGCCAGCACCTCGCCCGCTTCGCCGCGCCGCGCGCGCGGCAGGCCCAGCGCCACGTTGTCCAGCACGCGCTTCCACGGCAGCAGCCGCGCGTCCTGGAACATCACGCGCACGTCGGCGCCGCGCCCGCGGCTGCTTCTCACGTGGTCATGCGTGCCACCGTCGATCGCAATGGTGCCGCCGTCAGTCCCTTCCAGCCCCGCCACCAGCCGCAGCAGCGTGCTCTTGCCGCAGCCGCTGCGCCCGACGATGGCGACGAACTCGCCCGGCGCCACGTCAAGCGCCACATCGTGCAGCACTTCGCGGCCGTCATAGCGCTTGACCACCTGGCGCAAGCGCAGCGCGACGCCTCCATGGCGGCGCGGTGCCGCTGCCTCGTGCCTGACTGCCTCGCGGCGCGCGAGGCCCGCTTCCAGTTCGACCAGCGCGGCCTGTTCCACCGGATACATCTGCATGTCGATCTCCCTGCCGCGCGTGCGGCGTTGCGTGTTTCAGGCGGCTGCGTAGCCGGGGTGCCAGCGCAGCCAGTAGCGCTCCAGCCCGCGTGACAGCAAGTCGGCCAGCTTGCCCAGCAGCGCATAGAGCAGGATGCCCACCAGCACCACATCGGTCTGCAGGAATTCGCGCGCGTTCATGGTCATGTAGCCGATGCCGGATTGCGCGGAGATGGTCTCCGCGACGATCAGGATCACCCACATCAACCCGAGCGAAAAACGCACGCCCACCAGGATCCCCGGCAACGCCCCGGGCAGGATCACTTCACGGTAGAGCTGCCAGCCGGACAGCCCGTAGCTGCGCGCCATCTCCACCAGCCCGGTATCGACCGAGCGGATGCCGTGGTAGGTGTTCAGGTACACCGGGAAGAACACCCCCAGCGCCACCAGGAACAGCTTGGCACTCTCGTCGATGCCGAACCACAGGATCACCAGCGGGATCAGCGCCAGCGGCGGGATATTGCGCACCATCTGCAGCGTGCTGTCGAGCAGCGTGGCCGCGCCGCGAAAGGTGCCGGTCAGCAGCCCCAGCAGCAGGCCCAGCCCGCCGCCAATGGCAAACCCGGCCAGCGCGCGCCAGGTGCTGACGCCAACGTGTTTCCACAACTCGCCCGAACGGGCCAGGTCCCATGCGGCCTGCAACACGGCCAGCGGGGCCGGCAGCACGCGGTTCGACAGCCAGCCGTTCTGCGAGGCCGCCTGCCACACCACGACCAGCAGCACCGGCACGATCCATGGCGCCACGGCGCGCGCCAGCGCGGCTGGATGTCGGCGTGGCAACGGAAGATGAGGAGCGCTCATGCTGTCCTCCTTCAGCTTTGCGCGGCGCGCGGCACGATGCCGGTCGCCATGACTTCGCCGAACGGGCCCGACAGCACCTTGCCCGGCAACTTCTCGCGCACCGAGCGCGGCAGCAGCGGAAATACCAGTTCGGCAAAGCGGTAGGCCTCTTCCAGGTGCGGATAGCCGGACAGCACGAAGGTGTCGATGCCGAGTTCGGCGTACTCGCGCATGCGCCCGGCAACGGTGTGCGGATCGCCCACCAGCGCAGTGCCCGCGCCGCCGCGCACCAGGCCGACGCCCGCCCAAAGATTGGGGCTGATCTCCAGCGCCTCGCGCGTGCGGCGCGCACTGCCGCCCGCATGCAGCGCGGCCATGCGGCGCTGCCCTTCCGAATCCATCTTTGCGAACACTGCCTGCGCGCGCGCCACGGTCTCATCGTCGAGGCGGCTGATCAGGTCTTCGGCGGCGGCCCACGCGGCGGTATCGGTCTCGCGCACGATCACGTGCAGCCGGATGCCGAAGCGGACCGTGCGGCCATGCGTGGCTGCATGCCGGCGCACATCTTCCAGCTTCTGCGCCACGTCCGCCGGTGGTTCGCCCCAGGTCAGGTAGGTATCGACCTGCTCGCCCGCCAGCGCGTGCGCCGGCGCCGACGAGCCGCCGAAGTACACCGGCGGATGCGGCCGCTGCAGCGGCGGATAGAGGACGCGCGCGCCCTTCACGCTCAGATGCTTGCCCTGGTAGTCGATCTGGCCGCTGTCATGGCTGGCCGCCAGCACGTCGCGCCAGATGCGCAGGAACTCGGCCGAGGCCTCGTAGCGCGCGCCGTGGTCGAGGAACAGGCCATCGCCTTCCAGCTCGGCGGTGTCGCCGCCGGTGACGAGGTTGATCAGCAGCCGGCCATTGGAGAGGCGGTCGAACGTCGCCGCCATGCGCGCGGCCAGCGTCGGCGCCATCAGGCCCGGGCGCACGGCCACCAGGAACTTGAGGCGCTGCGTCACGGCTGACAGGGCCGCCGCCGCCACCCACGGGTCTTCGCAAGAACGACCGGTAGGGATCAGCACCCCTTCATAGCCGAGCGTATCGGCGGCCACCGCGACCTGCTTCATATAGTCGAAACTGACTTCGCGCGCGCCTTCGGAGGTGCCGAGGTAGCGGCTGTCGCCGTGGGTGGGGATAAACCAGAATACGTTCATGTCGTGCTCCTTGTTGCTGTGCGGCGCTTAGTGCTGCGCCTGCTGCTGCGGCCTCTGTTGCGGCCTCTGTTGCGGCACCTCCCAGCGCGCATCCGCCACCTTGACCGGCTTGGGGACCAGCTTGAGCGCGTGGAAGGCATCGGCGATGCGCTGCTGCTCGGCCAGCACGCCGGCGCTGACCGGGCGCGCGCCATAAGCGAAGCGCGAGACCGCCAGTTCCAGCACGTCGGCAGGCAGGCCGACTTCGCCGGTCAGCACGGCGGTCGCGTCTTTGGGGTTCTTTTCCGCCCACGTGCCCAGCGTGGCGAGTTCATCGAGGATCAGGCGCACGATCTCGGGCCTGGCCTGTGCGTAGGGACGCGACGCCAGGTAGAACTGGTGGTTGCTGACCACGTTCTTGCCGTCGGCGCCACGGCCATCGGCCAGCACGCGTGCGCCCAGCTGCTTCTCGGCGGCGGCGAAGAACGGATCCCAGATCACCCAGGCATCGACCGAGCCGCGCTCGAAGGCCGCGCGCGCATCGGCGGGCGGCAGGTAGACCGGCTGGATATCGCTGTACTGCAGGCCGGCCTTCTCCAACTGGCGCACCAGCAGGTAATGCACGTTCGAGCCCTTGTTGAGGGCCAGGCGCTTGCCGCGCAGGTCGGCCACCGAGCGCAGCGCCGATCCCTTGGGCACGACAATGGCCTCGGCGGCCGGCGCCGGCGGTTCGTTGCCGACATAGACCAGCTCCGCGCCGGCGGCCTGCGCGAAGATCGGCGGCGCCTCGCCCACGGTGCCGAAGTCGACGGCGCCGACATTGAGGCCTTCCAGCAACTGCGGGCCGGCCGGGAATTCCGTCCACTTGACGGTGATGCCTTGCGGCGCCAGCCGCTTTTCCAGCGTGCCGCGCGCCTTCAGCAGCGTCAGCGTGCCGTACTTCTGGTAGCCGATGCGCAGCACCCTGGCGTCGATGCTCTTGGATTGCGCTTCGGCGCGGCCGGGCAGCAGGCCGTAGGCCAGGCCAGTGGCGGCGACCAGCGCCGCGATATACAAACGGCGGCGCAGCGAGCCGGCCGGCTTGATGGTGGTGGTCATGCGATTTCCTTCTTGGCCGGCCAGGGAGCCGGCGTATGTTCTGAAGTTGGATTGCGTGGAAACGCGGGCAACATCCCGCCCTGCCTACCCGGATTGCCGGTGGCATGGCTGGCGGCGTTGCTGCCGCGGCGACGGGCTGGCCGGCGCCAATACATCAGGAATTCAGATCAGGCGGTACATCGCTCCGCCACCACGGCGGCAGCGGCGGCGCGCTGCACGAAGGCGCCGGGCACAACGTCGAGTGCGTCGAGCGGGACCTCGATGCGGGCATGGGCCAGTGCGTCGCGCACGCGCAGCAGGCCTTCGTCCAGGCGGGCCGACAGCGCGGCGTCGAAGCGCGCCTGGCGCACGCCGCCCAAGTCGGAGATTTCGATCTGCTGGTCCACGGCAAAGATGCCGGGCAGGATCTGGCGCGAACCCAGCGCGGACAGCACCGGGCGCAGCGCGTAGTCGATCGCCAGCGCATGGGCGAGGCTGCCGCCGGTGGCGATCGGCAGCACGATCTTGTCGCGCAGGCCGGTCTGCGGCAGCAGGTCCAGGAAGGCCTTGAGCAGGCCGCTGTAGGCGGCCTTGTAGACCGGCGTGGCCAGCACCACCACCTGGGCCTCGGCCACCGCGCGGGCGGCGCCGGCAATGGCGTGGTCGTCCACGCGCGCCGCCAGCAGCGGACCCGCCGGCAGGTCGCGCAGGTCCAGGTGGCGGGTGCGTTCGCCAGCGGCCTCCAGCGCGGAGCGCAGGTGCGCCAGCACAAGGCCGGAGCGGGACTGGACCGACGGGCTGCCGGAGAGCGTCAGGATGGACATCGGGGCTTCCTTCTTCTTGTAGGCCGGCTCGGTGCCGGACCGCCCCACGCGGCCCGGCCCGCCGGCCTGATCGGTGTTATTCCCGGGGCTATTTCTTGCCGGGCTGGTAAACCTGGTCGAACGAGCCGCCGTCGGCGAAGTGGATCTTCTGGGCCTTCTGCCAGCCGCCGAAAACTTCATCGATGGTGAACAGCTTCACCTTGGGGAAGTTGGCCGCGTACTTGGCCGCCACCTTCTGCGAGATCGGACGGTAGTAGTTCTTCGCGGCGATCTCCTGGCCTTCGTCGGTGTACAGGAACTGCAGGTAGGCCTCGGCGGCCTTGCGCGTGCCCTTCTTGTCGACCACCTTGTCGACCACGGCCACCGGCGGTTCGGCCAGGATCGAGATCGACGGAGCGACGATCTCGAATTTGTCGGGACCCAGTGCCTTGATGGCCAGGATGGCTTCGTTTTCCCAGGCCAGCAGCACGTCGCCCAGGCCGCGCTCGACGAACGTGGTGGTGGCGCCGCGCGCGCCGGAATCCAGCACCGGCACGTGCTTGAGCAACTCGCCGACGAACTCGCGCGCCTTGGCTTCATTGCCGCCCGGCTGGCGCAGCGCATAGCCCCATGCGGCCAGGTAGTTCCAGCGCGCGCCGCCCGAGGTCTTGGGGTTCGGCGTGATCACCTGCACGCCCGGCTTGACCAGGTCGCCCCAGTCCTTGATGCCCTTGGGGTTGCCCTTGCGCACCAGGAACACGATGGTCGAGGTGTACGGCGAAGCGTTATGCGGCAGGCGCTTTTGCCAGTCGGTCCTGATCAGGCCCCTCTCGGCAATGGCGTCGACGTCGTAGCCCAGCGCCAGCGTCACCACGTCAGCGTCCAGCCCGTCGATCACCGAACGGGCCTGCTTGCCGGATCCGCCATGCGACTGGCGCACGGTCACGGCATCTCCGCCCTGGGCCTTCCAGGCCTTGGCGAAGGCGGCATTGACGTCGACGTACAGTTCGCGCGTCGGGTCATAGGAAACATTGAGCAGGCTGGTCGCCGAAGCGGTCTGCGCCGCGCCCAGGGCGCCCAGGACTGCCAGGCCGATGGCCAGTTTGCGGATCATTTGTGTTGCTCCCGTCTGTCATGAATGGGCGCCAGGCGCCTCTGGTTGCCTTCGCCCACCGTCTGGGGCGGGCTTGTGTCAGGAGCAAGACTACCGACGGGGCTTTCTCGACGGAACGAATGGTTTCGCCGATCCTTTACTGTTTTTTGCATAAGATCGGACGGAAATATCGGCATGCCGTCATATGGGGACGACGGGGCTCCAGGTAGCGCGGCATGGCACGGTGTGGCGCGGTGTGGCGCAACCGGCACGCACAAAAGAAAACGCCCGCACCGGCAAACCGGTGCGGGCGAAGTTTCCATTCCGGAAACGGGTAGACAAGTCATGAAGAGCGCCCCCGCATCTCCATGACAAGTGAATGGTATCGGGTCGCCGCGGGGTCTGATTTGATCGCGGTCAAGTCCGGGACAACCCGCAGCGAATCTCCGCGCGGAGCCTCAGCCGCCCTGGCGCGCCAACAGGTCCGCCATCTCGTCGGCGTGTTCTTCTTCCACCGCCAGGATCTCTTCCATCATGCGGCGCGAGGTCGGGTCACGCTCGCCCAGGAACCTGATGATCTCGCGATAGCTGTCGATGGCGATGCGCTCGGCCACCAGGTCTTCCTTGATCATCTCGGTCAGGTTGTTGCCCGGGACATACTCGGCATGCGAACGGCTGGTCAGGCCGTCCGGCGCGAAGTCGGGCTCGCCGCCAAGCTGGACGATGCGCTCGGCGATCTGGTCGGCATGGCCCTGCTCTTCATTGGAGTGGGCCAGGAATTCTTCGGCGACACTCTTCGAGTTCGGGCCCTGGGCCATGAAGTAGTGGCGGCGATAGCGCAGCACGCAGACGATCTCGGTGGCCAGCGCATCGTTGAGCAACTTCAGCACCGCCTCGCGGTCCGCCGTATAGCCCGCGGTCACGGCCCCCTCGTCGATGTGCTTGCGGGCGCGCTCGCGCAGGGTCTTGACGTCTGTGAGGAAGGACTTGTCGGTCATGGATTGGCTCCTGTAGGGATGGCTGCATGGCGTCGCAGCGCGTCAGAAGGAAACTCAACCCTTTTGCAATGCGAAAAGTGTGCCACTCGGTGTTCGGCCGCATCGCACGGGCGCCAGCAAGCCGCCGATCCCTCGCGTATGCAAAATTTTCACGCGCCCGATCCGCGTTACACGCGCCAGCCGCTGTACAGACGAAAAAACCCCCTGCGCGCAACACGCAGGGGGTTGTCGGCATCCGGGCTGCCTCAGATGTTAGTGGACGGCCCGCCCGAACGTGAACTCGCCATCCACATAGTCCACCGGCACCACATCCTTCGCCGCGAACTTGCCTTCCAGGATGGCGCGCGCCACCGGGTTCTCGATCTGCTGCTGGATCGCCCGCTTGAGCGGCCGCGCCCCGAACACCGGGTCGTAGCCCGCGCTGGCGATCTTCTCCAGCGCGTGGTCGCTGACCTCCAGCGTCATGTCCATGCGGGCCAGGCGAACCTGCAGGCGCTGCAGCTGGATGCGCGCGATCGACTCGATGTTCTTCTGGTCGAGCGCGTGGAACACCACGACTTCATCGATCCGGTTCAGGAATTCCGGCCGGAAATGCGTGCGCACTTCCTGCCAGACCGCGCCCTTGATCGCTTCCTGCGGCTCGCCGGCCATCGACTGGATGATCTGCGAACCCAGGTTGGACGTCATCACGATCACCGTGTTCTTGAAGTCCACCGTGCGGCCCTGGCCATCGGTCAGGCGGCCGTCGTCCAGCACCTGCAGCAGCACGTTGAAGACGTCCGGGTGGGCCTTCTCGACTTCGTCGAGCAGCACCACGCTGTACGGCTTGCGGCGCACGGCCTCGGTCAGGTAGCCGCCTTCCTCATAGCCCACGTATCCCGGCGGCGCGCCGATCAGTCGGCTGACGCTGTGCTTCTCCATGAATTCGCTCATGTCGATGCGGATCAGGTGCTCTTCGGAATCGAACATGAACTCGGCCAGCGCCTTGCACAGCTCGGTCTTGCCGACACCGGTCGGACCCAGGAACAGGAACGAGCCATAGGGCTTGTTCTCGTCCGCCAGCCCGGCACGCGAACGGCGGATGGCGTCGGACACCAGCCGCACGGCCTCGTCCTGGCCCACCACGCGCGCATGCAGGCGCTCTTCCATCTTCAGCAGCTTCTCGCGCTCGCCCTGCATCATCTTCGACACCGGGATGCCGGTCGCGCGGCTCACCACTTCCGCGATTTCCTCGGCACCTACCTGCGTGCGCAGCAGCTTGTTGGGCTGCTTCTGCTCGCTGGCCTCGGCGTCGGTCGCGGCCTTGAGCTTGCCTTCCAGGCCCGGCAGCTTGCCGTACTGCAGCTCGGCCACCTTGTCGAGCTTGCCTTCGCGCTGCAGCTTGGCGATCTCCAGCTTGACCTTCTCGATCTCTTCCTTCAGCGCGGCCGTGCCCTGCGCGGCGCCCTTCTCGGCCTTCCAGATCTCGTCCAGGTCGGCGTACTCTTTCTCCAGGCGCGCGATTTCCTGCTCGATCAGGTCGAGGCGCTTGAGCGAGGCTTCGTCGGTCTCCTTCTTGACCGCTTCGCGCTCGATCTTGAGCTGGATGGTGCGGCGCTCGAGCTTGTCCATCGCCTCCGGCTTGGAGTCGATTTCCATCTTGATGCGCGCGGCCGCCTCGTCGATCAGGTCGATGGCCTTGTCGGGCAGGAAGCGGTCGGTGATATAGCGGTGCGACAGCTCCGCCGCGGCGACGATGGCCGGGTCGGTGATCTCGACGCCGTGGTGCAGCTCATACTTCTCCTGCAGGCCGCGCAGGATGGCGATGGTGGCTTCCACCGTGGGCTCGTCGACCAGCACCTTCTGGAAGCGGCGCTCGAGCGCGGCGTCCTTCTCGATGTACTTGCGGTATTCGTCCAGCGTGGTCGCGCCGATGCAGTGCAGCTCGCCGCGCGCCAGCGCCGGCTTGAGCATGTTGCCCGCGTCGATCGCGCCCTCGGCCTTGCCCGCGCCGACCATGGTGTGGATCTCGTCGATGAAGACGATGGTCTGGCCCTCGTCCTTGGCGACGTCGTTCAGCACGGCCTTCAGGCGTTCCTCGAACTCGCCGCGGTACTTGGCGCCGGCCAGCAGGCCGGCCATGTCGAGCACCAGCACGCGCTTGTTCTTCAGGCTTTCCGGCACTTCGCCGTTGACGATGCGCTGCGCAAGCCCTTCCACGATCGCGGTCTTGCCCACGCCGGGTTCGCCGATCAGCACCGGGTTGTTCTTGGTGCGGCGCTGCAGGATCTGGATCGCGCGGCGGATCTCGTCGTCGCGGCCGATGACGGGATCGAGCTTGCCGATGCGGGCACGCTCGGTCAGGTCGATGGTGTATTTCTTCAGCGCCTCGCGCTGGCCCTCGGCTTCGGCGCTGTTGACCGATTCGCCGCCGCGCACGGCCTGGATGGCCGATTCCAGCGACTTGCGGTTCAGGCCGTTCTCGCGCGCGATGCGCCCGGCGTCACCTTTGTCGTCGGACACGGCAAGCAGGAACAGCTCGCTGGCGATGAACTGGTCGCCGCGCTTGAGCGCTTCTTTCTCGGTGGCATTGAGCAGGTTGACCAGGTCGCGGCCGATCTGGACCTCGTTGGTGCCCTGCACCTGCGGCAGGCGCTTGATGGCGGCGTCCAGCGCCGTCTGCAGGCCCTGCACGTTGACGCCGGCGCGTGCGAGCAGCGCGCGGGCAGCGCCGTCGTCCTGCGACAGCAGCGCGCGCAGCACATGCTGCGGGTCGATATATTGGTTGTCGTTGGCCAGGGCCAGGCTTTGCGCTTCAGCCAGCGCTTCCTGGAACCGGGTGGTCAGCTTGTCAAGACGCATAGGATTCCCTCTCTCGGATAGGTCGTGTCCTGATGCGGGGGGCGCTGGCTCCGGGCTTCACCCGCCGGGTTGCCTGGATGCCCTGCCGGACACTGGATATCCGAAAGATAAGGCTTTGTCGCGACATTTCAAGGACCGCCGCCGCACGTTATCGAGTGAAGCAAACGATACGCGGCGGACCTTGTGACGCGCCTCGCTATGCCGCCCGGCTCTCGCTTCCCTTGTCCGCCAGGTTGCGCACCAGCACCAGCGACTCGCCCTGCACGACCACGCGGCCATCCTCGCCGGTAACCACGCTCGCCAGGTTGACCAGGTCCTTGCCGGCGCGCAGCCGGACGATGCGCACCTGCGCCGTCAGCGCCTCATCCAGCCGCGCCGCCGAGGCCAGGCGCAGCGATTGCTTCATCCAGCCGGTGCCGCGCCCCGGCAAGCGGGTGCCAAGCAGGTCCGAGAACATGCCGGCCAGCAGCGGCAGCGGCACCGCCGCCTCGCCGAACCCGCGCGCGCGGGCGAAGGCGGCGTCGGCGTGGTACGGGTTGGAATCGCCGGTCAGGGCGACGTACTCGCCGATATCGGCCGCTGTGAAGGCGCGCGTGGCGCTAGCCGACTGCCCGGGGCGCAGGCCGTACAGCGCCGGATCGCCCCCGGGCTCCGGCTGCTCGCCCGGCCGCGATGGCAGCCGGCCCGGTGCCGCGTCGGCCAGCCACGACGATTCGCCTGTGGCCGCGACGCGCGGCGCCGCACCGGGAAGGCCAGCGCTGACCGTGGTGCCGAAAGCCGCCAGCCCCGCCTGTGGCTGTGGCTGCGGGACCAGCGCAAACGCCACCGCGTCGCCGGCGAAGGCCGGCGTCGGGAACATCAGCGTCTGCGCCACCGGCAGCGCGGGCGCGGCAAGCTCCCGCCACGTATGGGCGCACAGCAGCGAAAACAGGAACATGCCGTGCGCCACCGTGGCACCGAAGTGCGTGCCGCGGGCAAAGGCCGGATCGCAGTGAATCGGGTTGTCGTCGCGCGACAGCGCGGCGAAGCGGTCGAAGTCGCGTTGCGTCAGCACGCGCGGCATGGCGTCGGTCATCAGTTGGGCACCTCTACGGTCGAAGCGTTGACGGAAATCGCATTGCCCGGTGCGGGCGTGGCGGCGATCGGCGGGACATTGGACGGCAGCAGCGTGGGCGCCGGCGTGTTGAAGGTGCCGCCGCGCGGCGTGGTGCGCACCACCTGCGATGGCGGCAGCGCCTTGCCCGTGGTCAGGTTGTCGTAGACGGCGTCGAGCGCGCGGTTCAGGTAGACATGGAGCGGCACGTAGCGGTTGCTGTAGCCCGGCACCAGCCCGATGAAGGCATCGAAATGCTGGGCATTCTCCACTTCGATGTACGACAGCTTGCTGGTCACGCCCTCCTTCTGCCGGTTCAGCCCCAGGTACGGGCGCGAGGTATGGTTCACCGGCAGCAAACCGTCGCTGCGGCCATGCACGATCACCGCCGGCTTGCCGCGCAGGTTGCCGTTGCGCAGCGTCAGCGCCTGGCCCGCCTGCAGTGCGCGCGCCGCGGCGTCGCTGCCGGCCAGCAGCTTGCGCAGGCAATCGGCGCCATCGTAGTTGAGGTCGGTGCGGCCGTTCGATGCCGACACCGAAACCAGGTTCAGGTACGGTCCGTGCGTCGGGTCGAGGTCGTTGATCAGCTGCACCGACGGCGGCTGCGGCGGGATGCCGTTGCCCGTGGCGAACATCGATGCCAGCGCCGCGGGGGCAATCGCGGCCGGCTTCAGATCTGTCAGCGTATTGGCGAAGCTGTAGCCGCAAAGCCTGTCGGTCACGCTCGCCTGCGCGTAGGCGTTGGCATAGGTCACGGTAATCGCGGCAGCCGTGTCGAATGCGGCCAGCGACGGGTGCAGGTCATCGGATTCGGACTCCCAGCCCGCTTCATGCAGGACCTGCAGCGCGCTGGCGCTCTGCTCGCTGGTATTGGTGCCGGTGACCAGACCCTTTTCCGCGAGCGTGGTGCAGCGCGCGGCGAAGAATGGCGCCATGGTCGGGTTGCCGTAGAAGGGGGACTGCGTCAGCGCGGTGGTGCGCGCGGCGCAGTGCTGGAGCAGGTTGGCCGTGCTGGTGTAGTCATACAGCGTGCGGCCCGAGGACAGGACCTGCACGCCGCCGCGCCGCACCACGACGCCCGTGTCCGGCGGCATGTTGAGGTTGGGCTCGCCCACGGCGACGCCGTCGATCCACCCATCGGCATCCTGCTCGGCCGCGGCCACCGCGGCGCCGCCGCCGTTTGACACGCTCGACGCAATCACCAGGATCTTGTCCTTGTCCATGCTGCGCTGGCGCGTGCCATTGGCGGACACGGCGCCGAAGCGGTCGTTGATCGCCCAGATCGCGAACTCGACCGCCTGCAGCGTGAACTTGCCCCAGTCCTTCTCCGGATTGCGCTGCGAATGCGCGTGCTTGAACGCGAGCCGGTGCGGGCTGGCGGCGGTGAAGTCCGCCAGCGACGTGGCGCCGGCGGGCGCGGCGAACTGCGCATTCTTGCCGGCGGCGGCGCGCGTGGCGCGGGTGCCGTCTATCAGCGGCACGGTGTCGGTATCCAGGTCGTGCGGCGCGGCACCAGTGCCCTTGTCGGTATAGGCGACCGCGCAGCCGCGCTTCAGCCCCCATTCGCCGGTGGCGATGGCGCCGTACACGCCGCGCGAGCCCGAAGACGTCGCGGTGATCACGCACGGCCTGGCGGTGTCGAAGCCGGCCGGGATCTGCACCAGCATGGTCACGTTCTGCTGGCCTGTGCCGTCGTCCGAGAACGCCAGGTATTCCACGCCGGCGATCTTGCCTTCAGAGCCGGTGACATTGCCCTGAGCGTCCACGTTGGGGCCATACAGCGAGCCATAGCCGCCAGCCCCGGTCGTATCCACGATGGCGCGGTAGTTGGCGTAGATCGCATAGCGGCGCAGTTCCGCCGCGGTCGGCGCGGTGGCATTGGTCGGCACCGGCGCGGTGGCGCTGGCGAGTCCGTCCTTGCCCAGCCCCGCGGTCAGCAGGTCGTCGCTGCTGCCGTTGTAGCTGTTGATGGTGACCGTGCCGATATATGCAGGCTTGGTGTTGGGGTTGCTGCCGCTGCCATTGTTGTCATCGCCCGAGCCGCAGGCGGCGGCCAGCATCGCGGCTGCGATGGCGAACGCCGTGCGGCGCAGGCGGCCTTCTTGCTGCGGCGGAAACTGCCTGGAATGCATGTCACCCTCCTTCTGTCGCCCGTGTCGGGGCGGTAGAGACGAACGTCAATGGAGAACAGCGGAGACTGCGGACTGCGGACTGCGGAACTGCGGGGGAACTGCGGGAAATGCTTATGGCAAAACGTGGCGCCTCAGCCGGCAAACCTGGCGCGCAGCCTGTGCTTTTCCACCTTGCCCGATGGCGTGCGCGGCAAGGCGTCGACGAAGCGCACGTGGCGCGGCACCTTGTAGCCGGCGAGCTGCGCCTTGCAATGGGCGATGACCTGCGCTGCATCGAGCGTGGCGCCAGCGCGCAGCACCACCAGCGCCATGCCGGTCTCGCCCCAGCGTTCGTCCGGCGTGCCGATCACGGCGGCCTCAGCCACGCCCGGCAGCTGGAACAACACGTTCTCGACCTCGGCGGGATAGACGTTCTCGCCGCCGGAGATATACATGTCCTTGGCGCGGTCGACGATGTAGTAGTCGCCCTCATCGTCGCGCCAGGCGATGTCGCCGGAATGCAGCCAGCCGTCGCGGATCGCGTTGGCGGTCGCTTCCGGCAGGTTCCAGTAGCCGGGTGTGACACCCGGTCCCTTGATCAGCAGTTCGCCGCGCGCGCCGGGTGCGACGTCATGGCCCCGCGGGTCGACGATGCGCGTCAGCATCGACCCCACCGGCTTGCCGATGGTGCCGATCTTGCGGCGCGCGGTGTCTTCGTCGCAGACAAAGACCGTGGGACCGGTTTCGGTCATGCCGAAGCCGAAACAGATGGTGACGCCCTTGGTCAGGTAGGCTTCCAGCAGCGGCCGCGGCACCGGCGAGCCGCCCGCCGACATGTTGCGCACGCCGCAGAAGTCCGCCTGCGCGAAGCCAGCGTGCTGGCTCAGGAACAGGTAGACCGCCGGCACCGCGAAAAACATGGTGATGCCCTCGCCCGATTTGCTGTCGAGCCGGTCCAGCACGACCTGCGGCTCGAACTGCCGCATGATGTGCACCGTGCCGCCGGCGTGCAGCACCGGGTTGGCATACAGGTTCAGGCCGCCGGTATGGAAGAACGGCAGCACGTTCAGGAATACGTCGTCGCGCGTGATCTTGTTGGCCAGCATGGCGTTGACGGCGTTGAAGAACACCATGCCATAGGTCTGGATCACGCCCTTGGGCTTGCCGGTGGTGCCGGAGGTGTACAGCAGGTGCCAGACCTCGGACTCGTCGCGGCACGGCATCTCGATGATGCGGCCCGAAGCGGCATCGAGCACCGCTTCGTATTCGGTCCAGCCACCTGGTACATCGGCCGCCTCGTCGTCGGCAAGATGCAGGACCGCCCGCAGCGGCACGGTGCGCGCCAGTTCGGCGGCCACGGCCAGGAAGCCGTCGCCGGCTACCAGCACCTCGGGCGTGCAGTCCTGCAGGATCGGCAACAGCTCCGCAGCGGGCAGGCGCCAGTTCAGGCACACCATCACCATGCCGGCCTTGGCGCAGCCGTACAGCATCTCGAAATAGTCGGAGCTGTTGTGCGCCAGCACGGCGACGCGCGTGCCTGGTGCCAGTTGCAGGCCTTCCGCCAGGTATTCGGCGAAGCGGCTGGCGCGTTCGTCGAACTGGCGATAGGTCACCCGGCGCCCGCTTTCCACGTCTACCAGCGCGACCTTGTCGGGAGTGTGCTGTGCGTTCTTGTGCAGCCAGTCGATCACGTACATTGCGCGGGCCTCCGTTCAGGTTGCCACGTCCTGCACGGCACGATTGCCGCGCAGCCGCCCCACCACGCCCTGCGGGAAATAGTAGACGCTGAGGATAAACAGCAGCCCCAGCCACAGCAGCCAGCGGTCCGGATGCAGCAGCGACGACAGCAGCGGCAGCGCCGCGGTGGCGTCGCTGGCCAGTTTCATCACGTCCTGCAGGTAGGTCTGCGCCACCAGGAACAGCACCGTGCCGATCACCGCGCCGTAGAGGGTGCCCATGCCGCCGATCACCACGATCAGCAGGATGTCGACCATGATTTCGAACGACAGCGACGTATCAGGACCGTTATAGCGCAGCCACACCGCCATCAGCACCCCGGCCAGCGTGGCGAACATCGCAGACAATACCGTCGACACTGTGCGGTAAACCACAGTGCGGTAGCCAATGGCCTCGGCACGGAAGTCGTTCTCGCGGATCGCCTGCAGCACGCGGCCGAAGGGTGAGTTGACGACGCGCAGCAGCGCCAGGAACAACACCAGCGCGCCGGCGAACACCACGTAATAGCTCAGCAGCTTGCCGGTCAGGGGCACGCCCAGCAGTTCGGCCTCGCCGATCGAGAAGCCCGGGCGCAGCACCTCGGGCACCTTGAAGGTCAGCCCGTCCTCGCCGCCGGTCCATTCCGACAACTGCGAAACCAGCGTGGCGAAGGCAGTCGCCACCGCCAGCGTGATCATCGCGAAGAAGATCGCGCGCACGCGCAGCGAGAACAGGCCGATCAGGAAAGCCAGCAGCGCCGAGACCGCCAGCGCGCCCACGGCGCCCACGGCGAGCGCGCCCCAGCCCGGCTCCATCCGCGACATGGCAATGGCCACGCCATAGCCGCCGATGCCAAAGAACATCGTATGCGCGAACGAGACGATGCCGGTGTAGCCGAGCTGCAGGTCATAGCTGGCTACCAGCACCACGAAGATGCAGATCTTGGCCGCCATGTTCAGCGCCCGCGCGCCGGGGAAGGCGAACGGCGCGCAGGCCAGCGCCAACAGGATCAGCAGCAGGATTACGGTCAGCACGCGGCTGCGTGGCAGGTCGCCGGAGAGAAGTCGGATCATGGTCGTGTCGCTCCGATCAGCGCCGTGCCACCGGGAACAGCCCTTGCGGGCGCCACAGCAGGATCAGCATCATCAGCAGGATGTTGGAGAACAGCGCAACCTTCGGGAACAGGAAGCCGGTGTAGTTCGCCATCAGGCCGACCAGCAACGCGCCGACGAAGCAGCCCGTGGTCGAGCCCAGCCCGCCGATGATGATGACGATAAAGATCAGCACATTGACCTGCGCCCCGATCGCCGCGGTGATGTTCTGCTGGTACAGGCCCCACAGCACGCCGCCCAGCCCGGCCAGGCCGGCGCCAACCACGAACACGCCGATAAACAGCCGGCGGATGCGGTAGCCGAGCGCCTCGACCATCTCGCGGTTCTCCACGCCGGCGCGGATCAGCAGGCCGATGCGGGTGCGGTTGAGCAGCAGCAGCATCGCGATGAAGATCACCAGCCCGAGCACCATCGCGATCAGCCGGTACTTCTCGATCGCGGCATCCCCAAGCAGCACCGCGCCGCGGAAGGTGGTGGGCACCTGCAGCGCGATGGTCTCCGGGCCCCAGATCGCCTTGATCAGCTGCTCGGCGACGATCATGCCGCCCATTGTGATCAGGATCTGCTTCAGGTGCTGGCCGTAGACCGGGCGCACCACCACGCGCTCGAAGAAGAGGCCTACCGCGCCGGCCGCGACCATGGCGGCGGCGATCGCCAGCGCGAAGACCGCCAGGTTCTGCGCGAGGCTGTCCGCCTCCACCCAGCCGGCCATCGGCAGCAGCACCGAAGCCGCCACGTAGGCTCCCAGCGCGATGAAGGCGCCGTGGCCGAAGTTGAGCACGTCCATCAGGCCGAAGACCAGCGTCAGGCCGGAGGACACCACGAAAATGATCATCCCCATCGCCAGCCCGGCGATGGTCAGCGTGAGCCAGGTGGAAGGACTGCCGACCAGCGGGAAGGCCAGCAGCATCAGCAGCGGCGCCAGGGCCAGCGGGGTCCAGTCGAGCCGGACCCTGGGCAGGGCCGCCGGCGGTGCGGTGGGTAAGGTCGTTGAAGTTGTCATGGGTCTCCGTCCTGCCGCGGCGCATCGCCCGCGTAATGTGTGCTTCCCGCTCCCGCAAGCGGGAGAAGGGAGAAAACCATCAGCCCCGCACGGCGTTACTGGTGCGCCGCCAGCGACAGCCCCAGCAATTGCTGCTGCAGCCCCTCATCGCCCGCCAGCGCCGCCATCGTCCCCGCATGCACGGTGCGTCCATCATCCATCACCGCCGCCGTATCTCCCACCGACTTCGCCATGTTGAAGTTCTGCTCCACCAGCAGGATCGATACTTCGGTCTGCTTCAGCTCGCGGAATACGTGGATCATGTTCTGGATGATCGCGGGTGCCAGCCCCTTGGTGGGCTCGTCGACGATCAGCAGCTTGCGCGGCTCGATGATCGCGCGCGCCACCGACAGCATCTGTTTCTGCCCGCCCGACAGCACGCCGGCACGCTGGTGCCAGAAGGTCTTCAGCGCCGGGAACATCCGAAACACCCAGTCCAGCCGCCGCTCGTCGATGGCCCCGCTGCGCGCGGCCAGGCGCATGTTCTCGGCCACGGTGAGGTCCGAGAACACGCTCATGTTCTCCGGCACGTAGGCGATGCCGGCCTGCGCGATCGACGGCGTGCTGTGGCGCGTGATGTCCGTGCCGTCGAAGGTCACCGTGCCCGCGCTCGCCTGCCACAAGCCCATGATGGTGCGCAGCGTGGTGGTCTTCCCGGCGCCGTTGCGTCCCAGCAGCATGGTCACGCCGCCGCGCGGCACGTCGAAGCTGACGCCGTGCAGGATGTGATACGGGCCGATATGGGTCTGCACGCCCTGCAGCCGCAGGATCGGCGTGGCGAGTTGCGCGTCAGCCATGGTTGCCCCCCTCCTCCTCTGCCATGCCGAGGTATGCCTGTTGCACCACGGGCGACGCAATCACCTCGGCCGGATCGCCGTCGGCCACGAGCGTGCCGTTGTGCAGCACGATGATCCGGTCGGCCAGCGAGCGCACCACGTCCATCTTGTGCTCGACCAGCAGCACGGTCTTGCTGCGGTCCTGGCGGATCTCGCGGATCAGGTCCAGGATCACCGGCACCTCGTCCACGCTCATGCCCGCGGTCGGTTCGTCGAACATGAACACGCGCGGCTGCAGCGCCAGCAGGATGCCGACCTCCAGCTTGCGCTGGTCGCCATGCGGCAGCGACGCCACCGTCAGGTGCTGCTTGCCCGCCAGCGCAACGCGCTCCAGGATTGCCAGCGCCTGCGTGCGCACGTCGCGGTGGCTGGTCCACATCGAGAACAGGTCGATGCCGCGCTGCTGCCGCGCCTGCACCGCCAGCCGCACGTTCTCCAGCACGCTGAGTTGCGGGAACAGGCTGGTCAGCTGGAAGGCCCGGCCAATGCCGCGCCGGGTCCTCTGCGACACCGGCAGGCGGGTCACGTCCTCGCCGTCGAGCAGGATCTGCCCGGCAGTGGACGGCAACTGCCCCGAGACCAGGTTGAAGTACGTGGTCTTGCCGGCGCCGTTCGGGCCGACGATGCAGGTCAGCTCGCCCGGCCGGAACGCGCACGACACCGCATTGACCGCGACATGGCCGCCGAAGCGGATGGTCAGCTCGCGCGTCTCGAGCAGTGGCCGGACGCCGGCCGCCGCTGCCTTGCCGCGCTGCGCAGCGGACGATTGCGACGCCGGCAGGCCGGCAGAGCGGGCGGAGGGAGCGGAAGAGGCTGGCGCGCTCATCAGCGTTGATTGCGCACGGGCACGTTCATTTCTTCGGGCTTGATCTCGCGCACGAGCTCGGGCACGCCCCAGGCAAAGGCCGGGTCCACCTTGATCTTGAAGTGGTACATCGACTGCATCGCCTGGTGGTCTTCCTTGCGGAAGGTCATCTTGCCCTTGGGCGTCTCGAACGACATGCCTTCCATCGCCATGATCAGCTTGTCGGTGCCGGTGTCGCCGTTGGTCTTCTTCAGCGCCTCGACCAGCGCGATGCCCGCGGTCATGCCGCCGGCGGTGAAGAAATCGGGCGGCGCCTTGAACTTGCTGTAGTGGTTCGACACCAGCCACTCGTTGGCCTTGTTCTTGGGAATGCCGAAGTAGTAGTACGTGGCCCCCTCCATGCCGGGGAAGTTCTTGTAGCTGGCCATCGCCGGCAGGATGTTGCCGCCGGTGGCGATCTCGATGCCGTAGCGCTTGGGATCGAGGTCTGCAATCTTGAATGGATTGCCGGCACCGGCCCAGATGATGAAGATCACCTTGCGGCCGGGCTTGTCCTTGAGCGAATCGAACAAGCGCTGCGCACCGGCGGTGAAGTCCGTCGTGTTGGTGGGCAGGTATTCCTCATGGACGATCTTCGCGCTCTTGAGCGCGCCCTTGAACGCCTTCACGCCATCACGGCCGAAGGCGTAGTCCTGCGCCAGCGTGGCGATGGTCACACCCGGCTTGTCCAGCGCCACGGCGTTGGAGATCGCGTCCTGCGACGAATTGCGGCCGGTACGGAAGATATAGCGGTTCCACTTGTCCCCGGTGATCGAATCGGCGACGGCGGGCTCGACCAGCAGCACCTTTTTGTATTCCTCGGCCACGGACAGCATCGCCAGCGCGGTACCGGACGAGGTCGGGCCGACAGCGATATCGGCGCGGTCGTCGCTGTAGGCGGCAGCAAGCTGTGCCTTGGCCACGTCGGGCTTGCCCTGCGTATCCTTTTCGATCACCACCAGCTTGTTGCCGTTGACGGTCATGGTGCCGTTGGTGGCGTATTCCAGGCCCATCAGCAGGCCGGTCTGGGTCTGCTTGGCATACGCTTCCAGCGCGCCGGTCTTGTCGTAGACGTGGGCGATGCGGATGTCCTTGGCCAGCGCGGCGCCGGTGGCAAGAAGGCCGGCGGCCATGACCAGGGCGCGTACGGCGAGGGGGTTGCTTTGCATGGCTGTCTCCTGTGTTCGCTCTCTTTGTGTTGGTAGGGCTGGAACCTGCTGCAACTGCGGGAATGTCTGCTGCCCGGCTACTCTCGCGTTCGCCCGGCAAGGAAGCGGCGCATGCCGTCGGCGGTCTCCGCGCTGGCAATCTGCGCGACGAAGGCGGCGCGCTCGCGTTCAAGGCCTGCTGCCAGCACCTCGGCGTCCCAGCGCAGCAGCGCGCGGGTGCTCGCCACGCTGCCGGGCACCTTGTCCGCCAGGCCGCGCGCCAGCGCGATTGCATCGGCCTCTGCCGCACCGGGTGCCGACGGCGCGCAGGCCAGGCCATGCGCGACGGCATCCGGCGCCGCGACGACCGTGTTGTTCAATTGCCAGGCGCGCGAGCGTGCCGGACCGACCAGCTGCGGCAGCATCGCCGTCCAGCCACCGTCCGGGCTGAAACCCACCACCGTATAGAACGGTGCAATGCGCGCATCCTGCGCCAGCACGGCCATGTCGCACGCCAGCACCAGTCCAAGCGAGCCACCGGTCAGCCAGCCCTCGACGGCCGCCACCACCGGATAGCGCAGCGCCGCGAGGCGCAGGATCGAACGGTTCAGCAGCGCGAGCAGCTCGCTGGCGTAAGCGGCTATGCCATCGCCTTGCGCCGCGAAGGCCGCGACGTCGCCGCCGGTCGAAAAATTGCGCCCGGCATGCGTAAAAACCACGGCGCGGATCGACGGGTCGGCATCGATCTCGTCCAGCGCGGCCAGCAAGGCTTCCAGCAGCGCCGGCACGAGGCTGTTGTGCCGCTGCGGCCGGTTCAGGCGCAGCAGCGCCACGCCGTCCCTGCGTTCGAGCAAGACCAGCGAACCTGCGGCCATGGTCATCGCGGCTGCAGGCCGTGGGCGATCAGGTCGAAGGCAGTATCGACCACCTTCTCCATGGAGGCCGGACGCTTCCAGCGTGCGTAGCGCATGCCCAGGAAGTTGCTGATACCGATCAGGCACCAGGCGCGCACCTCGGCATCGCCGGGGACGATCTCGCCCTGCTCTTCGGCGCGCTCCAGCCGCCGGCTGTAGAGTTCGGCAAAGACCTGGAAGTAGCTGCTGTAGATGGTCTCGTCCACCGAATACGAGTCCAGCACGATGCGATACAGGTTCTTGTGGCGCGAAACGAAAGAGAGAAAGGCCTTCAGGCCCAGCCGCTCGGCTTCCATCTGGCTGGCGGCATTGGCCACGTGCTTGCGCAGGTGGGCGCGCACCAGTTCCAGCATATGGCTGACCAGCGCGCGGAAAATATCTTCCTTGTCCTTGAAGTACAGGTAGAAGGTGCCCATGGCGACCTTGGCTTCCTGCGTGATCTCGGAGATCGACGCGGCGTAGTAACCCTTCTCGCCGAACACTTTTTCCGCGGCGCGCAGCAGCGCCGCGCGGGTCTTCTGCCCGCGCGCGGTCTTGGGCGGGCATATGCCGCCGGCGTGGGCCATGTCGGGTGCTTCGCGGGCTTCGCCGACTTCGCCAGTCTCGGTCTGGGACATCTTGTCTCCGGTGGCGCTGCGCGCCTTGTCATTGGAATGCCGGCCGCCTCGGGTCACGCCGCAGGCACCTCCTCGCGCCTGCCGCCATCCCGGGAACCGATATGCAGGCAAAACCTGATATCTGATTCATGTTTCATCGTATAAATTGACTGGCGTGGATGTCAATAGAGGGGCACCCTGCCCCCGTTGCACCAATTCCTACCCACCGCCTGGAGAGACACGTCCTTGGACGCTCCCGATTCGGCATGTGACACCGCCCCCGCCCCGCCCTTTGCTACCCATCCGGCGCATGGCCCCTTGCCGGGCTGGCGCGAAGCCGGCGACGGCCAGCCGCTGCTGCTGTTGCACGGCTGGTCCGTCAACGGCGAAGCCTTCGACGGCCAGCGCGCGCTGGCGCGGGCGGGATTCCGGGTGATTGCGCCCGACCATGCCGGCCATGGGCTGTCGCGGCACGCCACCGGCACCACCATCGCGGCGCTGGCGCGCGATGCCGCGGCGCTGGCCGGCCATCTCGGACTGTCCGATGTGGTCGTGGTCGGCTGGTCGATGGGCGCGATGGTGGCATGGAGCCTGCTGCGTGACCATCCGGGTTGTCCACTGGCAGCGGTCGGCAGCATCGACATGACGCCCCGGCTGGTCACCGACCCGCAATGGCCGCACGGCCTCCACGGCCATTACGACATGGCCCAGGCCAGGCAGATGGCGGCGCGCATCCGCGCGGACTGGCCGCGGCTGGCGCCTTCGGTGGCATTGGGACTGTGGGCGGCAGGACGGCGCCCCGATGGCGCGGCGATGCAGCACATTGCGCGGATGGCGGAGAGCTGCGAGGCCGGCACGCTGGCCGCGCTATGGGAAGACATGGCGCGGCAGGATTTCCGCGACACGCTGCGCGCGGCGCGCGTGCCATTGTTCCACCTTTATGGCGAGGCCAGCCGGCTTTATGCGCCGGCGGTAGGCATCGCCACGCACGCATTGCAGCCCGATGCGGGCCTGGGCGTAATCGCCGGCGCTGGCCACAGTCCGCACATGGAGCAGCCGCAGGCATTCAATGCCGTGCTGCGCTCGCTCATGGATCAGGCCAGCACGCGGTAAGTCCAGAGCCCCACCGCGGTCAGCAGCAGCGAGCCGCCCAGGTGCAGCAGCAGGTGCATCGCTGCCCAGCCGTAGTCGCCGGCAAGCAGGTTGGCAAGCACCTCGCTGGAAAAGGTCGAGAATGTGGTCAGGCCGCCAAGGAAACCGGTGATGGCCAGCAGGCGCCATTCCGGCGGCAGGCCGGCGTGTGTATCGAAAAAACCGACGGCCAGCCCGATCAGGTAGCCGCCCAGCAGGTTGGCGGCCAGCGTGCCGTACGGCAGCGCGGGGTTGAGCGCATTCCACAGCACCGAGAAACCCCAGCGCAGCCATGCCCCCGCCGCGGCGCCGACACCGACGGCAACAAACCCCAACGGCCCCATCAGGGCTTGTCCTCGCCGCTGGCGTTGATCGACGTAATACCCCAGCGCTTCAGCGCGTCTTCATCGGTCACGCGCGCGTCGACCCAGCGCGCCCCCTCCGGCGTTTCTTCCTTTTTCCAGAATGGCGCTTCGGACTTGAGGTAGTCCATGATGAATTCGCAAGCCGCGAAGGCATTGCCGCGGTGTTTCGATGCGACCGTGACCAGCACGATCTGGTCAAGCGGCAGCAGGGGGCCGACGCGGTGGATGATGGTGACGCCCAGCAGTTCCCAGCGCGCGCACGCCGCCGCTTCGATCTGCGCCAGCGCCTTCTCGGTCATGCCCGGGTAGTGCTCCAGCTCCATCGCGCTGACGGCGCTGCCTTCGCTGACATCGCGCACGGTGCCGATAAAGCTGGCCACGGCGCCGACCTGCGGGTTGTCGGCGCGCAGTGCCGCGACCTCGGCGCCCAGGTCGAAATCCTCGCGCTGAACCCTGACGCTCATCTCAGCCTCCGGTAACTGGCGGGAAGAATGCCACTTCACAGCCATCGGTGATCGCCGTATCGGGGCGCGCCACCGCGTGGTCGACGGCCATACGCAGCGCGCGGCCTTCGGCCAGGGTCTCGGCCCAGGCGCCGCCGCGCTGGCGCAGCCACTGGCGCAGCTCGCCCACGGTGCGCACCTCGGCCGGCACCTCGGCGCGCTCCTCGGCCACGCCGAGCTGTTCGCGCACGCTGGCGAAGAATCGTAGTTCGATGGTCATGACTGCCTCTGTGTACTTGCTGGTAATGCGGGCCGGCTATGCAAGCAGGCCGTCAAACGGGATGAACTGCACGGTATCGCCGCGCGCGATGGCCTGGTTGGGCGGGTTGTCGATCAGCCCGTCGCCCCATACCGTGGACGTGAGCACGCCGGAGCTCTGGTTGGGGAACAGGTCCAGTCCGCCTTCGCGGTTGATGCGCGCGCGCAGGAACTCGTTGCGGCGGTCGCCCTTCCTCAGCTCGAAATCGGCGCGCAGCGGCAGGCGGCGCGGCGCCACGTCGGCCACGCCCTGCAGGCGCAGGATGAAAGGACGCACGAACAGCAGGAAGGTGACGAAGCTAGACACCGGATTGCCCGGCAATCCCAGGAAGAACGCCGGGTTGGCGCCCGCGCCGGTGACCTGGCCGAACGCCAGCGGCTTGCCCGGCTTGATCGCGATCTGCCACATGTCTAGGCGCCCTTCGGCTTCGACCGCGGGCTTGATATGGTCTTCTTCGCCGACCGACACCCCGCCCGAGGTGATGATCAGGTCGTGCCCCTGCGCCGCACGGCGCAGCGTCTCCCGCGTAGCCGCCAGCGTATCGGGCACGATGCCGAAGTCGCTGACCTCGCAGCCCAGGTTTTCCAGCAAGCCGCGCAGCGTGAAGCGATTCGAGTTGTAGATCGCGCCCGGCTTGAGCGGCTCGCCCGGCATCGCCAGTTCATCGCCGGTGAAGAACACCGCGACGCGCACGCGGCGCACCACGTCCAGCTTCGCCTGGCCGACCGACGCGGCCAGGCCCAGCGCCTGCGGCGTCAGCCGCGTGCCCGCGGGCAGGATCACGCTGCCGGCCTCGATGTCCTCACCCGCGCGCCGGATCCATTCACCGGATTGCGGCACATGGTTGACGATCACGTCCTCGCCTTCCGCCGTGCATTGTTCCTGCATCACGACCGCGTCGGCACCCGGCGGGATCAGGCCGCCGGTGAAGATGCGCGCGGCGGTGCCGGGCTGCAGTTCGGAACCGACATGCCCCGCCGGAATCCGCTGCGACACGCGCAGCCGCGTACCCCCTGCCGGGATGTCGGCGGCGCGCATGGCGTAGCCATCCATCGAAGTGTTGTCCGCCGGCGGCACGCGCAGCGTGCTGGTCACGGGCGCGGCCAGCACGCGGCCGTTGGCGTCAAGCGTGTCGACCTGCTCCGCCTGCGCCAGCGGGCGCGCGGTCGACAGCAGCGCATCGAGCGCCTGGGCCATGGTCAGCATCGGGGGACGGGAAGGTGCTGCGGCTTGGGTCATGGTGCGATGTGCACAGTGTGCGAAGAGGGTTGGCTGCCCATGAAAAACGGCCCGCGTATTGCCTCCACCCATGAGGGGGAAAGCAATACGGGGGCCGAGCATCGGGCCCGCAGCCAGATTGTAGCGAGTTGGCGCGGACACGGCACGCCGCGGTGCCGCAGCGTGCCCATGGCGCCGACGCGCCTACAGGCCGGTGTGGCCGGCGATATAGGCCTTGACCTTGGCGGCGTCGGCCGGCATCACTTCAAAGCGCTGCGGCAGGCTCTCGATGCCTTCGAACCTGGCCGGACGCTCCGGCTCGTGCCCAAGCGCCTCGCGGATGGTGTCGGCGAACTTGGCCGGCAGCGCGGTTTCCAGCACCACCATCGGCACGCCGGCACTGAGATGCTCTCGCGCCACCTTGACGCCATCGGCGGTGTGGGTATCGATGGTGATGCCATAGCGCGACGACATGTCGCGGATGGTCGCCACCCGGTCCTCGTGCGTGCTGCGGCCCGAGACAAAGCCGAACTCGCCGCGGATGCGGTCGAATTCCGGCGTGCCCGACAGGTCGAAGCCGCCCTTCTCGTCCACGTCGCGGAACAGCGCGGCCAGCTTGCCGGCGTCCTGGCCCAGCAGGTCGAACACGAAGCGCTCGAAGTTCGAGGCCTTGGAGATGTCCATGCTCGGGCTGGAGGTGTGGTAGGTCTCGGACGACTTGCGCACGCGGTAGGCGCCGGTGCGGAAGAACTCGTCGAGCACATCGTTCTCATTGGTGGCGACCACCAGCTTGTCGATGGGCAGGCCCATCATGCGCGCGATATGGCCGGCGCAGACATTGCCGAAGTTGCCCGACGGCACACAGAACGACACCTTCTGGCCGGGGCCATCGGTCGCGAGCAGCCAGCCCTTGAAGTAGTACACCACCTGGGCCACCACGCGCGCCCAGTTGATGGAGTTGACCGTGCCGATCTTCTGGCGCGCCTTGAAATCGTGGTCGTTGGAGACGGCCTTGACGATGTCCTGGGCGTCATCGAACACGCCTTCGATGGCGATGTTGAAGATGTTGGGGTCCTGCAGGCTGAACATCTGCGCGGTCTGGAACGCGCTCATCTTGCGGTGCGGGCTCAGCATGAACACGCGGATGCCGCGCTTGCCGCGCATCGCGTATTCGGCGGCGCTGCCGGTGTCGCCGGAGGTGGCGCCGAGGATGTTCAGCTCCTGGCCGGCGCGGGCGAGCGCGTACTCGAACAGGTTGCCGAGCAGCTGCATCGCCATGTCCTTGAAGGCCAGCGTCGGGCCGTTGGACAGGCCCAGCAGTTGCAGCTTCGTGCCGCCCTCTTCGCCCAGCGTGCGCAGCGGCGTGATGTCGGCGGTGTTGTCGCCCTCGCGCGCGTTGCAGTACACCTCGGCGGTGTAGGTCTTGCGCGTCAGCGCGCGCAGGTCCTCGGCGGGAATGTCGTCGCAGAACTTGCGCAGGATTTCATAAGCCAGGTCGGCATATGGCAGCTTGCGCCAGGCCTCCAGCTCGTCGGCCGTGACTTGCGGATACTGTTTCGGCAGGTACAGGCCGCCATCCGGGGCCAGGCCGCCGAGCAGGATCTCGGAGAACGATTGCGGCATGTCATGGCCGCGGGTCGACTGGTATTTCATGTGTGCGGTACGGTAGCTGCGCTTAGTTCAGTTCTTCCATGCGCAGGCGCGTCACGGCGGACAGCACGGTCGGCAGCGCCTCGATCTTGGCGATGGCGGCGTTGACGTGCTTCTCGCGCGTAATGTGCGTCAGGATGATGATGTCGGTCTGCGGCTCGCCTTCGCGCGATTCCTTCTGCAGCATGGCGTCGATCGAGATGCCGCCCTCGGCCAGGATGCGGGTGATCTCGGCCAGCACGCCGGTCTCGTCGGCCACGCGCATGCGCAGGTAGTACGAGCTGTTGATCTCTTCGATCGGCAGCACCGGCACGCTCGACAGCTCGTCCGGCTGGAACGCCAGGTGCGGCACGCGGTGGTTCGGGTCGGCGGTGTGCAGGCGGGTCACGTCGACCAGGTCGGCGATCACGGCCGAGGCGGTCGGCTCGGCGCCGGCGCCCTTGCCGTAGTACAGCGTCGCGCCCACGGCGTCGCCCTGCACCAGCACGGCGTTCATCGCGCCTTCCACGTTGGCGATCAGGCGCGAGGCCGGCACCAGCGTCGGATGCACGCGCAGCTCCACGCCGTCTTCACGGCGGCGCGTGATGCCCAGCAGCTTGATGCGGTAGCCCAGTTCCTCGGCGTACTTGATGTCGGTGGCGGACAGCTTGGTGATGCCTTCCACGTGGGCCTTGTCGAACTGCACCGGCATGCCGAACGCGATCGCGCTCATCAGCGTGACCTTGTGCGCGGCATCGACGCCCTCGATGTCGAACGTGGGATCGGCCTCGGCATAGCCCAGCTGCTGCGCTTCCTTCAGGACCACGTCGAAATCCAGGCCCTTGTCGCGCATCTCGGACAGGATGAAGTTGGTGGTGCCGTTGATGATGCCGGCGATCCACTGGATGCGGTTGGCGGTCAGGCCCTCGCGCAGCGCCTTGATGATGGGGATGCCGCCGGCAACCGCGGCCTCGAAGGCCACGATCACGCCCTTCTTGCGCGCGGCTTCGAAGATCTCGTTGCCATGCACGGCCAGCAGCGCCTTGTTGGCGGTGACCACGTGCTTGCCGTTCTCGATGGCCTTGAGCACCAGTTCGCGCGCCACGCCGTAGCCGCCGATCAGTTCGATGACGATGTCGATGTCGGGGCGGTTGACGACCTCGTTGGCGTCGCTGACGATCTCCACTTCCCCGTTGGTCAGTTCGCGCGCGCGTTCGGTGTTGAGATCGGCCACCACGGCAATCTCGATGCCGCGGCCGGCGCGGCGACGAATTTCTTCCTGGTTGCGCTTGAGCACGTTGAACGTGCCGCTACCGACGGTACCGATGCCGAGCAGGCCAACTTTGATGGGGTTCATGGACAATCTTCTGAGTTGCTAAGGATGGGTTGCGGCGCGGCCCGCGAAATCAGGCCGCTGCCTTGCCGTGGCGTTTTCGGTACGCCTCGAGGAAGCGCGCGATGCGGTTGATGGCCTCGCGCAGGTCTTCCTCGTGCGGCAGGAACACGATGCGGAAATGGTCGGGCTTGGCCCAGTTGAAGCCGGAGCCTTGCACCAGCAGCACCTTGGACTCCTGCAGCAGTTCGTAGATGAACTCCTGGTCGTCCTGCACCGGGTACATCGACAGGTCCAGCTTCGGGAACAGGTACAGCGCTGCCTTGGGCTTGACGCAGGTCACGCCCGGGATCGCGGTGATCAATTCATAGGCCAGGTCGCGCTGGCGGCGCAGGCGCCCGCCTTCCGCAACCAGGTCGTTGATGCTCTGGTAGCCGCCCAGCGCGGTCTGGATCGCCCACTGGCCCGGCACGTTGGCGCACAGGCGCATCGACGACAGCATGTTCAGGCCTTCGATGTAGTCGATGGCCGGGCGCTTGTCGCCCGATACCACCATCCAGCCTGCGCGGTAGCCGCACGAGCGGTAGTTCTTGGACAGGCCGTTGAAGGTCACCGTCAGCACGTCGGTCGACAGCGAGGCGATCGAGGTGTGGGTGACGCCGTCGTACAGGACCTTGTCGTAGATCTCGTCGGCAAAGATGATCAGGCCGTGCTCGCGCGCGATGGAAACGATCTCGAGCAGGAGCTCATCCGAATACAGCGCCCCGGTAGGGTTGTTCGGGTTGATGATGACGATGGCCTTGGTATGCGGCGTGATGCGGGCGCGGATATCGGCCGGATCGGGCATCCACTCGTTGGCCTCGTCGCAGATATAGTGCACCGGCGTGCCGCCCGACAGGCTGACCGCGGCAGTCCACAGCGGGTAGTCGGGCGCCGGCACCAGCACTTCGTCGCCGGTGTTGAGCAGCGCGTTGACCGCCATCACGATCAGCTCGGAGGCGCCGTTGCCGACATAAATATCGTCCAGGCCAACGCCTTCGATATTTTTTTGCTGGGTATAGTGCATGATCGCCTTACGTGCAGCGAAAATGCCCTTGGAATCGGAATAACCTGCCGAATTCGGCAGGTTTCGCATCATGTCCTGCTGAATCTCTTCCGGCGCGTCAAAACCGAATACGGCCAGGTTGCCGATATTCAGCTTGATGATCTTGTGCCCTTCTTCCTCCATCTGCTTGGCCTTTTCCAGCACCGGACCGCGGATGTCGTAGCAAACGTTATTGAGTTTGTTGGATTTCTGGATGGGTTTCACGGCAATGTCGGGGCAGGCTGTCGGGCAGGGATAGTGTGCCGCGTCGGCGGCACCGGGCAGAATATCTGGCTAAATCTGAACGAACGCGGAGGCACCGTCCGCTGCAATGCAACGCGGACGTGGCCCGGGCGTGGCAAACAGGGAGGCAAAAGCTATAATTTATCGGATTATGACAGACTTCGGCAGGGATTCTTGCATTGCAGCGTACGCCAGCGGCGCGTACGGCAAGCGACTGCGGGCCAGTGCCCGCCCCTGCGCCTGTCCTGCCCGTCACACCACGACCGCCCGCGCTGTCGGCCACCCGCCCCATGGGCCGGCCAGGCAACCGGCGGCGGTCGCCGCAGAGGCCCCAAGTGAAACTCCACGCCGACCAGACCCCGTCGCTGAATACCGTCACGGCCTATGGGCCTGACTACATCGAGATCAACCTCGTCCGCCACACCACCTCGATCCTGGTCATGCCGGAAGGCGAGATCCGGCCCTGGCCGGTGAGCCGCTTCGAAGACCTGGAGCCGGTTCATTTCGAGCAACTGGCCGAACTCGGGCCCGAAGTCGTGCTGCTCGGCACAGGCTCCCGCCTGCGCTTCCCGCATCCGCGCCTGACCGCGTCGCTGTCGCGCCGCCATGTGGGCGTCGACGCGATGGACATGCAGGCCGCCTGCCGCACCTACAACATCCTGATGGCCGAGGGCCGCAAGGTGGCTGCGGTGCTGCTGCTCGAACCGGCTGCCGACGCTGCCTGACGCCGAAGCAGGATCGCCCGGCGCCCACGCAAGTTGAGCCCACGCCACGCTTGAAGTCCGGGTGCGCGCCCCAATCTGCTCCCGCTAAGGTGGCAGCACCCCCTTCCCGAATCACCCTGCCCCTTGCCCAGGAGCCACAAGAATGACGATCAGTCTCAACAAGGCCGTACCCGACTTCAGCGCGCCGATGACCGGCGACGCTACCTTCCGCCTTGCCGACTTCCGCGGCAAGACGGTGGTGCTGTACTTCTACCCGAAGGACAACACGCCGGGTTGCACCACGGAGGCCATGAACTTCCGCGACCAGTATGACGATTTCACCAAGGCTGGCGTGCAGGTCTTCGGCATCTCGCGCGACAGCATCCGCTCGCACGAGAACTTCAAGGCCAAGCTCGAGCTGCCGTTCGAACTGATCTCCGATGCCGACGAAGCGGTGTGCTCGCTGTTCGATGTCATCAAGATGAAAAAGCTTTATGGCAAGGAGTACCGCGGCATCGAGCGCAGCACCTTTGTCATCGACGGCAAGGGCATCCTGCGGCACGAGCTGCGCGGCATCAAGGTGCCGAACCATGTCGACGAAGTCCTGGAACTGGTGCGCGCCATCTGAGGTCTTGCGCGTTTTTGCGTGCCCGCGACACAGCGTACAGCCGGCGCCGCAAAGGGTTGGCAAACCCAATTGCCAAACCCGGGGCCTTCGGATACATTGGCCCGTAATGAGTTCAGATTCCGGATGCCACGCTGATTCGACTTCCCGGCCCAGGCGGTTCGCGCCACAGGCCGGTCGCGGACCTGCCGTGCCGCCGGTCCGCAAAGAAGCCGCCAACCCTGTTATGCAGGCATGGCGGCTTTTTTGTTTGCGCTCATGCCTGTCCGCGCCGGGCGCCTCGCGCATGCATGCCCCGGTCCCTGGCCACGACGCAGTTGCGCGTCGCGGCACGGACGCCTTAGCCCCTCTCTCGTCCCCCTGAAAGGAAAGCCAAGCATGCCGCTGCCTACCATGCCCGCCAAGCCTGCCCAATTGCTGGACCCGAGCGAATTCGCTCCGGTCTCCGCGGTGCCCAAGGCCAAGTCCGCCACACAGTCGAAGAAACCTGTGCCGGCACTCGAGCGCGTGGCATTGCTGGAAACCGGCGAGGCCAAGGCGCCTGCCGTGAAGGCACGCGCCGCCGGTGGTACCCGCGCCCGCAGCACCGAAACCCCGGCCGGGCCCACGCCCACGGCCAGCGCCCCGCCGGTCAGCCTGGTCAAGCCCGTGGCCGGCACCTCGCGCCGCGCGCGCAAGGCCGAAGGCCCGAGCAAGCTGTTCGTGCTCGACACCAACGTGCTGATGCACGACCCGACCTCGCTCTTCCGCTTCGAGGAACACGACATCTATCTGCCGATGATGACGCTCGAAGAACTGGACAACCACAAGAAGGGCATGAGCGAAGTCGCGCGCAACGCGCGCATGGTCAGCCGCACGCTCGATTCGCTGGTGGGCGGCACCGACGGCGTACTCGACGAAGGCTTGCCGCTGGAAAAGCTTGGCAACCGCGACGCGCAGGGCAAGCTGTTCTTCCAGACGCGGCTGAACGATATCAAGCTGCCCGAGGGCCTGCCGCAGGGCAAGGCCGACAACCAGATCCTGGGCGTGGTCAGCGCGTTGCAGCAGCAATACCCCGAGCGCCAGGTCGTGCTGGTGTCCAAAGACATCAACATGCGCATCAAGGCGCGCGCACTCGGCCTGCCGGCGGAGGACTACTACAACGACCAGGTCCTGGAAGACAAGGACCTGCTCTACGCCGGCGTGATGCAGTTGCCCAGCGAGTTCTGGGCCAGGCACGGCAAGGGCGTGGAAAGCTGGCAGGATCCCAAGTCCGGCGCAATGTTCTACCGCCTGACCGGCCCGCTGGTGCCCTCTTTCCTGGTCAACCAGTTTGTCTACCTGGAACCGGTCGACGGCAGCCTGCCTCTGTATGCGCAGGTCAAGGAAATCAACGGCAAGACCGCGCTGCTGCAGACGCTCAAGGACTACACGCACCACAAGAACAATGTGTGGAGCGTGACCGCGCGCAACCGCGAGCAGAACTTCGCGCTCAACCTGCTGATGAATCCGGATATCGACTTCGTCACGCTGCTGGGCCAGGCCGGTACCGGCAAGACGCTGCTGGCACTGGCGGCTGGGCTGGAGCAGGTGCTCGACCAGAAGCTCTACAACGAGATCATCGTCACCCGCGCCACCGTGCCGGTCGGCGAGGACATCGGCTTTCTGCCCGGGACCGAGGAAGAGAAGATGCAGCCGTGGATGGGCGCATTCGACGACAACCTCGAAGTGCTGCAGAAGAGCGATGACAGCGCCGGCGACTGGGGCCGCGCCGCCACGCAGGAGCTGATCCGCTCGCGCATCAAGGTCAAGAGCATGAACTTCATGCGCGGCCGCACCTTCGTCAACAAGTTCGTCATCATCGACGAGGCGCAGAACCTGACGCCAAAGCAGATGAAGACGCTGGTGACGCGCGCGGGCCCCGGTACCAAGATCATCTGCCTGGGCAATATCGCGCAGATCGACACGCCGTACCTGACCGAAGGTTCGTCCGGCCTGACCTACGTGGTGGACCGCTTCAAGGGCTGGAGCCACAGCGGGCATATCACACTGGCGCGCGGCGAGCGCTCGCGCCTGGCCGACCACGCCGGCGACGTACTCTGACGCGGGCGGCAGCCCGGGCGCCCTGCCTTGCAGGCGGGCGCCCGGATCCGCTGTCGTGAGCGGCAAGCGCAATGCGGCTATGATGTCCGCACGTCCGCTTGTTGTCCCGCATCCCCACTGGAGGCGTGTCGATGAACCAACAGCATCTCCGCCTGGCCGCGCTGATTGGCGCTGCCATGGCCCTGGCCTGCCCGCTCCAGGCGCGCGCCGCGGCTGACGACCTGGTGATCCGCACCATGGGCCCGGTCAGCTATGTCTGTGGCGGAGTCGCCGAAGACGAGCGCCAGGCGCTTGCCGCGCGCGAGAAGGATTTCAATATCGGTATCCTGTTCACGCAGGGCGCCGCGGGCGAGTTCCTGTCCGACGTCGCGGTCAAGCTGGTACGCGACGAACAGGAGGTCGCAACCTTTCGCGCCGCCGGCCCCCGCTGCCTGATACGTGCGCCAGAAGGCAGCTACAATATCGAAGCCAGTTACAAGGGCCAGCCCAAGTCGATCAAGGTCAGCACCGGCACGCGCAACGCCCAGCTACGCTGGTAGCGGCAAGGTTTCCGGTGCGCCGGCAGGCCGGCGACCGGAATCCAGCGATGCCATTGCGCCGTACCCATAGTTCTTCCAGTCCTCCCGCCCCGCCGGGGCCGCTCGCCAGGGCCGGCCTGCCGCTGCTCTGTGCCACCGCACTGCTGCTCGCGGCGTGCGCCAGTTCCCCACCCTCTCGCCATGGCAGCTTGCCGCGCACGCCCGGCAAGCCCATGGTCGATCCCAGCGCCGGGCTGGAGGAGATCTCGATCCAGGCGATGTCGCTGGTCGGCACGCCGTACCGCTACGGCGGCAACACGCCGGATGCCGGCTTCGATTGCAGCGGGTTGGTGCGCTATGTGATATCCCGTGCCGCCAACGTCAACCTGCCGCGCACCACCGAAGCCATGGGCACCCGTGGCACCACGCTCGACCGCAGCGAAGTCGCCTCGGGCGACCTGGTGTTCTTCAACACTACCGGACGCGCCAACTCGCATGTCGGCATCTACGTCGGCCAGAACCGCTTTGTCCATGCGCCATCGTCCGGCGGCACCGTGCGGCTGGAGGACATGGGCAAGCCCTATTGGGCCTCGCGCTACAACGGCGCACGGCGGGTGGTTTCAGGCGCGATCAACCTGCCTGCGCCAGCCACACCGGTCCCTGCGCCGGCGCCGCTGGTACCGGAACCGGCCCCGCTGCCCGACGACGATGATCCCATCGCCGCCTTCGCCAACCGCTGAGCGCCTGGCACGCGGGCAAACAAAAAGCCAGGCAGCTGCCTGGCTTTTTGCATGAGCGGCCAATCCCGCGTTACAGGATATGGCGCCCGATCCACCATGCGATCGCCGCCATGAAGGCCGATGCCGGAATCGTCAGCACCCAGGCCCACACGATGTTGCCGGCCACGCCCCAGCGCACCGCGGACATCTTCTGCGCCGAGCCGACGCCGACGATAGCTCCCGTGATCGTATGCGTGGTCGATACCGGCACACCCAGCGCCGAGGCAAAGAACAGCGTCAGCGCCCCGCCGGTCTCGGCACAGAAGCCGCCCACCGGTTTGAGCTTGGTGATCTTCTGTCCCATGGTGCGCACGATGCGCCAGCCGCCGAACAGCGTGCCCATGCCGATGGCCACATAGCAGCTCACGATCACCCACGTCGGCGGCTGGCCGCCGGCCATCACGTGGCCACTGGCGATCAGCAGCATCCAGATGATGCCAATGGTCTTCTGCGCGTCATTGCCGCCATGGCCCAGGCTGTACAGCGAGGCCGACACCAGCTGCAGCCTGCGGAACCAGCGGTCCACCCGCGACGGCGGCGTGCGGAAGAAGGTCCAGCCCACCATCACCATCATGATCGAGCCGAGCAGGAAACCCAGGAACGGCGAGATCAGGATAAAGGCCACGGTCTTCAGCAGACCGCTGCCGACCAGCGCACCGGTGCCGGCCTTGGCCACCGCCGCGCCCACCAGCCCGCCGATCAGTGCGTGCGATGACGACGACGGGATGCCGTAGTACCAGGTAATGACGTTCCAGGCGATCGCGCCCACCAGGGCGCCGAAGATTACGTAGTGGTCGACGATCCCGACATCGATGGTGCCGGTGCCCACGGTAGCCGCCACCTTCAGGTGAAAGACGAAGATTGCGACGACGTTGCACATCGCCGCCATCGCAACCGCATGGTGCGGCTTGAGCACGCCGGTGGACACCACCGTGGCGATCGAGTTGGCCGCGTCATGGAAGCCGTTCATGAAGTCGAACAGCAGCGCGAGCGCCACCAGCAGGGCAATCACCCACAGGCTCATTTGAATGGTCTGCATGCCGATTGCCGCCTCAGGCGTTTTCCAGGACGATGCCTTCGATGATGTTGGCGACGTCCTCGCACTTGTCGGTGATCGTCTCGAGCTGCTCGTAGATGGCCTTCAGCTTGATCAGGCGCTTCACGTCGGTCTCGTCGCGGAACAACTTCGACATCGCCGAGCGCATCACGCGGTCGGCCTCGGACTCGAGCTGGTCGATCTGCTGGGCGGTCTTCAGGATGGTGCTGGCGTTCCCCATGTCCTCGAGCAGGCCCACCGCGATCTTGACCTGATCGCAGCACTGCACGCAGATCGCGGCCAGGCGCAACGCCTCTTCGGTCAGGTTGGTCACGTCGTACAGCGAGATGGTCTCGGCCACGTCTTCCATCAGGTCCAGGATGTCATCCATGGTCGTGATGAGCTTGTGGATCTCGTCGCGGTCCAGCGGCGTGATGAAGGTCTTGTGCAGCAGGTCGATGGTGTCGTGCGTGATCCGGTCGGCCTTCTTCTCGGTGGCCTGGACGCGGCGGGCATGCGCCTCGGCATTGGGCAGGTCGTTGACCAGGGCCTGGAGCTCGTGGGCGGCGGTCACCGCGCAGTCGGCGTGCTGGTTGAAATATTCGAAGAACTTGCCCTCGGTGGGCATGAATCGGCCGAACATGGAATGTTCCTTAAGGCGGCGCGAGTAGCGCTGCTGATGTGTTGCAGATGGATTGAACGCGAAGCACGACAGCCGCCGGGTGGGCGGCTGTCATCAAAGCGCAATATTTTACAGGGTTACGCGGACATTGCCCGCCGATTCGGCACAAACGAGACGGCCCGCGGCGCGATCCCGCAGGAAGGCTTGACTTCGTCAGGTGTCGTTGTCGAAGAACGCCGGGCCGCCAGTGAAGTTGTCGAACTTGGTGAACTGGCCCAGGAAAGTCAGCCGCACCGTGCCGATCGGACCGTTACGCTGCTTGCCGATAATGATTTCGGAGGTGCCCTTGTCCTGCGAATCGGGGTTGTAGACCTCGTCGCGATAGATGAACAGGATCACGTCGGCATCCTGTTCGATAGCGCCGGATTCGCGCAGGTCGGACATCACCGGACGTTTGTTGGGGCGCTGTTCCAGGCTTCGGTTCAGCTGCGACAGCGCGATCACCGGGCAGTTGAGTTCCTTGGCCAGCCCCTTCAGCGAACGGGAAATTTCTGAAATTTCCGTCGCGCGGTTCTCACCGCCGCCGGAGCCGGACATCAGCTGCAGGTAGTCGATGATGATCAGGCCGAGCTGCCCGCACTGGCGCGCCAGGCGGCGCGAGCGTGCACGTAGTTCCATCGGATTCAGCGCCGGGGTCTCATCGATGAACAGCTGTGCATCGTTCATGCGCTGGATGGCATGCGTCAGGCGTGGCCAGTCTTCATCCAGCAGGCGGCCGGTACGGAGCCGGTGCTGGTCCAGCCGGCCGACCGAGCCCAGCATACGCATGGCCAGCTGCGTGCCGGCCATTTCCATCGAGAACACCGCCACCGGCAGGCCCTGCTCCACCGCCACATGCTCGCCGATGTTCAGCGAGAACGCGGTCTTACCCATCGAGGGGCGGCCCGCCACGATGATCAGGTCGCCGCCCTGCATGCCGCTGGTCATCCGGTCCAGGTCCACGAAGCCCGTGGGCACGCCGGTCACGTCGCTGGTGCTGTCGCGATGGTAAAGCTCGTCGATGCGCTCCACCACCTGCGTCAGCAGCGGCTGGATTTCCTGGAAGCCGGCCTGGCCGCGCGCGCCCTCTTCGGCAATCGCAAACACCTTGGATTCGGCTTCGTCCAGCAGCTCGCGGACTTCCCGCCCCTTGGGCGCGAAGGCGGCCGAGGCGATGTCGTCGGCCACGGTGACCAGCTTGCGCAGCACCGCACGCTCCCGCACGATCTCCGCGTAGCGGCGGATATTGGCCGCGCTGGGCGTGTTCTGTGCCAGCGAATTCAGGTACGCCAGCCCGCCAACTTCCTCGGCCTTGCCCGCAACCTGCAGCATTTCGTAGACCGTGATCACGTCGGCCGGCTTGGTGGCCGAGATCAACCGGGCGATGCTCTGGAAGATCATCCGGTGGTCGAAGCGGTAGAAATCCGCCTCCGAAAGGAAGTCCGCAATGCGGTCCCAGGCGGCATTGTCCAGCAGCAGGCCACCGAGCACCGACTGCTCGGCTTCAATGGAATGCGGCGGGACCTTGAGGTTATCGAGTTGGGGGTCGGCGACGGGCGCGTTCATGGGGAGGGATTATAAGGCGTGACGCGGCTGGAGGACGCACTACACCGGACATTTGCACGACACCCGCCAGCCAGCGCAAGCGGGCAACAAAAAAAGGCAGGAGCCAGGGCTCCTGCCTTTTCTGCTTGCAGTGCTTCGGGGCGGCGCCGCAGCGCGGCGTCGCTGCGCCGGTCTTAGACCTGCTCGCCCAGCACCGACACGGTCACGTCGACCACGACGTCGGTGTGCAGCGCGACGCTGATCGGGTGGTCGCCCACCATCTTCAGCGGGCCGTTCGGCAGGCGAACCTGAGCCTTCTCGACCTTGAAGCCTTGGCCTTCCAGGGCCACGGCGATGTCGGCGTTGGTGACCGAGCCGAACAGACGGCCGTCAACACCCGACTTCTGGCTGATCTGGACGGTCAGGCCGTTCAGCTTCTCGCCTTCAGCTTGCGCGGCGGCCAGCTTCTCGGCAGCGGCCTTTTCCAGCTCGGCGCGCTTGACTTCGAATTCGCCGATCGCGGTTTGCGTGGCGCGGCGCGCCTTCTTCGACGGGATCAGGAAGTTACGGGCGTAACCGTCCTTGACCTTGACGATGTCACCCAGGTTGCCCAGGTTGATGACTTTTTCCAGCAGAATGACTTGCATCGTGTTCTCTCCGTTACGGACCTAGGGCCTATCAGTTCTTGTGCAGGTCGGTGTACGGCATCAGCGCGAGGAAACGCGCGCGCTTGATGGCCGTATCCAGCTGACGCTGATAGTGAGCCTTGGTACCGGTCAGGCGGGCCGGCGTGATCTTGCCGTTGTCGCCGATGAAGTCCTTCAGGGTGTCCAGATCCTTGTAGTCGATCTGTTCCACGCCAGCCACGGTGAAGCGGCAGAAGCGCTTGCGCTTGAACAGCGGGTTCTGTTGCTGGAAGCGCTTCTTGTTCTTGTTGTCACGTTTGATGAATGCCATGATTCAATCCTTTGCGAATGCTTTACATCCGGTGATGTGAAAGACGAGAGCCTTGCTGTTGCGGTGCCTGCGGGCGAGGAATCCTTCGCAGTCGAGCAGCGTGCCGAGCGGCAATCGCTCAAGCCGCTGGCCGACCGGCCCGATCCCCATCGCTGCAATGGCAAACTCGACCTGGCGCGGCGTTTCTGCCTCGACTGCCTCGCCGCTGTACTGCAAGATGCAGTTCACGACGGGCACCCCGGCCGGGGTATAGCGCAGGGCATCGCGTTCCGCCAGGGTGGCGGCAAGCCGAAGCTGGTTCAACGCGGGGCCTCTTGCTGTTTGCCATTCGTGCTGCCGCGGCCGACGCTGTCAGCCAGGGCTCGCACCGCAGTCCGCACTCAGGCGGCCTGGCCTTCGGTGGTCGTTTGCGCGGCCTTGCGGGCTTCTTCGCGCTGCACTTCCTTCATCATCGGCGAAGGAGCGGTTTCAGCCTTCTTGGTCTGCACGATCAGGTGGCGCAGCACGGCATCGTTGAACTTGAACGCGTGTTCCAGTTCAGCCAGCGTGTCCTTGCCGCATTCGATGTTCAGGCAAACGTAGTGAGCCTTGGCCAGCTTCTGGATCATGTAGGCCATCTGGCGACGGCCCCAGTCTTCCACGCGGTGAACGTTGCCGTTCTGCGAGGTCACGAGCTGCTTGTAGCGCTCGATCATGGCCGGCACTTGTTCGCTCTGGTCCGGGTGGACGATGAAGACGATTTCGTAATGACGCATTGACGCTCCTTTTGGGATTAGCCACCCGGGCGTCACGAGTCCGGTGTGGCAAGGTTGAATAGCCTTAAATTATAGCCCGGTGCCAGCCGGCCGCGCAAGTGGCAAGGCTGCCTCAGGCCTTGGCAAAGGCTGCCTGCAGGCGCACGGGATCCTGCGCCAGCGCGGGATCGGCCGCAAGCGCCAGTGTCAGCAACACCCTCGCCTTGTAAGGATTCAGATCTGCGGCAGAGACGAAAACGCCATCGGACGGGCTCGGGTGCGCCGGGATCGCCACATGGCCGGCGCCGGTGCGCGAACTGCGCACCACCGCCACGCCAGCCGCGGCCGCATCCACCAGGGCCTCCGCCAGCGCTTCATGGATGGAACCATTGCCGGCGGCGGCCACCACCAGGCCCGCCACGCCAGCCTTCACCAGCGCATCGACGGCGATCCGTCCCGGCTGTGCGTAGCTCGCCACGATCTCGACCACCGGCCATGCGCGCGGCATCGGCCCGATCGCCCATGCCTGCCGCGGCGTGCGCCCAAAGCGCACGTAGTCGTCCTGCACCATCCCGAGCGGCCCGCATTGGGACACGAAGGCGTCCACCGCCGAGGTATGCGCCTTGGCCACATCGCGCGCCGCGTGGATCTGCTGGTTCAGCACCACCAGGACGCCCTTGCCGCGCGCATCCGGATGCGCCGCCACCCGTACCGCGTCAAGCAGGTTGAGCGGCCCGTCGGCGGACAGCGAGGTGGAGGGCCGCATCGCCGCCGTCATCACCACCGGGACCGGGCACGCCTGGGTCAGGTGCAGCGCCATCGCCGTTTCTTCCAGCGTATCGGTGCCGTGCGTGATCACGATGCCCGCCACATCCGCCTGCGCCGACCAGTGCTCGACGCGAGCCGCCAGCGCGGCCCACAGCGCGAAGGTCATGTCCTTGCTGTCGACCTGCGCCACCTGCTCGGCTTCGATCCGCGCCACCGACTTCAGCGCCGGCACCGCCGCCAGCAACGACGACACGGGCACCGTGGCCGCCTGGTAGTGCGCGCTGCTGGCGGGGTTGCCGGAAGCGCCGGCAATGGTGCCGCCGGTAGCCAGTACAACGATGCGAGGCAATTGGGTCATGGGTGCTGGGGCTCAGGAAACAGAAAGAGGAAGGGAACGCATGCGCCGGGCAATCGAATCGCGATTGTAATGGCGGACTTCCGCCAGCATGGCGCGCGCCGATGCCGATCGGTTCACGCGCGCCACCAAAAATTCTGCTTGCGCTGAAGCCGATACTGTATAAAATCACAGCATACTGTTTAAACATACAGTGCCCGGCCCGCCGGATGCAGGATTTCGGGGACAGCCCAGCCCGTTGGGAAGCCCATCCATCCCCTGCCCCAGCGCGCCTGCACGGAACGGCGATCCCATGGCGACCCTGACACCCCGGCAGCAGCAGATTTTCGATCTGATCCGCAATACGATCCGCCGTACCGGCTTCCCGCCCACGCGCGCCGAGATTGCTGCCGAGTTCGGCTTTTCCTCGCCAAATGCCGCGGAAGAACACCTGCGCGCGCTGGCTCGCAAAGGCGTGATCGAGTTGACGCCGGGCGCCTCGCGCGGCATCCGCCTGAAGGTGTCGCGCAGCGATTCGGAAATGCCGGACCAGTTCTCGCTGCCCATTCCCGGCGTGTTGCAACTGACGTTGCCGTTGGTTGGCCGCGTTGCCGCCGGCAGCCCCATCCTTGCCGCCGAGCATATCGACCGCCAGTACCAGGTCGACGCCTCGGTCTTCGATGAACGCCCCGACTACCTGCTGCGCGTGCGCGGCCTGAGCATGCGCGACGCCGGTATTCTCGACGGCGACCTGCTCGCCGTGCGCCGCGCCAGCGAAGCGCCCAACGGCAAGATCGTGGTGGCACGACTCGGCGACGATGTCACGGTCAAGCGCCTGCAGCGGCGCGGCGGCCATATCGAGCTGATCGCGGAAAACCCGGACTTCGCCAACATCATCGTTGAACCCGGGCGTGAAGAGTTTTCGCTGGAAGGCATCGCGGTCGGCCTGATCCGATCCTCCGGCTTCTAGCCGGGCACGGCAGGCCTTGCGCCTGCACGGACCCACCCGCTTCCATTGCTTTGCAGACGCCGCCCGGCTTGCCGGGTGTTGACCCCGCTTTTGCCCAAGAAAGAGGTGCAACCATGCCGCAAACCCACCACGTCGCCACCCGCCGCCCGGTCAAGCCGGTACCGTTCCGCCAGTGCAAGGGCGTACGCGTCTATCAGGGCGCGCAGCGCCGGACCATGGTAGGCAGCATGGCCGCTATCTGCAGGATGCTTGAACTGGAAACCACGAACAAGCTGGCCATTTGAAGCTGGAGCAGCCTCACTCGCTGGCCTGCGCCCCGCCCTGAATCAGCTACGCGCGCACGCCTTGGTTTCCGTTTCCAATTCTTCCGGCGTCATCTGCGGAAACCACGTATTGGTCTTGCGCAGCTCGACGGCCGTGCCATCCGGCCTGGCCGTCAGCGAGATCAGGTAAGCATACGCAAACTCGCCGCTGCCGTTTGGCTGCCCGATCCGGATTTCTGTCTGGTTCTTTGCCGGCAGGTTGACGACCGTGGCCTCATCGCCGAGATTGTTGCGCAGGCATTTGGCAACGTCAGCCATTCTTGCCGGCGTGAACAAGCGCATCGGCGGACGCGCGCGAATGTCTTTTTCCGACGTGCCAGTGGCACACCCCGCCATCATCGCGGCCATTGCCACGCCAACGCCCATTACCGCTGCTCGAAGGAACATACGAACCCTTTGGAATTCGACCCACAAAGTAAAACAGCGCCTTCACAGGCGCTGTTTTACTTGGCAACTTGGGGTGGCTGATGGGACTCGAACCCACGACGACAGGAATCACAATCCTGGACTCTACCAACTGAGCTACAGCCACCGTAGAGGTCATCAGCGAAGTGCTGATCGACGAAAACCAAGATTATACAAACACTTTTCCAAGATGGCTAGTATCCCGCACAAATTTTTTCGAGGTTTGCATCACGCCTTGCGCGGCTGCCACTTGGCCTCCAGCAATACTGCCTGCTTGATGGCGGCAATGGTCTCCGCCTCGGTGTCGAAGTGACCCAGCAGCCGGCGTGACTTGCCGTTGAAAACGGCTTCCTGCAGTGCCCTACCCGCGGCTTCGGAAGTACCGTGATGCCAGCAGTAGCGCGCCGTCCATTTGCCATCCTGCAGTTGTTCGGCGACCCAGACCAGCCTGAAGTCCTCAAACACCTCGCCGAATGATCCTTCGTTGTTTGCGTTCGCTTTGTCCACGCTTTCTGCCGTTCATTCGCCTGCGGCGATGCGAAGAATCGTAGCATGCAGGCCGGTTGCCAGACATGGGCGCGGAATGCGGGCGCGAAGGCCTTTGCGGCAAGCCACCAATCCGCTGGCGATATGGCGCGCACAGCCCCCACCTCTGCAGGGTTCTTGGCGGACGTGCGCACAGCGATACTCCGTTCCGAGGGACATTGACCCCCCTCGATCTTCCTGACAGGCGGCCCGTCCCCTCGGGCTGCCTGCCTCTTTTACCTTCCGCATCATTCGGTTTGGCAATGCCAGGTTCCCTGGAACCTGGCGCATTGGCCGTGGCCCAATCATCTTCAGGAAGATTGCGAGGAAGGAACATGCGAACAATGCTTGAACGTCTTGCGGGAGCCTTGTCGCTACTGGGAATGGTGGCGGCCCTGGCGGGCTGTGCTGGCGGCGGTGCCGATGGGCGGGAGTCGGGGGTCACGGCCTACGGGACGCTGGACGTGGGCATCAGCCATACGTCGCGATAGCCCTACCGCCGCAAGCGTGACCGATGGAACTCTTTTCCATGCCGCCCGGTCAAATTCGCTCGAATGGCGCAATCGCAAAAGGCCAAAAAAAGAGTCCGCAGCGCGGACTCTTAACTTTAGCGATCTCAAATGCCCTGAAGGCCGTTGCAATGTAACTGTCATCAGGACTTTGCACCATTCGGGTAAACGAAGAGCGCCGGACGCGCCGACAAAAAAAGCCCGCCGAAGCGGGCCGAATAATCAGTTGAAGAAAGCCCTGTATTCGAGGGCAGGCACAGTGTAAAAAAGTGCCCTGCCTCGGCGAATTAGGGGAATCCCTTTGAATCGCTTGGAATCCCTTTACGGGCGCCGGTTTCCGGGCGATCGGGCTGAGCAAGTGCGGCACGCGCTACCCTTGCGAATCGATGCATAAGTTGGCGATTCGGTGTTAGAGCAAGAGTTCAAGCGCTCCATAACGGCGTGATGCGCAATCGTTCAGCGCGAATCGCCTTATGCCGCCAGCGGCTCTGATGCCAGGGGATGCAGGTGTGTACGCGCCTCGGCAAACAGTGCATCCACATCGGCGCGAGTGCGCGCGGCATGCATGCGCTTCGCATCGGACAGCACGCGGCGCCAGCCTCGTCCTCCCGCAACCCCGCGGTACAGCCCCAGCATATGCCGAGTGACTGCGCCCATATACCCGCCGCGTTCGACCATGTCGCCGATATAACCCTGCATCGCCTGCTCTACATCCAGCCGCGACCGCACTGGTGCCTCGGCGTCGCCATAGAATCGCACGTCCATTTCCGCCAGCACATAGGGCTGGTGATATGCCTCGCGGCCAATCATCACGCCGTCGATGTGCCGCAGATGCTGTGCCATCTCGTCATAGGTGACGATGCCGCCATTGATCAGTATCTCCAGCTGCGGAAATTCCTGTTTCAGCTGGTACGCCACTTCATAGCGCAGCGGCGGGATCTCGCGGTTTTCCTTTGGGCTCAGGCCTTTCAAGATGGCATTGCGCGCATGAACGATAAATGTTTCGCAGCCCGCCTCAGCGACCGTGCCGACAAAATCACGCACGAAATCGTAGTGCTCGACGGTATCGATGCCGATACGGTGCTTCACCGTCACCGGGATGCTTACCGCATCGCGCATCGCCTTCACGCAATCGGCAACCAGTTCGGGCTCCGCCATCAGGCAGGCGCCGAAGGCACCGCGCTGCACGCGCTCGGACGGGCAGCCGCAATTCAGGTTGATCTCCTTGTAGCCCCATTGCTCGCCCAACCTTGCCGCCGCGGCCAGGTCCGCGGGCTCACTGCCACCCAGCTGCAGCGCGACGGGCTGCTCAGCCGCATCGAAGTCCAGGTGGCGCGGCACGTCGCCATGCAGCAGCGCGCCGGTGGTCACCATCTCGGTATACAGCCAGGTATGGCGACTGAGCTGGCGGTGGAAGGTGCGGCAATGACGATCAGTCCAATCCATCATTGGCGCCACGGATACGCGGCGCGGACTTGCCGCGGCAGGTTTACCTTGAAAATGGGTCATTTGGGAACGGATCGGCACGGCCAATCCTCATGCTGCTCGCAGATATCAACGGCGCCCGGTGGAATTCCCATGCGCCGGGGGCGCCGCACACAATGCAGCCTCAGCAGTATCGCGGCTTCGGGAGGCGCATGAGTTTACCACCCTGGCAGATCTTTCGCCTGAGACGCTGCCCGCACGGCGAAAACCTCGCCGGTCCTTGCCGTGAACCACCGGCAATTGCCGGGCGCGGGCGCGCCGCGCCTCATCGTGTGGCTGCAGTCTTGTCGATCCACATGGCGAAGGCGGTCAGGAACTTGTCGAGGAAGCCCCGCGTGGATTCGCTGGCAATGCCGCCCTGCTCGTCGAATAGCTTGTCGACGCCGCCGATATAGGCCTCGGGCTGCTGCAGGAGCGGAACATTGAGGAACACCATCGACTGCCGCAGGTGATGGTTGGCGCCGAAGCCACCGACGGCTCCCGGCGAGGCACTGACGATGGCGGCAGGCTTGCCGTCCCAGACGCTGCTGCCATAGGGACGCGAGCCCACGTCGATGGCGTTCTTCAGCGGTGCGGGAACCGAGCGGTTGTACTCAGGCGTGACGAACAGCACCGCATCGGCGCGGCGCACGCGGTCGCGGAAAGCGGCCCAGGTCTGGGGCGGCTTGTCGTCCAGGTCCTGGTTGTAGAGCTGCAGTTCGCCGATCTCGAGGATCTCCAGCTTGAGTTGTGCCGGTGCCTGCGCGATCAGCGCCTTGGCCAGCTTGCGGTTATACGACTCCTTGCGCAGGCTTCCCACCAGTACAACGACATCACGAGGATTGCTCATCACGGCTCCTTTGTCTGTGTGGACGCTTGAAGCGGGCGGCGCAGGCGCCATGATTGGCATCGCTGCCCGCGCCGGTCCAGCCACCACTCTACCCGAGTCGCGACTGGCCTGCCGTGAGGCGAGCGGCGCGCGCGGCCGCCTGGCAGTGGCAACGGGCTGATCAGGCGCCCTTGCCCAGCGCGGCGAGCGGATGGTCTTCCATACGCCACGGGCTGTCGAAGAACGACTGGACTGTCTCGCGACCAACCTCATCCAGCCGGGCATGCTGCCAGCGCGGCTTGTGGTCCTTGTCGATCGCCAGGGCGCGGATGCCCTCGACGCCGTCGCCCTTGCGGAACACGTAGTACATCATGTCCAGCTCCATGCGCAGCTCGTCTTCGAGCGACATGCCGCGCGCGCGGCGGATCTGCTCCAGCGACACGCACAGCATCAGCGGCGAGCGGCTGCGCAGCATGGCAGCGGTCTGCGCGGCCCAGTCGCCCGGCGCGTCGCTGACGGCGGCCAGGATATCCTGCGCGGTATTGCCGGCGAACAGCGCGTCGATCTGTGCGGACAGGCCCGCCAGCGTGCTTTGCGCGGGCAGGCAGTCAGCGCGGTGCGGCGCAGTGAAGCCATCGATATGCGCGAGGACGGCATCGCCGGCGGCAAACTGCTGCGCGCGCAGCGAATCGATCAGCTCGGCCAGCCGGTTGCCTGGCAGGTAGGCATCGGCCAGTCCTGCATACAGCGCATCGGCCGCGCTGATCGCGGTGCCGGTCAGCCCCAGGTATTCGCCGATATGGCCCGGCGTGCGTGCCAGGAACCAGCCACCGCCGACATCGGGGAACAGGCCGATATTGGTTTCGGGCATGGCCATCCTGGTGCGCTCGGTAACCAGGCGCAGCCGGGCGCCTTGCGAAATGCCCATGCCGCCGCCCATCACCACGCCGTCCATCAGCGCGATATAAGGCTTGGCGTAGCGGTGGATCAGGAAATTGAGCGCGTATTCCTCGACAAAGAACTGGTCGAGCAGCGGATCGCCTTCATGCGCCGCCTTGTGGAAGTAGCGGATATCGCCACCGGCGCAGAATGCCTTGCCGCCGGCACCGGAGACCACCACCGCCACCACTTCGGGCGCCGAAGCCCACGCCTGCAGCGCCTGTGTCATGGCGCGGATCATGTCCAGCGACAGCGCGTTGAGCGCCTGCGGGCGATTCAGCGTCAGGTATCCGATGCCACCGTGGACTTCGGTCGTGACGAATTCAGTCATGTCTTGCTCCTCCAATGCAACGGGTGATTTTACGCCAGCCGCACCGGCGGGGCGTACCCCATGGGCAGCTTTCGGCGCATGCACGAGCATTGAGGAATTCCTCGTAGCAATTCCGGTCGGAATGTGCACACTTGCGGGATGACCACCGAATCGCTCGATCCCGGACTCGTGCTGCTGGCGTTTGCGCCGGTCTTCCTGCTGACCGTCTCGGGCGAGGCCTGGTACTGGGCGCGCCGCGACCGGTCGGTGTACAGCCTGCGCGATACGCTCTCCAATGCGGCGCTCGCGCTGATGCACCAGGCCTCTGACGCATTTTTCCTTTGGCTGATGATCCGGACGGTGTACGGCTGGTGTTACCAGCATGGATTGCGTGCGGTGCCGGAGACGGCGTGGTCGTTCGCGCTGTTGCTGCTGTTGCAGGACTTGCTCTACTACTGGTTCCACCGCGCCAGCCATCGCGTGCGCTGGCTATGGGCATCGCACGTGACGCATCACTCGTCGGAAGGCATGAATTTCTCGACGGCGTTCCGGCAAAGCCTGACGTATCCACTGTCCGGGATGTGGCTGTTCTGGATTCCGCTGGCGTATATCGGCTTCACGCCGGACTGGGTGATCCTGGCCGTCGGCCTTAATTTGGCATTCCAGTTCTTCGTCCATACGCGGCTGGGACAGCGCTCGCCCTGGATCGAGTCGCTGTTCAACACGCCTTCGGTCCATCGCGTGCATCACGCCAGGAACCCGCAGTACGTCGACCGCAACTACGCCGGCGTGCTGACGGTGTGGGACAGGCTCTTCGGAACCTTCGTTCCCGAGCGGGAGATGCCGGTGTACGGCATCACGCGCCAGGTGCGCACGCACAACCCGCTGACGCTGACCTTCCACGAATGGCGCGACATGTTCGCCGATGCGTGGCGCGACCGGGATTTCCGCTATCTGTGGAAACCGCCGGAATGGCGCAGCCCGCGCGCGCCGGCAATGGCGCCGCCGCCCGACGGGCAATAAAAAAACCGCGCCCCGGGGCGCGGTTTTCTATGACCAGCTCAATGCTTATGCGCCTTCGCGGGCAGCACGCTTGCGCTCATGCTCCTTCAGGTGGCGCTTGCGCAGGCGGATGCTCTTGGGCGTAAGTTCGACCAGTTCGTCGTCGGCGATGAACTCCACCGCATACTCGAGCGACATCTGGATCGGCGGCACCAGGCGCACGGCTTCGTCGGTACCCGAAGCGCGCACGTTGGTCAGCTGCTTGCCCTTGATCGGGTTGACCACCAGGTCGTTGTCGCGGCTGTGGATGCCGATGATCATGCCTTCATACAGCGCATCGCCCGGCTTGACGAACATGCGACCGCGGTCCTGCAGCTTCCACAGCGCGTAGGCCACGGCATCACCGTCGTCCTGCGAGATCAGCACGCCGTTGTGGCGCTCGCCCAGGCCGCCTTCGCGCACCGGCGCGTAGTCGTCGAAGATATGGCTGATCAGGCCGGTGCCGCGCGTCAGCGTCAGGAACTCGCCCTGGAAGCCGATCAGGCCACGGGCCGGGATGCGGTATTCCAGGCGCGTGCGGCCCTTGCCGTCCGAGGCCATGTCGAGCAGTTCGCCCTTGCGGCGGCCCAGCTCTTCCATCACGCCGCCCTGGTGGCTGTCTTCGACGTCCACGGTCAGCAATTCGTACGGCTCATGCTTGACGCCGTCGATTTCCTTGAACACCACGCGCGGCCGCGACACGGCCAGCTCGTAGCCTTCGCGGCGCATGTTTTCCAGCAGGATGGTCAGGTGCAGCTCACCGCGGCCCGACACTTCGAAGATGGTGTCGTCGCCGGTATCAGCCACGCGCAGCGCCACGTTCGACTTCAGTTCGCGGTCCAGGCGCTCGCGCAGCTGGCGGCTGGTCACGAACTTGCCTTCCCGGCCGGCCAGCGGCGAGGTGTTGACGCAGAAGTTCATCGTCAGCGTCGGCTCGTCCACCTTCAGCATCGGCAGCGCGTCCTGGGCGTCCGGCGCGCACACGGTGCAACCGATGCCCAGTTCTTCGATGCCGTTGATCAGCACGATGTCGCCTGCTTCGGCTTCCTGCACGATCTCGCGCTCCAGGCCCTGGAACTTCAGCACCTGGTTGATGCGGCCCTTGATCGGATTGCCTTCCGGGCCGAACTTGACCACTACGTCCTGCAGCGGACGGGCGCGGCCACGCGAGATGCGGCCCACGCCAATCTTGCCAACGTAGCTGGAGTAGTCCAGCGAGATAATTTGCAGTTGCAGCGGGCCGTCCCGATCGTCGTCACGCACCGGCACCTTGTCCAGCACGGTTTCGAACAGCGGCTTCATGTCGCCGTCGCGCACGTCTTCGGTCAGGCCGGCAAAGCCGTTCAGGCCCGAGGCGTAGATCACCGGGAAGTCGAGCTGCTCGTCGGTGGCGCCCAGCTTGTCGAACAGGTCGAAGGTCTGGTTGATGACCCAGTCCGGACGCGCGCCCGGGCGGTCGATCTTGTTGACCACCACGATCGGCTTCAGGCCCAGCGCCAGCGCCTTGCGCGTGACGAAGCGGGTCTGGGGCATCGGGCCCTCGACCGCATCGACCAGCAGCAGCACGCCGTCGACCATCGACAGCACGCGCTCCACTTCACCGCCGAAGTCGGCGTGGCCCGGGGTGTCGACGATATTGATATGGGTGCCGTTGTATTCGACGGCACAGTTCTTCGCGAGAATCGTGATCCCGCGTTCCTTTTCCAGGTCGTTCGAGTCCATCACCCGCTCGGCGACTTGCTGGTTGTCGCGGAAGGTGCCTGCCTGGCGCAGGAGCTGGTCGACCAGGGTGGTCTTGCCATGATCGACGTGGGCGATGATGGCGATGTTTCGGATGGCGCGGGTCATTGCTGCGTCTCGCTAAAAGCGACTCCCGCAAGGGAGAGTCGGAGAATCTGAGGTAACCCAACATTCTAGCATGTTGCGGCGCAAGATGCTTTGACCTCAACCGTCACTCCGCTAGCAAATATCATTGCCAAAAGTGAAATAACCAATTTCCGTTCTTGCGCATCCTTAAACACAAACATATATTTGCCACAGCAAAGATTGCAAAGGCAAAGATGTCACAGGACCTTCCCTCCCGACCGCCGGCAACGAACGCCGGGTTGTTCGATCCCTCCAGTTACCAGATGTGCGACAGCGTCGGCTACCTGCTGCAGCGCGCCAAGAACGCGCTGGCGCACACCGTCGAGCAGGAGGTCAGCAGCCTGGACATCACGCATGCCCAGGCCAGTTGCCTGATCATGATCGCCTCCGGACGCGCCGCCACGGTGACAGACCTGGGGCGCGAACTGAAAACCGACATGGGTTCCGTCACGCGCCTGCTCAGCCGCATGGAAAAGCGCGGCCTGATCGAACGGCAGCGCCGCGACGCCGACCGCCGCGTGGTCGACCTGTTGCTGACCGAGCAGGGCCAGGCCCTGGCCGACCGCCTGCCGAGCATCTTCTGCAAAGTACTTTCCCAGCACTTCAGCGGATTTTCCGCCGACGAAATCCAGTTGCTGAAGGGCATGTTGCGCCGGGTCATCGACAACTACAGCGGGTAGCGCGGCGCCGGCCGGAGCCCGAACCCCGGCGAGGCAGACCGCCCGGCACGCCGGGCACACCGTACCACCCGTCACAAAGCATGGCTCCGGACACGGAGCGACACCATGAAACAAGTTCTCTCTTCACAAGCCCCGCTGCCAGCCCGCCCGCTCGAGCTGGCACGCCGGGCGGGCACGCTGGCATTGACCGTCGTTGCCGCGGCGGTGCTGGCCGGCTGTGCAGCGCTCGGCAACTCGCACAGTACCCAGACCATGGCCGACCCGGCCGCGATGGCCACCTCGCAAATCCTGCCCGGCGAACACGGGCAGTGGCCCACGCAGGACTGGGTAGACCAGTTCAGGGACCCGCAGCTGAGCGCGCTGGTCGACGAGGCCGTCCAGGACAATCCCAGCCTGCAGGCGGCCTTTGCCCGCGTGGAAGCGTCGCGCGCCATGGCCGAGGCCACGCGCAGCGCGCTCTACCCGCACCTGGAGTTCGAAGGCAGCCTGATCCGCCAGCGCTTCTCCGAGAAGGACCTGTTCGAAGGCACGCCACTGGCCGGCTCGTGGCAGAACCAGTCGCGCCTGCAGGTGGGCCTGTCGTATGACTTCGACTTCTGGGGCAAGAACCGCGACGCGCTCGAAGCCGCGCTGTCGGATGACCGTGCCGCCGAGGCGGAAAGCCAGGCCTCGCGCCTGATCCTGGCGACCTCGATCGCGCGCAACTACGCCCGCCTGGCCGCGCTGTATGCCCAGCGCGACGTCGCCGAGCGCGCCATCGCGCAGCGCCGCGACCTGACCGAGCTGTCGCGCCAGCGGCTGGCCGCGGGCCTGGACACGCAGGTCGAGACCACGCAGGCACGCGGCACCGTGGCCGCATCGCAGACCGACCTGCAGCGCGTCGACGAAGAGATCGCGCTGGCCCGCAACCAGCTCGCCGCGCTGCTGGGCAAGGGCCCGGACCGCGGCCTGCAGATCCAGCCCCCGGTGCTGCTGGCGCAGGCCACGCCCACCCTGCCCGACGACCTGACCATCGGCCTGCTGGGCCGCCGTCCCGACCTGGTGGCGGCGCGCTGGCGCGTCGAAGCGGCGTCCAAGGACATCAACGTCGCCAAGAAGGAATTCCTGCCCGACGTCAGCCTGACGGCATTTGCCGGCCTGGCAGCGCTGGATCCGTCCAACCTGCTGATGGGCATCAGCCGCACCTTCGGCATCGGCCCGACCGTGCGCCTGCCGATCTTCGAGGGCGGCAGGCTGCGCGCCAACCTGAAGGGCAAGTACGCCGGCTACGACATCGCCGTGGCCAACTACAACCAGGCGCTAGTGGACGCGCTGCGCGAAACCGCCGACACCATGACCAGCATCCGCAGCGTCGACAAGCAGATCCAGACCCAGCGCGAAGCCCTGGACCTGGCCGAGCACGCCTACGCGCTGGCGACTACGCGCTACAAGGCAGGTCTGGGCACGCAGCTGACCGTGCTCAACGCGGAAAGCAACGTGCTGCAGCAGCGCCGGCTCTCGACCGACCTGCAGGCACGCCGGCTTGACCTGCAGATGGGCCTGATGAAGGCGCTCGGCGGTGGCTACCAGGAGCCTGCCGACGAAGAGAGCCACGCAGGCCACAGCCAGGCCGGCGCCGCGCAGCAACAGGACAAGACCCAGGCGGGCGCCCGCGGCTGATCCGCGCACCCAGTGATCGCAGACAAGATTCAGCAGAGAACATCATGAGCAATAACCAGCAAGCGGCCGGCACCAACCATCCCCAGCAAACCCCGGACTCCGGCGACAATGGCAAGCGCAAGCGCATGCTGCTGGCGCTGACCGCGGCGATCGTCGTCGCCGGCATCGGCTACGGCGTGTACTGGGGCATGTACGCTCGCCATTTCGAAAGCACCGACGATGCTTACGTTGCCGGCAACGTGGTGCAGGTGACCCCGCTGGTCGGCGGCACCGTCGTGTCGATCGCCGCCGACGACACCCAGCTCGTCACCGCCGGCCAGCCGCTGATCCAGCTTGACCGGGCCGATACCCAGGTATCGATGGAACAGGCCGAGGCGCAACTGGCGCAGGCCGTGCGCGAGGTGCGCACGCTTTACGTGAACAACGGCTCGCTCGCCGCCAACGTGGCGCTGCGCGAAGCCGATGTCGCCAAGGCGCGCGAAGATTTGCGCCGCCGCCAGGCCATCGCCGGCACGGGCGCGGTCTCCAGTGAAGAGATCGCGCACGCGCAGGCCGCGCTCAAGGCCGCGGAATCGGCGCTGCTGGCCGCGCGCGAGCAGCTCGCGTCGAACAAGGCGCTGACCGACCAGACCACGGTGGAGAAGCACCCCAACGTGCAGCGCGCCGCCGCCAACCTGCGATCGGCCTACCTGTCGTTCGCGCGCTCGACGCTGCCGGCGCCGGTGACCGGCTACGTGGCCAAGCGCTCGGTGCAGGTGGGCCAGCGCGTGGCCGCGGGCGCGCCGCTGATGGCCGTGGTGCCGCTGGATCAGGTCTGGGTCGACGCCAACTTCAAGGAAGTGCAGATCACCCATATGCGCATCGGCCAGCCGGTGACGCTGGAGGCTGACGTGTACGGCTCCAAGGTGGAGTACAAGGGCAAGGTCGCGGGCTTCTCGGCCGGTACCGGCTCGGCCTTCTCGCTGCTGCCGGCACAGAACGCCACCGGCAACTGGATCAAGGTGGTGCAGCGCCTGCCGGTGCGGATCGCGCTGGATGCGCGGCAGCTCAAGGACCACCCGCTGCGCGTGGGCCTGTCGATGACAGTGAAGGTCGACGTGCGCCGCGAGGAAGGCGCCGCCATGGCCAATGCCGCGCCGGCCAGGCCGATGCAGACCGATGTCTATGACAAGGTGGCACAGGACGCCGACCAGCTGATCGCACAGATCATCACCGCCAACAACGGCGGCCGCGCCGCCGGCCTGCCTGCTGCCGCCGGGGCCGAAGGCGCCAAGGGGACCAACGGAGGCAACGGGGCCATCGGGCCCGACACCGCCAATGCGACCGGCGGTGCCAACGCCAAGCCTGCCCGCTCCTGATCATGGCCAACTCCATCACCGCCGCGCAGTCCGGCGCCGGCACGCCGGCACGGCCTGCCGCGCCGCTGGCGCCGCAGCCGCTGCAGCCGCTGACCGGCGGCAAGCTGGTGCTCGGCACCATCGCGCTGTCGCTGGCCACGTTCATGAACGTGCTCGACTCGTCGATCGCCAACGTGTCGATCCCGGCGATCTCCGGCGACCTCGGGGTGGCGCCGAACCAGGGCACCTGGGTCATTACCTCGTTCGCGGTGGCCAATGCGATCTCGGTGCCGCTGACCGGCTGGCTGACCACGCGCTTCGGCGCGGTGCGGCTGTTCATCACCTCGATCCTGCTGTTCGTGCTGGCGTCGTGGCTGTGCGGCGTCGCGCCCAACCTGGAAACGCTGCTGGCCGCCCGAGTGCTGCAAGGGGCGGTGGCGGGGCCGATGATCCCGCTGTCGCAGTCGCTGCTCCTGTCGAGCTATCCGCCCGCGAAGAGCACCATGGCGCTGGCGCTGTGGGGCATGACCACGCTGGTGGCGCCCATCATGGGCCCGCTGCTGGGTGGCTGGATCTCCGACAACATGACGTGGCCGTGGATCTTCTACATCAACGTGCCGGTGGGGATCATCACCGCCTACGCCACCTGGGCCATCTACAAGGACCGCGAGACGCCGACCGAGGTGCTGCCGATCGACCGCATCGGCCTGGCGCTGCTGGTGATCTGGGTGGGCTCGATGCAGCTGATGCTCGACAAGGGCAAGGAGCTGGACTGGTTCCACTCCACCGAGATCGTGGTGCTGACGCTGGTGGCGATTGTCGGTTTCCTGTTCTTCCTGGCGTGGGAGACCTATGAGAAGCATCCGATCGTCGACATCAGCCTGTTCAAAGGCCGCAACTTCAGCTCGGGCGTGGTGGCAATCTCGGTGGCGTACGGGCTGTTCTTCGGCAACCTGGTGATCCTGCCGCTGTGGCTGCAGACCATCGTCGGCTATACCGCGACGGATGCCGGCATCGTGATGGCGCCGGTGGGGATCTTCGCGATCCTGCTGTCCCCGGTGATCGGGCGCAACTTGCCGAAGATGGATGCGCGCTGGGTCGCAACGGCTGCGTTCATCACCTTCGGCATCGTCAGCCTGATGCGTTCGGGCTTCACCACGCAGGTCGATACCTGGACGCTGATGGTGCCGACGCTGATCCAGGGCGCGGCGATGGCGATGTTCTTTATCCCGCTGACGTCGATCATCCTGTCGGGACAGCCGGCCGAGAAGATTCCGGCGGCGTCGGGCCTGTCGAACTTCGTGCGGATCACCTTCGGCGGCATCGGCGCGTCGATCTCGACTACGGTGTGGGAGAACCGCTCGGCCCTGCACCATGCGCAGCTGGTCGAGCAGGTGAACCCGTACAACCCGGCCTACCAGGACCAGCTCAGCCACCTGATGCAGATGGGCATGAGCCAGGCACAGGCGGTGGGGGTGATCGAGCGCAATATCAGCCAGCAGGCAGCCATGCTGGGCGCCAACGATATCTTCTGGATCTCGGGGATGCTGTTCTTCGTACTGATCGGCTTTGTCTGGCTGACGCGGCCGGCCAGGGGCGGCGGCGGTTCGGCGGACGCGATGGCGGCGCACTGAGGCACACGCCTGCTGATGGGACAAAGGGACGCTTGCGAGCGTCCCTTTTTTGTCTTCTCGACTGGCCCCCTTGTATTCCGGCCCCGGCCGTCCTATGATCTCCGAACCGATTTACGGAACCATGGTTCCGAAAAACGGAACCAACCGAATATCAGAACGACGGAGCGACGGTGTGAGCATTCTCGAAGGCGTGGAAAGCGTGCTGGCCATGTTCGAACAGGGCCGGCACGAAGTCACGTTCAACGACGTCATTGACGAACTCGGCCTGGCCAAGAGCTCGGCTTCGCGGCTGCTGGCGCAGATGGTGCGCTACCGGCTGCTGGAGCTGCAGCCGTCGACACGGCGCTACCGCCCCGGGACGCTCCTGATTCGCGCCGCCCAGGCGGCGACACAGGCGCATCCGTTCGACGAGCAATGCCGGGCCATCCTGGCTTCGCTGTCGGACTCCACCGGCTTTACCGCCTACCTGTCGATGCTCGACGGCACCGACACCGTGGTCCTGCAGCGCCTGAACGGCAGCAACCCGGTGCAAGTGCTGTCGCCGCCGGGCGCGCGCCGGCCGGCATTCACCACCGCGATGGGCCGCGTGCTGCTCTCGCGCCTGCCGGAAGCCGAATTCAGCGCACGCTATGGCACCTCCGGCGCGCGCAAATTGCCCGAGGCGCCAGCTGGCTGCCCCGCTACCGTGGCCGAACTGGCCGAGCGCGTGGCAAGCGCCAGCCGCGAGCGCAGCGCGATCGCCGTGAATGAAGGCATGCCGGGCATCGGCGCGGTGGCCACCACGCTGGCCGATCCGCTTTCCGGCGATGTGCGCGGCCTGTGCCTGTCGTTCACCGCGATGCAGGTCAGCCAGGCCCAGGCCGACGCGCTGCGGGAAACGCTGGTGCGGGCGGTGGCGCCGGTCGGGCAGCGCATCGGCGATCCGCTCTGGCTCCATCCCGGCGACAGCGCCGGGCACTAGCAATCCCGGCAGCTCAATCCCATGGAACTCCTGTTACTCAGCAACTCCTCCAGCGACGCGGGCTACCTCGTCCATGCCCACGACGCCATCCGCGAACTGGCCGGCGGGCGCACCCGTGCCTGCTTCCTGCCGTTCGCCGGCGTCACGCGCGACTGGGACACGTATGAAGCATTGGTGCGCGACGCACTGGCCCCGGCCGGCGTCGAAGCGCACTCGCCGCACCGGCTGTCCGATGCCGACTGCGTGCGGGCTTTGGAAGCGGCCGAACTGATCGTCATCGGTGGCGGCAACACCTTCCGCCTGCTGCAATGCCTGCGCGAGCGCGGCCTGCTGACCGTCATCGCGCGCCAGGTGGCTGCGGGCGCCACGCGCTATATCGGCTGGAGCGCGGGCACCAACGTCGCCTGCCCGACCATCCGCACCACCAACGACATGCCGGTCGCCGACCCCGGCGGCCTCGATGCGCTCGCGCTGGTGCCCTTCCAGATCAACCCGCACTACTTCAACCTGCTGGTGCCGGGCTTCCGCGGCGAAACCCGTGACCAGCGCCTGGCCGAGTTCACGGTGCTGCAGCCGCGGATGCCGGTGCTGGGCCTGCCCGAAGGCAACTGGGTGCGCGTATCGGGCGATTGCATGGAGATGGGCGGCGCGCATGGCGCACGCTGGTTCCTTGGCCAGGAGATCGAAGACGTCGCCCCCGGCGCATTGTCGGTGCCGGCCTGCGCCACTGCCATCTGACCCGTCGCAATACAGGAAAGCCAAGCAAGATGTCCATCAAGCAGGTGATTGAATCGATCGAGCTGCTGTCCGCAGCCAATGTCGACGGCGCAGCCGTTGCCACTTTGCTGCGCGCGCGCGGCATCAGCGACGTCACGGTGACGCGCGTGGAAGAGAACGGCCTCTACACCGACTTCCTCGCCTGCACCCTGCCCGGCCGCAATCCCGACGCGCCCGCGCTGGGCGTGGTCGGCCGCCTCGGCGGCGTGGGCGCCCGCCCGGCCGTGACCGGCCTGGTGTCCGATGCCGACGGCGCCATCGTCGCGGTCGCCACCGCGCTGAAGCTGGCCGACATGGCCGCCGGCGGCGACGTGCTGGCCGGCCCGGTCCGCATCCACACGCATATCTGCCCGCACGCTGCCACGCGTCCGCACCAGCCGGTGCCGATGATGAAGTCGCCCTTCGCCATGCGCACGATGATGTCGCACGAGGTCCATCCGCAAATGGCGGCGATCCTGTCGGTCGATACCACGCGTGGCAACCGCTTCGTCAACCGGCGCGGCGTCGCGCTGACGCCGGTAGCCAAGGAAGGCTGGCTGCTGCGGCTGCCCGAACGCATGCTGGACCTGATCGGGTGGGTCAGCGGCGAGCTGCCGGTGGTGCTGCCGCTGACCACGCAGGACATCACGCCTTACGAGAACGGCCTGTGGCACGTCAATTCGATCATGCAGCCCGCCATCGTCACCGATGCACCGGTGGTCGGCGTGGCGCTGACCGCGCAGACCACGGTGCCGGGCTGTGCGACTGGCGTGACCAACGCCCATGATCTGGATGTGGCCACGCGCTTCTGCATCGAGGTCGCGAAGCTGTTCGGCCAGGGCCAGTGCTCCTTCTACGACGTGGACGAGTGGGCCGAACTGCAGCGGCGCTACGGCTCGCTGGCGCACTTGCAAACCGTCGGGGTGGCGGCATGAGCGCCACGGCGGAACGGCTGCCGCGCGTGGCCTTCGTCACCATCGGCCAGGCGCCGCGGACCGACGTGGTGCCGCAGATGCTGGCCGACCTGGGCCTGCCGGTGGCGGCGGAAGAATTCGGCATCCTCGATGACCTTGACGCCGATGCCATCGCCACGCTCGCCCCCGCCGGCGGCGAATACCGCTTCGCCAGCCGCCTGCGCGACGGCTCGCAGGCGGTGATGGGCAAGCCGGTGGCCGAGGCCATGCTGGCGCGGCTGATGGCATCGCTGGACGATGGCCGCTTCGACGCACTGGTGCCGCTATGCACTGGCACCGCGCTGCCGCCGATGCGCACGCTGGTGATCGAGCCGCAGCAGGTGGTGGATCACCTGACCGTCGCGCTCGCGCGGGGATGCAAGCGGCTCGGCATCGTGCTGCCCCTGGAAGGCCAGGTCGGCAGTTTTCATCTGATCGAGCCAGTGACGTGCGAACTGCGCGTTACGCATGCCTCGCCTTATACCGACACCAACGCCGACACCAACACCGGCACCGGCCGCTTCGCGCAGGCCGGCGAGACGCTGCGCGGCTGCGACCTGGTGGTGATGCATTGCATGGGCTACACCGAGGCGATGCGGGCCGAAGTCGCGCGCCATTCCGGCGCGCCGGTGCTGCTCTCGAACCGGATGGTGGCCAGGCTGCTCGGCCAGGTGCTGGAAGGCCGCAGCGGGCACGGCCTGTGATGCTGCTTACGGGTAAGGGCAAGCCCGCTGACAGATTGCCTGTGACACTGCTGGAGTGGAAGTAACGATGGAAAAGGTGGCGAAGTGGATGGGGCCGCTGCTGCGCGGCATGGTGTGCATGAGCCTGGGCGCGGTAGCGGCAACGGGGGCGCATGCGCAGGAGTGGAAGCCGTCGAAGCCGGTGCGGTTGCTGGTCGGCTTCGCGCCGGGTGGTTCCGCCGACCTGCTGGCGCGGCTGGTGCAGGGACCGTTGTCGGAAAGCCTCGGCGTGCCGGTGGTGGTGGAAAACGTGCCGGGCGCGGGCGGCAATATCGCCGCCGACAAGCTGGCCAAGGCGCCGGCCGACGGCTATACCATCGGCATGGGCGCAGCCGGTGCGATGGCGGTGACGCATGTGCTCAACCCGAAGGGCACGCCGTACAAGGCGGATGACTTTACGCCGATCGCCATGCTGGCGACGCAGCCCAACGTGGTGATCATCAACCCGGCCCTGCCGGTCAAGTCGATGGCAGATTTCACTGCGTACGTGAAAAAGACGCCACAGGTCACCTATGGCACCGCGGGCGTCGGCACCTCCAACCACCTGATCGCCGAAACCATGCTGCATCGCCTCGGCGTCGACATGGTCCACGCGCCGTACAAGGGCGCCACGCCGGTGATCACCGACCTGATGGGCGGCCATATCGCCATGACCGTCGACAACATCACCACGGCGGCACAGCTGGCCAAGTCCGGCAAGGTCCGCGCCATCGCCGTCACCGGCAGCAAGCGCTCGCCACTGTTGCCCGACGTGCCGACCCTGGCCGAGAGCGGGCTGAAGGATTTCAACATGCCGACCTGGCAAGGGATCTTCGGCCCGAAGGACCTGCCCAGGCCGATCGTCGCCCGCTACAACCAGGCACTGGTGAAGGCGCTGGCGAATCCGGAAGTAAAGAAGAAGATGGCCGAATTTGGCTCCGAGCCGGTCGGCGACACGCCGGAGCATTTCGCCGGGTTCCTGGCACAGGACCGCAAGATGTGGGCCGACGTGATCAAGGCAGCGAAAATCACGCTCGACTGATCCGCTACCGGCAAGGAGCGGCGCCTACAGCTTGACCAGCCGCTCCGGCCGCAAAGCGCCCTCGCGCATACGAGCGACGCCGAGCAGGCGCGCCGGCGCGCCTGTATAAACGCGCGCCAGCACGCCTTCCGCGATATCGGTGCCATCGGGCAGGTCCCGGCGCGCAATGCGCTGTCCCTGCAGGAAGCGCGAGGCGGCAGCTTCGTCCAGCGTCACGGGCGGGCTCTTCTGCAGCAAGGCGTCGACCGGGGCCAGCATGCCTGGGCGCGCGGCATCGTCCTGATGCTCGATCTGCTCGAGCGTCACCGCACCGTCCAGCGTCAGGTCGCCCACGGCAATGCGGCGCAGCCCGGTAAGGTGGGCGCCGCAGCCCAGCGCCTCGCCGATGTCCTCGGCCAGCGTGCGGATGTAGGTGCCCTTGCTGCAGGTCACGCGCATGGTAAACGCGGCCGTGGTGAACGACGGGGGCAGCGCGCAATCCAGCAGTTCGATCGCGTGGATTGTGACACGGCGCGCGGCGCGCTCGACCGTCTGCCCTGCGCGCGCGTACTCGTACAGCGGTCGGCCATCCTTCTTCAGCGCCGAATGCATCGGCGGCACCTGTTCGATCTCGCCGGTAAAGCGCGCCAGCGCCTGCTCCACCGCTGCGCGGTCGCAGGTCACCTCACGGATATCGAGCAATTTGCCCTCGGCATCGCCGGTACTGGAGCGCGCACCCAGCCGCACCACCGCGTCATAGGTCTTGTCCGCTTCCAGCAGGTCCTGCGAAAACTTGGTGGCCTCGCCGAAGCACAGCGGCAGCAAGCCGGTGGCCAGCGGGTCGAGCGTGCCGGTATGCCCGGCCTTGTTGGCGCGCAGCAGGCGCTTGGCGCGCACCAGCGCATCGTTGGACGACAGGCCCAGCGGCTTGTCGAGCAGCAGCACACCATGGACGTCGCGGCGCGGCGGGCGCGGCGGACGAGCGGCGTTGGATTCGGTCATCGGAGGGAACAGGAGCGACGCTGATGCGGCGCGGCGTGCGACCCTGACGGTCGCGTTGCCCATGCCTGGCGGCACGGGCACCGGCTCAGTCGTCTTTCGAACGCGTGGCGTTCGCTTCGTTGATCAGCTTGGACATCTCGATCGCGTGTTCGACCGAGGTGTCGTGCAGGAAACGCAGCGTCGGCACGGTGTGGATGTGCAGGCGCTTGTACAGCAGCGAGTGCAGGAAGCCGGCCTTCTCATTGAGAATGGCTTCGGCCGTTGCCGGCTCGGCACCCAGCACTGTGAAGTGCACCTTGGCGTGGGCATAGTCCGGCGTCAGCGTGACCGACTGCAGCGTGACCAGGCCCAGGCGCGGGTCGCGCAGCTCGCGCTGGATCATCTCGGCCAGGTCCTTCTGGATCTGGTCGGAGATGCGGAGGTTGCGGGAGGAGATATTGCCTTTCTTGGCCATTCAATACTGTTCTGCTGAGATGACAACGGCAGGCCGAGGCCTGCCGTTGCTTGCGACGCTTACAGCGTACGCGCCACCTCGGTGATTTCGTACACCTCGAGCTGGTCGCCTTCCTGAACATCGTTGAAGTTCTTGATCGACAGACCGCACTCGAAGCCTTGCTTCACTTCCTTGACGTCGTCCTTGAAGCGCTTCAGCGAATCGAGCTCGCCGCTGAAGATGACCACGTTGTTGCGCAGCACGCGCACCAGCGAGGAGCGCTTGACCACGCCATCGGTGACCATACAACCCGCCACCGCGCCGACCTTCGGCACGCGGAACACCTGGCGCACCTCGACCGTGCCGGTCGTGGTCTCGCGCTTCTCCGGCGCCAGCATGCCGGACATCGCCGCCTTGATCTCGTCTACCGCATCGTAAATGATGTTGTAGTAGCGGATATCGATGCCGTTGTGCTCGGCCAGCTTGCGCGCGCCGGCGTCGGCACGCACGTTGAAGCCGATGATGACCGCCTTCGACGCCGTTGCCAGGTTGACGTCGGACTCGGAGATGCCACCCACGCCGCCGTGCACGATCTGCACGCGCACTTCGGCGGTCGACAGCTTCTGCAGCGATTGCACCAGCGCTTCCTGCGAACCCTGCACGTCGGCCTTGACGATCAGCGGCAGCGTCTGCACTTCGCCTTCCGTCATCTGCTCCAGCATGTTCTCGAGCTTGGCGGCCTGTTGCTTGGCCAGCTTCACGTCGCGGAACTTGCCCTGGCGGAACAGCGCGATTTCGCGCGCCTTGCGCTCGTCCGGCAGCACCAGCACTTCCTCACCGGCGGCAGGCACTTCCGACAGACCCTGGATTTCCACCGGGATCGACGGACCAGCTTCCTTGGTCGGCTTGCCGTTCTCGTCCAGCATGGCACGCACGCGGCCGTAGGCGCTGCCAGCCAGGACCACGTCGCCACGCTTGAGCGTGCCGCTGCTGACCAGGATGGTAGCGATCGGGCCCTTGCCCTTGTCGAGCTGGGCCTCCACCACCAGGCCCTTGGCCGGGGCTTCCACCGGAGCCTTCAGCTCCAGCACTTCGGCTTGCAGGAGCACTTGCTCGAGCAAGTCTTCCACACCTGTACCCATCTTGGCGGACACCGGCACGAACGGCGAATCGCCACCGTATTCTTCCGGCACCACCTGCTCGGCCACCAGCTCCTGCTTCACGCGGTCCGGGTTGGCGTCGGGCTTGTCAATCTTGTTGATTGCCACCACGATGGGCACGCCGGCAGCCTTGGCGTGCGCGATCGCTTCCTTGGTCTGCGGCATCACACCGTCGTCGGCCGCGACCACCAGGATCACGATGTCGGTCGCCTTGGCACCGCGGGCACGCATGGCCGTAAAGGCCTCGTGACCAGGGGTGTCCAGGAAGGTGATCACGCCACGGTCGGTTTCCACGTGGTAGGCACCGATGTGCTGCGTAATGCCGCCGGCTTCGCCCGCGGCAACCTTGGTGCGGCGGATGTAGTCCAGCAGCGAGGTCTTGCCGTGGTCGACGTGACCCATCACGGTCACCACCGGCGGGCGCGGCAGCAGTTCGGCGTCGGTGTGTTCTTCACCGTCCACCACCAGCAGCGCTTCCGGATCGTCCAGCTTGGCGGCGAACGCCTTGTGGCCCATTTCTTCCACCACGATCATGGCGGTTTCCTGGTCCAGCACCTGGTTGATGGTCACCATCTGGCCGAGCTTCATCATCTGTTTGATGACCTCGGACGCCTTGACGGCCATCTTGTGGGCCAGGTCGGCCACGGAGACGGTCTCGGGCACGTGCACTTCACGCACCACCGGTTCGGTCGGCGCCTGGAAGCTGCTGCGGCTGTCGTCGTGCTGCTGCTGCCTGCCGCCACGGCCACGCGGGCCACCGCGCCAGCCGCCCACGCCGCCCGACGAATCGCCGCGCGTCTTCAGGCCGCTGCCCTTCTTGCGGCTGCTGTCGTCCTGCCAGCCTGCCTTCACGACCTTGCCCTTCTTGTCGGCGGTTGCCGTGGTCGTGGTCGTGGTGGCCGGCTTCTTGTCGTCTTTCTTCGCTTCCGTGGTCGCACCGGCCGGCTTCACCGGTTTGTGCAGCGTACCGGTCTGCTCGGCCTTCTTTTCTTCAGCCTTGCGCTCGGACGGCGCCTTCAGCACGCGCGGAGGTGCGTTCAGCATCTGCTGGATCGCACGAGCCTCGGCTTCGGCAGCCTCGCGGCGCTTGCGCGCAGCGACTTCCTGCTCGGCGCGGGCCTTGTCGGCAGCGGCCTTGGCCTCGTCCGCAGCCTTCTGCGCCTCGGCGCGTTCAGCGGCGACGCGGGCCTTCTCGTCCTCGGCCTTCTTGCGCGAGGAGTCTTCCGCGGCCTCGGTCACGGCGCGCGACGCGGCAGCCTCTTCCTCCACCTTCTTGGCGGCGAGTTCCGCCTGGCGGCGCTGTTCCGCTTCCAGGGCTTCCTGCTGGGCGCGGCGCTCGGCTTCCTCACGCTCGGCTGCCTCGCGGGCGGCCTTTGCTTCGGCTTCCTGGCGCGCCAGCAGTTCGGCCTGACGGCGTTCTTCCTCGTCGCGGCGTGCCTGTTCGGCAGCCTCGGCCGCGGCCGCTGCATGCCCTTCGGCGGCATCCGCCTGGACTTCAGGCTGGGCTTCGTCGCGCTTGATCAGCACGCGCTTCTTGCGCACCTCAACCTGGACGGTGCGAGTCTTGCCGGTGCCATCCGACTGGCGGATCTCCGAGGTCTCGCGCTTGGTCAGCGTAATCTTCTTGCGGGCGCTGTCGTCGGCCTGGCCGTGCGAGCGCTTCAGATAGTCCAGCAGCCTGGTCTTATCCGATTCCGTGATGATGTCTTCTGGCGCAGCTTTGCCCACCCCAGCCGCCTGCAATTGTTCCAGCAGGGCAGCTGCGCTGCGACTCAGTTCTGCGGCCAGTTGGGCAACTGTTGTGCTTGCCATTCAAACCCTTTCAATGCTTGGTGTCTTCGTCGGGACAAATCGTATGCGGAAAGCGCGCCCGGGCTGGTGTCGGCAGCCCGGCCGTGTCCCTCAGTTGAACCAATGTTCCCGTGCTTTCATGATCAGCGCCTTGGCTTCTTCCTCGGTGACGCCCGTCATCTCGACCAGTTCGTCGACGGCCAGTTCGGCCAGGTCGTCACGCGTGTGGATGTCACCTTCGGCCAATTTGCCGATCAGTTCCGGGTTCAGGCCGTCGAGCGATCGCAGATCCTGCGACACCTCTTCCACCTTTTCTTCCCGGGCCAGTTCCATCGTCAGGAGCGCATCACGCGCGCGGTTGCGCAGCTCGTTGACGGTGTCTTCGTCAAAGGCCTCGATCTCCATCATTTCACTGATGGGGACATAGGCCACTTCTTCCAGCGTGGAGAAGCCTTCCTCGATCAGGATGTCCGCCACTTCCTCATCCACGTCCAGCTTGGACATGAACAGCTTGCGCACGACATCGCTCTCTTCGGCCTGCTTCTGCGCCGATTCTTCCTGCGTCATGATGTTGATCTGCCAGCCGGTCAGTTCGGACGCCAGGCGTACGTTCTGGCCACTGCGGCCGATGGCGACGGCGAGGTTTTCCTCGTCGACCACCACGTCCATGCTGTGCTTCTCTTCATCGACAACGATCGACTGCACTTGCGCAGGTGCCAGCGCGCCGATCACAAACTGCGCCGGGTCTTCCGACCACAGCACGATATCCACGGCCTCGCCGCCGATCTCGTTGCGCACCGCGGTCACGCGCGTACCGCGCACGCCAACGCAGGTGCCGATCGGGTCGATGCGCTTGTCATGCGCGACCACCGCGATCTTGGCACGCACGCCCGGATCACGGGCGGCGGCCTTGATTTCCAGCAGGCCCTGTTCCATTTCCGGCACTTCGTTTTCGAAGAGCTTGATCAGGAACTCAGGGGCAGTGCGCGACAGCTCGATCTGCGGGCCGCGCGCGGCGCGGTCCACATTCAGGATATACGCACGCACACGGTCGCCGGTGCGCAGGTTTTCCTTCGGGATGATCTGGTCGCGGGCCAGCAGCGCTTCCACGCGGCCGGATTCCACGATCAGGCCCTTCTTGTCGGCGCGCTTGACCGTGCCGGTCATGATCTTCTCGCCGCGATCGAGGTAGTCGTTCAGGATCTGCTCGCGCTCGGCGTCGCGGATGCGCTGCAGGATCACCTGCTTGGCCGCCTGCGCGCCGATACGGCCGAACTCGACCGACTCGATCTGCTGCTCGATGTAGTCGCCAAGCTCAAGGCTGGGATTCTCATCGCGGGCTTCGAACAGCAGGATCTGCTTGTCCGGCTCCTGCAGGCCCTGTTCGTCGGGAACGACCAGCCAGCGGCGGAAGGTTTCATGCTCGCCCGACTCGCGATCGATCGCGACCCGGATATCCACGTCTTCTTCGAAACGCTTCTTGGTGGCCGAGGCGAGCGCCGCCTCCAGGGCACCGAATACCACATCCTTGTCGACGTTCTTCTCACGCGCAAGCGCATCGACGAGCAACAGAACTTCGCGGCTCATTGCTTGTTCCCTTTTCTTTGATTTCCTTTGAAGTCGAATACCGGCACCAGGCGTGCCTTGTCGACATCGGATACGGCAAATTCCAGCAGTGCCGGGCCATCCTTGCCCTCGAACTCCAGGCCGACCTTTTCCGCGCCGGCCTCGCCGGCCGGCTCGCGCAGGATGCCCGTGAAGTTCTTCTGCCCGTTGACCGGCAGGCGCAGCGTCACGCGCGCCTCGGCGCCTGCAAAGCGGACGTAGTCGGCCAGCTTCTTCAGCGGCCGGTCCAGTCCGGGCGACGAGACCTCGAGGCGTTCGTAGTCGACGTTCTCGACCGTGAACACGTGGGTGAGCTGGCGGCTCACCTTTTCACAATCCTCGATGGCAATGCCGGTTTCAGGCTGATCGATATAGACACGCAACAATCCGGCCGGGGCACGCTCGAGCTCAACCAGCTCATATCCCATGCCGTTAAGGGTGGTTTCGATCAAATCTGCCAGATGCACTGTTATCCCGAGTAATGGCCATCAACACCGTGGCAGGCAAACCCGCCGCGGCCGTCCGGGACGACCCTGCTGCAGTGCTGCCTGTCCGCCATCCCCCACGCGCCGGGGCGCGGGACCGAATTCGGGCGAACCAAAAAAAAATGGGCGCAATGCCCATCATTCGCCCACCCTCGGCGAGGATGGCTTTTTGAATAGACTTGAATTATACGCAGATTATGTCGAAAAGGCAAAAGCCAGACATACTCGCACGTTACTTGCCGCGCCGGCGGGCTCTCCGACCGCCGTGCGCAGCATCTGCCACTCAGCGGTTGCCGCCCCGGCTGCCCCCACGGTTTCCACCGCGGTTGCCGCCACCGCCACCGCCACCACCGCCGCCACCGCCGCCACGCTGGGTACGGTTTCCGCCCGGCTTCGCCGCCTTCGGCATGACATTTCCGTTCGGTTCGCCACCGCCACGACGCTGCGGCTTGCCTTGCCCGCCAAGGCCGGCGCCACCGCCACCACGCGCCTGGCGCGTGCCGGTGCCGCGACCGCCGCCAAGGTTGGCCGCGTGCGAGGTCAATAGCGTGGGGCCATGACTGATGTAGCCCATCGACGTCTTCATCGGATCCGGCTGGCCGCCGCGGCTGCCGCCCCGTGCACCGCCTTGCTCGTAGCGCGGCAGGCCATCCATGCCGGTGTGCATCGGCATGCCGGCAATCGCCGCTTCGGTGCGCTGCTTGCGCCCGCCGACCTTGGTCGCACCCTTGCCGGACTGCTCTCCCTTGCCCGGCACCTTCAGGCCGACCGAGGTCATCAGCGCCTTGACGTCATTGGGCTCGACCTCCTGCCAGCGGCCGCGCTTGAGGCCGCGCGGCAGCAGGAACTGGCCGTAGCGCGTGCGGATCAGGCGCGACACGGTCAGGCCGACCGCCTCGAACATGCGCCGCACTTCGCGGTTACGACCTTCGGTCAGCGCCACGTGGTACCACTGGTTAACGCCCTCGCCGCCGCCATCCGCGATGCGCAGGAAGTTGGCCTCGCCGTCGTCCAGCTTGATACCGTGCAGCAGGCGCTGGCGATCGGCTTCGGCCAGCTCGCCCAGCGTGCGCACCGCGTATTCACGCTCGACGCCGTAACGCGGGTGCATGAAGCGGTTGGCGATATCGCCCGAGGTGGTGAAGATCAGCAGGCCTTCCGTATTGAAGTCCAGCCGGCCAACGGCGACCCACTTGCCGGTCTTGATGCGCGGCAGGCTGTCGAACACGGTCGGACGGCCTTCAGGATCCGACTGGCTGACGATTTCGCCGGCCGGCTTGTGGTACAGCAGCACGCGCGGCGGCTTGCTCGACACCTTGCGGTGGATCAGCTTGCCGTTGACGCGCACCTGGTCGGCCGGCAGGATACGCTGGCCGATATGCGCCGGCAGGCCGTTGACCGAAACCCGACCCTGCAGGATCAGCTCTTCCATTTCGCGGCGCGAGCCCAGGCCGCCTTCGGCCAGCACCTTGTGCAGCTTCGGGGCGTCGTCCTCGGCCGACAGCTCGCGCACCGGCTTCGCCTTGGTGCGCGGGATGACCGTGTCTTCCTTGTCGTACTGCTCGGAAATCACAAAGCGGAACAGGTCGTCGCTGCTAGCCGCGGCCTTGTCGGCGCCGCCCTGGCCCTTGCGCTGGCCCTGCGGCTTGGCACCCTCCCTGCGGCGGCCCTGCGGCTGACGGCCGGCAGCACCCTGCCCCTCGGCCGGCGCGGCTGACTTGCCGCCACGCGGGTTCGGCCGGCGCTTGCGGGCCGCCTGCTCACCCTTGTCTGCCTTCTCGGATCTTTCGGCCTTCTCGCCCCGATCAGCCCTTTCAGCCCTGGGCGCCTTGTCGGCCGGCGCCTGCGGCGCCTGGCCGCCCTCGCCCTGAGCCGGCTTGCGCTTGCCGCGGCCACGCTGGGCACCGCGCCCGCCGGCCGCCGCAGCCGCTTCTGCGGCTTCGCCGGGCACGCCAGCCTCGGCGCCTTCGGCGCGACCGGCATCGCGATCTTGCGTCGCCTGGCGGCGCGACGCCACCAGGTTCCTGAGCCCTCGGCGCAGCCCCTTGCGGCGGGGCGCGGCTTCGCTGCCCGATCCGGGTTCTGCGGCGCCGGGGTCGGCGGGTGCGCCCGCGTGGCGGGCGTCTTGCTCAACGGAATCAGACAAGGTATTCACTATCGGATGTTGCATGTTGTTCAGTTCGGCACGCGCTCGTCGTGCTCGCTCGGGTGCGGCGTGGCGCCGTCGTCCGGCAGTTCACCCCGCACCCCCTCCGGATCGGAATCGGCAGGATTGGCCGGTTCGGTTGGTTCGCCTTCTGCGCCCGGCTCCTCCGCCCCATGCTGGCGCGGCTGCAGGTCGAATCCGTTGGCAATGTCGCCGTCCGTGGATGCCTGGCTGGCATCCACGGCTTCTGGCTCGCCGTCGGCGAATGCCTCGGCCTGTGCCGGCTGGGCAAACGCTTCTTCATCGGCACTACCGGGCTTGCCTGCCGCCAGCGCCTCGAAATCGATGGCCTGCTGGTCCAGCAGCGTTGCCTGCGCCTGCGCCTGAGCATCCTCCAGCGGAGGCAGCTCGTCCAGCGTGCGCAGCCCGAGATCATCCAGGAAGGCCTTGGTGGTGGCATACAGGGCCGGCCGGCCCGGCACGTCGCGGTGGCCAATCACTTCGATCCAGCTGCGGTCTTCCAGCTTCTTGATGACTTCCGTGCTGACCGTCACTCCGCGGATTTCCTCGATATCGCCGCGCGTCACCGGCTGGCGATAAGCGATGATCGCCAGCGTCTCCATCACGGCACGCGAGTACTTCGGCGGCTTTTCCGGATTCAGGCGGTCGAGGTATTCGCGCATCTCGGGGCGGCTCTGGAAGCGCCAGCCGCTGGCCAGCGACACCAGTTCCACGCCGCGCGGGCGCCAGTCCTGGCGCAGTTCCTCCAGCAGCACGCGGACGGTGTCCGCGCCGACGTCGTCGGCGAACAGCCGCCGCAGATCATTGACGCGCAAAGGCTCCTGCGCGCAGATCAGCGCCGTCTCGAGGACGATTTTCGCCTCTTGGGTATTCATGTTGATGGTGTGCAGCCTGTCTTTGCACCTGCTCCCGGACGGATCCGGGGCACCGGAGATTTTGGATACAGCGATGCCAATGCCATCGCCATCTCATCGCGCAGCTCACCCGGATACTCGCCGCATCCAAGCCGTGCACTTCCCTTTCTTTGCATCGAGTTGCCGGGTCACTCCGGCAGGAGATCGTTCGCATGCCGCCATGGGCCGGTCAGCGAACCTCTTGCGTGTCGCGTCCGTACAACGGACGGCGCTGTCGGCGAACTGAACGCCTCGGACGCAAGAAAAACGGATATCGGGAGCAAGGCCGGCATCTCCAACACCTCAGTGCCAGCCGGGCTTTTGAACCAGATCTTTTGAACCGGATGGACCGCGGGACGGGCCGGGCATCGAACTACCAACGCTTCCCGCCGCCGTGGGCGCACCTTCTGGCAGGAAGGCCGCTGGCGCTGCTCGCCGCTGCTTACAAAACACCGCGCGATACCGCAATGCTGGCGATTGTATGGCATTCCCACCCTCGCCCGCAACCACCATTCGCCGCGTTGCGCGCCCCATGCGTCTCAAAAGACCAGACAGAAACCCTGCTCTGCCAGCGAATGTGGCAGCAACACGGCGCGCGCCAGGCCAAGGGCCCCGAACGCCATGACCGCCACGCCCGCGCCCACGCGGACCCCGCGCCGCCGGGACAGGCTGCGCAGGTAGCCGGACAACCCCGATAACACCAGCAGGTTGGGCAGCGTGCCCACGCCAAACACGCCCATCACGAGCGCACCGGAACCGGCATTGCCGGCCAGCAGCGCCAGCGTCAGCGCCCCATAGACCATGCCGCACGGAACCAGCCCCCAGGCCAGGCCAACACCGTAGCGCCTGGCCAGCCCCCCATGCGCACGCACGAACCTGGGCATGCCGCCCCCCAGCCGGCCGAGCACCCGCGCCACGCCGCTGCCCGCCCGCATCGCCAGCCGCTCCAGCCAGGCCACGGTAAAGGCATTGCCGCGCAGCAAGCGCCAGCCCGACCACAGCAGCATGGCACTGCCAGCGCCGAACAGCCAGCGCTGCACCGGCAGGTAATCCTGCCTCCACGCGCCAGCGCCGACCGCGCCCAGCAGCGCGCCGAGCAGCATATAGGTCGAAATCCTGCCCAGGTGCATTGCCAGCAACTCGCCGGCCCAGGCAGCGCGGCTGCGCACGAAGGTCATGGTCACGGCGCCGCCACGCGGCTGCTCGACGGCCAGCGCGATGCCGCCACACATTGCCGCGCAATGCACGCCGCCCAGCAATGCCAGCATAAAAACGCTAATTAGCACACCCAATGGCAAATCTGACTCCCTGCCTCATCACATCGCACGGTAAAATGTCGTATCGCGCCCCCGCATCCACTCTTGCAGGTTCCAATTGCTCACCTCCATTCCAATCACCGAGATGTCGCCCCGTTGCTCTACATGCGCGATGGGGCAACTGTGCCTTCCGGTTGGCATGTCCCAGCAGGACCTCACCAAGATGGACAAGCTGGTGCAGGAACGCATCCGGGTCCATAAGGGTGAGACCTTGTATCGCATGGGCGACCCCCTCACCGCGGTTTATGCCATTCGCTTCGGCACGCTGAAAACGCATGTCACGACCGAAGACGGCCGTTCACAGATTACCGGCTTCCACCTGCCTGGCGAAATCGTCGGCCTCGACGGCCTCGGCGAGATGCAGCATGCCTCGGACGCGACCGCGCTGGAAGATACCGAAGTCTGCGTAGTCCGCCTTGGCGACCTGCAGACGCTGTCTGCAGACCTACCTTCGCTGCAGCATCAGTTCCTGCGGCTGATGGGCAAGGAAATCACGCATGACCAGCTGATGCTGGTGACCCTCGGCTCGATGCGCGCCGAAGAACGCCTGGCCGCGTTCCTGATCAACCTGTCGGAGCGCCTGTCTGAGCGCGGCTACTCGTCGACCGAATTCGTGATGCGCATGAGCCGCGAGGAGATCGGCAGCTACCTGGGCCTGAAACTCGAAACCGTCAGCCGCCTGTTCTCGCGTTTCGCCGAAGCCGGCCTGATCCAGATTCGCCAGCGCCACGTCAAGCTGGTGGATCTCGCCGGCATCAAGCAGCTCTACAGCCGCAGCTGCTGACCCTTCCCTCCGCTTCGCCGCGTTGCGCTTGCGCCGCGCGCGGCGGCGCAAGCATCGACCATCACTCCAACTCGTCGGTATCGCTGAGACGGGTCGGCATCGTGTACAGCGTCAACCCGCTGGACAGCGCGCAGAAGATCCACGCCAGCAGGAAGCTCATCGTATAGATCGATTCGCGCGACGCCTCGATCGGATGCCCGAAGAACTTCAGGTCACCAGGATCCACGACGGAGAACACAGTCGCGGTGGCGAAGCCCGCCATCAGGAACCCCGGCCACAAGACCCACATCAGCCAGCGCAACCTCATGGCTGCCTCGCTGCGCTCGACTGAGGCCGAGCCGCCTCGGCCTTCTCGACCACCAGTCCATGGCGCGTTGCACCCTGCACCGGCACGTCAGGGTGCGACGACGCCAGCCAGATAGTGACGCCGCACGCCACCATCGCGACCAGCGGGCCGCTCATCAACAGCCACGGCCACGGCTCCTTCCACCACGGATTGCCTTGCTGATTCATCATGCCCCCTTGAATTCTGCACCTAGCGCCTGCCGTCACAGGCCGCGCGGCACGATAAAGCTGGTGCTTTGCCGGATTTCGGCGTTGCCCCGCTCAGTTCCTTCACTGGTCACCGTCACGCTGATCTTGTGCGTGCCTTGCGCCGCGTCATCGATCGGCACGCGTATGCGGATCGGCAACAGCCGGTTCGACGTCGGCGCCAGCGATTCGGCCTGCTTGTCGTATTCGACCGTCAGGTTCTTCAGCTCGTCACTGTCGGCTCGCACACTGATGTGCATCGGCCCTTCGGTCGTGTTGATCAGTTGCAGGCGATAGACGTTTTCGATCCAGCGGCCTTCGACCTCCCGGCCCAGTGCGCCACGGTCGCGGATGATGTCCACCTTCAGCGGCGTGCGCAGCGCGATCGAAGCCACGAAGCCAGCAAGCAGCGCGACCCAGATCACGGAATAGATGATGACACGCGGACGCAGCAAGCGCTTGCGCGACGCAGCCGCCGACAGCGCCTTGCGCATGGCATTCTCCGACGTGTACCGGATCAGGCCGCGCGGATAGGACATCTTGTCCATCACCTGGTTGCAGGCGTCGATGCACGCGCCGCAGCCTATGCATTCATACTGCAGGCCATCGCGGATGTCGATGCCGGTCGGGCATACCTGCACGCAGATGCTGCAGTTGACGCAATCACCCAGGCCCGCCTGGTGATGGTCGGTCTTGCGCGAACGGCTGCCGCGCGGCTCGCCCCGGCCGATGTCGTAGGTCACGACGTAAGTGTCGCGGTCGACCATCACGCTCTGGAAACGCGCATACGGGCACATGTATTTGCATACCTGCTCGCGCATGAAACCCGCGTTGCCCCAGGTGGCAAACGCATAGAACAGCATCCAGAAGGTCTGCCACGGGCCCAGCGACAGGCTCGCCAGCTCGCCGCCCAGCTCACGGATCGGCGCGAAGTAGCCGATGAAGGTGAAGCCTGTCCACAACGCGATCAGTATCCACAGGAAATGCTTCGTGGCCTTGATGCGCAGCTTGCGCAGGCTCCAGGGATCGCCGTCCAGCCGGATGCGCGCGATGCGGTCGCCTTCGATCCGCCGCTCGATCCACATGAAGATCTCGGTGTAGACCGTCTGAGGACAGGCATAGCCGCAGAACAGCCGCCCGGCGATCGCCGTGAACAGGAACAGCGCCAACGCCGAGATGACCAGCAAGACGGCGAGATAGATGACGTCCTGCGGCCACAGCACCAGCCCGAAGATATAGAACTTGCGCTCGCCAAGGTCGAACAGCACGGCCTGGCGTCCGTTCCACTGGAGCCAGGGCGTGCCGTAGTAAATCAGCTGCGTGAAGAGGACCAGCCAGACGCGCCAGCTGGAAAAAGCGCCCGTGACCGAGCGCGGATAGATCTTGCGCCGGACCTCGTACAGCGTTTCATCCGAGGTCTCGGCAGGCGCAGCGGCCGACCGCTGACGGTCGGCCGCCCGGGCCACTTCTTCGGTCCCGGGTGCGTTCATGGATAGTTTCTCCCGCGGGCGGCCCGCGCCCGCTCAGATGAGTCGCCTGTCATTGGCCGGCACCCCCGCCGGTATTGGACAGACCCCAGACATAGGCCGTCAGCATGCGGATCCGCTCTGGCGTCAGGATCTCTTCATGTGCCGGCATATGGTTGTTATGCCCCTTCAGAATGGCGTCGACAATGCTGCCTTCCGAACTGCCATACAGCCACACGTTATCGGAGAGGTTCGGAGCGCCCAGTGCCTGGTTGCCCTTGCCGCCGGCACCGTGGCAAGCCGCGCAGGTCGACTTGAAGGTGCTTTCGCCACGCGAGGCGCGGATGGGATCCGAAGACAATCCCGACAGCGAACGGACATACTGCGCCACATCGCCTGCCAGCTTGCCGTCAACGGTGGATGCAAACGGCGGCATCACGCCATTGCGGCCCTTGGTAATGGTCTGCCGGATGGTTTCGGGTTCGCCGCCATACAGCCAGTCGCCGTCGGTCAGGTTGGGGAAGCCGCGGCTGCCGCGTGCGTCAGAACCATGGCATTGCGCGCAGTAGTTCAGGAACAGCCGCTGGCCAATTTCGCGGGCCTGCGGATCCCCGGCCACCTGCTTGACATCCATCTTCAAGTACTTGGCATAGATCTCGTTCTGCATCTTCTCCTGCGCGGCACGATGCGCCGCAAGTTCGCCCTGCGTGGAGAACTTCAGCACGCCTGCGTACTTGCCCAGGCCCGGATACAACACCAGGTAGACCAGGCCGAAGATGCAGGCCAGCAGGAACATCCACATCCACCAGCGTGGCAGCGGATTGTTCAGTTCGCGCAGGTCGTCGTCCCAGACATGGCCGGTGTCGTCGCCCGCGCTGGCGGTCTTGGTGATCTTGCGTTGCGAGAACAGCAGCCATACGCACCAGACGATGCCGACGAGCGCGATCGCGGCAATGTAGTAACCCCAGAAATCGGAAAAGAAATCGCTCATGGCTAGGTGTTCCGGCTCGATGTTGTCGTGGTTTCGTCAGGCAGCGCGAACGGCAGCATGGCGGATTCACGGTTGGCGGCCTGCCGGCCGGCCGACCAGGCCCACCAGCAGATGCCAAGGAAGACGACCATCGACACGACGGTCGCAATGGCGGTGATCATGGCCATGGCTTACTCCTTCGCCGGTGCAGCCGCTTCCGCTGCGGGCGCCGCCGGCGTAGCCGCTGCAGCGGTATCCACGCGGACATTGCGGCGATTGGTGCCCAGGCCCTGCAGGTAGGCCACCAGCGCGTCTTCCTCGGTCTTGCCCTTGAGCTCCTCCGGCGCCTTGGCGATATCGGCCTCGGTGTACGGCACGCCCAGCTTCACCAGCGCCCGCATGCGGGCCTGGATATCGTCGGTCGGCAGCGTTGCCTTCTCCAGCCATGGGTAGGAAGGCATGACCGACTCGGGCACCACATCGCGCGGATTGCGCAGGTGGATGCGCTGCCAGTCGTCCGAGTAACGTCCGCCAACGCGTGCCAAGTCGGGACCGGTACGCTTCGAGCCCCACAGGAACGGGTGGTCGTAGACGGACTCACCCGCGGTCGAGAAGTGGCCGTAACGCTCGGTTTCGGCCTGCAGCGTACGCACCTGCTGCGAGTGGCAGCCGACGCAGCCTTCGCGGATGTAGACATCCCGGCCCATCAGCCGCAGCGGCGAATACGGCGTGATGCCCGGATCCGGCTTGGTCGTGGAGTGCTGGAAGAACAGCGGCACGATCTGCACCAGACCCGCGATGCTGACCACGAGGATCGTGCAGATGATCAGCCAGCCGATGTTCTTCTCCAGCGTTTCGTGGGAAAAGAATCTTTGTTTTTCCGACATCTTTCTATCCTGGAATGATCAGTGTGCGGAGGCGGGGATGCTGGCCGGGATCGGCGCATCCACGGCACGCTTGCCGACGATGGTCTTGGCGACGTTGTAGGCCATCAGCAGCATGCCGGACAGGAAGCAGATGCCACCCAGCAGACGGATCAGGTAGAACGGGTACTTGGCCTTGACCGCTTCGACGAAGGCATAGGTCAGCGTGCCATCAGGTTGCGTGGCGCGCCACATAAGACCTTCCATCACGCCGGCAATCCACATCGAGGCGATATACAGCACCACGCCGATGGTCGCGATCCAGAAATGCCATTCGATCAGGCGCACGCTGTACATCTGTTTTTCGCCGAACAGCCGCGGGATCAGGTAGTACAGCGACCCGATCGAGATCATTGCGACCCAGCCCAGAGCGCCGGAGTGTACGTGGCCGATGGTCCAGTCCGTGTAGTGCGACAGCGCGTTGACGGTCTTGATCGACATCATCGAGCCTTCGAACGTGGACATACCGTAGAACGACAGCGCCACTACCAGGAACTTCAGGATCGGGTCGGTGCGCAGCTTGTGCCAGGCGCCCGACAGGGTCATGATGCCGTTGATCATGCCGCCCCAGGAAGGCGCCAGCAGGATCAGCGAGAACACCATGCCCAGCGACTGCGCCCAGTCCGGCAGCGCCGTGTACTGCAGGTGGTGCGGGCCGGCCCACATGTAGGTGAAGTTCAACGCCCAGAAATGGACGATGGACAGGCGGTAGGAAAAGATCGGGCGCTCGGCCTGCTTGGGAATGAAGTAGTACATCATCCCGAGGAAGCTGGTGGTCAGGAAGAAGCCAACCGCGTTATGGCCATACCACCACTGAATCATCGCGTCCTGCACGCCGGCATAGGCCGAGTAGGACTTCCACAGCGACACCGGCATCTCGATGTTGTTGACGATGTGCAGCAGCGCGATGGTCAGGATGTAGGCACCGAAGAACCAGTTGGCGACGTAGATATGCCGCGTCTTGCGCTTGACGATGGTGCCGAAGAACACGATCGCATAAGCCACCCAGACCGCCGTGATCAGCAGGTCGATCGGCCATTCCAGCTCGGCGTATTCCTTCGAGGAGGTGATGCCCAGCGGCAGCGTGATTGCCGCGGCAACGATGACCAGTTGCCAGCCCCAGAACGTGAACGCCGCGAGCGGGCCGCAGAACAGGCGGGCCTGGCAGGTGCGCTGGACCACGTAGTACGAAGTCGCGAAAAGCGCGCTGCCGCCGAACGCAAAGATCACCGCATTGGTATGCAGCGGCCGCAGCCGGCCGAACGACAGCCAGGGCGTGTTGAAGTTGAGTTCAGGCCAGATCAGCTGTGCTGCCAGCAGCACGCCGACGGCCATGCCGACGATCCCCCAGACTACCGTCATGACAGCGAACTGTCTTACGACGCCGTAATTGAAGGTGTCGACGCGTGAAGACGCGGCAGTGACATCCATTCAGACCCCCAAAGCTTAGAGAAAAGAAAAAACCTACTGACGTTGTGACTTTAGAAAAACCCCGCCACCGGTGTGTTGATCTTTATCAAGTGGCCGAGGACGGGTAAGGAACCTCGCGGCGAGGCCCCGGTCCGAGGCCGACGGCATGCCAAGACCTGGGCGCATCAGGGCTTGTCGTTGTCCAGCAGGATCGATTCCCCGGGCCGGTCAAGGTCATCGTACTGGCCCGCATGCAATGCCCACCACAACGCGGCGGCGATCACGACGACCAGCACCAGGCTCATCGGCACGAGCAGGTAAAGCGTTTCCATGCGGCTCCTAGACTCTCTTGCGGCCGGCGCGCAGCAAGCGCCAGGCGTTGGCCACCACCAGCAGCGACGACAGCGACATGCCGATACCGGCCATCCATGCCGTCACCAGCCCGGTCGCCGCAAGCGGGATCGCCACCATGTTGTAGAAGAATGACCAGCCCAGGTTCTGCCTCACCACGCGCCGCGCCTTGCGCGACACCGCCAGCGCTGTCGCAATCTCGTCGATGCCGCCGTGCGTGAGCACGGCGTCGGCGCCGGCCTGCGCCAGCGGCGCGCCGCTGCCGATCGCGATCGAAACTTGCGCCTGCGCCAGCACCGGCGCGTCGTTGATGCCGTCGCCCACGGCCAGCACCACCGCCCCTCCGTGCTGCAGCCGCGCGACGTAGTCGCGCTTGCCCTCGGGTGTCACTGCGCCGGCGACATGGCCGATGCCGAAGCGCTTTGCCCACCAGTGCACGGTCGCGGAGTTATCGCCCGAGACGAGGTGGCAGCTCACGCCCAGCTCACCGAGCCGCGCCAGCAGCGCCGACGTCTGCGCGCGCTCGACATCGGCCAGCACGAAGCTGGCGAGCACGCCGCCCTGCGCCGCCAGCCACACGACCGTGGCGCCGGGATGGGCCGGGTCCGCTACCGCCGGATCTGGCAGGGGAGTGCCACCGGTAACGAGGCCACGTACAAAATCTAGCTGACCGAGCCGCAGGCGGCGCCCGTCGACTGTGGCTTCCAGGCCCTGTCCGGGCACGTTGCGGATGCCGGTGACCGTGCTGGCATGGCCACCACCATCAGGCACTGCCGCGAGCAGCGCGCGCGCGATGGGGTGCTCGCCGCCGCGCTCCATCGCCGCGGCTAGTGCAAGGCATTGCGCCTCGCCAAGATCGGCCAGCGGCTGCACCGCGGCCACGGCAAAGCGTCCTTCGGTCAGCGTGCCGGTCTTGTCCAGCACCACATCGGTCACGCGCGCCAGCGTCTCCAGCGCATGGCCGCGCGTCAGCAGCACGCCGCGCCGCGACAATGCGGCGCCCGCGGCGGCCAGCGCGGCCGGCGTGGCCAGCGACAGCGCGCAGGGGCAGCTGACCACCAGCACCGCGATCGTCACCAGCAGAGCGCGTGATGGATCGATCCACAGCCCCCACACCAGCCCGGTCAGCGCCGCAAGCACCAGTAGCGTCGCCACGAACCAGCCGGCGACACGGTCGGCCAGCGTGGCCAGGCGGGGCTTTTCCGCCAGCGCGCGGTCGAGCACCGCCACGATCTCAGCCAGGCGCGTGCCGGCGCCCACGCACGACACACGCAGCTCCAGCGGGCTGGCGGTGTTGAAGCAGCCGGCGAGCACCGTTTCACCGGCACTGCGGCGCACCGGCCGGCTTTCGCCCGTCAGCATGGACTCATCCAGTTCGCTGGCGCCGGCGACGACGGTGCCGTCGGCGGGTACGATCTCGCCCGCCTTCACGCGGATCAGGTCGCCCTGGCGCAAACGTGCCACCGGGATGCGTTCACCCGTGGCCCCTATTCCGGCAAGCCGCTCGCAGGTGGCGGGCAGCTGGCGCGCCAGCATCTCGGCGCCGCTGCGCGATGCCTGGCGCACGCGCAGTTCCAGGTAGCGCGCCAGCAGCAGGAAGGCAACAAACATCGTCACCGAATCGAAGTAGACCTCGCCGATGCCGCGCACAGTGGCCAGCGCGCTGGCGATAAACCCCGCGCCGACGCCGATGGCAACCGGCACGTCCATGCCCAGATGGCGCTGACGCAGGCTGCGCCAGGCGCCGGCAAAGATCGGCGATGCGGAATAGAAGACCACCGGCAACGTCAGCGCAAAGCTGGCCCAGCGCATCAGCTGCAGCTGGCCGGGGTCGATGGTGGCCTCGTGGGTATAGATCGGCCATGCATACATCATCACCTGCATCATGCCGAGCATGGCCACGGCCATCCGCATCAGCAGGCCGCGGCGCGCGCGGCGGTCCTGCTGGTCGGTTCGCGAGACCTCGAACGGCCACGCCATGTAGCCAATGCCGGCGAGCGCGGCCAGCAATCCGGCCACGGACTGCGTGCCCTCGCGCCAGCGCACCACCACGCGCCGAGTGGCGACATTGGCAACCGCGGACTCCACGCCGGGCTGGCGCGTCAGGTGCTGCTCGATCAGCCAGGCGCACGCGGCGCAACGAATGTTCTCCGGCGCCAGCGTGATCTCGGCGCGGCCATTGTCGAGCGGACGCACGAACTGGTTGCGTAATTCAGGGGTGTCGTAGGCGGCCCAGATTGGTTCGGCTTCGCGCCGCGCCGCATCGTCGATCGGGCGGGCAAAGCGGGCTTCATCCCCATAGAGATGGGCAAAGCCAGCCGCATGGAGCGTCTGCGCCAGCGCCTGGCAGCCGCCACAGCAGAAGACCCTGCGTGCGCCGTCCAGTTCGGCTGCAAGTGGTTCGGCCTGCGCGACCGGCAGGCCGCAGTGGAAGCATGCGAGTTGCGCCCCGGCAGTGGCTGCGCCAGCGTTGACGGCAGGCGCCGCGGACGCTGCATGCAAGGCCAGCACGCTGGCGGAAGGGATGGTGGCTGGGGACGACATGGGGACCTTTTTCTACCCCCTGCAGGGTATAGGGCGGTCACGGCATCGACCTTGATTTAGGTCAATGCGGCCCGGCTATCGTCGCGCCGGGCCAAAATACAACACTCGGCAACCCTCAGGTAAGCGACGTATCCATGGTGCGGCGCTCGGATTCCAGGTACTCGCGCGACTGCATCTCGATGATGCGAGACACGGTCCGGTGGAACTCGTTGGCCATCTGGCCTTCTGTGTAAAGTTCGTCCGCCGGCACTTCTGCCGACATCAGCAACTTGACCTTGTGGTCGTAGAAGACGTCGATCAGCCAGGTAAAGCGCCGTGCTTCCGACGACATGCGCGGCGTCATGCGCGGCACGTCGGACAGGATCACGGTATGGAATTGCGAAGCCAGTTCCAGGTAGTCGTTCTGCGAGCGCGGCCCGCCGCACAGCGTGGCGAAGTCGAACCACACCACGCCATTGGCCTTGCGCAGCGCGCGCAGTTCGCGGTGCTCGATATGCAGCAGCGGCGATTCGTCGGCCACGCCGGCAATCGACGTGAAGGCATCGCGCAGCGCCGAGTTCGCCCTGGCGTCGAGCGGCGTGTGGTAAGCCTGCACCTGTTCCAGCGCGCGCTTGCGGTAATCGATGCCGGCATCGACGTTGAGCACGTCCATCTTCTGCTGGATCAGCGCGATGGCGGGCAGCACACGGTCGCGGTGCAGGCCGTCCGTGTAAAGCAGGTCGGGCCGGTAATTCGAAGTCATCACGAACTGCACACCGTTGTCGAACAACTGCTGCAGCAGGCGATGCAGGATCATCGCGTCGGCGACGTCGCTGACGTGGAACTCGTCGAAGCAGATCAGCCGGAACCGGCGCGCAATGCGCCTGGCGAGCTCGTCCAGCGGATCGGGGCGGCCGCGCAGCTCTTCCAGCTGGCGGTGGACCTCGCGCATGAATTCATGGAAGTGCAGCCGCGTCTTGCGCACCACCGGCACGCAGGTATAGAAGCTGTCCATCAGGAAGGACTTGCCGCGCCCCACTCCGCCCCACATGTAGACGCCCTTGGGCACGTCGGGCCGGACCAGCAGCTTCTTCAGTGCGTTGTTGCGGCGGCTCTTGTAGGCCACCCATTCGTCGTAGCACTGCTGCAGCCGCGCCACGGCACGCAATTGCGCCTCGTCGGACGTGTAGCCGCGCTCCTTCAGTTCCTTCTCGTAGTACTCAGTGACGTTCATGCTTGGGGGCTCACGCGGCGCGCGCCGCAAGTGAAAACGGCGCGCCGCTGGTGCGGCGCGCCGGTACTCAAACAATGCGAGGCATGCGCCTTACATATTGAGCTGACGCTTGTCGACAGCCAGCGCGGCTTCGCGCATGACTTCCGACATCGACGGGTGCGGGTGGCAGACGCGCCCGATATCTTCGCTGGCGGCCTTGAACTCCATCGCCACCACGGCTTCCGCGATCAGGTCCGACGCGTTGGCGGCAACGATATGCACGCCCAGGATTTCGTCGGTCTTGGCATCGGCCAGCATCTTGACGAAGCCGTCCGGATGGCCCATGCCCAGCGCACGACCGTTGGCCATGAACGGGAACTGGCCAGCCTTGAACTCGCGGCCTTCGGCCTTGAGCTGGGCTTCGGTCTTGCCGACCCATGCGATTTCCGGGAAGGTGTAGATCACCCACGGCACGCAGTTGTAGTCGATGTGCGGCTTCTGGCCTGCGATGCGCTCGGCCACGGCCACGCCTTCGTCCTCGGCCTTGTGCGCCAGCATCGGGCCGCGCACCACGTCGCCGATGGCCCACAGGCCCGGCACCTTGGTGGCGCAATGGTCGTCCACCTCGATGAAACCGCGCTGGTCGACGGCCAGGCCGACAGCATCCAGGCCCAGGTTGTCGGTGTTGGGCACGCGGCCGACCGACACGATCAGGCGATCGACTTCCAGGGTCTGGGCGGCGCCGTCCTTGTCCGTGTACTTGACGGTAACGCCGTTCTTGCCGGTCGTCACTTCGTTCACGTTCACGCCGAGGCTGAACTTCAGGCCCTGCTTGGTCAGCTGCTTCTGGGCTTCCTTGGCCACGCCTTCGTCGGCGGCGCCCAGGAAAGCAGGCAGCGCTTCCAGCACGGTCACGTCGGCACCCAGGCGGCGCCACACCGAGCCCAGCTCCAGGCCGATCACGCCGGCGCCGATCACGCCCAGCTTCTTCGGCACTGCGGGGAACTTGAGCGCGCCCTCGTTATCGCTGACCAGGTCGTTGTCGACGGCGACGCCCGGCAGGTGGCGAGCCTTCGAACCGGTGGCGATGATGACCTGCTTGGCGGTCACGACTTCACCGGCAATCTCGACCTGGAAGCCCTCGGCGGTCTTGCCGACGAACTTGCCGTAGCCCTTGAGCAGCGTCACCTTGTTCTTGCGGAACAGGAACTCGATGCCCTTGGTCATCTTGCCGACGATATCGTCCTTGCGCTTGAGCATCTTGGACACGTCGACCTTGACGTCGCCCACGGTGATACCGTGGTCGGCCAGGTGGTGCTGGGCGTTCTCGAACTCTTCCGAGGAAGCCAGCAGTGCCTTGGACGGGATGCAGCCCACGTTCAGGCAGGTGCCGCCCAGGCGCGGTTCGTTCTTGGGATCGTCGTAGGCGTTGCCTTCGCAGCAGGCCACGTTCAGGCCGAGCTGGCCGGCGCGGATCGCGCCGATATAGCCGCCCGGGCCGGCGCCGATCACCAGCACGTCGAATTGTTTGCTCATGGGAATTCCTTTGTGGCACCGGCAGCGTGTGCCGGCGTGCGATCAAATCTGGAGATGCGCGCCGCGCGCGTCGGCACCAACCAACGCGCGCGGGGGACCGTCGATTACAGGTCCAGCAGCAGGCGGGCCGGATCTTCCAGCGCGTCCTTCATGGCGACCAGGCCCAGCACGGCTTCACGGCCGTCGATGATGCGGTGGTCGTAGGACATGGCCAGGTAGTTCATCGGGCGAATCACGATCTGGCCGTCTTCCACCACCGGGCGATCCTTGGTGGCGTGCACGCCCAGGATGGCCGATTGCGGCGGGTTGATGATCGGGGTCGACAGCATCGAGCCGAACACGCCACCATTGGAGATCGAGAAGGTACCGCCGCTCAGCTCGTCCAGCGACAGCTTGCCGTCACGGGCCTTGACGCCGAACTCGGCGATCTTCTTCTCGATGTCGGCCAGGCTCATCTGGTCGGCATTGCGCAGGATGGGCACCACCAGGCCGCGCGGCGAGCCCACCGCGATACCGATGTCGAAGTAGCCGTGGTAGACGATGTCGTTGCCGTCGATCGAGGCGTTGATCAGCGGGAACTTCTTCAGTGCGTGGACCGCGGCCTTGACGAAGAACGACATGAAGCCCAGCTTCACGCCGTGTTCCTTCTCGAAGCGGTCCTTGTACTTGTTGCGCAGGTCCATCACCGGCTTCATGTTGACTTCATTGAAGGTGGTGAGGATGGCGTTGGTCTGTTGCGATTGCAGCAGGCGCTCGGCGATACGGGCGCGCAGGCGGCTCATCGGCACGCGCTCTTCCGGACGGTCACCCAGCGCGGCGAAGTCGACCGGTGCGGAAACCTGCTGCAGCGCCGGCTTGGCCGCGGCCGGGGCCGGGGCGGCCTTGGCGGCCGGAGCAGCGGCGGCGGCAATCGCGTCGCCCTTGGTGATGCGGCCGTCCTTGCCGGTGCCGGCAACCTGGCCAGCCGACAGGCCGGCTTCAGCCATCAGCTTGGCAGCCGACGGCATCGCCACGGCGCCGGCGGCGGCCGGAGCGGCGGCAGCGGCCGGTGCCGGAACGGCAGCAGCCGGAGCCGGGGCAGCGGCTGCGGGGGCAGCGGCGCCAGCGGTGGCTTCGGTGTCGATCTTGGCGATGATTTCATCGGCGACGACAGTGTCGCCGTCGTTCTTGACGATGATCGACAGCACGCCAGCCGACGGGGCCGGCACTTCCAGCACCACCTTGTCGGTTTCGATCTCGATCAGGATCTCGTCCTGGGCAACGGCTTCGCCCGGCTTCTTCTTCCAGTTGAGCATGGTCGCTTCGGCGACCGATTCGGACAGCTGCGGAACCTTGACGTCAACAATAGCCATGGTTGTGAATTCCTCGTGTTATGCGTGTTGTCTTTATATTGGCAAGCCACGGCGCACCTGCGCGCGTCGCCGTGGCTGCCACTGATTACTTGGTCAGAACAAAGCCCTTGAGCTTGGCGAAGGCAGCCTCCAGCAGCGCCTTCTGTTGCTCGTTGTGCTTTGCGTAGTAGCCCACCGCCGGCGAAGCCGAGGCGGGACGACCGGCATAACCGAGCTTCTGGCCATCCGTCATGTTTTCCATGATGTAGTGCTGCACGAAGAACCAGGCGCCCTGGTTCTGCGGCTCGTCCTGGCACCACACGATCTCGGTGGCGTTCGGATACTTCTTCAGCTCCGCTGCGATGGCCTTGTGCGGGAACGGGTACAGCTGCTCCAGGCGGATGACCGCGGTGTCGTTGGCCTCGCGTTCCTTGCGCGTATTGACCAGGTCGTAGTAGACCTTGCCCGAGCACATGATGACGCGCTTCACCTTGCCGGCGTTCAGTTCTTCCTGCTCGCCGATCACGGTCTCGAAGTGGCCCTTGGCCAGGTCCGACAGCGGCGACACGGCGTCCTTGTTACGCAGCAGCGACTTCGGCGTCATGATCACCAGCGGCTTGCGGAACAGGCGGATCATCTGGCGGCGCAGCAGGTGGAAGATCTGGGCCGGCGTGGTCGGCTGGCAGACCTGCATGTTGTGGTCCGCGCAGAGCTGCAGGAAACGCTCGATACGGGCCGAGCTGTGCTCCGGACCCTGGCCTTCGTAGCCGTGCGGCAGCATCAGGGTCAGGCCGGAGGCGCGGCCCCACTTGACTTCACCCGACGAGATGAACTGGTCGATCACCACCTGGGCGCCGTTGACGAAGTCGCCGAACTGGGCTTCCCAGATCACCAGCGCGTTCGGTTCGGCGGCCGAGTAGCCGTATTCGAAGCCGAGCACGGCTTCCTCGGACAGCACCGAGTCGATCACCGTGAACGGTGCCTGGTTTTCCGACACGTTCTGCAGCGGCACATACGAGCCGGCATCCCAGCGCTCGCGCGCCTGGTCGTGCAGCACGGCGTGGCGGTGGGTGAAGGTGCCGCGGCCGGCGTCCTGGCCGGTGATGCGCACGGGGTAGCCCGACGACACCAGCGAGGCGAAGGCCAGGTGCTCGCCCATGCCCCAGTCCAGCGGCTGGTCGCCACGGCCCATGTTGGCGCGGTCCTTGACAACCTTCTCGACCAGCGGGTGCAGCTTCAGCGTTTCAGGCGTGGTGGTGATGCGTTCAGCCAGGCGCTTCAGTTCGGTCACCGGCACCGCGGTGTCGGCGGCATCGGTCCACTTGCGGTTCAGGAACGGCATCCAGTCCACGGCGAACTTGTTCTTGAAGTTCGACAGGACCGGGTCGGCGGTGTGCTTGCCGGCGTCCATCGCGGCGCGGTATTCCTTGACCTTCTCGTCGCCGAACTCGGCCGGGACCAGCTTCTGCGCGGCCAGCTTTTCGGCGTACACCTTGCGCGTGCCCGGGTGCTGGCTGATCTTCTTGTACATCAGCGGCTGCGTGACCGCCGGGGTGTCCTGCTCGTTGTGGCCCAGCTTGCGGAAGCAGATGATGTCGACCACGACGTCCTTGTTGAATTCCATGCGGAAATCAACGGCCAGCTGCATGGCGTACACCACGGCTTCGGGATCGTCGCCGTTCACGTGCAGCACCGGGGCCTCGATCATCTTGACCACGTCCGTGCAGTACAGCGTCGAGCGGGCGTCGCGCGGGTCGGAGGTGGTGAAGCCGATCTGGTTGTTGATGACGATGTGCATCGTGCCGCCCGTGCCGTAGCCGCGGGTCTGCGCCAGGTTCAGCGTCTCCATGACCACGCCCTGGCCGGCAAAGGCGGCGTCGCCATGCACCTGCACCGGCAGCACTTCCTTGTGGCCGACTTCGCCGCGGCGTTCCTGGCGGGCCTTGGCCGAGCCTTCGACCACCGGGTTGACGATTTCCAGGTGCGACGGGTTGAACGCCAGCGACAGGTGGACCGGGCCGCCCTCGGTCGAGACATCGCTCGAGAAGCCCTTGTGGTACTTGACGTCACCGGCCGGCAGGTCGTCGACGTGCTTGCCTTCGAATTCGGCGAACAGGTCGGCGGGCATCTTGCCCAGGGTGTTGACCAGCACGTTCAGGCGGCCGCGGTGGGCCATGCCGATCACGATTTCCTGCACACCCTTGGTGCCGGCGTGCTGGATCAGTTCGTCCATCGCGGCGATGAAGCTCTCGCCTCCTTCCAGCGAGAAGCGCTTCTGGCCGACGTACTTGGTGTGGAGGAAGCGCTCCAGGCCTTCGGCCGCGGTCAGGCGGTCGAGGATGTGCTTCTTCTTCTCCAGCGTGAAGACCGGCTTGGAGCGCGTGGTTTCCAGGCGCTCCTGCCACCAGCGCTTCTGCGCCTGGTCGCTCACATACATGAATTCGGCGCCAATGGTGCCGCAGTAGGTTTCGCGCAGGTTGTTCAGCAGCTCGCGCAGGCTCATCGACTCCTTGCCAAAGTACGTATTGCTGGCATTGAAGACGATGTCGAGGTCAGCTTCGGAAAAACCGTAGAACGCGGGGTCCAGATCCGGCAGGGGCGGGCGCTCCTGGCGCTTGAGCGGGTCCAGGTCGGCCCAGTGCGAGCCAATGTTGCGGTAGGCGGCGATCAGCTGGGTGGCAGCGACGCGCTTGCGGCCCATGTCGGAATCGGCCGAGGCAACGATGGTCCTGATGGGGCCTTGCTTGGCGCGCTCGGCGAACGAGGCAACGATGGGAGCGTGGGCGACATCCCGGCCGTTCGAGCCGTCAACGGCGGGAACGTTCTGCATGGCGTCGAAGTACGAACGCCAGTTGTCGGGAACCGAGGCGGGATTCTGGAGGTAGGCTTCGTACAGTTCTTCGACATACGGGGCGTTACCGCCGAAGAGGTACGAATTGCTCTGGTACTGCTGCATCATGGGACGCTCACTATTCTCCGGGAATGCCGGAGTTCAGCGGGTTATTCAACCTTCCGCGACACGGCTTGACCGGTTAGCGGATTGCAAACAACTCTTGGGAGCCCAACTGAGGTGCCTACGCAAACGGCACCACTGGGGTGCCGCATGTGCCGACTTCCTCACAAGGCCCGAAAGGGCAAGTTGTGCGGGGAAGGACCTAAGTCTTCACGGCGGTAAGCATAGCACGTTTGCTTTTAAGCAATGTGTACTTTTCGCGATGCGAAACCTGTTCGCACGACAATTCGCATCGCCGTGGATGTTTTGGCAACAGCCACACAACAATCAAGAGCCCGGCGCTATCTTGTCCACGGCGTCGGTGATCAGCCCATCCAGCCCCCAGTCCAGCAATTGCGCGGCCTTTGCGGGGTCGTTCACGGTATAGCTGAGGACGCGGTACCCGGCCGCATGCGCGGCCGCAATGACGCCCTCGTCCAGCTCGCGGTAATTCGCATCGAGTGCCACGCATCCGAGCCGGCGCAGCCGCTCGAGCCAGTCCCCCGGCAGCTTGTCGAGCAGGAGCGCCCGCGGCAGGTCGGGCGCCACGCGTGCTGCCGCGGCCAGCGCCTCTTCCGAGAACGACGACAGCAGCGGCCCCGCCGCGGCGCCGGCCCACAGCGCCGCGGCATCGAGCGCGACCGCCGCCCCGGTGCGCGCTTCGGTGCCAGGCACCGGCTTGATCTCGATATTGACCAGGAAGCCGTTGGCTTGCGTATAGCGGGCGATGGCTGCCAGCGTCGGCACCGGCTCGCCGGCCCAGGCCGGGCTGTGCCAGCTGCCGGCATCGAGCAGCGCCAGCTCGCCCAGCGTCAGCGCATCGACCCTGCCCTTGCCGCTGGTGGTGCGGTCGAGCGTCGCGTCGTGCATCAGCACCGGCTTGCCGTCGGCCGACAGCTTGACGTCGAACTCGAACATCCGGTACCCGAAGCCGGCACCGTGGCGGAAGGCGGCGAGCGTGTTCTCGGGCGCCAGCTTGCCCGCGCCGCGGTGCGCGATATGGCGTGGGTACGGCCATGCCTGGGTGTCTGCAATGGCTGCCATGTCAGGCCTCGATGCGCTTGCCGGTGTCCGGCGCGAAGAAATGCAAGTGGTCGGGCGACGAGGTCACCGGCAAGCGGTCGCCGGCGCTCACCCTGGCATGGCTCTCCAGCCGCACCACCACCGGCTGGCCACCGAGCGAGCCGTAGGCGAACGAATCGGCGCCGAGCGCCTCCACCACGCGCACATCGACTTCGGCGATGGCCTCGTGCGAGGCGCACGGCTCGATATGTTCCGGGCGCAGCCCAAGCAACGCCTGTTCGGGCAAGTGCAGCCCCATCGGCAGGTGGCCGAGCGTGGCGCTGGCGCTGGCGCTGCCCTCCTTCGCCACCACCCGCATCTGCGCGCCACCATTGCCGGCGCCGTTGCGCACCACCGGGATCAGGTTCATCGGCGGCGAACCGATAAAGCCCGCCACGAAGGTGCTGGCCGGTTTTGAATAGACTTGCAGCGGCGTGCCGATCTGCTCCACCCGGCCGGCGTTGAGCACCATCATGCGGTCCGCCAGCGTCATCGCCTCGACCTGGTCATGTGTCACATACAGGCTGGTGGTGCCGAGGCGGCGATGCAGCTCCTTCAGTTCCAGCCGCATCTGCACGCGCAGCTTGGCGTCGAGGTTGGACAGCGGCTCGTCGAATAGAAACACCGCCGGCTCGCGCACGATGGCACGGCCCATGGCCACGCGCTGGCGCTGTCCGCCCGACAGCTGGCGCGGCTTGCGGTCCAGCAGCGGCGACAGCTCCAGGATGCCGGCGGCATGCTCCACGCGCTGCCGGATCTCGGCCTTGGCCATGCCGCGGATCTTCAGGCCGTAGGCCATGTTGTCGTACACGCTCATGTGCGGGTAGAGCGCGTAGTTCTGGAATACCATGGCGATGTCGCGCTCGGCCGGCTCCAGGTTGTTGACGACCTTGTCGCCGATATGGATCTCGCCGCCGGTGACGGTTTCCAGCCCCGCCACCATGCGCAGCAGCGTAGACTTGCCGCAACCCGACGGGCCGACAATGACGATGAACTCGCCGTCGGCGATTTCCATGTCGATGCCGTGCACCACCTGGGTACCGCCGGCGTAGGTTTTCTGAACGTTGCGAAGCGACAGTTTTGCCATTGCTGTTGTCCTGCGCGCGCGCGGGTAGCGCGCCACGCCTTGTTGTTCCGCTTATTTTTCGGTTTCGACCAGGCCCTTGACGAACCACTTCTGCATCAGCACCACCACCACCGCCGGCGGGATCATGGCCAGCATCACCGTGGCCATCACCAGATTCCAGTCGGTGGCGGCATCGCCCGAGCGCGAGATCATCTGCGTGACGCCCACCACCACCGGCGTCATCGACTTCTGCGTAGTGATCAGCAGCGGCCACAGGTACTGGTTCCAGCCATAGATGAACTGGATCACGAACAGCGCGGCGATGCTGGTACGCGACAGCGGCAGCACCACGTCCCAGAAAAAGCGCAGCGGCCCGGCGCCATCGATGCGCGCGGCTTCTGCCAACTCATCGGGAATCGTCAGGAAGAACTGGCGGAACAGGAAAGTCGCCGTCGCCGACGCGATGATCGGAACGGTCAGCCCGAAATAGCTGTCGAGCAGCCCGAGGTCCGACACCACCTTGTAGGTCGGCAGGATCCGCACCTCGACCGGCAGCATCAGCGTGATGAAGATCAGCCAGAAGAAGGTCTTGCGCAGCGGGAACTTGAAATAGACGATGGCAAAGGCCGAGATGATCGAGATCGCGATCTTGCCCAGCGCGATGCCCAGCGCCATGATCAGGCTGTTCTTCATCATGGTCGAGACCGGCGAAGCCGCCTCGCCCACGCCCTGGAACAGCACGGTGCGATAGTTCTCGATCAGGTGGCTGCCTGGGATCAGCGTCATCGGTGCGTCCAGCACTTCTTCCGCGGTCAGCGTCGACGCGACGAAGGTCAGGTACACCGGGAACACCACCACCACGATGCCGAGGACCAGCACCGCGTGGGTCAGGAAATCAAGGAAAGGACGTCGTTCTACCATGGCTGCCTCCGTCAGTACTGGACCTTGCGTTCCACGTAGCGGAACTGCACCACGGTCAGCGCGATCACGATCACCATCAGCACCACCGACTGCGCGGCCGAACCACCGATATCCATGCCGCGGAAGCCGTCATGGAAGACCTTGTACACCAGCGTGTTGGTCGAGTTGAACGGGCCGCCGTGCGTGACTGCGTCGATGATCGCGAAGGTATCGAAGAACGCATAGACCACGTTGATCACCATCAGGAAGAAGGTGGTCGGCGACAGCAGCGGGAAGATGATCGACCAGAAGCGGCGCCACGGCCCGGCGCCGTCGATGGCCGCGGCTTCGATCAGCGAGCGCGGGATGCTTTGCAGCCCGGCCAGGAAGAACAGAAAGTTGTAGCTGATCTGCTTCCATGCCGCGGCCAGCACCACCAGCAGCAGCGCCTGGTTGCCGTTGAGCAGGAAGTTCCATTCCACGCCCATCTTGCGCAGCGCGTAAGAGACCACGCCCAGCGTCGGGTTGAACATGAACATCCACAGCACGCCCGCCACCGCCGGCGCGACCGCGTACGGCCAGATCAGCAAGGTCTTGTAGCCGACCGCGGCGCGGATCACGCGGTCGGCAAAATAGGCCAGCGCGAGCGCGGTGGTCAGGCCCACCACGGTGACGCCGATGGCGAAGATCGCGGTGGTCTGGAACGACTCCACATACAGCGGGTCGTTCCACAGCATGCGGAAATTGTCGAGGCCGACGAACTCCAGGTTGATGCCGAAGGCATCCTGCTGCAGCATCGACTGGTACAGCGCCTGCCCCGCGGGCAGGAAAAAGAAGATCAGCGTGATCGCGATCTGCGGCAAGACCAGCAGATACGGCAGCCATGGCGAGCGGAAAACGACGCGTTTTTCCATGAACGGATTCCGGCGGATGCCGCGGGTTGCGGCATCGTTCTAGGTACGGCGCTGCGGCTGGCCCGGTGTGGCCGGCCACAATGCAAGCGGGCGGAGGTTTCGCCGCCGCCCGCCCTTTCTTGTCAGCTTGCTTTCAGGCCGCGCTTATTCGCGCGCGGTCTTCTGGAAGCGCTCCAGCAGGTCGTTGCCACGGGCCACGGCCGAGTCCAGCGCCGCCTTGGGCTCCTTCTTGCCAGCCCAGACGGCTTCCAGTTCCTCGTCCACCACGGTACGGATCTGCACCATGTTGCCGAGCCGCACGCCGCGCGACTTGTCGGTGGTCTTGACCACCATCTGCTGCACCGACACATCGGCACCCGGGTTCTTGTCGTAGTAGCCGGACTTCTTGGTCATCTCGTAGGCGGCCATCGTCACCGGCAGGTAGCCGGTAGCCTGGTGCCAGTCGGACTGGATTTCCGGGCGCGACAGGAAGTTGAAGAACTTGGCCACGCCCTTGTACTCGTCCGGCTTCTTGCCGCCCATCACCCACAGCGAGGCGCCGCCGATGATGGTGTTCTGCGGCGCGCCCTGCACGTCCGGGTAGTACGGCAGCTGGGCCACCGCGAACGCGAACTTGGCGTTCTTGCGAATATTGGCCAGCGAGGCCGACGAGCCGGTGAACATCGCGCACTCGCCGTTATAGAACTTGGCCTGCGATTCCGCCTTGCGGCCGCCATAGCTGAAGTAGCCCTTCTTCACCATGTCTTGCAGGTTGGTGATGTGCTTGACGTGCAGCGGGCTGTTGAAGACCAGGCGCGTGTCGGTGCCGCCGAAGCCGTTGTTCTTGGTGGCATAGAGCGTGTTGTGCCAGGCCGAGAAGCTTTCCAGGTGGACCCAGCCCTGCCAGTCGGTGGTGTACGCGCAGTTGGTGCCCGATGCCTTCAGCTTGGCCGAGTACTGCATCACCTCCGGCCAGGTCTTGGGCGGCTTCTCCGGGTCCAGGCCGGCCTTCTTGAAGGCGTCCTTGTTGTAGTAAAAGACCGTGGTCGAGCTGTTGAACGGGAACGACAGCATCTCGCCCTTGGACGAGGTGTAGTAGCCCGCCACGGCAGGGATGTAGGCTTTTTGGTCAAATTTCTCGCCGGCATCCTTCATTACCGTGGACACCGGCTTGATCGCGCCCTTCGCGCTCATCATGGTGGCGGTGCCGACTTCGAATACCTGCAGGATGGCCGGCGCGCCGCCGGCACGGAAGGCGGCGATGCCGGCCGCCATGGTTTCGTCGTAGTTGCCCTTGTTGACCGGCACCACCTTGTATTCGGTCTGGCTCGCGTTGAACTTGTTGGCGATCTCGTTCACCTTGTCGTTCAGGGCGCCTTGCATGGCGTGCCACCACTGGATTTCAACGGCAGCCTGCGCGCTGCCGGCCCCGGTCAGGGCGGCCAGCACGGCAAGTTTGAGCGCGGTACGGGATACGGACATCGATGCTCTCCTTGGTCTGTCTGTTTCTGTGCGGTAGGGAAAATCCGACAATATGTAATTTTTTTGTGACAGCGGCATGTTACGCCGGTCGCACCCGGGCAAGCAAATCAGCAACTTCACGGATCCCGGCCGTTTTGCAGCGCAATAAGCGATATAACCGACGAAGGCGGCAGGATGCCGATTACAATGGCCCGCCATGCAATCCCTGAACAAGCTCTCTAATTCCGCGCTGCAGCGCGTGCGCGGCGTGCTGACCGATATCGACGGCACGCTGACTACGGATGGGCGGCTGCCCGCCCCCACCTATCTGGCGCTCGATGGGCTGCGCCAGGCTGGACTGCACGTTATCCCTGTGACTGGGCGCTGCATTGCGTGGGCCGAGATCCTGACCCGCCTGTGGCCGGTGGACGCGATCATCGGCGAGAACGGTGCCTTCTATTCGCACTTGCTTGCTGGCCGGCTGCATACCCGCTTCCTGGACGACGCGCCCACCCGCGCGCGCAACCTCGAGCGCATCCATGCGCTTGGCCAGCGCATCCTGCTCGAGGTGCCGGGCAGCGCGCTGGCGTCGGACCAGGCCTGGCACGCCGCCGACCTTGCGATCGACCATGCCGAAGACGTGCCACCATTACCGCAGGAAGCAGTGGCCCGTATCGCCGCTTTGATGCGCGAGACAGGCATGACCGCCACGGTCAGTTCCATCCATGTCAACGGCTGGTTCGGACAGCATGACAAGCTGTCGATGAGCAAGCTGTGCGTAGAGGAGTTGCTGGGGGAAGACCTGGATGCACGCCGGGATGAATGGCTGTTTATCGGTGATTCGGCCAACGATGCCAGCATGTTCGCGCATTTTCCGCTGTCGGTGGGGGTGGCCAATGTGCGGGATATCCTGCCGCAGTTGCCTGTGCCGCCGGCTTATATCACCGCGGCGGCGGGCGGCGAAGGGTTCGCGGAAATGGCGCAGCGGCTGGTGCAGGCGCGCGGCTGAGCACCACCCAAGGCAGAACGCAAAAAGCGCAAGAATGCAAAACGGCCGGGCATTGCCCGGCCGTCTGGTTGTTGCCTCTCAGCCGCTCAGTCGAATCCCAATTCCTGCAGCTTGCGCGTAATGGTGTTCCGCCCGATACCCAGCCGGGTCGCGGCCTCGACCCGGCGCCCGCGCGTGACACCGAGCGCGGCCTCCAGCACCGCCTTTTCGAACCGGCGTGTCAGCATATCCATGACCTCCGGCTGCCCGGCCTCGAGCATGGCGCGCGCTTCGCCGGCCAGCAGGTGTTCCCAGCCGGCGGCGCCGACCGGAGCGGCGCTGACGGCCGGCGCCGGCCGCACCACGGTAGCCGTATCCGCCTCCGCCACCGGCATGGCAAACCCGCCGTAGTCAGCCAGTTCGTGAGCGGTTTCGTACTCAGCCGCACGCGCCTCGACCACGCGCTCGGGCCGCGGCGCATTGATCGGCTCGCTGGTGCCCGCCTCCAGCATCTCGCGTGGCAGGTCCTTGACCTCGATGGTCTGGGCCGGTGCCATCACCGTCAGCCAGTTGCACAGGTTCTCCAGTTGGCGCACGTTGCCGGGGAATGGCAGCGTGCTGACATAGGCCAGCGCCTCGTCCGACATGCGCTTGGGCTCGACGCCCAGTTCCTTGGCGCTCTTCTGCAGGAAATGGCGCGCCAGCAGCGTGATGTCCTCGGGCCGCTCGCGCAGCGGCGGCAAGCGCAGCCGGATCACGTTCAGGCGGTGGAACAAGTCCTCGCGGAACAGGCCTTCCTTGACGCGCAGCTCCAGGTTCTGGTGCGTGGCGGCAATGACCCGCACGTTGGCGCGCAAAGGGTTGTGGCCGCCCACGCGATAGAAATTGCCATCGGACAGCACGCGCAGCAGGCGGGTCTGCAGGTCGAACGGCATGTCGCCGATTTCATCGAGGAACAGCGTGCCGCCCTCGGCCTGCTCGAAGCGGCCGCGCCGCATGGTCTGCGCGCCGGTGAAGGCACCGCGCTCGTGGCCGAACAGTTCGGATTCAAGCAGGTCCTTGGGAATGGCTGCGGTATTGAGCGCGATGAACGGGCCATTGGCACGCGGGCTGTGCTTGTGCAGCGCGCGCGCAACCAGCTCCTTGCCGGTACCCGACTCGCCGGTGATCATCACCGTGACGTTCGATTGCGACAGCCGGCCGATGGCGCGGAACACGTCCTGCATCGCAGGCGCCTGGCCCAGGATCTCGGGCGCGTCGACCAGCCGGTCATCCATCTCCTCTTCGCGCAGGCTTTCTTCGAGCGCGCGGCGGATCAGCTCGACCGCCTTGTCGACATCGAACGGCTTGGCCAGGTATTCGAAGGCGCCGCCCTGGAACGCCGCCACGGCGCTGTCCAGGTCCGAGTAGGCGGTCATCACGATGACCGGCAGCCCCGGATGCCGTGCCTTGATGGCCTGCAGCAGGTCCAGCCCGGAGCCGCCGGGCATGCGGATATCGGAAATCAGCACCTGCGGCTGGTCTTCTTCCAGCGCGGCCAGCACGTCTCGCACATTGGTGAAGCTGCGCGAGAGCAGGCTTTCACGGGCAAGGGCCTTTTCCAGGACCCAGCGGATTGATTGATCGTCGTCGACTATCCAGATCGGCTTCATGTGCGTCGCTTGTCTGCTCGGTGTCATTTGGTCTTCCGCATGCCCGGCACTGCAGCGCGATCGCTCGCGGACAGCTAGTGCAACGGCAGCAGGATGCGGAAGTCGGTACAGCCCGGCCGGCTCTCGCATTCGATCAAGCCCTCGTGCTGCTGCACGAAGGTTTGAGCGAGTGTGAGACCGAGACCGCTGCCGCCATCCCTACCCGATACCAGTGGATAGAAAATGCGCTCGCGAATGTCTTCGGGGATTCCCGGGCCGTTGTCGATCACATGCAAGTCCAATGCCAGCTTGAACAGCCGCTTGGCGATGGTGACCTGGCGCGCCACGCGCGTGCGCAGCACGATCTGCGCATCGCCGCGCGCAATGCGATCGGCCAGCGCCTGCGCGGCGTTGTGCACGATGTTGAGCACCGCCTGGATCAGCTGCTCCATGTCGCCCTGCAGCTCGGGCAGGCTGGCGTCGTAATCGCGCACGATCTCCAGGCCGTTGGGAAACTCGGCCAGCACCACCGAGCGCACGCGCTCGAGCACCTCGTGGATATTCAGGCTCGACACGATATGCGGATGGCGGTGCGGCTCCAGCAGGCGGTCCACCAGCGTCTGCAGCCGGTCCGACTCCTTGATGATGACCTGCGTGTATTCGCGCAGCGAGCGCTCCGGCAGTTCGAACTCCAGCAGTTGCGCGGCGCCGCGGATGCCGCCGAGCGGGTTCTTGATCTCGTGCGCCAGGTTGCGGATCAGTTCCTTGTTGGCCGAGGTCAGGTCGAGGATGCGCTCCTCGCGATCGCTGCGCACCTTCTGTTCGTTGGGGAGGATTTCCACCACCACGGTGTCGCCCGCCGCTTCCAACGCCGCGATCACCACGTGCGCATGGATGGGCTCCTGCAGCGGCGGGTGTAGCACAAGGTCCTGGCGGCGCACGTCGAACTGGCGCGCGACCACGGTGTCGAGCATGTTGTGCAACTCATCCGAGCGGCCAAACAGGTCGGGCAGCGACAGCTCCACCATGCCCCGGCGCGACACGCCGAAGGTCGCCTCGGCGGCAGGGTTGGCGTAGACCACGCGCAGGCCGGGCTGCCGCACCAGCAGCACCGGGTTGGCCACCACGTCGAGGCCGGCATGGAAGGCCGCCACGCCCATGGGCAACACCTGGGCGCTGCCGCCCGATTGCGCGAAGTCCGGCGCGGAGATCTCGCCACGGGCGCTGTCGGAATCACCGGCCTTGCGCGACACACCGCGAATCAGGCGACGCATAAGACTTAGTCCTTCAGGTTGCCAAGCTCGCGCCGCAGCGATGCCGCATTGGCCTCGCTGCGCGCGATGTCGTCGCGCAGCGCCGCGGTGCGATCCAGGTATTTCTGGTAATTGCGTTCGTTGCCCTGGCGCTCGGGCTGGCCGTTGTTGTATTCGACACGCAGCGCCTGCAGCTTGGCCTCTTCGGCCTGCAGCTCTTGCGTGAGTACGGTGCGGCGCTCGCTGTCGCGGCTGCGCTGCGTGGCACTGTCCACGCGCGGGAAGCTGGTGTTGCTGGCCGCGGGCGCACCGCCCTTGGCCGGAGCCGGCGCGACGCGCCCGCCAGGCACGGTCACCACGTCGGGCAGGTTCAGCTTCTTGCACCCCTTGCCGGCGTTGCCATTGCGATATTCGGGGACGCCGTTGGGCCCGGTGCAAACGTAGACGTCGGAAGACGACTGCGCCTGCGACAGCCCGGCCCAGCCACCCAGCGTCAATGCCACGGCACTCACCAGAACAGGGAATCGAACACGAAATTGGTGCGGCGATGCGGACCGGCCGGCATTGCGCGAAGAAGCGTCCATGGACATGGCGTCAGGTGTGAACAGGGATGGATCGGGATGGGATCGGATTCCCCATTCTAGCGAGCAAAGCAAAAAGGGACAGCCGAAGCCGCCCCTTTCTGGTGCAACTGTTGCCCGGTCACAACCTGCGTCATTCCCGGGCAAGGGCCGCTTACAGCGAGTAGTACATTTCGAACTCGACCGGGTGCGTGGTCATGCGGAAACGCGTGACTTCTTCCATCTTCAGTTCGATGTACGCATCGATCATCGAGTTCGAGAACACGCCGCCGCGGGTCAGGAACTCGCGGTCGTTGTCCAGGTACTCCAGCGACTGGTCGAGACTCGAGCAGACGGTCGGGATCTTTGCATCCTCTTCCGGCGGCAGGTCGTACAGGTTCTTGTCGGCGGCTTCGCCCGGGTGGATCTTGTTCATCACGCCGTCCAGGCCGGCCATCAGCAGCGCCGAGAAGCCCAGGTACGGGTTCATCAGCGGATCCGGGAAGCGGGTCTCGATGCGGCGGCCCTTCGGGTTGGCCACATACGGGATACGGATCGAAGCCGAACGGTTGCGGGCCGAGTAGGCCAGCTTGACTGGAGCCTCGAAACCGGGCACCAGGCGCTTGTACGAGTTCGTGCCCGGGTTGGTGATGGCGTTCAGCGCGCGGGCGTGCTTGATGATGCCGCCGATGTAGTACAGCGCGAATTCCGACAGGCCGGCGTAGCCGTTGCCCGCGAACAGGTTCTGGCCGTCCTTCCACACGGACTGGTGCACGTGCATGCCCGAGCCGTTGTCGCCAACGACCGGCTTCGGCATGAACGTAGCGGTCTTGCCGTAGGTGTGGGCGACGTTCTGGATCACATACTTCTGCAGCTGGGTCCAGTCGGCGCGCTGCACCAGCGTGCTGAACTTGGTGCCGATTTCGTTCTGGCCCTGGCCAGCCACTTCGTGGTGGTGGACTTCAACGGGAATGCCCAGCGATTCGAGGATCAGGCACATTTCCGAACGCATGTCCTGGAAGGTGTCGATCGGGGCAACCGGGAAATAGCCGCCCTTCTTGCCCGGACGGTGGCCGGCGTTGCCGTGCTCGAATTCCTTGGCCGACGACCACGGGGCTTCTTCCGAATGGATCTTCACGAAGCAGCCTTGCATGTCGACGTTCCAGGTCACGCCGTCGAAGATGAAGAACTCGGGTTCCGGACCGAAGAAGGCGGTGTCGCCCAGGCCGGTGCTCTTCAGGTAGGCTTCGGCGCGCTTGGCGATCGAACGCGGGTCGCGGTCATAGCCCTTGCCATCCGACGGCTCGATCACGTCGCACGACAGCACCAGCGTCGGCTCTTCATAGAACGGGTCGATGTGAGCAGTGTTCGAATCCGGCATCAGCAGCATGTCCGAAGCTTCGATACCCTTCCAGCCGGCGATCGACGAGCCGTCGAAAGCGTGGCCGCTCTCAAACTTGTCTTCATCGAAGTGCGACACGGGCACGGACACGTGTTGCTCCTTGCCTTTGGTATCGGTGAAACGGAAGTCGACGAACTTGACGTCGTTTTCCTTCACCAGCTTCATCACGTCTGCAACGCTGTGGGCCATGCCAATCTCCTGGGTATTCGGCAAATGTCTGAGGTCTGAGAAAGCCAATTCTTGGGCCTGTCGCCGGCGCCGCCGCTACATGTTGCCGCGCTTGCCGACCTTGCCACGAAAGGACGAGGAATGTTAGCAGAAAGCGTGCCAAGCAAGCTCCCCACTATCCTCCCCGGCCCGAAAATTGTGCAACTCCGGCGAACCGCGCACCGTCGCGGGTAGGCACCGACCGTATCGTCGCGCCACGCTGCGGCCGGGTGGCGCACCATCGACATGCACATCCGCGGGCCGCCCACCCATAAAACACCAGAATGGTGCAATGGGCAAGTTATCGCACCGCAATAGCACCGATATAGTGCAGTGGCACCAAAAACGGTCATTTCCTGCCCGCTCGTGGCGCCATCCCGCAAGCGCTAGCGCGTGTTCCGGCAGCCGCGCTGTCGCGGCGCTATAGAATACCGGGTTACGGCCTTCGCGCCACTATTCCATCCATTTCTTTTGTCACGCAGATGACCACCCGAGACGATCTCTTCCAGGCCGCCCAGCAGCGCCAGCAACAGAACCAGCTCCCGTACTTCGGTGCGCTGTCGCCGCAGGAAGCCTATGCCCTGCTGCAGAACGACCCTGCCGCGGTGCTGGTCGACGTGCGTACGCAGGCCGAACTGGACTGGGTTGGCGGCGTCGATGTGCCCGACGCGCAGTTCGCCCATGTCGAATGGATGTCCTACCCGGGCGGCGCGCAGAACTCCCGCTTCGTTGAGGAACTGAAGGCGCGCGTCCCGGCCGACGTGCCGGTGCTGTTCCTGTGCCGCAGCGCGGCCCGCTCCAAGCACGCCGCGCGCGTGGCGACCGAAGCCGGATACCACTTTGCCATGGACGTGCTGGAAGGGTTCGAGGGCAATCGCGACGAGCACCACCACCGCAAGACGGTCGAAGGCTGGTGCGTGCGCGGCCTGCCGTGGCACGGGGCCTGAGCTACCTGCGCTACCACGCCAGCATAACGAAAGGGGCAGCCTGGCTGCCCCTTCTTGTTTGTACCGCCGCCGCGGACGCTCAGGCCTGCGCGGATTCCCGCGCCGGCTGCTCGACGACTTCAAACCCCATCGCGCGCACCCCGTCGAGCAGCATGGCATAGGCGGGCGTCACCAGGTCGGCTGGCCCCTTGACCCCCAGGTCGATATGCCGGCGCGCGAAGCGGTCGCCGCGCTGCACGTCGCCGACCGAAGGCAGGCTGAACACGCGGATGCCGGCAAAGGCGGCTTCGACTTTCTCCATCAGTGGAGTCAGCGTGGACTCGGGCGCCTCGAACACATAGAAGGCGCGCTCCTGGTGCTGGACCTGGTGGAACAGGTGCGCATACGCATGGTCGAGCACCCATTCCATCATCGGCCATGCCATCACCGGGAAGCCGGGCATGAAGTGGTGATGTCCCACGGAAAAGCCCGGGATGCGGTTGTAGCTGTTGGGGATGATGCGCGCGCCTTCGGGGAATTCGCCCATCTTGAACCGGTGCTGGTTTTCCGGCTGGTTCAGGTCGGCCTTGACGGGATCGCCGCCGGCGGTCTCCGCGATGCGCAGTGCGATCTGCTCGCGCGCCTCGGGATGCAGCTGCAGCGGCACGCCGAGCGCCGCGGCCGCGCACTGGCGCGTATGGTCGTCGGGCGTCGCGCCGATGCCGCCGGTGCAGAACACCACGTCAGTTCCGGCAAAGGTGCGCCTGAGCGTGGCGGTGATGTGGTCGCGGTCGTCGCCGACATACTGCGCCCAGTCCAGCGCCAGGCCGCGCGTGCCCAGCAGTTCAATGGTGCGGCGCAGATGCTTGTCTTCGCGTCGCCCCGACAGAATCTCGTCGCCGATGATGATCAGGCCGAAACCCATGTTGCCCTCGCTTCAGGAATGTTCGATGCGCCGCACGTCGGAGGGCGCCAGGTCGATGATGTCGCCGCCCGCGGATGGACCGGAGGGTTGCTGTGCCGGCGGCGGTGCGGCGCGTTCAGCGCGCAGCTGCGCCAGCGCGCGCAGGCAGAAATGGCCGAACCACAGTGCCGAAAAGATAAAAATCAGCACGTACAGCCATAGCATGCCGGCCAGCACGAACGGGAACAGGAAGATCACCGCCGCGGACGACACCCACAGCAGCGTGGGCGCCGAGCCCAGCAGACCCACGGCCACGCCGATCACCAGCAGCGGCGTGCGGTGACGCCGCATCAGCGTCTTGCGTTCTTCCGCGCTGGCATGGTCGGACAGCGCGTCATAGGTCATCACCCGGTAGGTCAGCCAGCCCCACAGCACCGGCGGGATCAGCGCGAAGAACGGTGGCACCAGCCACAGCGGCAGCGTCACCAGCACCAGCAACAGGAACACGACGGTGCTGGCGAGCGACTGGAACACGCTGCCGAGCAAGCTACCGCCGTGAGACTTGGCCAGGTCCGGGTAGCTGCGCTCCAGGTGGCGCACCACCGCCGGCACCGAGAACACGCCGATAAACATCAGCATCGATGCGATCACCAGCGGGACCGCCAGCGCGGCAACGAACAGCGGCGCCACCACCGCGCGCATCGATTGCAGGCTGAGCCAGTCCAGTGCGCTGTAGATCCAGCTGGTCAGCACCGAGGCTTCGAGGAAACCGCGCGTGGCGGTCATGATGGGATCCCAGCCCCACCAGAGCAGCCCGCCCCAGAAGAGCGTGGACAGGACGAAAGGCAGCACGGTCAGCAGCAGCATGCGCGGATGCAGCTGGCTGACAAGCGCGCGGCCAAACGAGCGGAAGATATCGTTCATGCAGCGTGGGTCCGAGCGTGGACTCGGCGTTTATGCGGTGGAAGGCGAATACAGCCGGCGTTGGAGCCGGCGCCGGTGCCGGCGGCAAACCGGAACACTAGCATACGCCACTTGCCCCCGCCGCGCGGACTGCGGCGGGGGCGGTAGAGGATCGCTTCAGCGCAGCCGCAGCAGGCGCTTGATGCCGTACCACTGGTGGGCGAGAAAGCCCGTGCCGTAGTCGTGGCCCTTGCCCAGCGGCGGCGGCAGCTGGTCGCGGATACCGGTGGGGTGGTAGCTTTCGGCAAAGACCGCGGTGCCGAACAGCATGTCCCACCATGGGAAGATCACCCCGTAATTGCAGCCGCCCAGCCGCGCCGGGGCACCGTCGGCCTCATGGCCGATGCCAACGGCATGATGGGTGCGATGAAAACGCGGCGAGATCAGCAGGCGTTCGCCGATGTTGCCGAAATGCAGCCGCAGGTTGGCATGCTGCAGGCTCTGCAGCAACTGCGACAGCGCCACCAGCAGCACATATTGCGAGGGCTCGACGCCGACGCCCAGCGCCACCAGCGCGAACACCAGGTCGCGCAGCATGTCGTCCAGCAGGTGGTTGCGGTTGTCGCTCCAGAGTGTCATCTGGCGCTGGCTGTGGTGCACCGCGTGCAGGTGCCACCACCAGCGGAACGTATGCGACAGGCGGTGGTACCAGTAATCGAGCAGGTCGAACAGCAGCAGGTAGACGAAGAAGCTGACCAGCGGCACCGAGGTCACGCCCGGCCACCAGTCCTCGACGTTGATGCGGTGCCAGCCCATCAGCCGCAGGTGCCCTTCGAGCGAGTCGGTCAGCGGCGCCAGCAGGAAGAACATGGCGAGCCGGAACAGCCCGAGGCGGTGGATCGCCGTGTAGACCATGTCGGTGCGGATCGCGGCGCGGTCGGCCACCGGCTCGACCGGACGCCATTTTTCCAGCGGACCCAGGATCAGGAACATCACGGCGATCTGCACCAGCCCCACCAGCAGCCATTCGGTGCCGGTGAAGGCCTCTTCGGCATAGCGGCCGAAGCCCAGGTCATAGACCACAGGCAGCACCACGTCCTGGAACAGCGTGCCTTCGACCTGCCCGATCCAGCCGTTGAGCGACTCCCACATTACCGCCTGCCCTCCTGTTGTCCGCTGGCATGCCGGGCGATCCAGTCGCGGTAGGCCGGATGCTCGCGTAGCGTCGCGAAGCAGAAGCCCTTGCGCTCCAGCCCGGACAGCAGCGGCTCCAGCACGCCCGGCGCCCACGGATCCTTGCGCGACCAGATGCCCAGGTGCGCCATGGTGATGTCGCCATCGCGCAGCTTGTCGAGCGCTCGCTCGAGCAGCATTGCATTCGGGTAGCGATCCGACGCCAGCTCATCGCCCAGGAAACCGGCCGGCGCCCAGCCGACGTGGCGGAAGCCGCACTGCTCGGCCCATTGCAGCGTCTGCGGCGCGGTGCGGCCGCCCGGGGCGCGCCAGAGCGGCATCATCTCGGCACCGGTCATGTCGCGGAGAGCGTCGGCGCTGCGACGCAGTTCGCGGCAGAAACCGGCAGCATCCATCACGGTGTCCTTGCCCGCCTGCGCACCGAACTGCGGCCGCATGGTCACCTGCCCGGCACGCACGCCGCGCAGGTAGACATGGTCGAAAGTATGCGTGCCAAAGGCATGGCCGTCCCCGGCCAGCGCCTTCCAGTATGGCGCCCAGGAGCGGTCGAGCGAACTGTCCTGCCGCACCGTCGGTTCATTGGCCAGGAAGAAGGTCGCACGGATCTTGTGCCGGCGCAGCGTGTCGGCGATCAGCTGCGCCTGGCTCATGCTGCCGGTATCGAAGGTCAGGTAGAGCGTGCCGGCCGGGCAGGCTTTCGCAGCCGCCCCGGTGGCATCCGCCGCATGCAGCGCGGAGGGCAAGGCGCAGGCAAGCGCGAGCCCAGCCAGCATCCTGCCGAATCGTACGAATCCTCGGAATCGCGAAGCCCTGGTATCGCGCATTGGTCCTGCCCCGCCCGGTTCAGTACAGCGGCGCGCGCGTGCGGAAATAGATGCCGTGCGGCGAGCGGCCAACGCGCACGGTCTTGACCAGCTTGCGGCTCGGCACGTCGACCAGTCCGACCGCGCGCGCCCAGCGGAACGTCACCCACAGCGTCTTGCCGTCGGAGGTCAGTTCCATGTCGTCAGGGCCCGGCGGCAGGCCCGTGATGTCGCCGATCTTGGCCAGCGTCTGCTGGTCGATGATGCTGATGCTGCCGGTCACGCGGTTGCTCAGGAACAGGTGGCGCCTGTCTCCCACCGCGCGGAAGTTGTGCGCGCCCTTGCCCGTCTGGATCTGCTTGACCACCGCGCGGGTGCGCCAGTCGATCACGGCAACGTAGTCCGCGCCCGTCATGCCGACCAGCAGGTATTTCTGGTCCGGCGTGACCCAGATGCCGGCCGGCGCGGAGCCGGTCTCCATGCGCCACAACACGTTCTGCGTGATCAGGTCGATCGCGGCGACCTCGTTGGAGTCCTGCAGCGTGATAAAGGCGATGCGGCTGTCGGCGGTGAACGCGATATGGCTGGGGGTCTTGGCCAGCGGGTATTGCTTGGCCAGCTTCAGCGCCTTGCCGTCCCAGCGGTAGACGTCGACGCGGTCGAGCCGGTTGCCGGTGGCGACGAACCACTTCTGGTCGGGCGAGAAGCCGATCTGGTAGGGGTCGTCGATATTGGGCATGCGCTGCTGCACCTTGCCGGTTACCGGGTCCAGGAACACCAGGTCGTTGCCGACCGCGTTGGCGATGATCAGCGACTTGTCGTCGGGCGTCGCGATCAGGTGGTGCGGCTCCTTGCCAATCGGGAAGGTCTCCAGCACCTTCTGCGTGTCCTTGTCGATCAGCGTGACGGTTGCATCACCCGAATTAAGGATCACCACCACTTCCGCCGATGCCGGCGCGGCCATCAGGCCCAGCGCGAGCGCGCCCACCGTGATCCCACCAGCCACCCACCGACGCAATGCGAACATAAGACCCGCTACAAGAAAGAACTGAATCGGCGATTCTAACGTTTGGGCGGCTAATTCCGATGACGTCTCGGCTGACGGCGGAGAAGAATTTGGCAGATTGTTGCGCCGGCACGACCATTCGGGCCGTACGGGCGCCCGCGCCTCAGCGCTGCATCGATTCCCACACCTTCTGCAGCCGCTTTACCGACATCGGCACGGGGGTGCGCAGTTCCTGCGCGAACAGGGCGATGCGGAGTTCCTCCAGCATCCAGCGGAATTCTTCCAGCCGCGCGTCCTCCCCGCCCCGCCCTTGCGTGCGCAGCTGCTTTTCGGCGCGCTGCCATTGCTGCACCAGCGGCGCCATCTCCTGGATGCGCTGGGTATCGCGCGCCGGATCGCCCTTGAGCTTGTCGATGCGCATGGCGATGCCCTTCAGGTAACGCGGGAAGTGGACCAGCTGCGTGTACGGGGTCTCGTCGATAAAGCGCTTGCTCATCACCCGGCCAAGCTGGCATTCCATGTCGGCGTAGGCTGCCGCGAACGGCTTGGCCTGCAGCAGCTTGCGCGGCAGCCCGGCGTATTCGGCAAGGATCGCGCCGGCCAGCCGTGCAATCTCCTGCGCCAGCAGCGACAGCCGCGTGCGGCCTTCGTCCTTGCGGGCGTTGAACTCGGCCTCATTGCGCGGCAGGGGCGCCTGCATGCAGGCGCGTTCCAGCGCCAGCATCACGATCTGGTCGCGCAGCATTTCCTGCGTACCCAGCGTCATGTACTGCATCGCCATCTGCTGCAGCCCGGGTATGTTCTTTTCGATGAACTTGACCTGTTCGCGCAACTGCAGCGCGAACAGCCGGCGCAGCCCCAGGTGGTGGATGCGCGCGGCTTCCTGCGGATCGTCGAAGACTTCGACGTCGCAGTGCGTGCCGCGGTCGACCAGCGCCGGGTAGCCGAACAGCGTCTGGCTGCCCTTGCGGATCTCAAGCAGCTCCGGCAGTTCGCCGAAGGTCCAGCCGGTCAGGTTCTCATACTGGCCAGGCTCTGCGGCCGGCAGCTGCGCGGCCTGGTCGGGCGAGCCGGCTTGCGCGGCCGCCTGCGCCGCAACGCGCTGGAACGACTGCTGAGCCTGGCCGCCCAGCTCGGCGCGCAGTTGCGCCAGGTTGCGGCCCATGTCGAGCTGGCGGCCGTGCTCGTCGATGACCTTGAAGTTCATCGCGTGGTGCGCCGGCAGCGTTTCCAGCTTGAAGTCGGCGCGCTTGACCATGGTGCCGGTCTGCTCGCGGATATCGGCGATCAGCACGTCCAGCAGCTCGCCCTCGCCGAACGGCTGGCGCGAGACAAAGCCGGCCGCAAAGTCCGGCAACGGCACGCAATGGCGGCGCAGCTTCTGCGGCAATGACTTCAGCAGCAGGTGGACCTTCTCCTTGATCATGCCCGGCACCAGCCAGTCGGCGCGCTCCTGCCGCACCTGGTTGAGCGCGTACAGCGGCACGGTCAGCGTCACACCGTCGCGGTGGCTGCCCGGCTCGAAGTGGTAGGTCAGCCCCATGTCCACCCCGGCCACGTTCATGGCCTTGGGGAACAGGTCGGTGGTGATGCCGGCCGCCTCGTGCCGCATCAGCTCGTCGCGGTTCAGGTAGAGCAGCTTGCGGTCCTTGGCGCTTTCGGCCTGGTACCACTGCTCGAAGGTTGTTTGCTGGTTGATCTCGGCCGGGATGGCGCGATCATAGAAGGCGTAGATCAGCTCGTCGTCGACCAGCACATCCTGCCGGCGCGACTTGTGCTCCAGGTTTTCGATCTCCCGCACCAGGCGCTGGTTGTGCGCGAAGAATGGCAGGCGCGTATCGAATTCGCCCTCGACCAGCGCGCGGCGGATAAAGAGCTCGCGCGCTTCCTGCGGGTTCATCGGACCGTAGTGGACACGGCGGTGCTGGTAGACCACCAGGCCGTACAGCGTGGCCCGTTCGAGCGCCAGCACCTGGCCGGCCTTCTTTTCCCAGTGCGGATCGCTCCAGCTCACCTTGAGCAGGTGCCCGCCGATCTGCTCCAGCCACTCCGGCTCAATGCGCGCCAGCGTGCGCGCGAACAGGCGGCTGGTCTCGACCAGCTCGGCCGCCACGATCCAGCGGCCGACCTTGCGCGCGATCAGCGAACCCGGCCACAGGTGGAACTTGATGCCGCGCGCGCCCAGGTACTCGCGGCCCTTGCCGTCGCCATCCTCGATGCGCACGCCGACGTTGCCGAGCAGGCCGGTAAGCAGCGCCTTGTGCACCTGCTCGTAGGTCGGCTCGCTCTCGTTCAGGCGCCAGCCTTGCTCGGCCACCGTGGTCAGCAGCTGCGAATGGACGTCGCGCCATTCGCGCAGGCGCAGGTGCGACAGGAAGCTGGCGCGGCACTGGTCCTGCAACTGGCGATTGGACTTCTTGTGCGTTACCGCGTCCTCGAACCACTTCCACAGCTTGACCCAGCCCAGGAACTCGGACCTCTCGTCCATGAACTTGCGGTGCGCCTGGTCTGCGGCTTCCTGCGCCTCCTGCGGGCGGTCGCGCGGGTCCTGCACCGACAGCGCGCTGGCGATGACCAGCACCTCGCGCAGGCACTGGTGCTCGCGCGCGGCCAGGATCATGCGGCCCACGCGTGGATCGAGCGGCAGCTTGGCCAGCTGCCGCCCCGTCGGCGTGAGCTGGTTGGCGTCATCGACCGCGCCCAGTTCCTGCAGCAGCTGGTAGCCGTCGGCGACGGCGCGGCCCAGCGGCGGTTCGATAAACGGGAACGATTCGATGTCGGTCAGCCGCAGCGCCTTCATGCGCAGGATCACCGCCGCCAGCGACGAACGCAGGATCTCGGGGTCGGTGAAGCGCGGCCGACCGGTGAAATCCGACTCTTCGTATAGCCGGATGCACACGCCGTTGGCCACGCGGCCGCAACGGCCGGCGCGCTGGTTGGCGGCTGCCTGCGAGATCGACTCGACCTGCAGCTGCTCGACCTTGTTACGGTATGAGTATCGCTTGACGCGGGCCATCCCGGTATCGACCACGTAGCGGATGCCCGGCACCGTCAGCGAGGTCTCGGCGACGTTGGTCGCCAGCACGATGCGGCGCGCGTTGGACGGCTTGAATACCCGCTCCTGCTCCTGCACCGACAGCCGCGCGAACAGCGGCAGGATCTCGGTATGCGGCGGATGGTGCTTGCGCAGTGCCTCGGCAGCCTCGCGGATCTCGCGTTCGCCCGGCAGGAACACCAGCACGTCGCCCTGGCCGACGCGGCACAGCTCGTCAACGGCATCGACAATGCCGTCGTAGAGGTCGCGCTCGCGCGCCTGCGCGCTGCGCGCCGCGGCGCCCGGCGGCACGTCGTCGGTGATCGGGCGGTAGCGCACTTCCACCGGATACAGCCGGCCGCTGACCTCGATCACCGGCGCTGGCTTGCCGTTGAGCGTGAAATGCTCGGCAAAGCGCTGCGCATCGATGGTGGCCGAGGTGATGATCACCTTCAGGTCGGGCCGCTTCGGCAGGATCTGGCGCAGGTAGCCGATCAGGAAGTCGATGTTCAGGCTGCGCTCGTGCGCCTCGTCGATGATGAGGGTGTCGTAAGCGCGCAGCAGCGGGTCGTTCTGTGTCTCGGCCAGCAGGATGCCGTCGGTCATCAGCTTGACCGACGCGCCCGCCGACATGGTGTCGTTGAAGCGCACCTGGTAGCCGACATGCTCGCCCACCGGCGACCCCAGCTCCTGCGCGATGCGCTTGGCGGTGGAGGTCGCGGCGATGCGGCGCGGCTGGGTGTGGCCGATCAGCCCCCCACCCTCGCGCCCCGGACCGCGCCCGATCGACAGGCAGATCTTCGGCAGCTGCGTGGTCTTGCCCGAGCCGGTCTCGCCCGACACGATCACGACCTGGCTGGCCAGCAGCGCGGCGGCGATCTCGTCGCGGCGGGCCGAGACCGGCAGGGCCTCGGGGAACGTGATCGAGGGCAGCGGATTGACCACCCGTGGCGGGCGCGGCGGGCGCTCCTGGCGCGGGCCGCGCGGCTGGCGCTGGCCGGGTTCGCCGGCTGGACGGGCGACAGCGGGCTCCGGGCGTCCGGCGGGCGGGCGGGCCGGGCGCTGGGCCTGTCCTCGGGGCTGCCCCTGGGCCTGGCCCGGGGTCTGCCCTTTGGGCGGCCGGGACGGATGGGATGGCGTGGACTGGCCGGCACCGGCCGGCGTCTGCGGGGCGGCGGGTTGACCTGGCCTGACGGGCTTTGCAGCCTTGAAGGGGCGTTGTTCTGACATTGGCCGGGATTATAATCCGCGGGATGAACGCCAGAACCGATACGCCGCAGCCGGCGACCTCTACCGACACGGCAGCCGCCACGGCGGCGGAGCCGCCCGCCACGGCCGAACTCCCACCGCCCGCCCCGATTTCCACCGCGCCCGCCACCGCGCCGGTGCCGGTGGCCGCCGACACCATCGAACGCGGCGGCCCCGACCACCAGCAGTTCGTCGACTGGCTGCGCATGGTGGCGCCATATATCCATGCCTTCCGCGGCAAGACCTTCGTCATCGCCTTCGCGGGCGAACTGGTCAAGTCGGGCGTGCTCAATGCGCTGGTCAACGACGTGGCGCTGCTGCATGCGATGGGCATGCAGATCGTCCTGGTGCACGGTTCGCGCCCGCAGGTGGAAGAGCAACTGGCGCTGCGCCATGTCGAGTCGCAATTCGTCGACGGCGTGCGCATCACCGACAACGCCGCGCTCGAATGTGCCAAGGAAGCCGCCGGCGAGCTGCGGCTCGATATCGAGGCCGCATTCAGCCAGGGCTTGCCCAATACGCCGATGGCCGGCGCGCAGCTGTCCGTGATTTCCGGCAACTTCGTCACGGCGCGCCCGGTCGGCATCGTCAACGGCACCGACTACCAGCACACCGGGCTGGTGCGCAAGATCGATGCCGAGTCGGTGCGCATGTCGCTGTCGCATGGCAAGGTGGTACTGCTGTCGCCGCTGGGCTTCTCTCCGACCGGCCAGGCCTTCAACCTGTCGATGGAGGACGTGGCCAGCGCCACCGCCACCGCGCTCAAGGCCGACAAGCTGATCTTCATCACCGAAGTGCCGGGCGTGCCCGACCCGGTCGGCAAGCTGATGCCGGAAATGTCGCTGCGCACGGCCGTGGAGCGCCTGCAGAACAACCACCTGCCGCCCGACGTGGCCGACTACCTGCGCCACCTGGTCAAGGCGCTCAAGGGCGGCGTGCCGCGCGCGCACCTGATTCCCTATGCGCTGGACGGCTCGGTGCTGTTGGAACTGTTCCTGCACGACGGTGTCGGCACCATGCTTTCCGATACCGACCTCGAAAGCCTGCGCGAAGCCACGCTGGACGACGTTGGCGGCATCCTGCAGCTGATCGCGCCGCTGGAAGCGGACGGCACGCTGGTGCCGCGCGGACGCCACCTGATCGAGCGCGATATCGCCAACTTCTCGGTGATCGAGCACGATGGCGTGCTGTTCGGCTGTGCCGCGCTCTATGACTACCCGCGCGAGAACATGGGTGAAATGGCCTGCCTGACGGTCTCCGCCGAGGCCCAGGGCACCGGTGATGGCGAGCGCCTGCTCAAGCGCATCGAGCGTCGCGCGCGCACGCTGGGCCTGGACAAGCTGTTCGTGCTCACCACGCGCACCGAGCACTGGTTCCTCAAGCGCGGCTTCGTCCACGCCACGGTGGACGACCTGCCCGAAGACAAGCGCAAGCTCTATAACTGGCAGCGCAAGTCGATGGTGCTGATGAAAAAACTGTGACGGCGTAGGGTCAATGGCCGCCGCGCCGCGGCCAGCCGCCCTGCTTGGCTACAATAGCGCCAGCGCCCTCTAGCCCAGTCTAACGAACGAACAAGGAGTCCCCCATGGCCCGCATGGTCCATTGCATCAAGCTGAACAAGGAAGCCGAAGGCCTCGACTTCCCGCCGCTGCCCGGCGAACTGGGCAAGAAGATCTGGCAGAGCGTGTCGAAGGAAGCATGGGCCGGCTGGCTCAAGCACCAGACCATGCTGATCAACGAGAACCGCCTGAATATGGCCGACACGCGCGCACGCCAGTACCTGATCAAGCAGACCGAAAAGTACTTCTTCGGCGAAGGCGCCGATCAGGCGCAGGGCTACGTGCCGCCGCAGTCCTGATTCCCGGACCGCGTCAAACGACGAAGGGGTGCCCGAGGCACCCCTTTTTGCTGGCCGATCGACTGCTGGCCGATCGACTACCGCTTAACGGCCGACTGACCTATGCATCGGATCAGTAGTCCGTGCGCTGCACACCGTCGCCGGTGCCAAGCAGCAGCACGTCCGCGCCACGCAGCGCGAACAGGCCCACCGTCACCACGCCCGGCACCTGATTGACGGTTTGCTCGAGCCCGCGCGGATCGTCGATCTTCAGGCCGGCGACGTCCAGGATCACATTGCCGTTGTCGGTCTTGTAGATGCCACCTTCCTTGGTCATGCGCAGCTTCGGCTGGCCGCCCAGCGCCTGCAGCTTGCGCGCGACCGCCGCACGTGCCATCGGGATCACCTCGACTGGCAGCGGGAAGGCGCCCATGGTACCAACCAGCTTGCTGCCGTCGGCGATGCAGACAAAACGCTTCGCCACCGAGGCAACAATCTTCTCGCGCGTCAGCGCGCCGCCACCGCCCTTGATCATGGCGCCGCTGGCATCGATCTCGTCGGCGCCGTCGACGTACACCGGAATCTCGTCGACTTCGTTCAGGTCCAGCACCTTGAACCCGTGCTGCTGCAGGCGGCGCGTGGAAGCCTCTGAGCTCGACACGGCACCCGCGAAGCGCTCCTTGAACGCCGCCACGGCGTCAATGAAGAGGTTGGCGGTGGAGCCGGTGCCCACGCCCAGCACGGCGCCTTCGGGAACTTCCTGCTTCACATAGTCGGCGGCGGCCTGCGCCACCAACGCCTTGAGTTCATCCTGAGTCATGACAACAGCCAGATTGCGTTGGGGGAAACGCATAGTGTAGCGGATTGAGCGGCATACCCCTCCTCCGGCGGTACAATGGATCGGCCGGGACCGGCGCTCGCCGCCCCGCCAACGCCAACCGAATCGCCAACGATTCAGCGCCAATTCAGCACCAACGACTAAGCGACATGAACCAGCTCGAACAACTCAGGCAGTTCACCACGGTAGTGGCCGACACCGGCGACTTCCAGCTGATGAAGCAATACACCCCGCAGGACGCGACCACCAACCCCTCGCTGATCCTGAAGGCCGTGCAGAAGCCCGAATACCGGCACCTGCTGGAGAAGGCGGTGCAAGACCACCACGGCAACGGCGGCGTCGATGCGGTGATGGACGAGGTGCTGATCGCCTTCGGCTGCGAGATCCTGGCGATCGTGCCGGGCCGCGTCTCGACCGAAGTCGACGCGCGCCTGTCGTTCGACACGACCGCCACCGTCAACAAGGCCCGCCACCTGATCCAGCTGTACGAGCAGCGCGGCATCGCGCGCGAGCGCGTGCTGATCAAGATCGCGTCGACCTGGGAAGGCATCCGCGCAGCCGAGATCCTGCAGCGCGACGGCATCCGCTGCAACATGACGCTGCTGTTCTCGCTCGTGCAAGCCGTGGCCTGCGCCGAGGCCGGCGCGCAGCTGATCTCGCCCTTCGTCGGGCGCATCTTCGACTGGTACAAGAAGCAGGCCGGCGAGCAGTGGGACCCGGTCGCCAACGGCGGCGACAACGATCCCGGCGTGCGCTCGGTGCGCCAGATCTATGACTACTACAAGAAGTTCGGCTATCCGACCGAGGTGATGGGCGCCAGCTTCCGCAGCACCGCGCAGATCCTGTCGCTGGCCGGCTGCGACCTGCTGACCATCAGCCCGGAACTGCTGGAGCAACTGGCCGCCGGCCAGGGTGCGTCCGAGCGCAAGCTGTCGGTCGACCAGGCCCAGGCCGCCAATATCGCCCGCATCGCAGCGGACGAGGCATCGTTCCGCTGGCAGCTGAATGAAGACGCGATGGCCACCGAGAAGCTGGCCGAAGGCATCCGGCTGTTCGCGGCGGATGCGGTCAAGCTGGAAAAGCTGATCGGCGAGATTGCCAAATAAGCGCCAGGTAAGTCGGCAGGTAAGCCGGCAGGGCCGGCTCAGTCGCGCTCAGTCGGGCTCCACGCCCGGCTGCGGCCACAGCAGCGGCAGGCAGGCGCCTGCCGCTGCCTGCACCACGAGGTCCGCGGTCTGGTCCAGCGCGGACGGCAGCGGGTTGATCACGATGACGGGCGCGCCGTGCTCCTTCGCCAGCGCCGGCAGCGCGGCAGCGGGATAGACCAGTCCCGACGTTCCCACTACCAGGCACAGGTCCGAGGTCTGCGCCGCATGCTCGGCACGAAAGCGCGCCACGCGCGGCAGGTCTTCGCCGAACCACACCACCCCCGGGCGCATCAGCGCCCCGCACAAGTGGCAGCGCGGCGGCATGCCGGGCAACGCGCTGGCTTCGTCGCAGCGTCCGCACCCCTCCAGCCATTTGTTGGCGAACAGGTTGCCATGCAGCTCGATCACATGCTGGCTGCCGGCACGCTGGTGCAGGCCGTCGACATTCTGCGTCACCAGCGTGACGCGCTTTTGCACGGCCAGCGCCACCAGCGCGTGGTGCGCCGGATTGGGATGCGCGCCCGCGACCAGCGCGCGGCGGTGCAGATACCACTCCCACACCAGTTCGGGCTGGCGCCGGTAGGCCTCTTCGCTGGCCAGTTCCTCCGGATTGAACCGTTCCCACAGGCCAGTCATCGCATCGCGGAAGGTCGGCACGCCCGACTCGGCCGAAATACCGGCGCCGGTCAGCACGAAGATGCTGCGCGCCTGCGCTATCAGCCGACGCGCCTCTTCCATCCCGGGCCAGGGCTCAGAGGTGGGGCGCAGCGGATCGGCCACCATGGCGTCAGCGCGGCACGCGCCGCTGGCGCACCGCCTCGTACAGGCAGACGCCGCTGGCCACCGAGACGTTGAGGCTCTCGACACCGCCGGCCATCGGGATGCCAACCAGTTCGTCGCAGGTCTCGCGCGTCAGGCGGCGCATGCCCTCCCCTTCGGCGCCCATCACGATCGCGGTCGGGCCCTTGAAGTCGATGTCGTAGAGGGATTTCTCGGTACCGTCGGCGGTTCCGATCACCCAGATGCCGCGTTCCTGCAGCTCGCGCAGCGTGCGCGCCAGGTTGGTCACGGTGATATACGGCACGGTCTCGGCCGCGCCGCTGGCCACCTTGGCCACGGTTGCATTGAGGCCGACGCTGCGGTCCTTGGGCGCGATCACCGCGTGCGCGCCGGCGCCGTCGGCCACGCGCAGGCAGGCACCCAGGTTGTGGGGATCGGTGACGCCGTCGAGCACCAGCAGCAGCGGCGTGCCTTCGATGCCATCCAGCAGTTCGTCCAGGTTCAGCGCGAGGGCAACGTCTTCGGCCCGCGCGACCACGCCCTGGTGCCGGTCGGTGCCCGCCATGCCGCGCAGGCGCTCGGCGTCGACCGGATGCAGGCGCACGCCCAGGCTCTCGGCCAGGCGCGCGAAGTCTTGCATGCGCCGGTCGCGGCGGGCGGATTCGATGTAGATATCCGACACGCCCTTGGGATCTTGCCGCAGGCGCGCGGTCACGGCGTGGAAGCCGATCAGGAGTTTTTGTTTAGCCATGGGCGCGATTGTACTCGCCCGGGCGCTGTCCCCGTGCAGCGGGGACAGCGGTTAGCCTTAACCAGGCCTGACGTGCCTTAACGCTTGCGCGGCGTGCGCTTGGCGGCGGACTTGCCGGCCGTTTTGGCAGGACGTGACTTCGAAGCCGGCTTGCGCGGCTTCTCCAGGTGCGCGGGCTTGGGCTTGGCCGCGCGCTTGGCCGGCTTGCCGCCAGTACCGATGTGTGGCTTGAGCGGCGTGATCACCGCTTCGAACACCGGCTGCTCCTCGATCACGCGGTCGAGCGTCTCGTCGAACGACTCCTCCGGCTTGGACGATCCGCCCAGCAGCGCCGCCAGCTGGCGGCCCTTCTTGCGCGCCGGCACCGCATGGGCGGCCGGAACGCGCGGCTGGGTGTCGGTGCCCGTTGCGCGCGCGCGCAATGTCTTGGCCGACGGCTCCTGCACGAGGCGGAAATCGATCTTGCGTGCATCGAGGTCCACACGCGAGACCTGCACGCGCACGCGGTCGGTCAGGCGATAACGGATGCCGGTGCGCTCGCCACGCAGTTCATTGCGGGCCTCGTCGTACTGGAAGTAATCGCTGCCCAGTTCGGTCACGTGCACCAGCCCCTCGACATATAGTTCGTCGAGCTGCACGAAGATGCCAAACGACGTCACGGCGCTGACGGTGCCGGCAAAATCGCTGCCCAGCTTGTCGCGCATGAAGTAGCACTTGAGCCAGGCCTCGACATCGCGCGACGCTTCGTCGGCGCGGCGCTCGTTGGCCGAGCAATGCAGGCCAAGCTCGTCCCAGATCGCCTCGTTGCGCCTGGCGCGCGCGGCGGCCAGTTCCGCCTTCTGCTCGGCGTCCTTGGCCTGCAGGCGGCGCGCCTTGGGCGAGATCGCGGTGTTCAGCTCGGTACCGTGCGCAAAGGCCGGCTGGTACTTGGTGTGCGCAAGCACGGCCTTGATCGCGCGGTGCACCAGCAGGTCGGGATAGCGGCGGATCGGGCTGGTGAAGTGCGCATAGGCCCCGTACGCCAGGCCGAAGTGGCCGATGTTGTCGGGGCTGTAGACGGCCTGCTGCATCGAGCGCAGCAGCATCGTCTGCAGCATCGGCGCATCGGGGCGGGACTTGATCTTGTCCATCACCTCGGCATAGTCGGACGCCTGCGGCTTGTCGCCGCCGCCCAGCGACAGGCCGGCGGTCTTCAGGAACTCGCGCAGGTTCTTCAGCTTCTCTTCGCTGGGGCCGGCGTGGATGCGGTACAGCGCCGGGTGCTTGAAGCGCTCGAGGAAATCCGCCGCGCACACGTTGGCGGTCAGCATGCATTCCTCGATCAGCCGGTGCGCATCGTTGCGGGTGCGCGGCAGGATCTGCTCGATCTTGCCCTGCGCATTGCAGACGATATAGGTCTCGGTGGTGTCGAAGTCGATCGCGCCACGCTCGCGCCGCGCCTTGAGCAGGACCTGGAACAGCTCGTACAGGTTCTGCAGGTGCGGCACCAGCTCGGCACGCTTGTGTGCCTCGGGACCCTTGGTGTTGGACAGGACCGACCAGACCTCGTTGTAGGTCAGGCGCGCGGTCGAGTGCATCACCGCGGGATAGAACTGGTAGCCCTTGAGTTCGCCCTTGGCGGTGAGCACCGCATCGCAGACCATGCACAGCCGGTCGACGTTGGGATTGAGCGAGCACAGTCCGTTGGACAGCTTCTCCGGCAGCATCGGAATCACGCGGCGGGGGAAGTAGACAGAAGTGGCGCGGTCCAGCGCATCGGCATCCAGCGACGCGCCGGGGCGCACGTAATGCGACACATCGGCGATCGCCACGATCAGGCGCCAGCCTTTCGCACGGCCGATCTTGACCGGCTCGCAATAGACCGCGTCGTCGAAGTCGCGCGCGTCTTCGCCGTCGATGGTCACCAACGGAATATCGCGCAGGTCGATGCGGTGGTCCAGGTCGGCCTGGCGCACCTCGTCCGGCAATGCGGCGGCTTCCTTGGCCGCCGCCGGGGAGAAGGCGTGCGGCACGCCATACTTGCGCACCGCGATCTCGATCTCCATGCCGGGATCGTCGATCTCGCCGAGGATTTCCACCACGCGACCCACCGGCTGCACATAGCGGTCGGGATATTCGATCAGCTCGACGCTGACCACCTGCCCCACGCGCGCCTTGCCCTGCGCCTTGGGCGGAATCAGGATGTCCTGGCTGATGCGCTTGTCCTCCGGCGCGACCACCAGCACGCCGCCCTCGCTCAGCAGCCGTCCGATCACGTAGCGGTTGGCGCGCTCGATGATCTCGACGATCTGGCCCTCGGGCCGGCCGCGGCGGTCGTAGCCCACCACGCGCACTTGCGCGCGGTCGTTGTGCATGGCCTTCTGCAGCTCGCGCTCGGGCAGGAAGATATCGTCTTCGCCATCGTCGCGGATCAGGAAGCCGAAGCCGTCGCGATGGCCCTGCACGCGGCCGGTGACGAAGTTGGGCTGGTGGGCCAGTTCATAGCGGCCCTTGCGGTTCAGTTCGATCTGGCCGTCGCGTTCCATCGCTGCCAGGCGCTTCTGGAAGCCGTCATGCTCCTTGCGCGTGACCGACAAGGCCTTGGCGATATCGCCTGCCGACTGCGGAGATCCCGACGTTCTCAGCACGCCCAGGATTTCTTCCCGGCTGGGGATCGGATAGTTGTTCTGATTCAATTTTTTCTGGAAACTATTTGACAAAATTCTCGCGCTCTCTATAATGAGCGCTTCGGTTGTTTCGACACCTGCCCAGGTGGCGGAATTGGTAGACGCACTAGGTTCAGGTCCTAGCGGTGGCAACACTGTGGAGGTTCGAGTCCTCTCCTGGGCACCAGATCACCGGGAAACCCGCAGCGCTTTCGAGCCCTGCGGGTTTTTTGTTTTCGGCGCATTGTTGGCGTACCAGATCCGGCAACTTCCACTCCTTGCTTGGCGGCAATCCGCCGCGGTGTCATACGTGAGCGTACGGGGTTTTTCCCGTCCTTGAAACCGCGCGCAATGCCTTGCGCGGCAACCAAACCACATCGGCCCGGCAATGTCGAGGAGTGTAACAGCTTCAGTGGCGATTCCGGCATTCCGACGACCACCATATCGCGTCCCCGTCCCTGCCATCGTGACATCGTCATCAGGACGGCACGCTTCGCGCAACTGAACGCGCAGCTGGTCACCTCGGCGGTGCGCCAGGCCGGCGTGCCTCGCCTTGGTGGTGGGCGGCGCGGACAGCCTCCATGCCGTACCGGATGTGCAACTGGTGGATACGCCGACCTTTCCCCAGGCGTACAAGACCGAAGCCCTGGCGGGCCGCGATTTCCTCAATGCGCTGCATGGCGAGCAACAGATCGACTGGACCTTCCTGTCGCCGTCGGCGCTGTTCGAGCCGGGCGAGCGCACCGGCAAATTCCGTATCGGCGAGGAAGCCCTGCTGAGCGATGCCGCGGGCAAGAGCTGGATCTCGATGGAGGACTACGCGATTGCGATGCTCGACGAGATCGAAAAGCCGGCGCATTCGCGCCAGCGTTACACGGTCGGCCATTGACGCCATCCGTGCCCGTGCCGCGCGGCGGGCGACGCCGGCACAGGTGCGGCGAGCCGCGCTCAGGCGCTCGCGTCGTCGTCGAGCAGGCTGGCGCGCTTGCCGCGCTTGAGCCACGCGCCCAGGTTGTGCGGGCGCAGCGTGTCGTACTCTTCGAACGGTTGGTGGATCCAGGGGTTCGACGGCAGGAAAGTCACGTGATAATCCGGCTCGATCTTCGAGCAGGCCTTGTACCACAGCACCGCCGAGCGCACCTCGGTCACCGCCGGATAGCGTTCCTTCAGGTGGCGGCCCACGCGTTCCAGCGTGATGCCCGAATCGACCAGGTCGTCGACCAGCAGGATCTTGCCCGACAGCTCGCCGCGCGTCATGGTGATGTACTGCGCGATATCCAGGTCGCCCTGCTGCGTGCCGGCGGCTTCGCGATAGCTGCTGGTGGCCAGGATCGCCAGGGGCACGTCAAAGATGCGCGACATCTGGTCGCCCACGCGCAGGCCGCCGCGCGCCAGGCACAGGATCTTGTCGAACTTCCAGCCCGACTCATGCACGTTCAGCGACAGGCGTGCGATCAGGCGGTGGTATTCGTCCCACGAGACCCACAGGTTCTCTTCATCGTTGGTTGGCAGGTTCATCGTTTTGCTCTAGATATCTTCGTGGCCGGTTGGCCCGGATCGCCAATAAGGCTCGGCCCGCTTGCGCGGGCCGATGATCTGTTGCAGGCCGCGGCGTTCGTGGCGCCGCGGCACTACGTCGTGCTTCCGGTGGTTGCCAGGTCAGGCCTTGTACGGGTGACGCAGCAGGATGGTCTCGTCGCGGTCCGGACCGGTCGAGATCATGTCGATCGGGATGCCGACCACTTCTTCCACGCGCTTCAGGTAGACGCGGGCCGCCTCGGGCAGCGCGTCCCACGACTTCACGCCGAATGTCGACTCGTTCCAGCCCGGGAACTCTTCATAGACCGGCTCGCAGCGCGCCACGGCGTCAGAGCCGCGCGGCAGGATGTCGACGGTCTGGCCGTCGAGCGTGTAGCCGACGCACAGCTTGATGCTGTCCAGGCCATCGAGCACGTCCAGCTTGGTCAGGCACAGGCCCGACACGCCGTTGATCTGCACCGAGCGCTTGAGCGCGGCGGCATCCAGCCAGCCGGTGCGGCGCGGACGGCCGGTGACGGAACCGAATTCCTTGCCGACGTTGGCCAGGCGCACGCCGACCTGGTCTTGGCGCTGCGGGTTGTCGTTGTCGTACAGCTCGCTCGGGAACGGGCCCGAGCCCACGCGCGTGCAGTAGGCCTTGGTGATGCCCAGGATGTAGTTCAGGCGGCCCGGGCCGACGCCGGCGCCCGCGGCGGCTGCACCGGCCACGCAGTTGCTCGAGGTCACGAACGGATAGGTGCCGTGGTCGACGTCGAGCAGCGTGCCTTGCGCGCCTTCGAACATCAGGTTGCCACCGGCGGCATTGACCGCGTACAGCTCAGCCGAAACGTCGGCCACCATCGGGGCCAGGCGCGGCGCGAAGGCCAGCGCGTCGTCCAGCGTCTGCTGGAAGTCCACGGCTTCAGCGCCCAGGTACTGGGTCAGCATGAAGTTGTGGTAGTCCAGGTTCTCGCGCAGGCGCTCGGCGAACTGCTCGGGATCGAACAGGTCCTGCACGCGCAGCGCGCGGCGGGCAACCTTGTCTTCATACGCCGGGCCGATGCCGCGACCGGTGGTACCGATCTTGGCCGCGCCGCGACGGGCTTCGCGCGCCTTGTCGATGGCGACGTGGTACGGCAGGATCAGCGTTGCCGCTTCGGAGATGCGCAGGCGGCTCTGCACCTGCAGGCCGGCGGCTTCAAGTTCTTCGATTTCACGGAACAGCGCCTCGGGCGACAGCACTACACCGTTGCCGATGTAGCAGATCGTGCCTTCGCGCATGATGCCCGACGGGATCAGGCGGAGAATGGTCTTCTTGCCGCCGATGATCAGGGTGTGGCCGGCGTTGTGGCCTCCCTGGAACCGCACCACGCCCTTTGCATGGTCGGTAAGCCAATCGACGATTTTTCCTTTGCCTTCGTCACCCCACTGGGTGCCGATCACGACGACATTGCGTCCCTGGCCTACTGCGGATGCGGACATATTGCTTTGGTCAATAGGTTAAAAACGTATTCTACTCTTGTTGCAGGGCGATTCCCGATTTTTGGCCGGGATTGCTCGTCCTGCGTCAGCGCGGCACCACGGCCCAGCTGGAATCCTGGCGCACCAGCTGGCGATCGCAGTTGAATTCGTCGAGCTCGTGGGTATGGCCGGGCAACGACTGGATCACGATCTCGCCGGCGGCACGCAGCGCGGAAATCGCCGCCCGCAGTGCCGGGTCCGCATCCCAGGGTGCGAATATCGCCTGGGCGCGCACTTCCACCGGTGACAGCGACGCCACTTCGCGCAAGTCGAGCGAGAAACCCGTCGCCGGGCGAGCGCGGCCGAAGGCTTCGCCCACCTTGTCATAGCGCCCGCCACGGGCCACGTAGTTGGGCAGGCCCGCCACGTAGGCCGCGAACATCACACCGCTGTGATAGTGGTAACCGCGCAGGTCCGACAGGTCGATATTGACGCTGGCGCCACGCACCTGCACCGCCAGCGCCGCGAGTTCGTCCAGCGCGCGGCCGATCGCCGGGCTCGCCGGCAGCGTGGCGCGGGCGCGGTCCAGCACTTCCACGCCGCCGTACAGCGTTGGCAGCGCCAGCAGCGCATCGCGTTCGGTCTGCGGCATGCCCGCGGTCAGCTCGCGCAGCGCGGGCACGTCCTTGGTCTCGAGCGCGGCAAAGAGCGCGTCCTCGGTCTTGCGGATCGACGGCAGTCCGGCCAGCAGCGCCTCCAGGATGCCGGCGTGGCACAGGTCGATGCGGATCTCCGACAGGCCCGCCGCCTGCAGCGCGGCCAGCATCAGCTCCTGGATCTCGACGTCGGCTTCGAGGCCGGCGTGGCCGTAGATCTCGGCGCCGATCTGGATCGGCTCGCGCGTGGCATGGAAGCCCGCCGGGCGCGCGTGCAGCACGTTGCCGGCATAGCACAGGCGCGTCACGCCGGGCCTGTTCAGCAGGTGGGCGTCGATGCGCGCGACCTGCGGCGTGATATCGGCACGCAGGCCCATGGTGCGGCCCGACAGCTGGTCCACCAGCTTGAGCGTGCGCAGGTCCAGGTCATGACCGGTACCGGTCAGCAGCGACTCCAGGTACTCCAGCATCGGCGGCATCACCAGCTCGTAGCCGTAGGTGCGGAACAGGTCCAGCATGCGGCGGCGCAGTTCTTCGATCTTGCGCGCTTCCGACGGCAGCACGTCGGCAATGTTTTCTGGCAGCAGCCAATGGTTGGACATGGTGAATCTCTTTTCGGTCATTCGGTTACCCCGCGGGCTCGGCGCCCGCGGTGCCGGGCCGCGCCCGGCACATTGTTGCCGCGGTCTTGCCTCCCGGCGCGCCCGGTCCATCACTCGGCAATGATGGCTCCAGCCGGACAAAACCCCGGCAAGCCGGGGTTTCGTCAATTCGCCGCACGGACAAGCGGACGTTCTAGCGCTTGCCTCCGGATCCGCCGGACGCGGCCGCCGCGGCACCGCCGCTGGAACGCATGTAGCGGAAGAAGTCGGAATTGGGCTCCAGCACCAGCACGTCGCGCTTGTCGCGGAAGGTGTTGCGATACGCTTCCATGCTGCGCCAGAACTGCGCGAACTGCGGGTCGCGGCCAAAGGCATCGCCGTAGATCTGCGACGCCTTGGCATCGCCATTGCCCTTGATCACCTGGGCATCGCGATAGGCCTCGGCCAGCACCACTTCGCGCTGGCGGTCGGCGTCGGCGCGGATCTTTTCGCCCTCGGCGGCACCGGTGGAGCGCAGCTCGTTGGCCACGCGCTTGCGCTCGGCCTCCATGCGCCGGTACACCGATTCGCTGATCGCCGGCAGCAGGTCGACGCGCTTCAGGCGCACGTCCAGGATCTCGACGCCCACCGACTTGGCGTATTCGACCATGCCGTTGCGGATAGCCTGCATCACCTGTTCGCGCTCGCCCGCGACCACGTCGGCCACGGTGCGCCTGCCGAACTCCTCGCGCGCCACGGCGTCGATACGCTGGGTCATGCGGTCCTGGGCGCCACGCAGGTTGCCGCCAAAGGCGACGAAGAACTTGCGCGGATCGGTGATGCGCCATTTGACGAACCAGTCCACCA